>Ga0180438_10003421_pt1 | contig 24065 bp, 18 predicted proteins | sample SS_ome_12_FD_132455 | JGI IMG/M metagenome (GOLD analysis project Ga0180438, IMG submission 132455) | Hypersaline lake sediment archaeal communities from the Salton Sea, California, USA - SS_3_D_2 metaG | ecosystem: Environmental > Aquatic > Non-marine Saline and Alkaline > Hypersaline >...
GGGATGACGCGGTTCACGATGTAGCCCGAGATCGGCACCTGGTACTTGGCGAACAATTTCGCGGCCTTCTGCGTGTCCAGGATGATCATCTCCTCGGGCGTGACGACGAAGAAAAATGCGGTCTTTTCCCGGTCGGTGAGGATGCTGGAGGACGTGTTGATGCGCTGCTTGATGTCCTGCAGCTCGGCCAGAATCTGGTCCTCCTCCGTTTCTTTGTCGCGATCGAGAAGGGCGGCCACTTGGGCGTACTCCTGCATCTCTTCGCGCAGCGCGGTGATCTTGCCGATCCACTGGTCGTACACGCTGGCCATGCTCAGGTAGTACAGTGCGTGGCCCAGCGGTACCAGGTCGTAGATGTAGTAGTCGTATTCGCCACCAACGACGATGTCCACCACCGCGTCGAAGATGGCGCTCTCTTCCATCGCCGGCTCGGCAGCCGCGGCCTGGATGTAGTTCTCGATTTCCTCCGGCACCTCGTCAAAGCCATACATGTCGATGATCTTCTGGCGGATCTCGTCCTGATATTCCTTGATGTGCCGGTCGGCGTCGATCTCCTGGGCAAACAGGTTAGGCATGATCTGGACCGCCCCCTTGCCGAAGATGTCCTGCTCGAAGATGTCGGACAGGGACGCCTGGGGATCGACCGAGAAGACCAATACCTTGTAGCCCCGCTTGGCCAACCAGTAGGCGGTTGCGGCGGAGAATGTGGTCTTGCCCAGCCCCCCCTTACCGCCGAACTCAATGTAGCGGCGGTTGGGGTATTCCTGAAATACTTTTGCCAGTGACAATGTTCTCTCCTTGCGCTGTCGGTACACTATGCCAGTGCGTCGGTCAGGTCGCGCTCGCGCAACATGCGCCGCTTCCAGGTGCTGATCTGCGGTACGACGTACGGCAGCAACCGCAGCGAATAGTAGGGCGGCAGGATGGGAATGCCCAACAGGTCTCCCATCGTGATCAAAATAAACAGGTGTTCCATGCTCCCGCGTGTCTTGAGGGCGAAGCGAGTCATATCGTGCCCGGCCATGCCGTAGAGAAATTCTTTGGCCGAACGGAAAAACCCTTTAACCCCTCTGCCTTGCTTTTCTTCTTCGCTCATATTGCCTCCATATCATGAGCGGGTTTCCATACCCGCATTTGTCCCTTAGTCTATTCCTTCTATCAACCCGATCATGTCCGTCCAGTCACGTTCACGCAGGATGCTGTGCTTCCAGCGGTTGACTGTCGGCACGATGTAGGGCAGCAATCGCATTGTATAGTACGGCGGCATGATGGGGAGTCCGATGATGTCACCGAAGGTGATGAGCACAAACAATCGCTCCACCTCCCCCCGTTCTCGCCGTAGGTCGCGCGCCCAGTCGAAGGTGGTCATCCCATAGAGGATCTCACGTGCCACGTGTATGATGTGACGTACACTTTCCCGGATGTGCTCGCGCGTGAGTTTTCTCATTCCTCGACCTCGGGTTCTGGGAGCGCCATGAACGATATGCTTCTCCAACAAGCGGTTCAGTGCGGCAGTCTCCCAACCGGTATACTTCGTCTGGCCATCAATGACGAAAGCAGGATACCGCCGTATGCGGTACCGCAGCGATTTAAAGAAACCCGCCAACGACTGCGGGTCTACAACCTGGATGTGCAATTGCTCTCCATATCGGGTGGTCAGATCTCTGAGCCAACCGGCAATACGCTCAGCCTCCTCCAGGATTTCTGCCGGGTAGGCCTCTCGTATTTCTTGGTGCACTGGCGCGCCCATTCCTGCCAAATCAAACAACTGTTCGCAATGTGAGCAGTGGAAGAAGTCTGTGGGCATATGAGCCAGTATTTCCAGGAGGACTGGTTCTGGATCTGGTGCCATCTGATCCCTGCTCGATTTCGCGATGGGAGGGTCGGGGGCAGCCCTCCCATCGCGATGTTCCACAAGGTGATCAGGCAGCCTTGGCAGCCTTTTCCTCCTGTGGCTTGCGGAGCGCTTTCCAACCGTCAACGATCAGCAGCACCGCCGCAACTACAAGGACCAGCGCGATGATGCCCACGAGGATCGCGGCGATGGCGGCTTGAGCCGTCGCGGCGCCCGGCAGTTTGACGAAGAAGTTGACGTAGGCCAGGTAGAGCAGCGCGGCCAGCGTGGTGACGATCATGAAGACCGATGGGTAGAGTGCCCAGGTGTGCTTCCTGCCCTCCGACAACAGCCACAGCGAGATGAGCAGCAGGGCCAGGCCGGCCATCAACTGGTTCGCAGCGCCGAAGGCAGCCCAGATGGTCAGCCACGGAATGACCCAGACGAAGATCAGCGTCAAGATCAGGGCGACGATGGTGCCCACGTGCGTGTTCTTCATCACCGGTAGCGCATCCCCAACCATTTCAGCACTGGCCACACGCATGAAGCGCACTACCAGTTGCATGATCGTCAGTGCCATGATGGTCAGGAAGACGGAACCGTAAGCCACGCCGAAGTCTTGGGGGATGCCGACGTAGCCGAGGAAGTTGGCTAACCCCTTTGCAAAGACTCCTAGCGCTGCACCGGCGCCGCCTGCATCTTGGTATCCCTGCCAGCCTCCGAAGGCGACCGTGGCTGTCAAGAAGGCGATGACGGCGAATGCCATCTCCATGAACATAGCGCCACCACCTACTGGCAGTGCGTCAGTCTCTTTCTCCAACTGGCGGGCCGTGCCAGAGCTGGACACCAGGCTATGCCAACCGGAGATAGCACCGCAGGCGATGGTGACGAAGAGCATCGGCCATAATGGCCCACTGCCCGTGGTAAACTGCGTGAAAGCCGGAAAGTCGCCCATTCCTGGGCGCCAGATGAGCAGGCCGATGATGCCGCCCAGTACTCCCAGCGAGACGATCCAGAAGGAAACGTAGTTGATCGGCTGGGCGAACGACCAGATGGGCAGTACCGAACCGAGGTAGCAGAAGGCGATCACTAGAAGTGTTCCGAGAACCTGAGCCTGTGTGTTGCCCAGGAAAACGGTTGGCGAGTCCGGTAGGCTGTAGAGGCCGGAGAAGATGTTGGACATGAAGGGCAGGGTGCTGATCCAGATGCCCACGAAGGTGAGCACGACGGTGACGACCGTGGTGAGAATGATGTCCTGCTTCCACTTGTAGGTCATCTGCCCGGCCAGGACGCCCATCAGGACCACGGCAATCATACCAAACGGCACCTGCGGGTTAGTCATGAGCACTTTCCCTACCGCGTTGCCGAAGGCGCCCATGATCAGCAACAAATAGAAGTATATGAAGATCATGAGGATATTGCGCGCGCGGGGGGAGATGAGCTTATAGCTCAGCGCGCCCATGGTGTCACCCTCGCGGCGAACGCCCATGATCATAGCGCCATAGTCCTGGACCCAGCCGATGAAGAAGGTGCCCAGGATAACCCAGACCAACGCCGGTAGCCAGCCCCATTGCACGGCGATAATCGGGCCGGTGATGGGGCCAAGCGCGGCGATGGACTTGAACTGATATCCGAAGAGAACGTTGCGGCTGGACGGCGTGAAGTCCACTCCGTCCATATATAGCTTTGCTGGGGTGGCCTTCTGGGGGTCAGGCTGGACGATGTCACGGTCAATGCGACGTGCGTATAAGAAGTAGCCGACACCGATGCCCAGGGCTCCCAGGATCAGTACGAGTAGTGAGTTCATCGCTATTACCCTCCTTTTAAGGAAGCGATTGGTGAAAAAGCATGGTCTGAACGATTACGTAGGCTTTCTCCAATCCTATGATCCCCTATGCACCTCCTTTCGCCCCCGAACGATACTCACGATTTGGCATTGAGAATCCGCCGGTCTTGCAACCTGCGGTCGCCACCTACTCGAGATAAAGGTCATTGCCGTTTGTCAATGTGCGTCGTTCCCGCCACCGCGGTCTTGAGACTCGCCAGGAATGTCTCGCTGGGCGTGGCCAAAAGCCCGGCTACTTCGACGTGTAATTGGATGTGAGGGTCGGTCTTGTGCCAGGAGAAGCGGTGTAGATGTGTGCCGTAAACCTGCAGCCAAGGTCCCAATCCTTCCACCTGTGGTCGCGTGCCCGGCCCCCTATGCGCGATGGACAGGCCATGCGGTCCTTCCTGCCATGTCCAGGGCTGTTCTTGTTCTCTACGCAAGGTCTGTGCGGTTCGCCCATTGGCCGGTACCACCTCCATCTCGTCCCGGCGTGGCGAGCGCACCGTCGCTCTTATTATAAGCCTGTCTCTTCTTCCGCGCAAGTGGTCCAGGAGCCACAACAGTGGGACCTCGCGGGTTTCCAGCAGTAGTGTGATCTCCATGCGCCGGAAGGGCGGATCCGCGTGGAGGACGTTGATCCGGGCACCGGAGGCGGACGATCCGATCCAACCGCTCTCCCGCTCGCCTCCCAATACATCCAGTCCCGTCTCCAACCAACGAAAGAGGCGCTGCCCACGGCCTCGGTTGTATAGATACCCCGTGCCGTACCACAGCGCCAGAACCACACATACTCCAATGACCGCGATGATTTCTGTATCCATGATCTCCCTTTAGCTCCCATGTGCTATAACACGCGACAGGGGGGAAGGATACATGTTTTGCCAGCGAATCAGCAGGCAAGTCTGCGCAACCGGGTAGGCGGATCTACCTGTGTGAGGTTATCGATCGCCAGCCTGCTGGCAGTTGTCCGCCCCCTGCTATCCACGCGAATGGAGATTGTTCTAGGGCAGGTGTTCAAGTATCGTCGATGGGCTGACTTGATCGCTTCGGTTCTGGCCGACGTGGCTCCACCCGATGCGCCCTCTTGGCTCAATGACGAACACGGCCGGGGCAGCGTGACCATCGCCCAGCAGGTTGTATACGCCGTAGGTCTCTGCCACGCGATGTTCAGGGTCAGCCAGCACGGGGTACGTGGCGCCTGAGCTCTGACACCATGACTCCATAGCGGCGACGGATGTGACTGCCACAGCAATAACCTCTGTCCCAGCTTCCTGAAAGGCCTCGTATTGTAGTTGCAACTCCACGAGTTGCTGAGGGGGCCCTCAGCCATACCGGTGGAAAAAGACCAGCACCACCGACCCTTGGGCCAACTGCTCCGAAAGTGTGAGTGTACCACCGCCCGCTTGCTCCAGCGTGAAATCCGCGGCAAATTCGGGAATCACGGGTGCTGGGGTGGGCAGCGGCGGTTGGGTCGCCGGCGCTGGGATAGGCGATAGGACGGAACCATCCGGCGTGGGAGTAGGGATGGGCGACGTGTCTGGTGTCGCGAGTGGCGATGCGTCTGTCGTCTCAATCGGCGATTGAGCGACCGGGACGTATGGCACGGATGTATCCACGAGCGTCTCGTCGATCACGATGTTGGCGCTGGCCCGCTGTTCCTCCAGCCAGACCGTTTCATCGGTTCCCTGGCTCTGCAGGGCTTCCAGGCCCGCCTCCACCGCCAGCAGCCGCCCGACCGTCCGCTCCAGCGTTGCGCGGGTCAGCCGTGATTTCTCCAGCGCAGTCACCACGGCACTGTCGTCTACGCCCCAGGCCTGCTCCAGCGCGGCGATCCGTGCCTCGATCTGCTCCGTCGTCGGCGCTCGTTCGGGTGGATAGGCCTGCAGCACCAGTTCTTCGTTGATCAGGCGCTGTAGCGTTTCCTCGGGCGTGGGGGCCGGCTGTCCAGATAGCCCGCTCATCACGTGGTCCAGCAGAACCGCCTCCATCCAGGCGGCGTGGTGGATCGGACGACCGTCGATGCTGGCGACGACTGCGTTGTCTGAGGGAGCGGGAATTGCCGGGGTGATCATCGGTGCAGGTTTGCCAGGCTCGCGGCCCAGGAACACCAGCAACAGGCTCAGCCCGACTACGACCGCGACGCCCACGCCTAGAATAGCCCACAGGCGGGGTGAGGATCTTTGGTTCATGTGTGTGCCTCGGTCAGCCATAGATAACGTATATCATATTCGTCTTTGTGGGCTTGTCAACTGCCTTTGAGCGCGCCAGCGCGTGCCCTCCCGACAGATGTACCTACAGGTTGGATTGCTTCGAATCCCCATGCTGTTCCCGGGTTGCGCAGTACTCATAACGGGGTTAGAATAGCTGTGCAGCAAAATAATAAGCGTGCTTTTGAGTATCGTATGGTTGTGGATGGTGTTTTCGCACAGTGGGAGCCAATATGACACGTGGTGAATGCGTTATCCTCGTCTTGACGTTGGTGTTTGTTGGGTTGATCCTGGGTCTGTTGCTGCTCGATGGCCCGTCCCCTCTTTCCCCGCTGCCGACGCTGGTGCCCACAGTTACCTCCCACACGTCGCCCGTGCTCCCCACGCCCTCCCCTTCCGCTCCAGCGTCCTCGCCTACGCCTGCGCCTGCCCCAACCGGCAATCCGACGGTTCCACCCGCCCCCAGCCCTACCAGCACGCCCGGTGCGACGCCGACCTTCACGCCGACGCCGACGCCGTTTTCATTGGCCGATCCTGTGTTGGTTGAAGTGACACCGACACTCTCCGACACGACGCCCATACCCACGGCTGTGCCGGTTGCCGACATGGTTCCTGGCACGATCAACGTCGTCGTGTTGGGCAGCGACCATCGTCCCGACTGGAGTGACTGGCATACCGACGTCGTCCAGATCGTCTCCATCCAGCCGCTTTTGCCGGCGGTGACCGTGCTCTCCATCCCGCGGGATCTCTACGTCTACATCCCCGACTTCTGGATGAGCCGCGTCAACTTCGCCGACATGTACGGTGAGCTGTACGGATACGAGGGGGGTGGGCCTGCCTTGCTTCAGCAGACGCTGCTGTACAACCTGGGTATTCCGGTCGATCATTACGTGCGCACCGACTTCGACGGGCTCATCGGCATCGTCGATGCCTTGGGCGGTATCGATGTCCCGGTCCACTGCCGGCTGGAGGATTATTGGCCCTACCCTGACGAAAACGGCGAATACCCCATCAAGATATTGGAGCCGGGCCTGCATCACATGGATGGAGAGACGGCGCTTTGGTATGCCCGCTCGCGCATGACCTCCAGCGTCTTCGCCCGTGAACGACGCCAGCAGCAGGTCCTGCAGGCAATCTGGCGCCAGTCCCGCAGCCTCGACCTCCTGCCCCGCATCCCCCAATTGTGGGATCAGTTCCGAAGTATGGTCGTGACCGACCTCGAGTTTGGCGACGTAGTGACGCTGGCCGAAGTCGCCTTCCGGCTCGACGAACAGAACGTGCGTTTCTACAACATCGGCTTTCAACAAGTGATCCCTTGGACGACGCCCAAAGGGGGCTCCGTGTTTCTGCCCAACTGGGAGGAGATCGGTCCCGTCGTCGGTGAGGCACTGGGGCCGGTGCCGGAGGGACGGATGTGGCGCACACTTCAGACGGTCGAGGTGTGGAACGGGACGGGTAACGCGGGTTGGGATCATCTGGCGGCCGACCGGCTCTTCCGCGAGGGTTTCGTCGCCGTCATCGGCCAGCCCGACCGGCAAGACTACCCACACACCCAGTTGATTGATCTCTCCGCCACCGCCAAGGGGAGCCCCGTGTCCCATTTGAGTTGGATGTTCAGCGTCTCTCCCGACAACGTCATCGCCGCACCGGACCCCAACGCGGGTGCACAGGTTCGCCTGATCATCGGCGCCGACTACCAGACCTGCCGCAGCCCGTGAGGGGAGGAAGAGGGGACAAGGGGACAGGGAGACAGGGGGACAAGGGAGCAAGGAGACACGGAGACAAGGGGATGGGGGGCAAGTGACATGAGGACCCGTACGACACGCAGCACGCAACACGCAACACGTTTCACGTTTCACGCATCACGTCTCACAGTGTGACAACATAGGAGATACAGCATGCATATGAACCGTCTGAATCGTCTGACCCAGCGAGTCGCCGACAGTGGCTTGGATGTCCTGGCGTTGGTGCCTGGCCCGAACCTCTTCTACTTGACTGGCCTTTCGTTCCACCTTAGCGAACGTCCCGTCGTTGCGCTCTTTCCCGCGCATGGGCATCCAGCTATCGTCGTCCCTGCCTTTGAGGCGGTCAAAGTAGATCACACGGATGTAGAATTGGGTGTGCACGCTTACACGGACGAGGAGGGGCATGCGTCGGCATTCAAACGCGCCTGCGAATCACTGAGCTTGAACAGATGCGTCATCGGGGTCGAACCGCTGCACATGCGGGTAATCGAGGTGCAGTTGCTGGAGCGATTCGCCCCGCAGTGCCCTCTGGTCGCCGCTGACGACGTGCTGGCAGCGCTGCGCATGTGCAAGGACGAACACGAGCTAGCGCTGATGCGGCGGGCCATTGCTGTCACCGAGACGGCACTGAAGACCACGATGCAGCAAGCTCGCCCTGGGATGACCGAGCGTGAGTTGGCTGGGCTGTTGATGGCCCAGATGCTGCGGTCGGGAGGCGAAGGAATGGCCTTTCCGCCGATCGTCGTGGCTGGACCTAACGCCGCTTCCCCCCACGCCGTTCCATCCGATCGCCCGATCCAGTCAAGCGAGACCATCGTCGTCGACTGTGGTGCGGTGGTCGGCGGCTACCCCGCCGACATCACCCGCACCTTCGCCATTGGTGAGCTGGACCCCGAACTCTCCCACGTCTACGAGGTCGTTCGGGCGGCCAACGTGGCCGGGCGCGCGGCTGCCGGGCCAGGGGTGCCGGCCGAGGGGGTGGACCGCGCTGCGCGGGCGGTGATCGAGGAGGCCGGTTACGGCGAGTACTTCACCCACCGCACTGGCCACGGTCTCGGGTTGGAGGTGCACGAACCGCCCTACATCGTCGCCGGGAACCGGCTCTTGCTGGAGTCAGGGATGACCTTCACCGTCGAGCCGGGAATCTACCTCCCGGGCCGGGGTGGGGTGCGCATCGAGGATGACGTGCTCGTGACCTCCGATGGCGCGGAAAGCCTGACGACGTTCCCGCGCGAGCTTGTGTTGGTGTAACCTGCTACCGCTGCCGCAGTTTGTGCAATTGCTCGCTCAACTGGTCTGCGCGAGCTGGGTCTCAGGCTCTGAGCCCGGCGAAAGCGCCCGCGCCTGCGCTTCGGCGTTGTAGGAGCTGCGCACCAGCGGGCCGCTTTCGACCCACCGGAACCCCATCTCCTCTCCCCGTTCCCGGAACATCTCGAATTCCTCCGGCGTGTAGTACCGCTCGATGGACAGGTGCTGCTTGGTGGGTTGCAGGTACTGGCCGACGGTCAGGATGTCCACGTCCAGCTCCCGCAGGTCGCGCATCACGTCCAATACCTCGTCCACCGTCTCGCCCAGCCCGACCATCACCCCGCTCTTGGTGGTCGCCTCCGGCCACAGCGCTTTGGCGTTGCGCAGTACCGTCAGCGACCACTCGTAGCGACATTGGGGCTGCACCGGGCGGAACAGGCGCGGTACCGTCTCCACGTTGTGGTTCAAAATGTCAGGATGCTCATCCATCACGATCTTGCGCGGCTCGATCTGTCCCCGGAAGTCGGGGATCAGGACCTCGACTGTGCAGCCGGGCTGCAGTTCGCGGATGCGGCGGATGACGGCGGCGAAGACCGAGGCCCCACCGTCTGGCACGTCGTCCCGGTCGACCGAGGTAATAACGGCGTGCTTTAGATCCATCGCCTGCACCGCCTGAGCCACGTGCTCAGCCTCGTTGGGGTCGAGCGGGGCCGGGCGGCCGGTCTTGACGTTGCAGAAGCGGCAGTTGCGCGTGCAGGTATCACCGAGAATGAGGAAGGTGGCGGTGCGGTGGCCCCAGCACTCCCCGATGTTCGGGCAGTGGGCCTCCTCGCAGACGGTGTGCAGCATCTTGGCCCGCATCAGCCGCTTAAGCCAGTGGTAGTCCTCCCCCGTGGGCGCGCGCACCCGCAGCCAGTGTGGGCGGCGCTTGGGCCGCTCGGGGGCGGCCTGAGTTTCCTTTGTTCGATCCTTAGTCAAGATGCACCTCGTTACCTCGAAACCCACTTCACAGCAATCACATAGCTATCCAGCTCAGCTCTCGCCGCTCATATGTTACTAGCCGGGTGAATCCAGCGGTCTGAGCCATCTTCTGTGCAACGTCGAACCCCGATCCGATCGAGCCCGCCGTGTGGGCGTCCGAGCCAAACGTAAGTACCTCGCCACCCATCTCGCGGTACCAGCGCAGTACCGGCAGCGGCGGATTGGGTGCCCCCATCCCACGCCGGTAGGTGGCGGTGTTGATCTCTAACCCTTTGCCTCGCTCGACGAGCGTGCGCAGGGTGTGGCGGATCATCTCTTCGTAAGGCGCGTAGTCCAGCTCTTTCAGCCCGAAGTGGCGGTGGGCCGCCCGGCGCACGATGTCGAAGTGCGCCAACACGTCGAAGTTCGCCTCGGCCACCAGACGCTCCAATTCCTCGAAGTAGGCCCGCAGCCCCTCCTCGAGCGTTCGCCCGGCGAAGTATCGCCCGTCGAAGACGGGCTGGCCGTCTACCCAGTGCAGCGATGCCAGCACGAAGTCGAAGTCGTGGGCCGCCAGCAGCGTTGTGGCCTGATCTTCATAAACGTGCCCTTCACCGATTTCGATCCCCACCCGGATCCTCAGTCGCGGGCCGTACCGGCGCCGGCAGCGTTCCACTTCGGCCAGATATGCGGCCGGTCGCATGTATCCGTGGCAGTCGTCCAGGGGCTCGAAATCGGCGTGATCTGCAAACCCGATCTCGGGTATGCCATGGGCGATGGCGGCCTCGCACGCCTTCGCCATCTCCGTCTTGCTGTCGCACGAAAACCGGGTGTGGACGTGATAATCGGGTGCGCGGGTCAAATGTGAATCGGCTTCCCGAATACCCCGTGCGCAGCCTCCATCAGCACCTCGCTCAGCGTCGGGTGCGCGTGCACCGTGCGCGCGATTTCCTCTGGCGTCAACTCCCAGTTGCGCGCCAGCACGAGTTCTGGCAGCAGTTCCGTCACCTCAGGGCCGACCAGTTGGGCGCCCAGTATCTCGCCGCTGGTAGAGTCCGCCACGATTTTGACGAAGCCGTCGTAGTCGCCCAGCCCCAGCGCCTTGCCGTTGGCCCGGAAGGGGAACTTGCCCACCTGGACCTCGTGCCCCCGCTCGACAGCCTGGGCTTCGGTGATGCCGAAGCTGCCCACCTGCGGCTGGCAATACGTGCAGCGCGGCATCGCTTCGTAGTCCAGCGTCACTGTCTCTTTGCCGGCGATCGTTTCCACCGCGACGATGCCCTGGGCCGAGGCGACGTGGGCCAGCGCCAACTTGCCGGTTACGTCCCCGATGGCGTAGACGCCGGGCACGTTCGTGCGCATAGCTTTGTCGACGACGATGTTGCCCCGCTCCACCTGCACGCCGATCTCCTCCAACCCCAAGTTCTGGCTGTTGGGCCGCACGCCGATGGCGATGAGCGCTCGCTCGGCCTCAATCACCTGCTCACCCTTCTTGCTGCTCACGTTCACCCGCACACCGTCGGCCGTCGTCTCCACACCCTGCACCCGTGTGGATGTCAATACCTTCACCTTGCGCCGTTTGAAGGCCCGCTCTACCTCTTTGCTGATCTCCTCGTCCTCCAACGGCACCGCGTGCGGGAGCATCTCGACGACGGTGACGTCAGCGCTGTACGAGCTCCAGACGTGGGCAAATTCCATCCCAATCGGCCCGGCCCCGACGATGACCGCCGATGCAGGCAGTTCGCGCAGCACAATCGCCTCCCGATAGGTCATCACCCGCTCCCCATCCACGGCGATCCCTGGAATGGTGCGCGCCTGTCCACCTGTGGCGATGATCACGTTGCGCGTCGCCAGCGTGCGTGTTCCGCCCTCGTTCAGGGTCACCTCGACCGCCGTGGGTGACTTCAGTGCGCCGGTCCCCTCGATCACCTCGACCTGGTTCTTGCGCATCAGTGCACCGACGCCCTTGACCAGCCGCCGGGAGACCTTCCGGCTGCGGTCGACCGCCGCGCCGAAGTCCACTTCAAACCCGTCGACGGTGAAGCCGAAATCCTTCCCCCGCTTCAGGAGGGAAATCACCTCGGCGTTGCGCAGAAGCGCCTTGGTGGGAATGCAGCCCCAGTTGAGGCACACCCCACCCAGGTGTTCCTTTTCGACCAGGGCTACGTTCAGACCCAATTGAGCTGCGCGGACAGCGGCTACGTAGCCGCCCGGCCCGGCCCCGATAATCGTGACGTCGTATGTTTTCTCCACTTTGTTTTGCCTCCGTGAATCGTCTGTCTGTGCACCCGCTACCAGGCGCCGTATCCCACGCATTACGTAGTTACGCATCACGTAATTACGCATTACGTTGCCCAATTGCTGAATCGGACGAAGCCCCACGCCCCTGACCAAATGCATCTAACGAATCGCAGTCTACCACGACTGAGGGAAATGGCAAGTAAGGGGTGGACTACTGGACCTCGATGTCGCACAGAACGAGCAGGTCGCCGCCGGTCGACACAGGCAATCGCTCAACGGTGGCGACGTGATACAGTCCAACGATCAGCGTATATCGGCCGGGAGGTAAGTCGGCCGGCAGTTGGACGCCGGTTCGATCCGTCAGTACCTGGCCCGGTTCCCAGATGCTCGTCGGCAAGAGTCCGTCTCCAGGTTCCGTGTCGTGTTGGGCGACGGCCCTTCCGGCGCTGTCGAGCAATTGGATGGTGACCTTGTACCGCTCGGCGATCGGGGCTCGGGTTTCCCAAAACAACGTCACGGGCAGCACGTCCCCTGGAGCGAACCTGTCGCCTGCCAGCGCGTAGCCACGCAGCCGGATGACCTTACCGAAGCGGACATCCGTTGTGATGGTCGGCGCTTCCGGCAGCGTGGCCACTCCGTAGGTCGCCAGCCGGACGCGCCCGTACCACCGGGTCTCGGCCAGGTAGGTGCGCTCCGCCAGCCACGTTTCGATGAGTCGCTGGGGGTCGGATTCGGCGTCTCCCCAGTAGAGCACGAACAGTCTTTGATACTCCCCGGTGAGTGGGGTCAGGAATGCCTCGACTTCCTCACCGGTGGGCCGGTACGGGGCCGGATAGACGTCCTGGTCCGGGTAGTAATAGGTGAACACCTCCCACTGGTTGGGGGCATTGAGGATGATACCGTCGTCGGGATGCGCCGACACAGCCACGTCGGTGGCGAGCTGCCGGTAATCGTCGCGGGCATACGCCGGATTGAAGTAGAGGTTGTGGAGGGATGGGAGGGACGTCAGTGTGAATAAACCGACCCACAATAGTGGCAGGCAAACACGGAACACGGAACACGAAATACGGACCACGTGTTGCGTGTTCCGTGTTCCGTGGGCGATGAGTGTGGATAGCTCCATGATCCCGTGTGCGATCAGAACGTGGAAGGGCGGCAGGACGACCACCAGGAACTTGAGCCAGGAAGGTTTGTACAGGTCGAAGGTGAAGATCAGGCCGATGGGCAACAGCAGGTAGACGGCCATGCTCGCGACGCCTGACCAGTTCGCATCGTCCGCCCGTTGAGTGTCTTGGGTGGGATTCCCGCCGGGCGCGCTTGCCGGCAGCGGGGTGGGCCACAGGCCCAGCAGCAGTAGACATCCCGCGCTGGCAAGTGCCCACGCGGCGTCCTCTACCGGTAGCGTGATGCCGACGCTGAGCACGCGCAACACGTCCAGGAGTGCTGGCCCTAGTTCGTAGGCTCGCCCGGCCGAGGACCAACCGGTGACGCTCTTGAGCGCGATCGGCAGCCAGGGCAGATAGAGTACGCCGATCGCTGCCTGCGTCCCGGCCCACAGCGCCAACAGCCTCCACCGGTGCGCGGACTGGCGTCCTTCTTTCAGCCACCACAGGCCGAAGATCCCGTTGTGGACGAGCAGGACGAATGGAAAAGCGTACTGCGTGTAGAGGCCGGCGGCGCTGGTGAGAACGTAGGCGGCGAGGATGGCTGGGCGGAGGAGCGTGCGAGTCGGGGGGCAGGGATTGCGAACTGGAGATCGGTCGTCTGTAAGGACGCGGAGCAGCAGGTAGGTGGAGGCGGCGGAGAGGGCGCCCAGGAGTGCGTACATGCGCGCTTCCTGCGAGTAGTAGATCCCGAGCGGGGAGATTGTCCCCAGGAAAGCGGCGATCAGGCCGGCCCACTCGCCGAAGAGGCGGCGGCCCAGCATATACGTGAACACAACGCTCGCCAGGCCCGCCGCGACGGATAGGGAGCGCAACGCAAACTCGCTTTGTCCGAACAGCGCCCGCCAGTAGTGGAGCAGCAGGTAGTAACCGGGGGGGTGAATGTCCCCTTCGGCTCCCTCCAGGATCAGGTCCGTCGTCCGCTCGGCGATGCGGGCTGAGTTGCCCTCGTCGTTCCAGAGGGACTGCGCGTCGAGGCGGTAGAAGCGGAGCAAAGCGGCGAGCAGCAGAATGGCGGTCAGCAGCAGGCGGGGCGCGGTCAATCGGGAGTGAACAACGTGCTGTTTCATCGCCTCTGCCGGACGCTCCGTCGGCGGGCTCGCAGTCCCCAGATCGCGGCAAGAACCAGACCTACGATGGCTGGAATCACCCACAGGGGAGGCTGTCGGCGAGGTTGGACGATGAGTGCATCGATGCTGACATTCCCAGATGTGTTTGTCAGGATGACCTCGTGTGGTCCTGACCCTTGGCTTCTCACCACTTGCACCGGCTGCCCCTCGAGCGCGGTCTCGCGGACCGTGCCACCGTCCGCACGTACCTCGATCTCCCCGGTACCTGGGCCGGGCACCAGCGTCAGTGAGGCCCCGTCGAACGTAAGATGCAGCGTAGCACCGGTCGCCGTTGCCCGGCGATAGGCTCCCAGAACCGCTGTGTCGTCGCGCACCGTCTCCCAGCCGCTATCGTAGCGGAGTGCCCAGTGATCCTCCTGGTGGGTGCCGGGGTAGAGCGTCGGCGTGAGGTTGGCCGTGAATGATTGCATAGCCTCGTAGACCGGCAGCGGCGTGAAGTCCGGCTCGACCATGCGGAAGTAGTACCACGATTGGGTCCGCTCGGCGTCGGACGGCCGCTTGAAGAACCAGAAGTTGATCACGCCGGCCCAGGGCCACTCCTCCATCGCTCGCTGGTAGGCCAGCGTCGCGTAGCGTGCCTGTTGCTCCGGCGTCACCTGCCCATATGCGCCCCAGCCGGCGATCTCGGGGTCGTTCGGCACGGCGTTCGAGTTCATCTCGCTGATCCAGATCGGTTTCGCTGCGTCGCCGTTGGCGACCATAATGCCTCGGACGTAGGCCGGGCGCGAGAAATTGATGTTGAGAGGCTGCATCCGGTGGTCAGTGGGGCCGGACCACAGCATATAGTCGTTCACGGATAGCACGTCAAAGCACGCGGCTGCGCCGGCGTCGTACATGCGCTGCAGGAAGACGAACTCGTTCAGGCCCAGCGCCGGCCCCGGCCCGGGGTGCAGTGAGACCGTAGGGGCCAGCGCACCACTGACGATCACCGCGTCCGGGTCGGCCTCTTTCGCCCGCCGGTATCCCTCGCACAGGAGTCGCGTGTAGCCCTCCGGATCCACCGGCTGCTCTCCCCATTCCGGGTATATATTGGGCTCGTTCCACAGTTGGTAATAGTGCACTTGTCCCCGGTAGCGTGAGACGACGGCGTACACGTAGTCGCCCCAGTCGGCCAGATCGTCGGGGGGGGCGTAGGTCCCAATGGTATTGGTCAGCGCGCGAGTCCAGGCAGGCGGGTTGCTCAGCCGGGGGACAATCTCCAGGCCGTATTTCTCCGACAGATCCACGATGTTGTCGTACTTCTCCCAGGCGGAGCGATGGGGCTCATGTCTCCGGTCCTCGAAATCGCTCTTGCCGTGGATCTCGATGTCCTCCCAGGGAAACTCCTGTCGGATCCAGTGAAAGCCCGCGTCGGCGATCATCTGTATCGACCGCTCCCGTTTCCATTCCTCCACCTCCTGCTCCAGGAACACATTGATGCCGAAGGGATTGACCCCAGCGTGGGCGATCGGCGCATCGGGTGCCGTGCGCGGCCGGGGATAGAGAGCATCGGCCGCCAGTTGGGCCAGCCCTCGCATCTGTGGCAGTGGGTCCTCCTCTCCTGTGCGGGCGAACAGGGCATCGGAGAGAGGGGTTCCTGAAGTGGGATTGACCGGAGAGCGACATGCGGTCGCCGTCAGCAATACCAGAAGGGCGAGGGTGAGAATTTGCTTGCGCATTGCGCCGAGATTATACCCCGCTTCTCCGCAGAAGCAAGAGGTCGCAATCAGTCGTCCCTCGATGTGTCCGGCCCGTTATCTACCAGCCTGGCTATTGGCCCAGGAATCTCATCGGATGTCAAATAGCCCCTGACCTCTTCTCGGGCTTCCTCGAACTGGTGGATGAGCTCCCTGTCGGAGCCCTTGAAACCGGAGATGGAGCGACGGGCGCACGTGCAGCAGCCCAAAGAGGCGCGGTAACTGTCCAGATCGCAGGTGAGGCAACTCCCCAGCCGGATCATCAGCAGCGAGAATCCCAATAGATCCTCGTGGCCATCTGGGACTGAGATGAGGTGGTCAATCAACTTGGCCCACTCCGGCCCGCGCAGATCGCGCAACTGTGGGATACACCGGGGCGGGAAGAGAATTTCACTTTCAGGATACATAGGTTTGCGGTTTCCTTATGAGATTTTGGTGTCCGTCGATGTGTCAATCATAACACAAAAACAGGTCGATTTCAAGCGTTTTTTAGCAAGAAATCGACCTGTTCTGGTGGAAAGCTGTGCTAGTCCCTTCCACGTAGGATGAGCCAGATCTCCTTCAGCGTGGGGCGCTTCCCGTAGATGAGCAGCCCTACCCGGAACAGCTTCGCCCCTGCCCACAACGCCGCCGGGATGGATAACAGCAGCACGACAATGCTGCCCGCTACGTCCACCCAGGGCACCTCGGCCAGCGGCACCCGCATCAGCATCATTGTGGGCGCGGTGAGAGGAAAGAAGCTCAAAACACGTGCGAAGGCCATGTTGGGGTTAGCGAAAAGGAACCCGCTGAACATATAGGGCACGGCCGCAAAGAATGAGAAGACGCCGGCCAACTGCTGGCTCTCCCGCATCGTCGTGCCCAACGCGCCCATCCCGGCCATCAGAATAGCATATAGCGTGTACCCAAGCAGATAGTATACGATGCCCAGAACCAGCACGCGCATCGGGATCGACGTCGCTCCGGCCACCGCCAGGAGGGCCACCGCGCCGCTGCCAAACCCGGCCGTGCTGACTACCCAGACCAGCACCTGCGTCAACCCCAGTGCACCCAGCCCAATCACCTTTCCCGCCATCAGTTCCACCGGCCGGACCGAGGAGACCACGATTTCGATCACCCGGCTCTCCTTCTCCTCGGCGACGCTTTGCAGCAGGTAGCCGGACGAGACGAAGATGGTCGTCACCAGGAAGATGGCCAGGAAGTAAGGAATGATGAAAGTGAAGGCGAATCCCCATGGGCCTTCCCCCTGTGTCTCCCCCCCGGACGAGATCACGCGGGGCTCCACGTCTGGCGGGGTGGCTGCCCGCTTGCGTAGCGTCGGGTCCACTGCATCTTCCAGCAGGTGATCCACGAGAAAGGCCCGCACCGTCTCCGAATCGCTGACGGCTGCTGCGCTGAACCCACTCCCTAGGCTCACCACCACCACCCGACCTGTCTCTAGGTAGTCCTCGCCGATCACCAGCACTTTCGAGATTTCCTCGGCCTTCAGCGCTGCCACGGCCATCGTCTCGCTCTCGTACGGGACGAAATCCGCCTGATATTCCTCCCGGATCGAGGAGAAGTAGCCCGACGCGTCCACCACGCCGATAGGTGCATCTCCAACCTCGAACTGCTTCTCGAAGAAAGCCCCCAGTTGTTGGGCCTGCCCGGCGAAAAATGCCCCGAACACCAGTACGACGATGCCCAGCACGGGCACGATCGCCGTCATGATGATGAATCCAACTCTCCGTACGTTCGTCGCATACTCGTGGCGAGTGACTACCCATACCTTATGCCAATCCATCGACTCACGCCTCCTCGCCGCTCACCGTGGCCACGAAGATCTCCTCCAGCGGCACCGGTGCCACCTCGAACGCCAGCACTTCCACACCACGATCTAGCAGTGCGCGCAGCACATCCTGGGGATCGGCCCCTTCTGCCAGCGTGAGGTTGAATGCCCCATTGTCCTGCGCTACCTCCACCACGCCGGATACGTCCGGCGGGAGCTGTGGAGCGCGGACGCGCACTGCGTGAGGTGCGTATTCCCGCTTGATCTCCGCCAGGTGCCCGTACAGCACCGCTCGCCCCCGATTGATCAGCAGGATGCGGTTGCACAGCGCCTCCACCCGGTTCATCTGATGCGTGCTAAGCACGATGGTCTTACCTTCTCGATACAGGTCGGTGATGAAGTCCTTGATCCGTTCTGCGTTGACCGGGTCCAGCCCCTGGAACGGCTCGTCCAGGAAGATCACCTCCGGGTCGTGGATCAGGCTGGCCGCGAACTGGAGCCGCTGCTGCATACCCTGGCTCAAATCCCTCACCTTGCGTGTGCCCCACTTCCTCAGTTGGATCCGCTCCAGCAGGGCTGTCGCTCGCTCCTGCGCTGCGGGTCGGGAGACTCCCTTCAATTCCGCCAGGTAGACCAGCGTGTCCAGCACCTTCAGATTGCGGTAAAGCCCCCGCTCCTCCGGGAGATACCCTACGTGTCCTTTCATCTGGCCTGGCGACTGGCCCAGGACCGTCACACTTCCTGCGTCAGGCTTGAGGATGTCCATGATGACGCGAATGGTGGTCGTCTTCCCCGCTCCGTTCGGTCCCAGGAGGCCGAATATCTCTCCCCGTTCCACCTCAAAGGATAGGTGGTCGACTGCCACCACGTCCCCATAACGTTTGACCAAGTTCTGTACCTGGATGATCATTCACTTTCCTCCCTGGTTCTCCACCGTGACTCCAGGTGGGCGGCGACCTCGCGGCAGAGACTATCGGCCGAGCCGCTTGTATAGGCTGCCGAGGTTCCATTCTACTCCACCTCACATATGTAGACAAGGCGGGCGACCGTCCACGCGGTCGCGGAACACACCGCCCACGTGGATGTACAGTGGGCACTGTGGATAGCACTTCCCGATTCGGACGTTCTAGTGTACTATTCCTAAGAAGGATACGTCCGCTACTGCCATTTCGCTTCTGCTGGCTCTCGCGGGATACGGAGGTCCCCATGTGGTACGGTCTGCGTAAGTCACCGGGTGCTGATCCCGAGTTTGTCCGCTCTGCGACTGAATTGCTGCGCTCCACGTCGCGCCATCTCATCTGGACGATGGGAGGGATTTACCTGGCGTGGCATCTTGTCTCTACGGTGACCTGGCCGAACACAATTGGCTGGAACACCTGGCTGGTCACGCCGGCCGTTGTGCTCACCTTCGCCGTTTCCCTCTGGCTCCTCCCAAGACACTTGCTGGCCACTCAGGTCGTCTGGCAAGCAGGACTTGCGGCCACCATTACACTGGCTGTGATCTTGTTTCAGCAGCCGCAGATCGCCTTCCTTTACACGTTGCTTCCCCTCATGGCTGTTGTGACCGTCGGTTGGCCTGCTGGTTTGTTCGTTGAAGCCGTGGTAGTTGTGCTGGTTTGGTGGCTTTCTCGAGGTGCAATCACCCGGCCCCTGCCCAGCGCCTACGGCCTGGCGGTCGTCGCCGGCGGTGCTTTGACCGGACTACTTGGTTGGGCGGCTGCGCGTGCACTCCTCATTGCCGTCCAGTGGTATCTCTTCAGTTTTGCCCAGGCTCAGGAGAATATGGAGGAGGCGCGCCAACACCGAGCCCACCTCGCCCGGGTGCTCAAGGACCTGGATCACGCTTGCTATCGCCTCGAGCGTGTGAATCATATGCTGGTTCTGGCGCGGGCTGAGGCCGAAGAAGCGCAAGAGGTCCGCAACCGTTTCGCCCTGGCCGTAAGCCATGAACTGCGAACGCCTCTGAATTTCATCATCGGTTTCAGCGAGTTGATGGTGAACTCGCCGGTTACCTATGCCGAGGTGGATCAGTGGCCCCCCGGCCTCTACGAGGACATCCAGGAGGTCTATCGCAGCAGTACGCACCTTCTACGGTTGGTCAACGACGTGCTCGATCTGGGACAGATCGAGGCCCTGCGCATGTCGTTGTTCAAAGAATGGGTCGACCCGGCCCAGATCGTACGAGAGGTAGCTGCCATGGTGCGGCCTGCCTTTGTCCGTAAGCAACTGTGGTTTCGGACAGAGATTGAGCCTGACCTGCCGAATGTGTTTGTGGATCACACGCGTGTCCGACAGGTATTGCTTAACCTCGTGAGCAACGGCCTGCGTGTTACAGAGCAGGGCGGGGTCACTGTTCGTCTTCAAAGGGATGATGACAACCTATGCATCTGCGTCCAGGACACGGGACCCGGCATCGCCGATGAGGATATTCCAAAGGTCTTCGAGGATTTCCGACAGGTAGGCAGCGGCAGTTGGCGACGGCGCGAGGGTGCCGGACTCGGGATCCCCATCAGCCGGCGTTTCGTTGATCTCCATGGGGGGCGTATGTGGGTGGAGAGTCAGGCCGGAGAAGGGGCACTTTTTTGCTTCACGTTGCCCCTGCCAGAATCTGCGCGCGATTTGTCCTCACCACTGGCTGAGGGCTCCTCTGATGCCCGCTATTGGCGCCGCCTCACCGAGAAAGCTGAGGGTGAGAGAATGCTGCTGGTTCTCTCTCCCGATCCTGCCGCCGGCGAGATCATCTCCCGGCTTGTGGAGGGCTTCGGGACGATCACGGTGCGTAATCCGGACCGCGTGGGTGCCAGAGTGGTCGAACTCCTGCCCAGTGCCTTGTTCGTCGATCGTGCGCTGTTCAAGGACGAGGTAATTCAGTCTGTGTTGCCAGACCTGCCCTATGACCTGCCGGTGATCAGTTTCCCCTTCCCGGGAAACGCCAGGCGCTCCCGGCACCTCCCTGCTGGTGTCTCTAACTATCTGGTGAAGCCCATTTCACGTCAGGATCTGGCGGAAGCCGTGCGGGCGCTTGGACCTGGAATTCGCCGGCTGCTCGTCGTGGATGACGATCCGGCTATGGTTCGGTTTGTGACCCTGGCGCTCAGGAGTGCAGAGGGGGAAGACCTCTTCCGCGATGGTTGTCAGTTGGCGACCGCCTTCACTGGCGCGGAGGCGCTGGGTCAGCTACACGAGGACCCGCCTGATGCGGTGTTGCTGGACCTGGCCTTGCCCGATATCAGTGGCTGGAACGTGTTGGATGCGTTGCGGAAAGATCCGGCCCTCGACGGAGTACCGGTGATTCTCATTACCGCCCACGATTGGCCACAGGCGTTTGCTGACGGCGAGGGAGAGGCTCTGCGGGTTATGATGCACCGCCCCCTGTCCCGGGACGAGCTCACGTCAGCCCTGGGAGGGCTGCTCAGCTCGATCCACCTGGCATGCCCAGCAGTTGCAGCCGGGCCAGCGTTCCCAGCAGATCCTTCTGCGTGATAGGTTTCTTCAAGAAGTCTGCCGCTCCGAGCGAAAAGGCCAGTTCTGGTTCATCCCACACGGAGCAGACGATGACGGGTATGTGGCGGGTTTCTGGATCTGCTTGCAGTGCTTGCAGTATCTCCCACCCGTCCATCGTGGGCATCATGACGTCCAGCGTGATGGCCTCAGGTTGCCATTGGCGTGCCATAGGCAGAACCTGGTCTGGCTCCTGGATGCCGATGACTCGCACGTTGGAGCGACTCAGGTAGCGCCGGAACATACGTATCGCGACCTCCTGATCGTCCACGACCAGCACCACCGATTGACAGGCCCGTGGCAGTGACAGTGCCAGTCGAGCTGAACTGGCCTGTATGTTAGTGGTATGGCTTTCGTGTAAGGGGACGTTCAGGCGTTGAGCCCAGTATCGCGCGGCTTCCAGAGCGCTTTCCTCCTCGTCGGTTGTTAGGGAGAGTGGATCGTCGACTCGGAACTCGATCCACAGCATTAGCTGGTCTGCTTGTGTCTCTGTGCGGATGATTATGGACCCGTTGCCCCGCATGTCCAATGCGTAACTGAGCAGGCTGAGGAGAATCTGGCGCAGGACGACCCGGTCGGCCAAGACGGAGGGTGGGCTTTCGGGAAGGGCCAGATCCAATTCCACTCCCTCGCTCTCCACGCGGCGTTGCAGCGTTTTCGCTACACCGCGTACGACCTCAGCAATGTCGAGGGGTTCCCTGGCGATTTCAAAAGTGCGGAGATTGTTACCCCACTGCTCCTGGCTTACGTCTGGACCTATGCTCCTGCCACGCGATGTCCCCTGTTCTGGGAAGGCCTGATCCCATAACCATGCAGCCACGGCCCGCAGTGCCCGGCTATGCTCACGGCGCAATTGTCGCTCACTCAGTGAAAGACGAGTCTGCAGCTCCTGCAGGCTGACTACCTCTACGTACCGCCCATAGAGAATGAGATATGGGCGCCATGCTACAGACCCTATCGAGCGTTCTCTCTCTGGAGGCTGCAGCCTTTCTATGGCGTGGATCAACAGTTGGCGCAGGTGTTCGGCTCGGCTCGTATGCGGGTCTGGGGGGGCTGGGAACACAGAGGTCAGCGGATGTATCTCGAGCGCTGCGTAATCGTAGAGATTGGACAAGCCGTCTCTGATCAGTCGATTGAATTCTGTGCGCTCAATCATACTTCTGCCTCACGAGCTATTATAGCATGCCCATGGCACATTTTCCAGATGGATGGCTGCGCCAGTCTTTCGCTCCGGTGTTGGCGTCCGAGTGGTGTATCGCTCCTGATCAACGCAGGCGGGGAGTCCTGTTGGCCGGTCCCTGGCCGAATAATGGCCGAAAAATGGTTGAGTGTGACGAAGCGCACCTGTATAATTAGGGTGATACGTGTGCGGAACGAGCCTGGTCGCCCTGCGGCGGAGAATCAGCTTATGTGTAGTGAGGAGGCGGAAAGGAGGCGCATATCGACAGGTCGTTCATAGGTGGATGGTGACTTGAGGACACCTGTGCAGCAAAGTGCAACCGGTGAGTCGAGAGACAAAGAAATCGCTGAGGAGGCGATAAGGAGGAAACATGTCCAGGAAACTGTGTGTGCTACTGACTCTGTTGCTTGTCTTTGCCGTACTAGTCGGGGCTTGCCAGCCAGCGGCGCCAACTGAAGAGCCAACCGAGGCCCCGCCGGAGGCGCCTCCCGAAGAGGCTGCGGCGCCTAGCGGGGAGCTGGAGATATTCAGTTGGTGGACGGCGGGCGGGGAGGCCGAGGGTCTGGAGGCGATGCTGGAGATCTTCCAGGAGAAGAATCCGGACGTGGAGATCATCAACGCGACGGTGGCGGGGGGTGCGGGCGTGGATGCCCGTGCGGTCCTGGCCACCCGTATGCAGGGAGGTGATCCGCCGGGCTCGTTCCAGGTGCACGCCGGTCACGAGCTGATCGACACGTACGTGGTGGCGGGGCAGATGGAGCCGGTCACGTTCCTGTACGAGGAGGAGGGATGGCTGGATGTGTACCCGAAGGACCTGATCGACATCCTGTCGTACGAGGGGGAGGTCTGGTCGGTGCCGGTGAACATCCACCGGGCCAACGTTCTGTGGTACAATAAGGCGGTGTTTGAGGAGAGCGGGCTGGAGCCGCCGGCGACGATGGAGGAGTTCTTCGAGGTGGCGGATGCGCTGCAAGCTGCCGGAGTGACGCCGCTTTCGTTGGGCGAGAGCTGGACAGTGGTGCACCTGTTCGAGACGGTGCTGCTGGGGACGTTGGGGCCGGATGCGTACGCGGGGTTGTGGACGGGTGAGACGGACTGGGGCAGCGCGGAGGTAGCGGAGGCGCTGGAGAACTTCGATCGCATACTGGAGTACGTGAACGAGGACTACGCTGCGCTCTCGTGGGATCAGGCGACGCAACTGGTGATCGACGGGACAGCGGCGATGAACATCATGGGCGACTGGGCAGAGGGGTACTTCAAGGCCCAGGGATGGACGCCGGGCGTAGAGTTCGGGTGGGCGCCGTCGCCGGGGAGCGGAGGGTCGTTCGACGCGCTGTCGGACAGCTTCGGGCTGCCGGCGGGTGCACCGAACCGGGAGGCGGTGCTGGCGTGGCTGAAGGTGTGCGGCTCGAAGGAAGGGCAGGACGCGTTCAACCCGATCAAGGGGTCGATCCCGGCCCACACGGGAGCGGACCGCAGCCTGTATGACGAGTACTTGCAGTCGGCGCTGGATGACTTCGCCAAGGATTCGATCGTGCCGAGCCTGATGCACGGTGCAGCGGCGTCGCCGAGTTGGCAGCAGGA
>Ga0180438_10003422_pt1 | contig 24062 bp, 14 predicted proteins | sample SS_ome_12_FD_132455 | JGI IMG/M metagenome (GOLD analysis project Ga0180438, IMG submission 132455) | Hypersaline lake sediment archaeal communities from the Salton Sea, California, USA - SS_3_D_2 metaG | ecosystem: Environmental > Aquatic > Non-marine Saline and Alkaline > Hypersaline >...
GCATGGGAGACGACCTAAACAAGGCCACCAGCAAGCTGCCGCCCGGGCCCGCGGGGCCCGCGGGGACCACCCCGCCGGCCGCCGGGGGGGGGGGGACCGGGAAGGAAGGCCACCGATGAGGCGCGCCGGGCTGCGATGGGTGGTGACCTCGGCCCTGGCGGTCTGCTGGGGCTGCGACGGGGCGGGTCGAGGCGGGATTCGCGCCGGGGCCGGCAGGCCCCCGCCCGGGTGGAAGCCGCTGCGCGTTTCGCACGTCCGCCTGTCGGTGGACAAGCTCGGGCCGATCCCCAATAGCGGGCTGCTCCTGCCGGCTGTCGGCGGCGAGGGCAAGTGGGTCGCCTACCTGACGGTCTCGGCTGATTCGGCGGTCGAGCAGCGGGCGCTGCTGACGGGGCGCGGGCTGAAGGGAGCGGCCCTGGCGATGCGCGCGACGGTGGCGGGGGCGGCGCCCCGGACGATCTGTCCGTCCGGCGCGGCCTGGCCGGCGTGGTCGGCCGATGGGAAGCTACTGGCGTACGTCGCGGCCGGGGCAGGTGGGCAGGCGGTGCTGGCCGTTCACGACGTGGCCGCCGGCACGACGCGGAGGATCGGCGTCGGTGTCGCGTGGATGTTCATGCCGAGTTTTTCTCCCGACGCCCGGCGGGTCGCCGTCGTCGTGCCCGGGGAACTGCCGAACCAGTCGCGTGTTCACGTGGTGGACCTGGAAACCGCCAAGCTGACGCCCGCCCCGCAGGGGGCCGACGAGCAGTGGCAGATCGCCCCGGCGTGGCGCGACCGGCGGCGGGTGGCCTTTGTTCGGTCCGTCGGCCAGGTCGTCGAACTCGCCCAGTGGGAGGTCGGCTCGCCGACGGTGCGGTCGGCGGCCCCGCTGGCGGTCTCGGCGGCGATGTCGGACGCCTTCCAGAGCTTCGCGGGGCTTCCCGCGTCGATGGCCCCCGGCGGGCGGGGCTTCGCATACTATCGGGCGATGGACGACCGCGTGGCGATCGCGCCGCTGCCTGGCGGGCAGGGGCGGTCGATGCCCGATGGCACGCGCGCCGGCTGCTGGCTGGGCGCCGAGCACTTCCTGTCAGCCACCGATGCGGACCTGCTGTTGACCGCCGTCGGGAGCGGCGAGTCGAAGCGCCTGATCGACGGGCGCTGGCTGCCGCTGTGGGGCAACTGGCGGAGGCGGGAGGCGATCGTCTGCACGGCGACGTCGGACCCGTGGACGTTCGGGCTGGTCCGCCTGCGGCTGTTGGCGGAGTAGTGGGTGCCAAGGCCGCGAAGTGCGCGGCCGTGTCTTCGACGTCGGATGAAGCACTGCCGCTTAACTCCACGGCCGTGACACCGGGCGGGGAATCCGCAATCCGCAATTCGCAGTCCGCAATTGCGCGCCGGCTACCCGCGAAGCTGCCTGACGACGGCAGCATCGCGGGCGGACAGGTCGCCGTAGTCCGGGTCGCTGCCGACGTCGGGGCGGCGCTTCCAGCTTCGGGCGCAGGCGGCGTACTTCTCGCGGGCGTCCTCGACGGCGACCTCGACGGTCGAGCCCTCCGGCAGGTCGTCGGCCCGCTCGACGCGGGCGTAGCCGACGCCCAGCAGGTCCTCCAACTCGCCGAGATAGGCCTCGACGATCTCGGCGGCCCCTTCGTTGTCTGCCGCGACGCGGAAGACCGCCTCCGCGTCCAGCGGCTTCTTGACGCCCGCGTTGCGCAGGGCCTCGAGCTTGACCAGCCCCTCGCCCCGCAGGTCCATCAGCCCAGCCCAAATCGACGCCGGGCCGAGCTTCAGCTCGTCGCCCGACCAGGCGCCGAGGTCCGGGTTGACCGCCCGAAGGTCCTCCGCCAGCCGGAGCTGCTCGGCGTCTACCTCCGGCAGCGAGGCCAGGTGAACGCTGTCGGGCGCGTCGGCAGGCTTGTTCGGGATGTGCTCCCACGCCTCCTCGCATGTGTGCACGAGGATCGGCGCCAGCAGCCGGACCAGCGTGTCGAGCACCTGGTGGATAACGGTCTGGCTGGCGCGGCGGCGCGGCGAGTCGGGCGCCTCACAGTACAGCCGGTCCTTGACGGCCGACAGGTACACGCTCGAAGCCTGCACCGTGCAGAACTCGTACATCAGCCTCGCCGCACGGTGAAACTCGTAGCGGTCGTACGCCGCCCGAACGTCGCGGACGAGTTGGTGAAGCTCCATCAGCATCCACCGGTCGACGGAGTGGTCAGCCGGCTCGGAGGCGTCGGTGGCCGGGTCGAAGTCCGCGCACGCGCCCATGCAGAACCGCATCGTGTTGCGGATCTTCCGGTACGCGTCTTCGGTCTGCGCGATCAGCTTCTCGCTGCACCGGACGTCGTCCTGGTAGTTCTGCGAGGCCACCCACAGCCGCAGGATGTCCGCCCCGCGCTGGTCGAGTTGCTCGATCACGTCGATCGCGTTGCCCAGCGACTTGCTCATCTTCCGCCCGTCCTCGGTGACCACGAACCCGTGGGTCAGCACGGTCTGGAACGGCGCCCGCCCGGCGGCCCCGAGGGCCGGCAGCAGCGAGAGTTGGAACCACCCGCGATGCTGGTCGGAACCTTCGAGGTACAGATCGACGGGAAGCTCCTCGACGAGCCCGCGCCCGACCGCGACGGCTGCCCAGCTCGAGCCGCTCTCGAACCACACGTCGAAGATGTCCCGCCCGACGGTGAGGTTCTCCGGCGCGAAGGCTTCCGGCTCGCCGATCAGGTCGTCGTCGGCCGGGTCGTAATCTCCCAGCAGCTCGGCCGGCGAGCAGGTGAACCACGCGTCTGAGCCCTTCTCGGCGACGGTTCTCGCGACGGCGCGGACGCTATCGGGTGTCATCAGGGGCTCGCCCGCCCGGTTGTACAGCGCGGGGATCGGCAGCCCCCAGCAGCGTTGGCGGGAGATGCACCAGTCGGGGCGGCTCTCGAGCATGCCGGCGATGCGGTTTCGGCCCCAGCCCGGGACAAACTGCACGCCGCCGTCGTCCGGGTCGCGCCGACAGACGTCCATCGCCAGGTCGCGCAGCGACTTCGCCTCGGCGACTGTGGGGCGGTCTACGGAGATGAACCACTGCTTCGTCGCGCGAAAGATCGTCGGCGTCTTGCTCCGCCAGTCGTGCGGATAGGAGTGGCGGACGGCCTCTTCCAGCAGCAGTGTCTTCCGCTCGGCGAGGCGCTCGACGACCTTCGGGTTTGCCTCCCACACGCTCAGCCCGCGAAGGAACTCCGGGGCCGTATCGTCGAACGTGCCGTCGTCCTGCACCGGGCAGTAGATCTCCAGCCCCACCTGGAGCGCCGTGCCGTAGTCCTCCGCCCCGTGGCCCGGCGCGGTGTGGACCAGCCCCGTGCCATCCTCCAGCGTGACGTAGTTGGCCGGCACGACGGGACAGGTCTTCTGAGGCAGCAGCGGATGGGCGTAGGCCAGCTCGGCGTCAAGCAGCTCTTGCCCCTTCATCGTGACGAGCACCTCGTGGCCGGTGAGGTAGCCCTCGCGCTTCTGCCGAACCGTGCCGAGGACGCGCTCGACGAGCTCGGCGGCGATCACCAAGAGTTTCGCCCCGTCAGCCGTTTCGACGCGGACGCACGCGTAGTCGTAGCCCGGGTGGATCGCCACGGCCAGGTTGGCCGGCAGCGTCCAGGGCGTGGTCGTCCAGATCAGCAGGCCCGCCTCGCCACCCTCGGCGGCCGGCAGGGCGTCCAGCTTTCCGCCGACCAGCTTGAAGGAGACGTAGATGCTCACGTCGTCGCGGTCGTGGTATTCCAACTCCGCGTCGGCCAACGCCGTGCGGTTCTCGATCGACCAGTGGACGGGCTTGAGCTGGCGATAGACCAGCCCCTGCTCGACGAGCCTGGCGAAGACCTCCAGCACGGCCGCCTCGTACCGCGGTTTCATCGTGATGTAGGGCTCGCCGAACTCGCCCAACACGCCCAGCCGTCGGAACTGCTCGGACTGGAGGTCGGCGAACTTCTCGGCGTAGTCGCGGCAGCGGCGGCGGATCTCCATCGGCTCCATCTCGGCCGCCGAGCTACCCAGCTCCTCCATTACCTTCGCTTCGATGGGCAGCCCGTGGCAGTCCCAACCGGGCAGGTACGGCGCGTCGAGGCCCGACATCGCCTTGACCTTCACCACCACGTCCTTCAGCACTTTGTTCAGCGCCGTGCCCATATGGATATTGCCGTTGGCGTACGGCGGGCCGTCGTGCAGGATGAACCGCTCGGCGCCTTCCCGGGCGGCGCGGATCTGCCCGTAGAGGCCCGTTTCGGCCCACTTCGCCTGGATGACGGGCTCTTTCCGGAGCAGTCCGGCCCGCATGTCAAAGGACGTGCTCGGCAAGTTGAGCGTGTCCTTGTAGCTCTTCTTCTCGCTGTCGCTCATCGTGGGTGCTCCTTCCGCCACGGCGGCGGGGCTCTCGGCCCGAAGCTGCGCCGGTGGCGGACCTTGTCTTCTATCGGGAAGCGGGGCCGTGATGCGACGAAAAAAGCCCCGAAGCATGCGCCGGACCCGGGGCCGATCCGTCTCTGCCGGAAGGTGGGCGGAGCGGCCTAGGGGCTGAGGCGTATGGCGATCGGGGCAATGATGAAGGCGCGGACGCGCCCGGATCGGCTCGGTGAGCCGGTCGGCCCGGTAGTCCGTTGGCCCGGTCGCGTCCGCATCATGCTCCTGCCTTCCGATTCCGCCCTGTCTGTCGCAGGGCACCCACAGAGAGTATATCGGCCCGCCGTGGGGCGTCAATGCAATAGTGGGTGCCGCGCCGGCCTCCGGCCGGGCGCCGCGGGTCTGCAAAAACCGACGGATTGATGTGATCGGGCGCGGCGCCGGGCGTCTAATACAACGGCCATGACGGATGGCGCGACCCACACGATGAGCTTGACCGGTCGACAAGTGGGCTTGGACGACACAGTTGCGGCCCGCGCGGCGCGCGGTGAGAGCAGGGCATTTGCCCAGATCGTCGCCGCCCACCAGGGGCGCGTCGCCCGCGTGGTGCACCGTCTGCTGGGCTGGCCGGACGAGGTCGAGGACGTCGTCCAGGACGTGTTCGTCGCCGCGCTGAAGAGCCTGCCGAGCTTCCGAGGCGAGGCGAGCCTGCCAACCTGGCTGTTGGCCATCGCGGTGAACCAGTGCAGAAGCCATCAACGACGACAGCTTGTCAGACAGAAGTTCCTGGCCGCCGCCCGTCGGCTTGCCGCCCCCCGGGCACCCCGGACGGCGGGTTCCCGAGCCATGGATCGGGAGAAGCATCAACTGGTCCGGCAGGCCGTGCGGCGCCTGCCCTTGCGGCTTCGAGAGGTCGTCGTCCTGCACTATCTCGAGGAGATGCCCCTCGAGGGCATCGCGCGCGTCCTGGACCTGTCTCGCAGTGCGGTCGGCACACGCCTGCATCGCGCGCGGAAGCGACTGGCCGAGGATCTCTCGGGGAGATTCGAGGAGTAGGACCATGAAGGAAGATCAACTGGCCGGAGAACTCCGGGAGGCCGACGCCGCCTTCGGACCGGCGCCGGCCCTGCCGGAGGACCTGCACGACCGCGTGGTCCGCCGCTGGCGCCGCCGCCGTGTGGGTCGGCGGCTCTCGGTTGCTGCCGGGCTCGTCGCGGCCGTCGCGACGGCCGGCACGTGGCTTTCCCTGACCGGTCCGACGAAGACGACGGGGCTGCCTCCCGAAGGCGTCCATCCGACGGCGAGCGGCATCCGGGCCCTGGACGCCGCGGCCGACGCCCGCCTCGCCACGGTCGAACGGATGCTGGTCTTGGGAGAACGCCGGCGGGCGCTCGGCGCGGCGGCTCCCGCCCAAGCGATCGACCCTGTCGAGGCGGTCAGGCGACAGGTTGACCGATCGGCCTATCTGATCCTCCTGCGGGCCGACCGTCTGTACCAGGTGACCGGCCGCCGCGACGCGGCGATCGCCACATATCAACAGGTCATCAAGACATTCCCTCAGACACGGTGGGCAGAGGTTGCCCGACAGCGGGAATCCACCTTGCAGCAGCAGACGGGAGATACGCTATGAACCAGAGCCATCGAAACACGGTAGCCACACTCGCCGCGATCTTCGTCATGGGCGTCACAGCCCTCGTTGCCCTGCCGGACGAGCCCGCCGCACGCATCGACAACCAAAGCGCGTTCGAGTTCATCGCCTACCGGACGGTTCGCATCACTCACGACCCGTACGCCCCCTGGGCCGTTCCCATCAAGCGCCGACCGTCCGCTCAGCGGCCGATCCGTCCGACCGTAGTGACTGGCCTACAGCGTCTTTATGCGATTGGCCCGACGCGCGTTCGCGCAGCGGACGAGGCGATTCTCACCGCCCGGAAGCTCATTCGCGAGAAGCTGTCGATCCCGGCGAATCAGGCGATCGACTCTCACGCATTCTTCAACGTCGTCCCGACGGAGGACACCAGCGGCAGCGGAGCGGGCCCTCTGCGTCTGAAGACGCACGCCATCCTCCTCCAGATGTCCCTCGGCGTGATGAAGGACAAGGCCGCCGTCGCCGAGCAGATCCTGGACGAGGTCTGCAAACGCCTGGCCGAGCGGGTACAGAGATGGCACGGGGAGGACCTCGATGCGGTGGACCAGAAGCTGAGGAGCCTCGACAAGCAGATCGTGCAGGCCACGCGCCAAGTCGAGCAGGCCGTCATCCAGGAGAAAGAGATCCGCGACAAGCACGGGATCACCACCTTTGACACCGACGAGCTGGAGAAGCAGGCGAAGGACCTTAGCGCGTCGCGGCAGCAGTTGGCGCTCGACCTGGCGGGTAAGAAGGCGCGGCTGGAGGCGATCCAGAGGCACATTGCCCGCGTCAGCGCCATGGCCGAAAACAGGGCTGAGCGCGACACGATCTCGAAGGAGCTGGCGAAGATTGTTGCCATCCGCGAGCAGGTCGTCGCGGCTCAGAAGCGACTGTACAAGACGGGGGCCGTCTCCCAGGGCGATATCCTCGAGCTGGAAGCAAAGCTCGCGGAGGCCAAGGTCCGGCTCGCCGAACGCCGTGAGAAGCTCGTCGAGATGGCCGGCGGCGGGATCCTCACCAAGCTGAACGGGGAGCTGGCGACGCTCGGGATGGATGCCGTCGAGTTGGAGGCCAAGCTGAAGATCACCGACGAACAGCTTCTGGCGCTCGCCCGTCGGCGGGTCCAGGCGCGGATCCACGGGGCGACGGTGAAGGCGGATTTCAGCATGGCAGTGAAGCTCCGCACCGATCTGACGCAGGAACGCTACAAGACCCTCGAGCGCAGCCGGGAGTATGTCTGTCCTCAACTGACCGTCGTCGGCCCACGCGAGCCGAAAACGCCGCCCTTCCGGGGCAACCGTACCGAGAGATCCGAGCCCGATGGGGAGCCGAGCGGCGCTAGAGGCGGCCCCGCGCTGCCGTGAAGGCGGCGTCCTGCCGGAGGATGCCCGGACGCTCCTTCTCGTAGATGCCCACGCAGAGGCCGTCTTTGCTTCGGAGGTGCTTGAGGGCGAAGGCGAACGCCTCGTCGGCGGGCAGTCGGCCGGCGGCGAGGACCTTGTATCCGATCACCGGCTTGTCGAGCGTCTTCAGCGTCGCGACGGCCAGGTCGCGGTGCTTCAACTCGTACCGCTCCTGGACCGGGCGGAAGAAGCACTGGAAGTAGAAGTCCGTGGGCAGTCCGCGGCGCTCGTACTCGGGGTGTGTGTCGTGCCGGTGCGACGCCAGCCCGGCCGGGAGCTTGTGGCTGCGGATCAGCTTCAGCCACGTCTCGATCACGTCGAAGCGCTTCCAGCCGAAATGCTCGTCGGCGCGCCCGCCCTGGATGAAGATCGCCTTCGCCCCGCCCTCGATCGCCGCTTCGATCGCCTCGACCATCTTCCCGCCCGGCGGGTCCGGCTGGGCGATCCACGTGCGGAGCTTGCCGCCGCCCTTGACGTAGCGGCCGAACAGCTTGATCCAGCGGTCGTACGGTGGGGCGGCGACGGCCGTGACGCCCAGGCCCGCCGCCGACTCCAACACCTCCATGATCCGCTCGTCAGTGTAGTAGGCCTTCATCTCCTCCTGGAGCTTCTTCCCGCCGCGGTGGGCGAAGCCGAAAAACGGATTGCTGCCCAGAATCAGCCGCGAGACCTTCAGCTTGCCCAGCCGGATCGTCGGCATCTTGCCGACGGCCTTCGCCGCGTCCGCCCCCTCCGCCGTCTGCATGGCCGCGGCCGCTGCGCCGATCATCGCCGTCTCCTTCAGGAACCGCCGCCTGGATACGCTGCACTCGGACGTCATCGTCATCGCTCCGGTTGTCGAGTGCGTCTGTGTCGTTCAAACCGTGTTCCATGGTACGGTATCTGCCGCTCAACCGCAGGGGGATTGCGGCTTGGAGGAGTGGGAGTTGGGGCAGCGGGGGGCCAGGGGATTGCGGGATGGTGGGCCCGGGGGGAAGATGCGAAGTCGCAAGCGGCTTGCGCGGAGAGGGATTGGGACGGTGATCGAGTGTGCGAGAATCGGAGATCTCGGATGTGTACCTGGCGGTGGTGCGGACGGAGTCGCGGTGCTCTGGCGGCGGTGGCGGTTGGGATGCTTGGCGCTGCGGCGGCGGGCGATACGCGGGGCGGGTCGCTGATGCTCCAGACGTATCTGCTCCCGGAGATGAACCTGCCCGCGCAGGAGACCGACAAGCCCTGGTGCGACGTCGGCGGCGAGCAGGGGGCGGTGGCGGTGCTGGACTTCAACGTGCCGCTGCTGAAGCGGCTGACGGTGGAGGCCGACGATCTGCTGGCCGTTGCGCTGCGGCTGAAGGTGAAGAAGCTCACCGGGCAGGGGGGGGCGGCGAAGCTGAGCTTCCATCGGATGCTCCGCAAGGCGGGCGCTGCGATGCCCCGGGCCGGGACGGACTATGCGGCCGAGCCGATCGTCTCGGCCCCGCTGGGCGGATGCGTCAAGAACGGCTGGGTCGTCGTGGGTGGCTTCGCCGGTGGGCTGCGGAAGTACGTGACGGGCACGTGGGGAGATTGCGGCATCCTGGTCCGCCTGGAGGGGGCTGGCGCGGACGTTCGCCTCCGCTGCCAGGGGGTCGGCTCGCCGGGCAGCGGGTACTGGTCGAAGAACCTGCCCGGCCTGGACGTGACGATCCGCCGGCGGGAGAACCGGTACCTGTTCGACTGGCCCGTCCGCCCGCGGAAGGGGGTCTACTGCATGATGGAGGGCGGTCGGCTGATGTACGGTGGGAAGCGGCTGCGGTTGTGGGGCGTCTGCCGTGGGGCCTCGCACAATCCCAAGCAGGTCGAGCGCGTCAAGCGGATGGGATTCAACGCGATTCGGCTGTGGACGGTGCACGGTTACGGCGAGGCGTCGGCGAGGCGCGGCGTGTTCGACGAGACGAAGACCGAGAAGCTCGACCGCTACGTTGCCGAGATGAAGAAGCACGGCATGTGGATCATGTGCCCGTCTCTGATGAGCGACGTCTGCGGGATCAAGACGGCGCGGAAGGGGCTCCTTGCCGACGATTCGTGGCTGGCGGGGGGGGAGGACTGGGCGCAGTGGAAGTCGGCCGTGACAGCGAAGGGGGCGCCGCTGAAGTTCTTTTACTACTTCGACGAGCGGCTGATGCGGATGCGCAAGCGCCACGCGGCGAACTTCCTCAGTCACCTCAACCCGCACACCGGCCGGCGGATGGGCGAGGAAGAATGCATCGCGATGTACGAGATCTGGAACGAGAACGGGTTCCTGAAGTGGACGCTCGAGCGGGGGTTCGCCCAGTGGCCGGCGTACTTCCGCGACAAGCTCCGGCGGCAGTGGAACGCATGGCTGACGAAGCGCTACGGCGACGAGGCGGGCGTGAGGAAGGCGTGGGGGGAGCTGGCGGCCGGCGAGTCGCTGGACGGGGTGACGGTGGGGTTGGCGCCGCTGGTGACGGAGCGGAGGGAGTATCCCCCGCAGCGGGCGGCCGACTTCGTCCGGTTCATGATCGAGACGGTCAACAACAGCAACGAGGAGTTCCGGGCGTACTGCCGCACGCTCGCGCCGAAAGGCGTCGGCGTCAACGTCGTGCCCTTCTCCGCCGACACGCAGTACCGCAACAACATGCCGTGGCACTTCGCCAACGCGCAGACGGAGGTGGTGTGCTTCGGCATGTACTACCACACGATGCAGTCGGCCCTGAGGAAGCCGCCCTCGATGGGCGGGCTCGACACGAACACCGTCGCCGGGCGGGCCACCGTGCTGTACGAGGTCAACTGCGGCAAGCCGAATCCGTATCGGGTGGAGTTCCCGCTTCGGCTGGCGGCGCTGGCAAGCTGGCTCGACTGGGACGGCGTGTTCTTCCACTACTTCCAGGAGCCGCTATGGTATTGGAAGACGATCAACCCCGACGAGCAGTATCTCCTCCAGGCGCTGCCCTACAAGTACAACTCCGCCGATGTCCACTTTGAGACTGACCAGGTGATGTGCTCGTCCATAGCCGCCGCCGGCCAGGTTTTCCTGCAGGGGTTCCTTCCGCCGGCGCCGGCCCCGGTGACCTATCGGGCCGGGGCGAAGGCGATCTTCGGGTACGACAGCTTCGGCGGCGTGCGGATGGTGGCCGATGCGTTCACCCGGGGCGCGGCCGTGGCGTTCGGGCCGGACCGCGACGAAGGCATCACCGTCGCGGGCAAGGCACCGGCCGATCGCGGGCCGTACGTGCTGCACTTCCCGCGGGAGCTGGACTATCGGCTGGAGGGCTACGACTTCGCCGCCCGCAAGTGCCTTGAGCGGACCGGGAAGGCGACTAACGTCGTCAAAGACGACGGGACGGGGCTGTTCCTGGCCGTGCTGCACGTCGAGAGGCGGGAGGCCGAGGCGACCGTGCCCGTGACGGCGACGGCGAAGTGGCCGGCCTCCGCGAGCGGGTCGGCTCCCACGGCGGGCGGCGCGAAGGGTGCCGATGCAACCGGCAGGCTGTATCATCGATCCCGGGCGTGCGATGGGCCGACGGGGCCGCCGAGGCCTACGGGAAGCTCCGCGACGCGAAGCTCCCCTTCACCGCGATCGGGGCCCCGCCGAAGGGCAGCGGAGCCGAGTCGGTCACGCTGTCGGGGGTGAAGGTGCTGTTCGACGCACCGGCCGACGTGGAGGTCGCCTTCCGCGACGGGCGGATGACGAACGTGAGCGTCTCGTTCACGCAGGCCCCGCCGCTGACGGAGGTGATCGCCGCCTACGAGAAGCGTTTCGGCCGGCCCGCCCGGAAGACGCTGGCGTCGAAGGTGTATGGCACGAGCACGGTCCGATGGGCCGTGCGGCGTGGAGGAAAGACGATGACGGTGACCCTCACCGAGCACCAGGGCTCGACGGGGATCGTCTTTGAGGTTCGGTGACAGGCGGAGAAGGAAACGGTGAGATGGAGTTCTTGGTATACGCATCGAAGGACGTCGAGTCTAATCGCGTCGAGACGGAGTGGGGCTCGCTCCGCTGGCTGGCGAGCGAGGAGATCGGCAACGCCGAGGGGCTGACGCTCGGGCGGGTGATCATCAAGGCCGGCCGGAGCAACCCCGCCCATTGCCACGGCAACTGCGAAGAGGCGTTGTACCTGCTGTCCGGGCGGCTGGAGCATTTCGCCGGGGAGCAGTCGGTCATCCTCGAAGGGGGTGATACGCTCACCGTCGCCGCCGGCGTGCCGCATCACGCCGTCAACATCGGCGACGAGGACGCCGACATGATCGTCGCCTACTCGTCGGCGGAGCGAGAGTTCACCGAGGTCTGACCGAATCGATACCGGCAGGAAAGGACCCGTCATGGAGCATCTCGTCGCCACGCCGTGCTCGGCGCCGAAGTGGTCGCTGCGTGAAGTGCTCGCAGCCCACGCGGAGCTGGGCTTCCGGAAGTTCGAGGCGTTCATCGGGTGGGTGGACAGTGCTCTGGACCCGACGGCCGACCCGGCCGGCTATCGCGACGTTGCGGCCGAGTACGGCTTCCGGTTCACCTCGATGCACCTGCCCGCCGTCAAGGATGACGTCGAGGCGTCGCTGCCGAGGGTGATCGCTGCCGCGAGATTCGCCGACGCGCTGGGCGCCGACGTCGTGTTGTACAAAGCGACCAGCCGGGCCGGCTACATCGAGGCAGGCGGCGCGTTCCTCGACGCGATCGACGGACTGGGCGTCACGGCGGTCATCCAGAACCACTGCGGGTCACCGCTGAACGACGTGGGCGACGTGCTGGAGGTGCTCGACGGCGTGGGCGACGAGCGGCTGAAAGCGCTGCTGGAGGTCGGTCACTTCCACCAGGCCGGCGTGGCGTGGGAGGGCGCCTACGAGGCCCTTCAAGGGCGCATCGCGCTGGTGCATGTCAAGGACATCGCTCAAGGCCAGCCCGTGCCGTTCGGGGCCGGGGAGATCGACTTCGCTGCCCTGACCGCCCGTGTCCTCGGCGACGGGTACGAAGGCGACTGGGTCGTCGAGTTGGAAGGCGAGGCCTGCTGGTCGGATCCGAAACGATTCCTCCGCGAGGCCGTCGAGCTCCTCACGCCGCTGATCGAGGGGTATAGGCCTGATCGGCATTCTGTCAGACAGAGGGGTTGACGCGTCTGGCCGGATATCGTAGGCTTACTGACGGCGTTACGGGAGTGTGCCCGAGTGGCCAAAGGGATCAGACTGTAAATCTGACGGCGTATGCCTTCGGTGGTTCGAATCCACCCGCTCCCAGTTCTGATTGCGGATTGTGAATTGCGGATTGCGGATTCCTCGGCTGACGATCAGTCGGCGAGGGGAGGCAATCAGTGGATCGTGATCCGCGTTTCTCTGCGCTGATCTCGCCGACCGACTCACGGCGCGGTGAATCCACGGTCCGCAATTCGAAATCCGCAATCCCGGGGCGGGCGAGGCCCGCCTCACGCCCGCCAGGGCCGCTTGCGCTGAACGTTGGCGAGGATCTGCTTGGCGATCTTGACGTCCTCGGCGACCTGCCAGTCGAACATGCCGGCCAGGACGAAATCGGCGCCGCTGCTGAAGGCGTGGGCGAAGGCCTTCTTCGGGTGGATCGCTCCGGCGGCCATCACCTTGAAGGCGATCCACGGCTTGTCGACCTTGGCCATGAACTCGGTGACGGCCTTGGGGTCGGCGCACCAGTAGTTGTCGTGGCGGCTGTGGATGACGCTGCCGGTCTGGTCCGGGCGGCGGGCGGAGAAGTAGTCGTTAGTGTGCAACGTCTTGACGTAGAAATCGGGCTTGACCTCGGCCTTCTCGCACGCCTTGGCCACGTCCATCGAGTGGCCCCCCACGCCGGCGGGGATGCCCTGCGTCTCGATGAACCGCACGGCCTTCTCGATGATGTCGAGCTTGCCGTTCTCCAACAGCCGATCGGCCACGCCGCCCTGGATGTAGATCGCGTCGGCGCCCTGATCGACCGAGCGCTTCAGCCCCGTGAAGTCTCCCTTCTCCGTCGGGTAGCCCTGCACGATCCAGAGGATGTCGCTGCTGAACTGCTTCCGGTACTTGGGAATGACCTTCCCGGCCTGGGGGTTGGTGTTGATGCAGTTGATCCCGTGGGCCTCGGCGAGCTGGAGCGTCTCGAAGATCTTCTGCTCGGTGAAGTAGTGCTTGAGCAGTTGGGAGACGTACAGCAGGTCGCGGCTATGGGCGAAGCCGGCGATGAGGTTGCCGCCCATGATCAGGCGGCTGATCTCCAACTCCCAGAGCTTGCCCTTCGGCAGCGTGTTCTTCGAGCCGGGCTTGAGGGGCTTGGCGAGCCCGGCAGTGGCAGCCTCGGCGGACCGCCCCTGTGCGAGGAGGATCTGCTCCTCGAGCCCCATCGCCGCCGCCCCGGCCGCGGCCGCCATCGATCCGGTCACGAACTGCCTGCGCGTCTGCTTGCCCGACATCGCATACCGCCTTTCCCGAGCGCCTTCCTGCTGCAGAGACTGGTTGCTTGCGTCGCGATTATACCATCCGCGGGGGCCGCCAAGCCTGCTTCTTGAACCCGGGCGGGGATTCCCGCCACTGGTGGCCCGAGGCGGCGGCTCGGGATCTGTGGATATCTGGCTTGCGCCGGACAGGCAGAGACGATACGATCTCGTGCGAGACGGTGATCGGTAGAGGAAGCGGACAGATGACGGCATCATTGTCGAGACGGGCCCGGCAGGCCGTCGGGCTGATCCTGGCCGGCGTTGCGGGAAGCGCGCTGTGGCGGACGGCATGGCCGATGGGCCCGGCGCCAGCGGAGCCCCCTGCCGGCGCGACGGCAGGGGCGGGGGGGGCGTACGCCGGCTCGGCGAGCTGTCGTGCGTGTCATGAGCGCTTCTACAAGCTCTGGGAGACGTCACACCACGGCCTGGCGATGCAGCCGCTGACGCCCAAGTTCGCGGCGGCGGAGCTGACTGCTCAGCAGGGCCCCGTTCGGATCGGCAAGACGGCCTACCGGGCGGAGTTCGGCGACGGGGGCGGCGTTGTCCGCGAGCAGAGCCCCCAGGGCGAGAAGGCCTGGCCGATCGCCCACGTGATGGGGGGGAAGAACGTCTACTACTTCCTGGCGCCGATGGAGCGCGGTCGCCTCCAGGTCATGCCGATCGCCTATGACGTGCGAGCGAAGAAGTGGTACGACACGGCGGCCAGCGGGGTGCGGCATTTCCACGACCGCCCGGCCGACGCGCCACTACCGTGGACCGACAGCGCGTACACCTTCAACACCTCCTGCCACAGCTGCCACGTCAGCCAGCTTTCGACCAACTACGACCTGAAGACCGACAGCTACCGGACGCGCTGGGCTGAACCGGGCATCAACTGCGAGACGTGCCACGCCAGCGCCGTCGAGCACGTTCGCGTCTGCCGCGCCGCAGAGAAGGGCAAGCCGCCGAAGGACCTGAAGATCATCAGCGCGAAGCGTTTCACGCCCGCCCAGCACAACGCGACGTGCGCGCCTTGCCACGCGAAGATGTCGCCTGTTTCCTCGAGCTTCCGGCCGGGCGACCGCTACTTCGATCACTACGACCTTGTAACGCTGGAGCACCAGGACTTCTACCCTGACGGTCGGGACCTCGGCGAGAACTACACCTACACGTCCTGGCGGATGAGCCCGTGCGTCCAATCCGGCAAGCTGCACTGCGTGCACTGCCACACCTCCAGCGGGCGGTACCGCTTCGCCGGCGAGAAGACCAACCAGGCGTGCGCCCCATGTCACCAGGCCCGCGTGGACGACCCGGACCCGCACACCCATCACAAGCTCGCCAAGAAAGGCACGCCGCGGTGCGTGAACTGTCACATGCCGATGACGAGCTTCGCGCGGATGCGGCGGAGCGACCACTCCATGCTCCCACCGGCCCCGGCCGCGGCGGCCGCCTGCAAGTCGCCTCTTGCCTGCACGCTCTGCCACAAGGACGAGGACGCCGCCTGGGCCGACAAGCAGGTTCGCAAGTGGCACAAGGACGACTACCAGGGCCCCGTGCTGCACCGGGCCGGCCTCGTGACGGCCGCGCGGAAGCGGGACTGGCGATGCCTGCCCGAGATGCTGGCCTACATCACGTCCAGAGACAGGGACGAAGTGTTCGCCACGTCGCTGATCCGCCTGTTGGCGGGCTGCGACGACGGGCGGAAGTGGCCGGCGTTGCTGACGGCCCTGTCGGACCGATCCCCGCTGGTCCGTTCGGCGGCGGCGGCGGGGCTGGCGGGCCATCTCGCGCCGCCCTACCGAGGCGCGCTGCTGAAGGCGACCGAGGACGAGTTCCGCCTCGTCCGGATCCGGGCCGCCTCGTCGTTGGCGCCGTACCCCGGGCGACTGCTGACCGCCGCGGACCAACGGAGGCTCCAGTTCGCCACCGCCGAACTGATCGCGTCACTGCGATGCCGACCGGATGACTGGACCTCTCACTACAACCTGGGCAACTACTACATGGATCGCGAGAAGCTGCCCGAAGCCCTCGCGTCCTACAAGACGGCCTCGAGGATCCGGCCGGACACGGTCATGCCGCTCGTCAATGCCTCGATGGCCTACGCCCGGCTGGGCAAGAGCGGCGAGGCCGAGGTGGCGCTGCGGCGCGCCCTGCGCATCCGGCCGAACTGCGCCGCCGCCCACTACAACCTTGCCCTGCTCGTGGCGGAGAAGGGCTACACCGGGCAGGCCGAGCAGCACCTGCGGGCGGCCCTGAAGACCGACCCGAACCTGCCCGGAGCGGCCTACAACCTCGGTGTCCTCCTGGGCCGCGGCAGGCCGAAGGAGGCGATCGGCTGGCTGCGCAAGGCCGTCAAGCTCGCGCCGGATCAGCCCAGGTATGCCTACACGCTCGCCTTCTACCTCGACCGGAGCGGTGAGACAAACGGCGCGGCCGACGTGCTACGCAGCCTCATCGCACGTCAGCCGGGCTACCTGGACGCCTATCTGCTGCTGGGCGCAGTCCACGAGCGGCAGCGGAAGATCGACGACGCCAAGGTGGTCTATCGCAAGGCCCTGTCCGTCCCACGTCTCTCGGCCCGGGTGCGGGCGGCGATCGAGGGGAGGCTTCGGGCCCTTTCGCGGAAGTAGGCGGCGAGGGCCGGCAGCCGGACCGTCCCCGGCCGGCAGACTACCAGGGAACCGTGCACATCACCAAGCTGCTCAGCACCTGACCGCGGTGATGGATGGCCCGGAACCGCCCGGCCTGGCTTACGGTCAGCCTGTTCGTGCTGATACTCGTGCGGCAAGTTGGCGCGGCCCGAGTATCCCTGGATAGGCTCGGCTTTCAGGGCTCGCCCACAATCGGCTCGCAGGAGACGGTCTGTCGAATCGCCTGGATCGCAGCTCAGGCGCTCTCTGGAGGGATGATGGCGGCGGCCGTCTCGTGGCTCAGGCTCTCCATGCTGACTGTTCGGCCCAGGCGGGTACGGAGTCAGACCAGAATCCCCGATGGATCGGCCAGGACTGGGCGACAGGTTGCCGGGGCGGCCAGACGGTAGTGGACGTGATCGCCGACATGCTCCCAGGCCAAGTTGATCTCACCGCCGGGCACGGGAACGCAGCCGCGGCAGGCAGCAGCGCCGCTGGTGATCGGGTCGATGGCAAAGCGGCGATACCCCGGTTCAAGCGGCCGGACGCCGAGCAGATCGTGGTAGTAGACGTAGAGCGGGACCGCCGACCAGCCATGGCAGAGACTGCCCGCGCCATGGAAGTCGCCCGCCCCCCCGATGGTCTCCCAGAAGGTGGTGGCCCCCGCCCTGAGCATCACTGCCCAGGTTTCCTCAATGTCGGCCAGCACGCTCTGGCCGAAGGTGCGTTTCCGAGTCAGGCGCGCCTGGAAAGTGTAGAGGGACTGGCTGAGTCCGGGAGGGACGAGTCCCGAGTCTTCCCTGCTGATCCGATGAAGCACCTGCTCCCTCAGGTCCTCGCTGCCCACTGAGGCCAGCACTGCCAAAGCCTGCGTGAGCTCTGAGAAGACCGACGCCTTGTCGTGGTTGCGAAAGGCCCCCTCCTCGTCATCCCAGAACCGATCGGCCACGCCGCGCCGAATCTCCGCCGCCGCCGCGGCCAGGGCGTCGCCCCCCGCCTGGCCGCACCAGCGGAGAATGTCACCGGCCGCCTCCAACGCGAGGATGAGGAAGCAGTTGAGCGGGGCATCGAATTCCAGGCCATCCTCAAAACACGATTCCGCATAGCCCGACATCCCCTCGGTCCAGTCGTAGAAGTGCCAGATCCCCTCGGCCTGACGCAGGGGCAGAAGTCCATCCCTGCGTTTGGCGAGGAAGCCCTCGAGCATCGAGAGCATCTGGGGCAGGAGCCTCTTGGCGAGGGACTCATCCCCGCTGTAGAGGAAGTGGTCTCGAACCGCCAGCATCCAGACGAAGGTGAAGGAGGGAATGGTCACCTGCGGCCGGGCCGGCGCGGTCAGCTCCAGGAAGCCGTCCTCCCGCAGGCCTCGGCCCAGCAGGGAGAGGCTGCCGGCCGGGAAGGCGGTCTCGCCGAAGGCATAGTAGCCGCAGAGCGCTTGGGTGCGGCTGTCATTGGCGTACAGCGCCTGCTCGCGCCAGGGCGTATCCTCGTAGTGCTCATGCATGCAGAGCGCGAGGGTCCGGCGGCCGACTTCCAGGATGCGCTGGCGCAGGGGGTCGCCGGTCGTCAGCATTCCCCGGTCTTCCACCGGGTACTCGCTGCGCCGCAGGTGCAGGCGGTGCAGGACGAAAGCGCCGGTGTGAACGTGCATCGCGAGATATCGGCCCGCCCAGCGCTGGAAGTGGTGGGTGAAAGACTGCCGCCCGTCGGTGCAGATATACCTGGCCGCGAAGTTCCGCCCTCCCACATGGGTCCTGACCCGCAGGTCGTCGAGATGCTCGCCATAGCCAATGTCGAGAATCGTGCCGCCCGGCGCCTCGATGTCGAACTCCAGATGCCCCACCTCCTCCCGGCCCAGATCGAAGACAAGGTAGACGCCGTCATTGTCGCCCAGATCCCCCAAAGAGGATCTTAGCCCCCCCTCGAGCGAGGCAAGCTCGGCGCCCAAAGGAAGGTCTAAGAACCCGTAGGAGGAGCGGGCAGAGAGGTGATCGTGCTGCATCTGCCAGGCCGCACTGACCAGCGTTCCGTCAGCCATGACAAGGCCCGCACGGGTCTGCTTCTCGGCCGTCGCCTCGTGCTCAGCTTCTGCGATGGACACGTCCCGCCGAAAGAGGCCCACCGCCTTGAGCCCCGCCGGTGTGGTGCCGCCATCGACCAGCCTCGCCACCGGGCGACCGTGCAGGACGGTCCGCCCCTCCGGCAAAGCCGTCTCCTCGTCTCGGACGGCCGTCCAGCCGGTACGGGGGGTGTAGCCGTCACGATGGAAGCCGTCCTCTGCCCGGGCATCGTAGCCGAAGGTGAAGAACAACTGGCGCGAGACGGTTGCGATGGGACCTGAATGGTAACACGGGTTGGTCCGGCAGAGCGTGGCCGTTCCGCTGGCGGCAAGCCGTTCGGGGCCGCGGACCTCGTAGACCAGCCCGGGCTCGCCGCGCCGGTATACGCTGCTGTCGCGTCCGTTGTAGAAGACGGTCACCGCGAGCGCGTTCGAGCCCATGCGGAGCGCGCCGCCAAGCGGCAGGCGTTCGTATGTCTTCTCGTCGGGGTAGTCCGAGTACTGACCGTGACCGACGAGGTTACCATTCAGCCAAGCGACGAAGTCGGTGTCCGCGCTGATGAGCAGTTCAGCTCGCCCATCGACGTGACCGCAGTCAAAGGAATGAAGGAAATCAACGATCTGGTTGACCGCGCCTTCAGGCCGGGCCGGGAAGATCCAACGCCCACGGCCAATGCCGGAAAGGTCCCACCGCCGTCCTGCTGATTCGCTGTCATCCTGCATGGCGTCATCCTTGGAGACTCCGACTCTCACTTCTATATGTCAAGCAGGAACACCTTGCCAGGAATCAGTGCGGGTCCTGCCAGCGGGAGCCCTGCCTGGGCGATCGCTCCCGACGCGTTGCAGCCTGGATTACCCGACGGCTCGCCGATAGCATGCAAAAGGCGCTGGAGCGCGCCACGAGGGCCGCCATGAATGGAGACGCATTCGTCTGCCGGAGTTCCGCAATCGCTCTGGTTTCGCTTGCCGACGCGTCGTCGGCAGCCCTACAGCCGGAGGTCGCGTCCCCGCCCAATGCCCCGGCCTCCGTGCGGGGGGATCAGAAGCGGGGCAAGCTCTGGTTGACCCACCACGGCGCAGTCGTTGCTGGACGCCGTGGTCTGTGTCCGGGACGAGGGCGGCAAGGAGACGCGCGGCGGCGTCAGCCAGAAGACGCTCGACCCGATGGTCGACTTGTCTGTGGAGAAGCGTGAGATGAGACAAGCCGTTGACCGGAAACGAACTTGTGCCCTGCTCCTGTCGGCTGCGATTGCTTTGATGTTCCTGGCGCCCGTTCGCGAGGCCGGCGCGACTGGATGGAAGCCGAATGTCAGGAAGGGGTCCGACATCGTCATGAAGGACCACCGCTGGCCTTTCTGGGACCAGGGGACGTACTACTGCTTCTGGTACATGAGCTTCGTTCCGGGGCATCCGCGGCTGGGCAGCTTCTACGGCGGGATCGCCGTCAGCGGGCCGAAGAAGGCGCCCGGCATGTTCATGTCGTATTGGGGCGAGGTCCGACCCGTGCATGAGGGAGAGTACTTCTATCCCCACGGCTACGGGGCCGAAGGCGCCTCCGGCGGCGCGCACGGGGACGCCCTGTTCCTGAGGCCCGGCGCGTGGTACCGGTTTGTCATGCGGGTCTTCCCGTCCTCCAAGGACATCGACGAGCGCAGCTCTGTCGGCTGGTGGGTGAAGGACCTCGAGAAGAACCAGTGGCACACGCACAGCGTGGTCAGCCTCCCCGCCCGCGCGACGGGATTCGCCGGGAACTCCGGCTTTGTCGAGGCCCTCGCCCCGCACCACGTCCATCGAGCCTTCGAGCGCCGGCTGGGCTATTGCCGAGCAAACGGCAAGTGGCACAAGGCGGACACCGTCACCAGCGGCGGGCCGGAGTTCTTCAAGCTCATCGAGAACGGCACGGTCCTTCGGTACGATCGGTCCGAACCGGATTCGCCCGCCAAGAGCGGAGCGTTCACCACGAAGCAGCCCGACGCGCCACGGCTCGACGCTCCCGCGACGGAGGCCGCGACCGCCCGCGCCTACGGTTGTCAGGTGGCGGTTCAGTGGCGCATCCCCCGCAGCGCGGCCCCGCAGCTCGGTTACCGGCTGGAGGTGTTCGACGATTCGAAGGCGAAAGGCGCTCCGATCGCGACGTTGGAGGACAACGCTCCGCACGTCTTGGCCCGGCGCCTGGACACGCCGCGAGAGCCGAAGAGCGTCCGGCTGACCGTGCGAGACATCTTCGACCAGGTCACGTCCGTCACGATTCCCGTCCAGCCCGCCGCCTGTCGGCCCGCCGTGAAGGCCGCGGGGCTGCGCCCCGGCCTGGAGTACGCCTACTACGAGGCGCCCAAGGGCGCCGTCTGGGAGCGATTGCCCGACTTCGCGGCCCTGACGCCCGCCCGGCAGGGATACGTCGCCGCGTTGGACGATACGGTGCAGGAGGACCGGCACAAGCTCTTCGCCCTGCTCTATCGAGGCTACCTGCGCGTGCCCGCCGACGGCATGTACGTCTTCTCGGTGGGCACGTGCGACGGCAGCCGCTTGAGCCTCGGCGGGAAGGTGATCGCCGACAACGACGGGCTTCACGGCGCGTCGGCAAAGCAGTGCCCGGTCGCGCTTAACGAAGGGCTGCATGCGTTTGAGCTGCGGTACTTCAAGGGCCCCTGTCGCCGCCACGGCGGCCATGCGAACCTCGCCAACAAGTTGTCGATACGCTGGGAAGGCCCCGGCTTCGCCCTGCGTGGACTCACGGAGAACGACTTCCTACGCGAACGCGCAGACGGCCCTTCGCTCGCCCTCTCCCTGAAGGGGGCCGCCTCCGGCGGCGTTCTCCCGGACAACCTGGCTGAGATTCACGTACGCCCCAACCTGCGCGGCTGTCGCCTCTCCAAAGTGCAGCTCTATTCCGGGCGCATGCTGCTGGCGACCGCCGGCCGCGAGGATGTGGCCGACAGCGGCGACGTCGTCTTCAGGCACTTGTTCCCCGCGGGGAGAAACCGCATCCGAGCGCGGCTGTGGTACGACGGCCGCTTCTCCGTCGACACCGATCGCGTGCTCGGCTTCGAGACCCGCGAGTTGATTGAAGGCCCGTGGAAGTTCATCGTGCTCGGACACAAGTACCCCATCGCCGCGCGGTGCAAAGACGGCCGGGCCTCTTTCATGGGCGAAGGCTTCTACGTCGCCTACCAGAAGGTCTCCGGCGATTTCACCCTCACCGCCCGGATTGCCGACATCGCCCTGACGACCCGAGAGAACGGCATGCACACGTCGAACTGGCTCGGCCTGTACACCAGCAACGTGGGCCGGCCGCGAAAGGGCGCGGGGCTCGAATCGACGTTCAATCAATGGGGCTTCAGCATCTTCCGGACGGCCGGGCAGGGGATGCGGGGCTCTTCCGACCACCCGGACCTGGCCGGAAGCCGCATGTGCAATCCCTCGTTCCCCGAAGAGCATCGATGGCTGAGGATCGTGCGGCGCGGCAAGCGGTTCCAGTCGTTCACGTCGGCGGACGGCAAGACGTGGGACAAGGCGATGGAGGAGATCTCCCGCCGCTTCACGGACGAGCAGTATGCCGGCGTCTGCTTCCGCGCCGTGCCGGGCAAGGGCCGGGCGCTGTTCCAGGGCGCGATGGACAACATGACGCTGGTTCGAGGCGAGGTCCCCGAGGAGGTCCGGGAGCGGCCGCTCCCGGGGGACTTGTCTCTCGAGAATCGCGTAACCGCCGTGGCCCAGGCGCCGAAGGATGCCGCAATTCTGTACGCCAGAACGACCGGCAAGGGGCTGCTGAAGTCCGAGGACCGCGGCGAGAACTGGAAGCCGGTCAATCACGGCCTGACGGTTTCGGAAGCGCTGGCTGTGCGCTCCGTGGCCGTTCATCCGGCCAACAGCTCGATCGTTCTGCGCGCGGGCGGCCGGGTCGTGAATGGCTCGCTCAGGAGCGGCCTCTGGCGGAGCGCGGACGGCGGCGGAACCTGGAAGCTGGTGACGCGCGAGATCGACTTCGACGGTCGGGGCCCCACCACCATATTCGGCGAGGTCCTCTCGTTCTGCCCGCAGGACCCGAACGTGGTGGCGGCCGCGGGGGAGACGAAAGGGCTGTTCCTCAGCAGGGACGCGGGCGAGACCTGGAAACCCGCCGGCCTGGCGGGCGAGCGCGTCACCTGCCTCGCCTTCATCCCGAAGACAGGAAGCAAGGGCGTCCTGGTGGTGGGCACGTTCGCGGATGGGGAGTTCGGAGCGCTCGGCCTGCCCGCGCCCGCCTCTCCGCTCAAGGGGGCCGGACGAGTCTACTGGGTGCGGCTCGGAGGCAAGGCGCCGAGGTTCGAGACGTGCTGCGAAGTGGCGGACCTGGGTATAGCCAACATCGGGTTCGGCGCCCACGAGAACTTCGCGACCTTCGCCACCACACGGGGCGTGTATTACACGTGGCAGCGCGGCAACATGTTCTGGCAGCGCCGCCACGACGTCCCCGCGGACAGGCTGTTTGCCGCGCTGGGCTATCGGCAGTTCCTCAAGGAGTACGCGGGGAGGAAGAACGACTGGCGGACGTTCTCGACCACGTACGCGGCCCCCTTCTCGTTCGAGCAGCCGAGCCCGGTCTATCGGTGTCCGGATCGCACGGCCCGGAAGTGGTCCATCCTGTCTGGCAACGCGCGGATAGGCGGACGAAATGGCCGGCTGCAATTGAACGAGGGTGTCTCCTGCATCCTGCCGGACCGGAAGCAGCCGGAGATCCTGTATCTCTGCAACCGTCACGGCATCTTCAAGACCGTCAGTCGCGGGGAGTCCTACAGGTTGGTCTGCCCGAGCGAGCGTCCCGAGTGAGACGGCGCCTCCGCGGTGGGGACGTATCGGCGGCGCCCGATCGGCGGCAGACAGTAGGCGAATGCGCATCCCGGGAACGCGCGGCGCGCATATTGGGACAACGCGCTGGTCCCGCCGTTCGCGGGCCGGCTGCGGGCCGCGCTGCGCCCGTCCTCGTGCCGTGTGATCTCGATCGTCCCTTGCGAAGCGCGCCCGCAACTCGTCCGCACGTCGCGCCGCGTCACGCGGGGGGGCCTCGCCGTGAAGCCGTCGCCGCCGACAGAGGTGCGCGTGCGAACGCCCGCGCTGCCGCCGCGCCTGGACCGAATGGCCCGGGAAGGGCTTCGCCCACTTCTACTACCCGGAGTACCTCCGGCGCAACGACAACAGGGCGCTCTATCCGAACAACCACGATCTACGGGTGAACGGCGAGTACAAGACAGTCTCCTTGACGCCTGGAGAAAACCGACAGGCCCTGCTACGCTGCATGTCAACACCGAGGTGGAGAGCTGCATGCGAACAACAGGCTTCCTTCTGCCGACGATCGTTGTGGTCATGTCCGCTGCCCCTTCCCGGACGGCTGAAGCGCGAGGACCGTCCGCCCAGTGCGCCTCCGGCGAAAAGACGGGTGCGCTCCATCACCGGAAAGGCAACATGCACTTGTGTCCCGAGGGCAAGTGGACCCTTGGCGAAGACAAGTGGGGCCAGATCGTCCGGGTCAACATGCTGAAGATCAGACCCGCCGACTGGGCGGAGGTCCCCGGCGTGAAGAAGGCCTGGCCGATGAAAGGCCACGAGGGCGTCGAGGGC
>Ga0180438_10003423_pt1 | contig 24059 bp, 20 predicted proteins | sample SS_ome_12_FD_132455 | JGI IMG/M metagenome (GOLD analysis project Ga0180438, IMG submission 132455) | Hypersaline lake sediment archaeal communities from the Salton Sea, California, USA - SS_3_D_2 metaG | ecosystem: Environmental > Aquatic > Non-marine Saline and Alkaline > Hypersaline >...
CCGTCTGTGTCCCGTTGGCCGTCTGCTGGGAGAAGCCGCGCTGAGCGACTAGTGACAGCATATCCCTGTCCTCATCAAGCAAGTGTATCCAACCGGCATCCATATCTGTTACTCTCAACACCTTGTCCAGCACCACATTCAGCATACGATCCAGGTCAAGAGACTGGCTTATCGTGGTGGCAATCGTATTAAGTGCAACCAGCTCTTCGTTGCGACGCCAGCTCTCTCTCTCCACCCGCATCCGTTCGGTGCGATCTATGAGGAACCCTTCCAATCCGATCACTTCCCCGCTCTGCACGACGGGGTTGACAGAGGAAGTATGATAACCAATGGATCCGTCCTTGCAGCGTCGTGTGAACTCAATGGTCGATATGGGTCCTCCACTGAGAAGCTTTTCCACGCTGCTATGCACCTGCTCCAGGTCCGTCTCGGCCTGGACCAGAGAGAAATGCTGGCCGATCACCTCGTCGGGTGAAGCATATCCGTGCATTCGCAACCAGGCATCGTTGACGTGCTGAAACCTGCCGCCTCGGTCCACATAGAAGTAGCCTGCTTCCGTGCTCTCGATGATGCCTCGGAACCGTTCTTCGCTCTCACGCAGTGCCTCCTCCGCCTGGCTTCTCTCGATGGACTGTTCGCGTATATACACGTACCCCAGCAGGGGAATGGCCCAAATATGAAAAGCGTGGCAGATGGGACAAAACACGTTCGTATAGATTTCACCCGTAGCCAGGTTAACTAGCATCAGAAATTCGTTCAGGAAGAAGAATGTCAGCGCTACTAACACTATATTGCGCAGCCACCCTCGTTTTCTTGCCAGGAAGACAATAGAAGTGGCTATGAGCATAGATGCAGCCAATCGGAAGAGCCAGGCACACCAGGTTTGCCCAAACCTGCTCTCTGGATTGGCCGTGATGTACGCGGCCCACCACCAAAACGTGGTGAGATAGCAGATACCTGTCGTCCCCAACCCGATCTGCAGATAGCGTTGTGACAGGAGGACATCATTCAGAATGTAGCGTAAGAACGCGCCAGCGACCATCACGACAGCCGCCATCGCCAGAGCTTGTTCCAATGGGGCGGAAACAAAGTACACTGATTCACGTTCCACCACGTCTAGCATCTGCAGGGAGACAAAGCTAAACATGAACAGTTCACGCGCCAGACCCAGGCCAAAGCCCCATACCAATAACTTCTCACGTGGTAACTCGTTGTGGCGCTGTCTGGACCAAACAACTATCAGCAGCGCACCCCATAATACGGCTGCCAGTCCAAAACGCATGAGATTGTTTTCTATCGGACCAGGCCCCCCGGCAAACTGGGTCAGGAGCACCAACAGGAAATCCAAAAACTTGTTCACCATATCTTCCTCAGTTCAAGGGAACGGTTGGCTTGATCTCAATCCCACAGGCCACATCTGGGGACAGCCCGACTGAGCTATCTGAAACCCAGTGATCTAACCTTGGTCACTTCTCTCCCGAACTGCGTCCGGCCAACCACTGCCACAGTTGATACATCACCACGCCGGCGAGGGCGCCGACCGCCATGTTGGTCCCCACCGACACGGCCCCGGTGAAGAGCGCAAACCCCAACTCCACGCCCCGCAGCTCCACCACCTTGCGGGCCATCTGCCAGGCCACCAGGACCATCATAGCCCCCAGGATCGATTCCGGAAAGGCGCGGAACAGCCCTAACAGCGAATCGGCCATGAAGAGCCCCATCCCGATCTCGATCAGGCCCTCCAGGATGCTGGCCCCGCCGGTGCGCGCGCCGAAGTAGTACTGCCCGGCCAGCCCCCCAGCCCCGTGGCACATCGGCATGCCGCCGAAGAAGGAGGCGACCAGGTTCATCACGCCCATGTTGAGCACCAGCTTGCGCTCCGGCACGGCTTTTTCGGGGAAATAGTCGCAGATGAGGGCGGCCGTCGCGATGGTCGCGTTGGTCAGCGTGAGCGGGATCTGCGCCAGCCCGGCCCCCAGCAGCCCGGTGATCACCAGGCCGGGCTGCGGCCAGGTCAGCGGGGGCAGCCGGAAGCCGAAGCGGAACACCTCGCCGGCCTGCCCCTGCCAGACGATGACGCCCAGCCCCAGCAGCACGAGCGCGATGGCCGCGGGCAGATGGCGGTTCTCCCGCAGGAGCAGCGCGATGGCGATGGCCACCAGACCCATCACCCACCCCGTGCTTACCATCTTCAACCCGGCCAGCGCCAGCGTCACGCCCAGCGCCAACTGGATGCCCCGCACGACGGCCGGCGGTATCAGCGCCACGATCCGCTCGATCAGCCCGCTGAGCGCCAGGAGGAGCCAGATGAGGCCCAGCGTCCAGCCCGTGGTGTAGATGAGGGCCGGCGACCACCGCTCGGCGATGGCGACGACGGCCACCACCTTCTTCGGCTCCAGCGGCATCGGCAGGCGGTAGATCAGGCCCAGCGCGACGTTGACCAGCCCCATCATCACCAGGAAGCCGGACGGATCCAGCCCGCAGACCGCGATGTACCCCGCCGCCAGCGGCAGCAGCGTGCCGAAGTCGCCCATCGCGCCGGCCAGTTCGCGCCGGTTGAACTCGAAATCGCCGATGCGCACGTTTCCTCCTCATCCATGGGCCGGCGTGCAGCGCGGGGGAGGCGCTGAAGCGCCGACTACGAACCTGCTGCCCCAACCGCCGGACACAAATCGTCCGCCCCACGGAACAACGCGCACCGAATCCGCCTCAAAGCCCGGTTTACCGGGCGCAGCTCCGAAGCCGGGCGACTTCATGGCCCGGCGGCCCCATCCGCGCCTCAGGCGTTCTGGAGCAGCAGGCGGCGCACGATGCCCTCCACCTCCAGCACGTTACCGACCACGAAGTCGACGTACTCGGGCGATGCCGGCGCGGGATCGGACTGGGTGCAATGTTGGGCCAGCGGCCCGCCCGTATCCACCAGCACGGTCGTCAGCCCCAGCGCCTTGGCCGGGCACAGGTTGTGGGCCGAGTCCTCGACCATAATGCACGCGGGGCCGCGGGCGTCCAGCAGCGTCAACGCCCGCTCGTAGGCGTCGCGGTGGAACTTGTTGCGCAAGCGCATCTCCTCAATGCCGATCACGTGCTCGAAACGATCGGCCACCCCCAGCGCTTGCACCACTCGCCGGCCGTACTCCGAGGTAGCGTTGGTGTAGATCGCCTTGCGCAATGGGATCTCGTCCAGCATCGTGGCCAGGGCCGGGCTGGGGTCGAGATACTTCTCCACAGGGATGTCGTGCACGAACACCAAATAGCCGTGGGCGTCCATGCCGTGCTCGACCATCAGGCCGTCCAGCGTGGTGCCATAGCGATGGTAGTACTCCCGCCGTTTGACGACCGCCTCGTCCCACGTCAGGCCCAGGTAGTCGCATACCCATACGTGGATGCGCCGGCCGATCTCCTGCATCAACCCGCTCTCGCGCGGGTACAACGTGTCGTCCAGGTCAAAGATGATGTGCGTGTGTGCCATGGCTGTCCATTATACGATGACGAATGAGAAATGACCAATGACCAATGACAAATCAAGAATGGCAGTTGGAAAACTGTCGCAAAAAAAGGCCCTGAGGGTCTCGGAAACCCTCAGGGCCTGTCGAGGACGGTGTCGATTTGTCTGTACTACTCCAGTGCCTTCAGCAGCGCGGGCAGCACCGCCCGCGGGTCTGCCTCCAGGCACAGATCGGCCACCTGGAAGATCGGGGCATCCGCGTCGGGGTGGATGGCGACGATGAACTTCGCCTCCTCAATGGCCGCGTTGTGAAACGTGTCCCCGCGGATACCCGCCGCCACGTACAAGTCCGGCGCGACCATCACGCCGCGCACGTCCACGATCTGGCCGGGCTCGATCCATCCGGCGTCCCGCGCGCCCCGGTCGCCGGCCACCTGGCCGCCCAGCGCCGCCGCCAGTGGTTCGACCTGGTCGAAGTCGCCCACCTGCCGGCCAGCGGCGACGACCACCCGGGCTTTGGCCAGCGGTACCGGGGGTGGCTCGAAGTCCTCTGCAAGCCCCACCGCGCGCACGGCCGGCTCCACCGGCTCGACCTCGACCGCCGTCGGCTCCCCCGTGCGGTATTCGTCGAGGAACGGGACCGGGAAAGCGCCCGCCTCCACGGTGAGGAACTGGGGCCGGGCATCAGGACACGCCCCGATCTCGTAGTACTCCCCGCCGTAGGCCGGGTAGGCGCCCTGCACCGTGCGGGTGGCTTCGTCCAGCGTCGCGCCCACGACGTGTTCGATCAACCCACCGCCCATGCGCTGCGCCAGCCGCGGTGCCAGGGCCTGCCCCTGGGCGGTGGCCCCGAAGATCACCACCTCCGGCTGCTCCCCCTCAAACAGATCGGAAAGCACCTTCAGGTACGGCGCCAGCGCGAACCGGGCCAGCGAGGAATGATCGGCCACGCGCACGCCGTCGGCTCCCGCCTGGTAGAGTTTTTGAGCCAGATCGCTCACGCCATCGCCCAGCAGAACCCCGTAGACGTAGGCCCCAAGCGAGTCCGCCAGCGTGCGGGCCGCGCCCAAGGCCTCCAGTGTCACCGGGGCCACGGCGCCGCCCACGACGTCGGCGACGACCCAGATGCCACCGCCGCCGCCCTCGGCTTCGGTCACCTCTTCCTGCTGCGCCATCAGCAAGTCAAGATATGATGCAGTCATAACGTCCTCCCTGCCCCTACACACGCTGCCCGAGTGCATCGGCGACCGCCCGGGCCATTTCCTCCGGTGTGCCGCTCGCGCGCACCCCCCGTTCCCGCTCCGGTGGGAAATCTTGCCCACGCTTCTCCAGGAGCGGTTGGAGCGCCTCTGCGTCCACGAGCCCAGCCACATCCCACTCCTCCACAGCCGTCGCCATCTCACCCTCACGCTTGTAGACGTTGATCAGGCGCACGCCGTCGGGGTACCGGGGCTTGACGGTATCCTGTGGCACCGTGACGACGGCCGGCAGGTCCGTCTCCACGGTCACGTAGCCGTTCCCCTCCTTCAGGATGGCCGTCACGCGCCCATCGGCGGCCTCCACGTGCAACGCGTCGAGGATCTGTGGCCAGCCCAGGGCCTCGGCCACCCGGGGGGCCAGTTGGGCCTGCCCCGTGTCCATCGTGGTCGCGCCGGTGAGTATGAGGTCCGCGCCTCCCAGCCGCTCCACCGCCGCCGCCAGGATTCGGGCCATCACTGCGTCGTCCGCCTTTGCCACCCCATCGCCGGTCAGGTAGATCGCCCGATCGGCGCCGGTCGCCACCGCCAGGCGCAGCACGTCGTCGTCGGGCAGCGGGCACCGGGGAAGTGCGACCACCTCGACGTCCACCGACCGGGAGTCCTTGATGCGCAACGCTGCCTCCAGCGCGCAGCGGTCGGCCGGTTGGATCAGATACTCCTCTCGATTGACAAAGATACGGCCCCTTCGACGGTTGACGACGAACCCCTCAGGATCAAGTACTCTTCCAATCACAACGATAATACGCATAGGTTTCCTCCTACGGCCTGATCCGCACGCCGTGCTGGCGGAAGATGTTGCTGGCGATGACGATGCGCTGGATCTCGTTGGTGCCCTCGAAGATCTCGGCGATCCGGGCGTCGCGGAAAGCCCGATCGATGGGGAAGTCGCGCGTGTAGCCCAATCCGCCGTGGATCTGCAATGCCATGTCAATGGCCCGCGAGGCGACCTCGGAGCCGTACATCTTGCACATCGCCGCCAATTGGCTGAAGGGCTGGCCGGTGTCCACCATCCAGGCCACCCGGTAGACCAGGCTGCGCAGTGCTTCCACCTCCGTGGCCATGTTCGCGATCATCCACTGGACCGACTGCTTGTGGGCTAGCTGAACGCCGAACTGCTTCCGGGTCTTGGCCCACTCGATCGACCAGTCCAGTGCTGCCTGGGCACCGCCCAGGCAGGCCGCACCCAGCGTCAGCCGGCCCATGTCCAGCGTCTTCATAAAACTGACGAATCCCTCTCCCACCTTGCCCAGCACGTTTTCGTGGGGCACCCGCATCCCATCGAAGATCAATTCGGCGGTTGAACTACCCCGGATGCCCATCTTGTTCTCGTGGGTGCCTACCTCGAAGCCGGGCGTGTCGGATTCGACGATGAAGGCCGTGATGCCGCCGCGAGCCCCGAGCGTTGGATCGGTGACTGCCAGAACGGTCACGATTTCGGCGAAGCTGCCGTTGGTGTTGAAGGTCTTGGTGCCGTCCAGGAACCAGGAATCCCCTTCCCGCACAGCGCGAGTGCGAATCGCTGCTGCGTCGGAACCGGCGTCCGCCTCGGTCAGTACGAAGGCGCCCATTTTCTCCCCACGAGCCAACGGGTTCAGGTATTTCTGCTTCTGCTCCTCGGTGCCGTCCAGGTAGATCGACATCGCGCCAATGCCGATGTGAGCGCCGACGTTCGTCGCGGTCGACGTGCAGACGCGGCCCAACTCCTCCATCAGGATGCAGTAGCCGGTCTCGCCGGCCCCCATGCCCCCGTACTCCTGCGGGAAACAGACGCCCAGCAAGCCAATCTCTCCCATCATTTTCAGCGTCTCGAAGGGAACCCGGCCCTCGCGATCAATCTCCGCCGCGATGGGGGCCACCTCGTTCTCGGCGAACTCCCGGATCATGCGGCGCAGGGCCACGTGTTCTGGAGAAAAAGTAAAGTCCATCCCCTACCTCCCTAAGGCGCAATCTCGACGTCCTGCTCGGCGAAGATCCGCTGAGCGACCCGGACGTGGTGCAGTTCCGTCGGCCCACCGATGATGCCCAGCGCGCGGGCGTCGCGGTACTTGCGCGCCATCGGGTAGTCCTCCATATAGCCGTAGCCGCCCATCACCTGCAGCATCCCATTGGTGACGCTGCGGGCGGTCCGCGCGCCGAAGGCCTTGACCACCGACGCATCGACGGACAGATCTCCTCCCTGATCGACCAGCCAGGCAGCGTGGTAGACCAGGTAGCGCAGCGCTTCCACCTCGGCGAAGGCAGTGGCCACGTACGACTGGATGGCCTGTTTCTGGGCGATGAGGACGCCGAACTGAACCCGCTCAGAGGCAAACTGGACCGCGACGTCCACGGCCTCCTCCGACACGCCCAGCCCTGCCGCCGCCAGCACGACCGCCATGCGGTTCCGTGCCCGCTGTGCCACTGCCCCACCCTGGCCGGGCGTGCCCAGCCGGTTGCCCGCCGCCACCCGGCAGTTCTCCAGGTAGAGCGTGTTGAAGGTCATACCGCGTAGTCCCAGCGTCGGCTCCCGGTAGCCAACGGTCAATCCCGGCGTGTCCTTGGGCACCAGGAAAGCGTCGACCCCCTCCGGCCCCTGGGCGAAGACCAGGAACAACCCTGCGATCCCCCCGTTGGCGACCCACGTCTTGACCCCGTCCAGGATCACGTCGTCGCCATCGGGCGTGGCACGGGTCTGCAGGGTGGTCCCATCGGAGTGGGCCATATTCCCACCGGCCGCGTCACTTCCGGCGTCCGGCTCCGTGAGCGCGAACGCGCCGATCATCTCACCGGCGGCCATCTGCGGCAGCCATTCTTCCTTCTGACCATCGGTGCCGTGATCGAGGATGCTCATCGCCACCAGGCTCACGTGCGTCGCCAGCGTCACGGCGGTGGACATGCAGTCCCTGGCCAGCGTCTCAATCAGCAAGGCAAAGCTTACGTAGTCCAACTCCGCACCGAAGTACTCCTCCGGAAGCGTCGCCCCCAGAAAGCCCTGGTTGGCTGCTTTGCGGAGCACGTCTGGAGGAGGTTTTTCCTCGTGGTCGATCTCCTCCGCCCTGGGAGCGACCTCCTTGGTGGAGAAGTCTCGGAACATAGTGCGGAACATCTGCTGTTCTTCACTGAAGGTAAACTCCATAGCCATTCCTCCTGACCCGGTCCACGGACAGATTGGCGCGTCGCCAATTCCTTGAGTGGCTCCGGCCCCGCGACGGCACGAAGATGCGACGATGAAGCGGGGCCGGAGCGCGTACAGGTAACGGTTCTGACCCTGGCGATGATACTGCCCAGCAGATAAACCCGGTCACTTGTCCTTGAACTGTGGCTGCCGCTTCTCCAGGAAGGCGCCGATCCCCTCGCGGATGTCCTCCGTATCGGCCAGGCCGACGAACTGATCCGCCTCGATCTTTAATCCTTCCTCGATCGGTACGGCCAAGCCACCGGTGATCGCCCGCAGCGCCGCCGCGACGGGGAACTTGGACTTGGACACGATCTTCCGAGCCAGCCCACGGGCCTCCTTGAGCACCGCCCCGGCTGGCACCACCTTGTTGACCAAACCCAGCCGGTAGGCGTCCTGTGCAGTGATCATGTCACCCGTCAGGATCATTTCGACGGCCTTGCCCTTTCCGGCGAGACGGGACAGCCGCTGTGTACCGCCCCAGCCCGGGATGATCCCCAGGTTGATCTCGGGCTGACCCAGCCGCGCCCGGTCGGAGCAGATGCGCATGTGGCAGGACATCGCCAACTCCAGCCCACCGCCCAGGCAGAAGCCGTTGATGGCGGCGATGACCGGCTTGGTGGCGTTCTCAATCCTGAGGTTGACCGCCTGGCCGCGCTCGATGAACTGGCGCGCCGCGGCATACCCATCCTCGGGCTGATCGAGCAGCGCCTTGATCTCCGGGATGTCCGCCCCGGCGATGAACGCGTTCGTCCCCCCACCGGTGATGACGATGGCCTTGACTTCGTCGCTCCCCAGCAGTTCGTCAATCGCCTCGTCCAGTTCGGCCACCACCTGGTTGTTGAACGAGTTGACCGGCGGATGGTCGACCGTCAGCAGCGCGATATTGTCCTCAACCTCCGTTCGGATGTATTGCCTGTCCGTCACAATTATCTCCTTTCATTGGTGACATAGTGCACTGGTAGATTGGTGCATTGGTAGATTAGTAAATTGGTAGACCGGTACATTGGGTAGATTGGTGCGCTATTCTGGAGTGGGCGGTTTGGGAGGGACGGTGTAAATGGGCATATCCTCGCGGACTGGCCGATCGCCGTACTCCTGATGGCCTTGCCGTTGTCTCCGAACGTAACGGATGTAGCCATTCAGCGCGCGCAGGGCACTGTGGCACAGCTCGCGCTGACGGGACAGCCTCCCAGACGTGTACCCGACCTGGTCGCAGGCGATGAAGCCGCTCAAGGTCTCTTCAAGCGAACCCCGGGCGATGTAGTAGAAGTGTAAGCTGTCCAGATAATGGTAACGTCCGTAGCCTTCCGCGATGTTGAGGACGACACTGGTAGCTGCCCGACGCATCTGGTCCGCCAGGTTGTACCGTTCCTCAGGCGGCAGCCGTTTGGCAATCGAATACACCTCGCTCAGCACCTTCAGCGCCAGTTGATAACACTCCAGGTCTTCAAACCCGCGTTGCCCCCGCCCCACACCAACCCTCCTCACTCTCCCAACCTACCACTTCCCCAATCTCCCGATTCCCCAATCTACCACTTTCCCAATCTACCGGCTTCCCAATCTACCAATTTCCCAACCTCCCAATCTACCGACCCTACGCGTACTCGTGGAACCCCCTACCCGTCTTCTCCCCCAGGTGCCCGGCCCGGACACGCAGCTTGAGCGGGCGGGAGGGCCGGAAGCGCGGGCCTAGCTCCTCCGCCAGCGCCTTCAACTGCTCCACCACCACGTCCAGTCCGATCTTGTCCGCGATGACCAGCGGCCCGACCCGCTCGCCGCCGTACGTCATCCCCGTGCCGGCGACCATCGACATATCGATGTCCGTGATGCTGGCGATGTTCTCCTGAATGCACAGCGCGGCCTCGTTGATCAACGGGTACATCAAGCGCTCCACGCTGAATCTCGTCCCTGTGGGCACCGCGCCAGACTCCTGGAGCTCCTCGATCATTGCGTGGACGGCGTCCGACTCCCCGCCAGGATGTTCGAAGAACCCCGCACCCGATTTCTCACCCAACCGTCCGGCCTCCATCAACTTCAGGAACAGCGGCGCCGGGCTCATCCGCTCGCCGTACTCGGAGTAGAGATACTCCCCCACGTGGCCGCACACGTCAATACCCAGCATATCCATCAGCGTGAAGGGGCCCATCGGCATGCCCCACTCAACGATAGCTCCGTCGATCTCCGTCGCCGTAGCCGCGCCCTCCTCCAGCGCCTTCGTCGCCTCGTTGAGGTAGGGCATCAGGAGCCGGTTGACCAGGAAGCCCGGGCACTCCTGGACCACCACCGGCAGCTTGCGCAGGCTCTCGGAGAACATCACCACGTCGTCGATCGTCTCCTGGTCGGTGTCGAGCCCCGGAATCACCTCGACCAGCTTCATCACGCTGGCGGGGTTGAAGAAATGCATGCCGATCACCTTGTGGGGTTTGCCCGTGGCCGCCCCCATCTCGGATATCGAAAGGGCAGAGGTGTTGCTGGCGAAAATCGTCTGCTCCGGGCAGGCTTCCTCCAGTTCCTTGAGCACCGCCCGCTTGATCCCCATCTTCTCGGGCACCGCCTCGATGACGATGTCCACGTCCTCGAACTCGTCGTAGGAAAGCGTCGGCGTGATCAGGTCCAGTTTCGACTCCATATCCCCCGTGCTCATCTTGCCTTTGTCGACCCGGCGCTGATAGATGGAGCGGGCCTTGGCCAGTCCCTTGTCCAGCATCTCCTGATCGATGTCTTTGAGCACCACCGGCAGCCCGGAGTACGTGATGACCTGGGCGATTTCACCGCCCATCGTCCCAGCGCCGACCACTGCGGCTTTAAAAATGTACATCGAATTTCCTCCTCCCTATCGGTTGGCTAGCGATTCCCCGCGGTCACCACGTAGGCAGTGGAATCGCTGCGTCCGGATTGTCCAGGCGAACGAAATAGACCCACTGGTCCGGGTACTTCTCAAACGCGGCACGATCGGCCTGGCCCAGCGTCGCCCCCAGGAAATAATCGCCGCTCCCTGGTTCGATGGCCACGATCTCCGCATCCTCTCCGCCTTCCAATCCCTCTTTGATACCCTCGAAAATCTCCTTCCCTTTGGCAATGAACGCCTCGCGGGCTTTCTTGTCCTGCCAGATGGAAATATCCGCCATGGCCTTTCCTCCTATGACTTACGCGCTTGCAGACCCACCCGGTCCCTACTTCCGCTCGATGATCATCGCGCCACCCTGGCCACCGCCGACGCAGGCGGTCGCCACACCCAGCGTAGCGTCTTGTTTGATCATCTCGTTCAGCAGCGTGACCACGATACGCGTGCCAGTGCACCCCACGGGATGGCCCAGCGCGATGGCGCCGCCGTTGACGTTGACTTTCGCCCAGTCCCACCCCTGGCCCTCCAGTTCTTGACCGACGGCCAAAACCTGGGCGGCGAACGCCTCGTTGAGTTCGATCAGATCAATGTCGGTGAGTTTCAAGCCCACGCGCTCCAGCACGCTGGGCACCGCGTAGGCCGGGCCGATCCCCATGATGTCCGGCGGGACGGCCGCGTAATGATAGCCACGGATGGTGACCAGAGGTTCCACACCCAGATCTTTCGCCTTCTCGGCCGTCATCACCACGACCGCCGACGCGCCGTCGGAGATCGGGCACGCATTGGCGGGTGTGACCGTGCCCCCCTTCTTGAACACCGTGGGATAGAGGGCCGCCTTCTGTACCGTAAGGCCGGGGTTGATGCACTCGTCCTCGACGATGTCCTCGTAGGCCACCTCCTGGCCCGCCACCTTCTTGGACACCCGGAAGGGGACAATCTCATCCCGGAACTTGCCCATCCGTGTGGCCCGGAACGCTTTTTGGTGGCTCTTGACCGCGTACTTGTCCTGCTCCTCCTGGCTGATGTCGTACATCATCGCCAGATTCTCGGCCGTCGCCCCCATGATCTGCCCGCAAACCGGATCTGTGAGGCCTTCCCAGAGGGAGTCGATGAACGTCGTGTGGCGCAATTTGAGGCCCCAGCGCGCCTTCCTCACGACGTACGGCGCGGTGGACATACTCTCCACACCGCCGCATAGAAACACCTCCCCGTCGCCTGCCTGGATAGCCTGGCACGCCATCGAGAGGGACATCATGCCCGATACGCAGTTGCGCTGTATCGTGCAACCTGGCACGTGCACGGGGATGCCGGCCATCAGGCCCGCCACGCGGCCGATATTGGCCGCATCGCTCTGCTGACTGATGCAACCCAGGATGACGTCATCGACCACGTTGGGGTCAATGTCTGCCCTCCCCATGGCCTCCTTGAACACGGCCGCTGCCAGCTCCTGGGCGGGGATGGTCCGGAAGGCCCCGCCGTGACTTCCAATTGCCGTGCGGCACCCGCTGACGATCACCACTTCCTTCATACTATCCTCCTTTGATGGGCTATCGGAGTCTATGCTCCACTCAACCGAGGCAACTCACGTCCGCAAGTCAGTTGTCTGCAACCCCTGGATCACGGTCTCCATCGCAGTGCGGTAGAGAACTTCCGTCCCCACCCCCACCATCTCCTGCCGCAGTGGATGTTCCATCAACTGCAGCACGCCGTTCAGCGCTGCCCACAGCGTGGCAGCGGCCTGCTGGGCGTCGCAGCAATGGAACACGCCATCGTCAATCCCCTGCTCGACAGCCTGCACGGCCCAATTCAACCCCTCCAGGCTGGCCTCCAGAACCTCCTGATAGACCTGGGGGGTGACCGCCTCCCGAAACTTCCCCCGGTCCATGGCCATCAGAAAACGAAAATAGAGGGGCTCCCGCTGGAAGAACTGAAAGTATGCCCAACCCAACCGGCGCAGGCGCGCGTCGGCCGGGGTCGCCTCTCCTGCCGCGCACGCCTGTTCCAGTTCCTCGATCAGTTCGTACAGCCCCTCTAAAAGCAAATGAGCAAGGATCGTCTCCTTGCTCTCAAAATAGAGATATACAGTGCCCTTGCTGACCTCCGCGTGCTCGGCCACGCTGTCCACCGTGGAGCGGTGGAACCCATGCTCGAAGAAGACCTCACGGGCTGCCTGGAGAATAGACTGACGTCTCTCTTCCTTTTCCCGCTCGCGACGCTCCCTGGTCGTCAAATGGGCACCTTTTTGCTAACTAGCGGTCATTTACTGACTCAAAGTCATTATATCGCAAAAAAACGCCATTGTCAATAATCCGGCGAGATTTTTAAGGTTGGGGAAAGCAAGGCCCACCACCCAGCGGGAGAATTTGGGCCAGTGGCATCAACGACCGGATGATATCGTCATTTTGCTTCTGTGGGAAAGATGCGGTATAATGAGGCCATTCTATCAGCGAGGTCAAGATGATCGATATTCCTTCCCAGACCACAGTCCCAGGCCAGGATAGCATCGCTTCCCTTCGCGAGGGGTTGAACAACATCACCCGCATCATTGCCCGGCACCGCGGGGCCGACGCGTTGCTGGCAGAGCTTTCCCAGCACGTGGTGGCGCTTCAGGATCTGCTGACGCACCTCGAACAGGAACTGACCGCGCACGCCAGCAAGCGTGGCGAGCTGGACGCCCTGTATCACATCTGCCAGGCGATTGGGTCCTCTCTGGACCTGGAGAAGGTCTTGAACGAGGTGATGGATCAAATCATCCGCCTCACAGGGGCCGAGCGTTCTTTCTTGATGCTTGTCGAGCCAGAAACGAGCGAACTGACGTTTCAGGCCGCCCGCAACATGGACCGCGAGACGATCGCTTCCTCCTCGTTCGAGATCAGCCGCAGCATTGTCAACGAGGTGGCCACCACCGGGCAACCCGTCGTGACGACCAACGCACAGATGGACCCGCGCTTCAAGGCGCAGGAGAGCGTCATCGGTTACAATCTCCGCTCCATCCTGTGCGTGCCGCTGCGGGTCCGCGGACGGGTCACCGGTGTGATCTACGCCGACAACCGGATTCTCACCGGCCTATTCTCTGATCGGGACCGCGACCTGCTGGCCGCCTTCGCCGGCCAGGCGGCGGTGGCGATCGACAACGCCCTCTTGTTTGAGAGTGTGGCCAACGCCAAGGCGCTGATGGACAACATCTTCGCCTCCATCACCAGCGGAGTGATCACCACAGACATCGAGGAGCAAATCACGCTCTTCAATCGGGCCGCCGAGCGCGTCTTCCGGCTACCGGCCACCACCGTCCTCGGCTCGCGTCTCTCCGAGTCGCTGCCCGAGCTGGCGCAGACGCTGGAACCGGTAGTTGACCAGGTCCGGCAATACGGTGAGCCGGTGGTGGAGTTTGAAAGCGCGGTGTCGATGCTGGAAGGCAACCAGGTCAGCCTGCGCACGAGCCTCTCCCCGCTGAAGGATGCCAACCAGGAGACGCAGGGTACCGCCATCGTGATTGACGACATCACGGAACAGCGGCGGCTCGAGTCGCGCTATCAGTTGTTCCAACGCTACCTGCCGCCGGCCGTCATTGATCGGCTGCCGGACGACCCGTACGAACTGAAACTCGGCGGCCAGCGCCAGGAGATCACCAGCCTGTTTGCGGACATCCGCGGTTTCACCGACTTCAGCCGGCAGCACGACCCTGAGACACTGGTCGATGTGCTCAATCAGTACCTGGCGGTTGGTGCAGAGGCGGTACTGGATGAGGAAGGAACGCTCGACAAGATCATGGGAGATTGTGTGGTCGCCCTTTTCAACGCGCCGCTCGCCCAGCCGGACCACATCCTGAGAGCGGTCCGGGCCGCGCTGAAGATACGGGAGGGGATCACCCTTCTTCACGAGCGGCTGGAGCCATCCTACCGGCTCGACTACGGGGTGGGAATCAACGTGGGGGACGTCGTCGTGGGCAACGTCGGCACCGCACAGCAGATGAACTACACGGCCATCGGCTCCAGTGTGAACCTGGCATCTCGCCTGCAGGAGGCGGCGGAGCCCGGGCAGATCCTGCTCTCGCGCACGGCGTACGAGCGCGTTCGCGAGTACGTCGAGGCCCGGGAGCTCTCGCCCATCCAGGCAGCGGGCTTCAACGAACCAATCCCGGTGTACGAATTGCTGGGGCTGCGGCTTTAGCCAGCATAGCACAAAACACGCGCAGGTTTGTTTCTCCGTCCACTTCAAACCTGCGCGCGTCTTATTTGACGAGTATGCGTCAGGCCATGCGCCTGACTGCTTTTTCTAGGATAAGAAGGTGATGATCCTGACAGTTGTCCACGCCGTGATTGTCCTCTGGCTGGCCATTTACGGGTTGAATGCCTTTGTTCTGGCGCTGCTCTACCTGTCCAATCGACGAGCCGTTCCCCCTACACCATCCATGGATCGGGCCACCTTGCCCTCCGTCATCGTGCAGGTGCCCGTGTACAACGAGCTTCACGTAATCGAACGGGTGATAGACGCCACGGCCGCACTCGACTACCCCCACGATCGCCTGCACATTCAAATCCTGGACGATTCCACCGATCAGACGACCCGATTGGCCCGAGAAAGAGCAGCCCTGTACCGCGACCAGGGAATCGATATCGCCGTCCTACGCCGGCCGGACCGCAGCGGCTTCAAACCCGGCGCCTTGGCCCAGGGGCTGGCCCAGGCCGCCGAAGGTGAGTACGTTGCGATTTTCGACGCCGACTTCTGCCCCCATCCCGACTTCCTGCTTCAGACGGTCCCCCACTTCCTGGCGCGCCCCCGCCTGGGAATGGTGCAGGCACGCTGGTCGTACCTGAACGCAAATTACTCCGTCTTCACCCGCGCCCAGACGCTGGCACTGGATGGCCACTTCATCGTGGAGCAGACCGCGCGGTCCCGGTCGGGCCTGCCAATGAACTTCAACGGCGCGGCCGGGGTGTGGCGCCGGTCCTGCATCGAAGAATCCGGCGGGTGGCAATCCGACACGCTATGCGAGGATCTGGATCTGAGCTACCGCGCCCAGTTGGCCGGTTGGGAATGCTTGTACCTGCCAGACGTGGACGCACCGGCCGAGATACCGCCCCAGATCGCAGCCTTCAAGCAGCAGCAGTCCCGTTGGGCACAGGGATCGGTGCAGGTGTTGCGCAAACTGATCGGTCCCATCTTGCGCAGCCGGCGCCTGGGATGGGCGCAGAAGGCAATGGCACTGGTGCACGTCAGCAGCTACACGGCTCACGCACTGATAGTGATACTCCTGCTGATCTCACTCCCGTTGCTGCTGGTGCCCAATTTTGTGCCGTTCTCGCTCAGCGGCCTGGGGTTGATGTGCCTGGGGCCTCCACTGGTCTACACCATCTCGCAGCGACGGTTGTACCCCGACTGGTGGCGGCGGCTGCGGGATCTCCCCCTGCTGGTGCTGATCGGGATTGGCATTGCGTGGTGCAACACGCAGGCCGTGTGGCGCGGCCTGACTCGCTGGGGCGGCACGTTCGCCCGCACGCCCAAGTTCCGGCTGGAGGGCAAATCAGGCCGCTGGGCTACCAGCAGCTACCGGATTCGGGCAGACCGCAGCATCATCGGGGAGATTGTGCTGGCAATCTGCGCGTTGACCACTGCGGTCGTGGCTTACACCCACGGTCACTATGACTTCATCCCCTTCTCACTGCTATACGCGGCCGCCTTTGGGACGGTGGCGGGCATGGGACTGGCACAGGCCGCCACGCCCCGCCGCCGCTCGCTGCGCTCTGCTCTGAAGGTAGAGACAGCCCGCCGCGGGCGGCAGCAGGACACGGAGCAAGTGCCGTAGCTTGCGCGCGCCTTGCTGACTGGGACTCAATCACCGCCGGCCGCGCGCCGTCCCTCCCAGAATGCCTCTCGATTCAAGTCGACGTACTTGGCCGGGACACGTCGCCCGATGACCCCCAGCCACGTACCCGGCAACACATCCAACCGCGTGGAGAGCGTGCCCAGGAGGACTGTGTTCGCCAGCCGGGAGTTGCCCAGCCGCTCGGCCGTGCTCAGCCCCTCAACTACCGTCACATCTTCGGTCCAGGCATACAGCGCAGCCAGAATGTCCTCATCGGGCGGGTACACTGCATCCCCCACCGTGACAGACATCGGCAGGATGCGCTGGTTGTTGACAATCACCGCCCCGCCAGGGCGGAGCCAATCGATCCAGCGGGCTGCCTCCAGCAACTCCGTGGCGATGAGGTAATCCACCGTGCCCTTCTCGGCCAGCGGGGCTGCAACCGCTTCGCCCCATCGGACGTGACTTTCGACCACGCCGCCGCGCTGGGAGAACCCGTGCACCTCGGACTTCTTGGCATCGTAGCCGGCCTCCAGCCCGACCTCGGCAGCGATGTCGGAGGCGGTGAGGATACCCTGCCCGCCGACGCCAACGAACAGAAAGTTGATATCTTGCTTCATCTCACACCTCCTCCTGTGAGGTCTGGTAGATCGCCTTGCGCGGGCAGACTTGCAGGCACACGGTACAGCCAGTGCACAGGAGTGGGTCAATCTGTGCCTTGGGACGTTTCGTCTTCGCGTCGACCTCGTCCGACTTGAGAATAGCCGGGCAGCCGACGCGGAAGCAGAAACCGCAGCCGTTGCACGTCTCGGGGTCCACCGTAACGACCGGGCGACGCTGGAACTGAGGTGTGAAGACGCAGGCACCGTTGACGATGATCACGCTGGGACGGTCATCGATGACCGTCGCCTCCTGGATGGCCTTTTCGACACCCTGGACGTCCAGGGCATCCACCACCCATAGATCCTCGACGCCCATCGCCCGCACGACCGATTCGATATCGATCTGTTGTGTCGTCTCCCCCTGAAGCGTGACGCCGGTAGCCGGGTTGTCCTGCCCGCCCGTCATTGCCGTCGTGCCGTTGTCCAGGATCATCGTGCAGGTCACGCCCCGGTTGTAGATGGTGCTCGCCAGTTCAGGTAGACCAGAATGGAAGAAAGTGGAGTCGCCGATCGTGGCGACGATCTTGTCCGGAGAACCGGCCTGCTTGGCCCCGTGGGCCATCCCGATGCTCGCCCCCATGGAGATCAACATATCCATTTCCTCGAAAGGAGGCAGCACGCCGATCGCATAGCAGCCGATGTCACCGGCCACCATCATCTTCCGTTTCCGCAGATTGAAGTAGACGGCACGGTGAGGACAGCCGGGGCACAGGGCCGGAGGTCGTCCCGGTATCTCCAGCTTCGGCGGCTCCGTCCCAGGTTGAGCCCCAGAACGAGATCCGGAATCCGAAACCGCGTCCGAAACCTGAGATTGCTCTCGAATAGGCAGCGCTGCCTTCAATGCCCCCTGCCGGGCTTTCGCCAGGGTCAGTTCGCCAGTCGCGGGGAAAACCTCCTTGCCGACGACCTCCAGTCCCAACGCGCGGACCTGCTCCTCGATGAACGGGTCCAGTTCCTCCACGACGACCAGGGCATCCACCTCGGCGGCGAAGTCGCGGATCATCCCGACGGGCAGGGGGTAGGTCATCCCCAGTTTCAGGAAGGAGAAGCCGGCAAAGATCTCACGGGCATATTGATAAGCCACCCCGCCGCTGATGACCCCAATCCGCTTGTCGCCCCACTCCACCCGGTTGAGCGGGCACGTTTCGGCGTACTCAGCCAGATCTTGCAGGCGGGCCTCAACCTCCGGGTGACGGGGCCGCGCGTGAGCGGGAATCATCACGTACTTGCGCGGCTTGCGCTCGAAGCTGGGAAGCGGTCCGACCTCCGGGGCCGCAGCGGGCATCTTCACGTCGACCGCGCTCTTCGAGTGTGAGAGGCGCGTGGTCGAGCGGAGCATGACGGGAGTGTCGAACTGCTCGCTCAGCTCAAAGGCGAAAGCGGTGAAATCCTTCGCTTCCTGGCTGTCGGCCGGCTCCAGGCAGGGGAACTTGCCGAAGCGGGCGTACTGACGGTTGTCCTGCTCGTTCTGCGAACTGAAGGCGCCGGGGTCGTCGGCGCTTACCAGCACCAACCCCGCCCCTACACCGGTGTAGGACAAGGTCATGAGGCTGTCGGAGGCGACGTTCACACCAACGTGCTTCATCGCCGCCAGCGCCCGCGCCCCGGCGAAGGATGCGCCCGCAGCGCCATCCAACGCCACCTTCTCGTTGGAGGCCCATTCGGCCCGCACACCGGCGTAGCGGGCCAGCGCAGGCAGAATCTCGGTGCTGGGGGTGCCGGGATAGGCGGACGCGTATCGGACGCCCGCTTCCCAGGCACCCAGCGCGATCGCCTCGTTACCCGAAAGCAGACGTTGGCCACCAGCGGATGTACCAGATGTCTTCATTGATCTGCTCCTCAAAAGTGTGGGGATCTCCGCGCACCGTCCAGCGGCAGTGTGGAAAGCCCGTCGGACAACTTCCCTCTCCCCGCCTGGCTGGCACGACTGAGCACAAAAAAAGAGGGTGGTCTATATAGACACCCTCTTGCTATTTGACAACCGGATCACCGTACGACGACCTCGTTGACAACCTCTCTAACGACCTCGCAAGCGAATGCGGGCTTCCCGGCATCGCGGACAGGCGATGCCTACGTACTCGTCGCCACACGTGCGGCACACCTTCGCGGGGAGGGGGCGTTCGTCGTCCAGCGATGCGACGATCAAGACGACCTCCTGACCGTCGTACCCGGACAACCATTCGTTCAGCTTTTCGCTGTCGACCATCCAGCGACCGTCATCCACGCTGCGGTGCAGGCGTCCCTCTACGACGCCTGAATCCAACTCGTAGGCGGCCGAAGCCAATTCTCGGATGCTGGCCTTTCGTTGTGCTGACATACTCCCTCCACTCGTTTCGGAAATTATAACCGTTCTACCTGCTTCTGACAAGCCTCAGAAGTTGTTCCCAGCTTCGTCTGCGAAGCCGCTTCGTCTGCGAAGCCGCTTCGTCTGCGAAGCCTCGGGCGCTCGCCGCTTCACGCTTCGGGCTGCTCGTCCCTGCGTATGACGCGGTAGTGATCGAAGTCACGAGCGACGACCGTCTCAGGGAATATCGACCGTGCTTCCTCGACAATGTCCGCTTCCCGATAACGCCGCGATACGTGCGTCAGCACCAACCGGTGTACCTCGGCATCGCGGGCCAGCCGGGCTGCCCTCGCTGCCGTAAGGTGAGCGAAACGACGCGCCATATCTGCCTCTTGTCGCAAGTACGTAGCCTCGATCACCAGCATGTCGGCCCCGTGTACGGCCGTTTTCAGGTTTTCCGTCCGACCGGCATCTCCCACGTGGGCCAGACACGCGCCCTGCCGCGGAGGACCAAGCACGTCGTCCGGTTGAATCACGCGCCCATCAGGCAGTTGCACCGACTCCCCGGCAACCAGCCGCCTTCGCTCCGGTCCCCGTGGCACTCCCAGGGCCTCCGCCTGCTTATCGAGGAAAGGTCGCCGTGGCTTCTCGCGAAAAAGATATCCCAGGCAAGGCCCACGATGGACAACCGGGAAAGCCACAACCTCGAACGTGTCATCCTCCAGGACAACCCCAGGGCGGACCTCGATAAGATCGATCTTGATCGGAGGCTCGGCCCCTCGCAGCACAACGCCGTAGATCAGATCGTACACCCGCTCCAGCGCCCAGCCGCCGCCATAGATCTCAATGTGTTCCATCGCCTCCCAGCGGGCGAAGGTGGAGATCAATCCGCCCAACCCCAGGATGTGGTCGAGATGCCCATGCGTGAGAAGTATTCTGTTCAGCCGTTTGAAACCCAGACCGCTGCGCAGAATCTGCCGTTGCGTCCCTTCCCCACAGTCCACCAAGAAACGGTGGCTCTTGTAGAGAACAACCTGCGCCGAAAGCCCACGATGGATCGAGGGAGCCGATGCAGAAGTTCCCAGAAACACTACTTCGATCATGGTCCCCCTCCTCGTCCCTCAATAACCAGGGTGCCCGATGCCCCCAGTTTTCCCTCAACACGGATGTCCCGCGCCAGGAACGCTCGCACGACCCAGATGCTGGTCAACAAGTGCTGGGACACCCGCGAAGTCCTCACCCGCGATTCCCCCTCCGCCAGGGCCATCGGCAGCACCAATTGGTCGGCCAGATGCGGGTCGGCAGGAGCACCGGAGCGGTGATGGCCCAGCAGGTCCTGGCAGGCCGCCTCGGCCACACGCTCGGCCGGCAGGCCCTTCCGTCCGTAGGCGGTGAAGCCTGCGACCACAGCAGGACTGTGCGATGAGGCCGCATACTCGGCAAACAGGAATATGCCCGCCCCAGGTCCGGCCCCGCGCAGCCGGCGCGGCTCCACCTGGGCCGAGAGACCGGCGTCGGCTAGCACGTTGTGGGCACGGGCGGCCATGCGCTGCGGGATGTGAGAGGGCAAATTCGTCACCGCCGCCGTCCCCCAGACCCGCCGCAGTTCCCCCCGCTCGTCCAGCAGGATCGGTTGCAGCGATCCGGCCTGCCCTGCAACCCGCACCTGGATCTCCCCACCGCCTGCCGGGTAGAACCCCCAGCGCACCAGTTCTATCTGTGCGTGGAGGCCCATCCGCGCCAACAGGGGCAGGAAGACGTGCTCCAGGTACGACGCTGGCGGCGCCCACGGCACGTGAGTCCCGCCTCGCAACGTCAGGTGCGAATCCCCTTGCGCGAGCGCCAACGGCAAGAGCACCGTCTGTAGCACCAGGGCCACCGACCCGGCGCTGCCCTCCTGGGCCTCCTCGGCGACGTCGAAGGTGTAGTTGCCAGGGGCTGGTGGCCCAGCGGGGACAAAGTTGACCGTCTGAGAGCCTAACTCGTCCCCTTCCACGCATGCATCACACACAGCCGCGGCCGCTCGCACGGCGGTGAGATGCTGCGGACGCAGGCCGGGCTTCGACCGCCCGGCGCGGATGCGTTCGATGCGCGTGGACCGCCCGGTGAGCGCCGCCAACGCCAGCGCGGTGCGCAACACCTGCCCTCCCCCTTCACCATAGGACCCATCAACCACCACCCATTCCTGGGTTTTGGGCTTTGGGCCTTGATCTCTGCCCTTCACTTTTCCATCTCCCGCAGCGCTTCGTAGGCCGGACGCACGCGCGTCTCGGGCCAGTCCGGCTCCGTGATGGCCCACCAGTATTGCTCGTCCTCCTCAGTCCATCCAGGATCGGCGATCGAGATGACCGTCATTAACCCGATCCAGGGGGACCACTGCTCTCTGGCATAGCGGAATGCCCGCACGAGATAATCGGCCTGCTCCTCCTCGGTGACGGCGTGCCAATGGTACGGCGACTCTTCACGCGGGTCGATGGTCCATCCCATCTCCAGAACGGCCACCTGCTTGTCGGCATCGCCGTAGCGTTCCATCACCTCGCGCGCATCCTCAACGTGGCGAAAGCAGAAGAAACGGTGCCCGTCGTGTCTCTCAGCGACCTCTGCCGGTGAAATCTCGGGTGGATACAGAAAACCAGGCGCGTTCACACCCAACATATCGAAATAGGGAGCCGCACCGGCCTCGTACATGCCGGTCAGATACTCGATGTCCGGCATAGCGTCCGGCGGGCCATTCCCGGTGGGCGACAGTCCGGCCGAGATGACCAGCGCGTTGGGATCCGCGGTCTTGATACCGACGTAACACACACGCAGCAATTCGACGTACTCGGTCGGGTCGGGCGTCCATCCCCCCCACTCGCGGGCCAGATTGGGTTCGTTCCACACCTGGTAGGCCTGTACGCGCCCCCGGTACCGCTCGGCCATCGCGTGACAGAAGTCGCCGAAATCCTGCGGATTCTCGGGAGGACCGTTGTAGGATTCCGTTCCGCGGGATGCGATGGCCCACACCGGCTCACGGTCGAGCCGAAACAGCACGTTCAGGCCAAACTGCTCTGCTTCGGCAACGATCCGGTCCGTGAAATACCAGTCGTAGTGTCCCTTCTTGATCCCTTCGACGTCCCGCCACCCCACGTGTTGCTTGACCCAGGTGAAACCGGCGTCTTCGATCAACTGCAGATCCCGCCGTGCTATCTTCTGCTGCCACCACAGGGAAGCCTGCAGTCCATACGTGGGGGATGCCATGGGCGCCCGCGGCCACGAAGTCGGTGTGGGAGCCATGGTGGGCGTAGGCGTGGCCCCAAGACCCAAATCCCAGGGTCCAAACCCAAAAGCGAAAAGCAACAGACCAACAACTACGAGCACGACCCCGAAGAGCGCAAGCCCGACGACCCGCCGCCGCCGTTGGCGGAAGCCCCATACCCCCACCCTTTGACATTTGTCATTTGTCATTGGTCATTGGCAATCTGCAATTTGCAATCTGCAATCTGCAATTTTCTTCAAGGTTTCTCCATCGCGCTGATCGCGTTGAAGGCTGGGCGGGGAGCACCCCGGAAATCGATGATCGCGTAGGGTGCGTTGGGGTCTTCTGGCCCCCATCCCAACTGCGAGTAGTTCAGGTTCCAGAGGTAAGCCAGGCGCACGAAGCCCCACTGGCGCATCAGTTGGAACGCCTCCACGTCCCATTGCGCCTGCTCCTCCAGCGTGTTGTCCAGCGCGAATTCAAATCCCGGCGGGTAACCATCGAAGCCTTCGGCGGTCGCCCAGCCGAACTCGGTGATGCAGAGCGGCTTGTCGCTGCCGGCTGCCGCAATGCGGTCGTGGTACCCCCACAGTGTGGATTTGAAGGACCAACTGTGGTCAGGATTGTCGAAGGGGCCCCGGAACTGGGCCAATGGGTCGTCGTATCCCTCATCCCAGGCCACGTTGGGGGGCAGATTGATCCCGTTGTGATGCGCTCCTACGCAGTCACAGAAGTTGAGGAACCCGGCGGCGACCATGCGATCGAAGTACTCGAAATCGTCCATGTAGACGACCCGCGCCGGATTGTCCGGATCGCTGGCCGTGGCTCCCACGGGCGAAAGCGCGCCGCTGATGACGATGATGTTTGGGTCGCGGCTCTTGATGGCCTGATAGGCCAGGCGCAGCATCTCGACGTACCGATCGGCGTTCACTCCCTCGGCGGTATCCCACTCGCGGTCCAGGTTCTGCTCGTTCCAGACCTCGATCGCGTGAACGCGGCCCTGGTAGCGGTCGACCAGGCGACCGAGAAAATCGGCCAGGAGCGTCAGGTCATCGGGCGGGGCAACCTCTACATTTTCGTCGAAATAGGTGCGCGACCAGTGGGGCGCATCCACGACGCTCAGCATGACCTTGATGCCCTGCCTGTTGGCTGCATCCACCACCGCGTCGTAGCCGCTCCAGTCCATCTCACCGGGGTTGCCCTCGAAATACCCCCACCGCACCTGCTGCTTGACCCAGCCCAAGCCGAGGTTGTTCACCTGGCCCATCCAGTAGTCGATATCCCCACCCCCTGTGCCGTTGATGGCGATCCCGTAGCCGAAGACTTCCTCTGCGTGCGTCACGGTTGGAAGCACATCGGCGAC
>Ga0180438_10003425_pt1 | contig 24055 bp, 17 predicted proteins | sample SS_ome_12_FD_132455 | JGI IMG/M metagenome (GOLD analysis project Ga0180438, IMG submission 132455) | Hypersaline lake sediment archaeal communities from the Salton Sea, California, USA - SS_3_D_2 metaG | ecosystem: Environmental > Aquatic > Non-marine Saline and Alkaline > Hypersaline >...
AAAGTGATCTTGTTTCCGCGAACGAATCAATCCGCCAACTTCTCGAAGATGCCGGGCAGATTGGAATGGAATCCCGTGCCATCAGGTTCAACGGCGGTCTTACCACCGCGCTCGAACTCCCGCTGATGCTCGAATTGGCCTTGATCATATGTGAGGGCGCGCTGGCGCGAAGCGAATCGCGCGGCTCGCATTTCCGAACTGATTACCCCACACGCGACGACGGGAACTGGCTCAAACATACGATTGCTGTCAGAGGCCCTGAAGGCCCGGTGCTTTCATATCGCGACGTTGATCTGTCGAAATACAAACCCGAGGAACGAGAATACTGAAGTCGTAATGATGCCTGAGACCACGGTACATATTCTGCGCAGCAGCTCGGAAAACGGGAGCCAGCCACGGTTCGCAACCTTCCGCGTTCCGCGCGAGGAAAGCATGACGGTGCTGGCGGCGCTCCTGTGGATACAGGATAATCTGGACGGTACGGTCGCCTTCCGCTACTCGTGCCGAGGGGCGGTGTGTGGGTCGTGTGCGATGGTCATTAATGGCACGATCAATCTGGCGTGCCGGGTGCACCTCTCGGATCTTCCGCCTGAGATAACACTTGAACCGCTGCCGAACATGCCTATTCTCAAAGACCTCGTCGTTGACATGGCCCGCTTCTGGGAGAGCTGGGCAAAGGTTAAACCGTATCTGATCCGTTCGGAAGAGCCGCTCGAACGTGAGATCCGACAGTCACCTGAGGAACGCGACCGTATCGAGCAGTTCATCAACTGCATACTGTGCGCCGCCTGCTATGCCGCCTGTCCGGTCAAGCGCGGCAATGCCGATTATGTAGGCCCAGCCGCCCTGGCCGCCCTCGACCGTTTCGTCGAAGACAGCCGCGATCAGCGCGGATTGGACGCGCTCAAGACAGTGGACGACGGCGACGGTCTGTGGGGATGCCGGACAGCGTTTCGCTGCAACGACGTCTGCCCTAAGGAAGTAAGGCCCGCAGATGGCATCGCCGATCTGAGAACTAAAGCTCTCAAAGGCATCTTCAGGAGGAAAGGTAAGTGACGCCGCAACAGATGCCTTATAGCCTTGTCGAACGCCGCACGTTCCTCGTGCGCATAGGGGCGATCCTTGGCGCAAGCTTTCTCGGCAAGATCTTTCTACCGTTGTGGCGATACGTGTTCCCCGGGAAGTTCCGCGAACCGGAGCAGGTCGATTTCTCCGAAGATCTCCTCTTGCAGCTTAACGAGCTCGAGCACGGAGATTGCCTCAGGTTCGCGTGGGGCGGGTTTCCCGGACTTCTGCTTCGCGCGCGGAACGGCGAACTCAGGGTTTTCAAGGGCGTATGTACTCACGCTGACTGCAACGTCGCCTGGCGGCCTGCTGAGAACGATTTTTTCTGCGCATGCCACGAGGGATTCTACGACGAGTTCGGCCGCAACGTTTCCGGTCCACCGCCACGGCCCCTGGCGGAGCTCTTCCTCGAACTCGAGGGAGAACCTGCGGCGCAGATTACGAAACTGACCGTGTGGCGCAACGAGTCGGTCTGGCGTAAACAGTCGGAGGAATTGGATGCGTAGCATCGGGGATCGCAACTCGGAACGACACGAGACTCCAACCCGATTTCAGTCTCTCCGCAAGAGGTACCGTTCCGGGCTACACTACCTCGGCGGGTTGATAATCTTTCTTATCGGCATACAGATCCTGACCGGCTGTCTTCTGGTACTGTACTACAGACCGAACGTTCGTGACGCGCACGACTCTGTCGCCGGCATCATGACGGATATACCGTTCGGATGGATTGTCCGATCACTACACCATACTTCGGCCAACCTGCTCGTTTTCGTGCTGGCGCTCCATGCCCTTACGGTACTTCTATCCAAGACGTTTCGAGGAAAACGCGCGCCCACTTATTTTACCGGACTTCTGCTCCTGTTGTTAACTCTCTTCATGTGTTTCAGCGGATATCTTCTGCCGTGGGATGTGCTCTCCGTTGCCGCCATAGCCGTGGGAACCGGTCTGCCCCGAGAGATCCCGCTGATTGGTCCGTTCATAACCGAGCTTCTTCGAGGAGACGTTGCTGTTGGGTCCGCCACGCTTTCCCGCTTTTTCGCCTTCCACATCTGCGTAACCCCGCTCGCGCTGAGCATTGCGCTAAGCCTTCATCTCGTTTTCATCAAGAAGCTCGGCTTCTACTCACCACCGGGAACGGATAAGAAACGCATCCCTTACTTTCCAGATTTCATGTTGCGCCAAAGCACTGTTTGGCTCCTGGTTTTTGCCTTCCTGGTTACTTGGGCCATACTCTCCCCGGTCGGACTTCGCGCCGAGGGCGATCCCCTTGCGCCGGCACCCGAAGGGATACGACCCGAATGGTATTTTCTTGCCGCTTACGAGGCGCTGAAACTGGGCGGGAACCTGACCCTTCTCTCGTCTGTAGGTGTTACAGCAGAGCTCTTGACCCTGATCGTGTTCGGGATAGTGGGGGCGGTTTTCGTGGCCATGCCGGTGCTCGACAGGAAAGGCCGGGGCCGCGTCTGGACCGGCTTCGTACTCGCCGCAACCGGCCTGTTCATAGCGCTGACCTTCGTTGCAATGGGCCGGCCGGACCCGCAGATCGATGCAGCCGCCGGGGTGGCAGAGAGAGTTGCGGACTTTCGAACACGAACGGTCGGTTACCTGGCACCTTTCTGGCTGTCAGTGGTCGCGGTCACGTGGTTTCTGGGCTCGTCCATCCGGCTTCGTGACCGGATCACCGCGTTCAAGATGCCCGGGACGTTTCGAGAAAAGGACCGGGACGACCCTTTATCGGCGGAAGACGAATGAGACTTCACGAATACCAGGCGAAAAACCTCTTCAAGAGCTACGGTATTCCTGTGCCTGACGGAATCGTCGCGCAAACGGCTGAAGATGCGGTCGCGGCCGCACAATCCCTGGGATTACCCGTGGCGATCAAGGCCCAGGTCCATACCGGCGGACGTGGGAAAGCCGGAGGCGTTGCAGTAGTCGCCGAGGCGGCACAGGTCGGGCCCGAGGCGCAAAAGATATTGGCCCTGACCATCGGCGGGTTTCGCGTGAGACAAGTGCTGGTTACCCGAGCTGTTAGCATCAAAAAGGAGCTGTACTTGAGTCTGCTAATCGACCGCAACGCACGAAAAACCGTTTTCATAGGGTGCGCTGAAGGCGGTGTCGAGATAGAGACAATTGCCAAGGAGTCGCCCGATAAGATCCTGCGTTGCGACGTCTCTGTCTGGCAGTTGTCCGATCTTCCCGGGCAGTTGGCGGACGAGTTCGCGCAAAAGCTGTGCAGTAACGGGAATCACGCCGCCGAGGCGGCAGACATCATGGTGCATATGGGCAAGCTTTTCGCCGAGACGGACGCTTCGTTGATCGAGATCAACCCGCTCGCCGTGGACGATACCGGTTCACTGGTCGCCGTTGACGCGAAGATGGTGCTTGACGACAACGCGCTGTTCCGTCACCCGGATCTGCTCGGGCTTCGCGAGGACTATTTGGATGATCCTGACGAACTGGATACCAGACGCGCCGGTCTGAATTTCGTTCGGTTGGAGGGAACCATAGGCTGTGTTGTCAACGGCGCCGGCCTGGCGATGGCAACGATGGATGCAATCCAACGTTTCGGAGGCGCTCCCGCGAATTTCCTGGACGTTGGCGGGGGTGCCGGCGGGAAGAAAGTTCTGACCGCGTTCAAAGCGATCCTGAAAGATCCACGCGTCAAAGTCATACTGGTGAACATTTTTGGAGGCATAACGCGGTGCGACGAGGTTGCGCAAGGCATACTTGAGGCCCTGGACCAATCCAACGTGACGCTGCCTGTTGTCGTCCGGCTAACCGGTACCAACGAGGCCGAAGGACGTGCACTACTCGAGGGTGCGGGATTGATGTCTGCCAAGACTATGGAAGAAGCTGTTGCACGTGCGGTTGAGATGGGAGGCAGCGCGTGAGCATCCTTGTTGGCGCCGAGACAAGGGTCATTGTCCAGGGGATCACCGGTCGCGACGGCTCGTTTCACACGGCGCGTATGTTGGAGTATGGCACGAAAGTGATGGGAGGCGTCACGCCGGGCAAGGGTGGGCAAACAGTTCACGGCTTGCCGGTATTCGACACCGTGCCGGACGCGGTCGAGGCGACAAGAGCGAGCGTGTCGGTAATGTTTGTGCCCGCGAAATTCGCCAAGCAGGCCATGCTCGATGCGGCATCCGCTGATCTAAGAATGCTTGTCGTAATCACGGAAGGCATTCCGACGCTGGATGTGCTGGAGGCTTACGAGACACTTTCCGCACACGGGATCCGTCTCATCGGGCCCAACTGTCCGGGTGTCGTCACGCCCGGCGCGTGCAAGGTCGGTATCATGCCGGAGACGATCTTCAAACCGGGGAGCATCGGAGTGATCTCGCGCAGCGGCACGCTGACTTACGAAATCGTGAATGAGCTGACATTAGCCGGCTTGGGTCAATCGACCTGCATAGGTATCGGGGGCGATCCGGTGATCGGCAGCACGTTTGTGGACCTCTTACCTTTGTTCGAGGACGATCCGGGAACTGATGCGGTTGTGATCGTCGGCGAGATTGGCGGACAGGATGAGGTTCGGGCCGCGGAGTTTTTTAAGAAACACATGAAGAAACCGGTTGTGGCATTTGTGGCCGGCTTGACCGCGCCTCCGGGAAAACGCATGGGCCATGCCGGCGCGATCGTGGACGGCGAGCATGATACCGCCGCCGCCAAGATTGAGAAGCTCGAGACCGCGGGTATCCCCGTAGCCGAGATGGTTAGAGACATCCCAAAGCTCCTAGGTGCCTGAGATACATGAAAATGCGAAATCCAAGCGGAGCCGCAAGGACTAAGGAGGGGGAATGATGAGGGAAGTGGTAGTTGCGGGTTATCTAAGGACGGCATTTTCACGGTCTAGACCGAATGACCCGGGCAGAGATTGGTTTCACAAGCTGCGCAGCGACGATATGCTCGGGATGCTGTTGCCCGAACTGCTCACAAGAACCGGGATCGAGTCCGAAGAAGTCGACGATTTCGTGGTGGGCTGCGCCCGGCAGATCACCGAGCAATGGACGTACGGCGGCCGAAATCCCATTTTCCTGGCCAACCTTTCCGAGAAGATCGCCGCGAAATCCGTTGACCAACAGTGCGGGTCGTCCATGGCAGCGGTACACGCGGGTTTCATGGAGATCACTATGGGCTATGCCGACATCACGCTGGCGGCCGGAATGGAACATCTGACGCGCGTCCCGCGCGGCGAGCACCCGGCTATATCGCACAACCCGGCGCTCGTCGAGGAAGAGCGTTACAAACATTGGGACATCAAAATGGCCAGAAATATGGGGCTCACTGCCGAGAAGCTGTTCTCACAGACGGATTTCACCAAGGAAGATCTCGACCGGTGGGGAATCCGCTCCCATCAGCTCGCTACGCAAGCGCGGAAAGACTGTTTCTTCGATGGGGAAATTCTCCCGATCGAAGCGGAACAAGCTGACGGCTCCGTCATGGTCGTGGACAAGGATCAGTCCGTGCGCGCGAATAGCACGCTTGAGGCCATGACGGGACTCAAACCGGCATTCAAGGAGGACGGTGTGATAACCGCCGGAAACTCCTCGCCTCTGAACGCCGGCGCCGCCGCCATGGTCCTCATGTCCAGGGAGACGGCGCTGAGCAAGGGTATCAAACCTATGGCGACCATCCGCTCGATCGGGTTCGCAGGTGTGGACCCCACGGTTATGGGAGTCGGACCCATTCCGGCCAGCCGCAAGGCATTGAAAAGTGCCGGCCTGGAGGTGAAGGACATCGATTACTGGGAGATCAACGAAGCATTCTGTATAGTCACGTTGAACTGTATCAAGGAGTTGGGCATCGACTCTGAACGGGTAAACGTCATGGGCGGCGCAGTGGCGTTAGGCCACCCACTGGGAACGACAGGTGTACGCCTTGTGGGGACACTTGCACGAATCCTGGAGGCCAACAACGGTCGGTACGGGTGCGCCAATGCCTGCATCGGTGGAGGCCAGGGTGTTGCCACCGTCATCGAGAGAGAACCTTGATCAGGCAGGCGCCGGCAACAATCATCTCTTAATCTCTTTGACCGCCTTGAGAATCTCCGGCAGAACTTCGCCTGTCTTACCCTCAATGAGATAATCTGAGATGTGTTCATGAGTCAGTGGAGTCGGCTCGGCATTGATCTCGATTATGATCACTGACTGACGTTCTCTGGCCACTCTCGGCAGATTCGCAAAAGGATAGACGACAGCCGACGTCCCGCAGATCAACATAAGATCGCATTTCCATGCTTCCTGCAGACTCTGAGCAGCAACATCCTCGGGTATCCCTTCTCCGAAATGGACTATGTCCGATTTTATCACCCCTCCGCATGACGGACAGTAAGGCGGTAATCGATCTTCTCTTCTCATCTCCTGGAGGTCGAATTCGTCCAGTCTGAATCTCGCATTGCAGGAAACACATCTCAGCTTGAAAGCGCTGCCGTGATACTCAAGGAGGCTCTTCGATCCGGCTTTGTCATGAAGACCATCTATATTCTGGGTGAGCACACATTTCAATATTCCCATTTCCTCCAATTCAACCAGCGCGAGGTGGCCAGGATTTGGCGTAGCTCTGCTCAGATCGTCCAACAGACTCATCGGACTGTCCAACGTTTCTTCCCACCATCCTTTGGGGTCTTTCAGGAATCTCGGATAGCTCTCGTAAGCTCTTCTTTCCGCCTCGGGATCCTTGGTCCAGATTCCCGACCGTCCCCGAAAATCGCGTATGCCGGACTCGGTCGAGAACCCGGCTCCGGTCAGAGCAACGGCATGATCTGAATCGACCAGATCCTTGGCCGCCCTTTCGATCAACTTCTTCATGGTTCGTCTCCTCGACAGCGGTTTTCCTGTTTGAGCTCAGAACCGCGGAACGTATCAGCTCTGTTTGTCACACCTAATCCGGTCAATTTAACATCTACCAATATAGCATAACTAGACGCATTGTTGCCCGCCCAATGCTGGTTGTGGACTAAGAAACACTGCTTAGTGTATGCTATTCATTGAACACCAAAACCCTGCCCTTAGGGCGTGTACTTGGAGTCTCGTACCTAACATAAGGAGATAACCAATGCCGCCAGAACAACACTGCCCGGGTGCCAGCGGACCACTGAACGACATTCGCGTCCTGGATTTCGGCACATTCATTTCCGGCACCTTCTCGGCAATGCTTATGGGCGACATGGGTGCCGACGCGATCAAAGTGGAACCGCTTTTTGGAGATCCCGCGCGTACGGTCGGACCGTTCTTGAAAGGCGAAAGTCATTACTTCCAGGGTATGAACCGGAACAAGCGCAGCATTGCCGTTGACATGAGTTCGGATGCAGGACGCGAAATCGTCTACGAGCTAGTCCGCGGCGCAGATGTGTTGACGGAGAATTTTCGACCGGGCGTGATGAAGAAACTCAAGCTGGATTACGAAACACTCCGGAAAATCAACCCCCGTCTGATTTACAGTTCAACGACCGGCTTCGGTTCCAGAGGGCCGCTGAAAGACCATCCGGCGTACGACGGCATCTTGCAGGCCATGAGCGGCATCTCCGCGCTCAACGCCGTTTCCTGCGGAAGGGTTGCGACCGGGATGATACTGTGCGTGGATTTTAACGCGACTATGCTTGCGCTCAGCAGTATCCTGGCTGCTCTTTATCACCGAGAGAAGACAAACGAGGGTCAACTGGTTGAGACCTCTCTTCTTCAATCGTCCCTGGCATTGCAGGCGCCGGAGAGCGTAGTGGCGCTGGATGCCGAGAAGGAAGGCACCCTGGGGGCTTGCCCGTACCGTCTATTCGAGACGAGCGACGGCGGTATTTTTGTGGGTGCCACGCAGGACAAGTTCTGGCGGGGCTTGTGTGACGCTATTGAACGGCCTGACCTGGGCGACGATGCCAAGTACGCGACGAACCCCAAGCGTGTCCAGCATATGTGGGAGCTGTTCGAAAAGCTCGAGCCGGTATTTCGGACTAAGACATCGGCGGAATGGGAAAGAAGACTTCTTGCTAACGATGTGCCGTGTGGCATCGTCTACACGTATGAGGATTTCTTCCTTCGGAATCCCCAGGTCCAGTTCATGGAGATGAATCCTATTATCGAGCATCCGACCATCGGCCGTATGCACGTTGTCGGGGTGCCCTTCAACTTTGAGAAGACGCCGGGCGCAATTCAGCGGCCGGCACCGCTGCTCGGCCAACATACGGAGGAGATTCTGCGAGAGATTGGATTCAATAGCGCGAGAATTGGCGAGCTTCTCGAACACAAAGTAGTCAAAAGCGCCGGCAAGCCCCCGCCGGTTCAATGACCATTGGCATACAATGGGGGTCGAACGACCTGTTGAAAAGTTCAGAACAGCTAATGCCGTTGACAGGTGAGTCGGAATTAGGCTACAGTCAAATTTGCAGTAGAGGACAGCGCACACTCGTGGAGAATAACCCGTGACCAGTGCAGGTCATCAGTACTGAGAACCAGGCGAGCACCACGAGATCTTGAGCGAGAGCAACCGGGGAGAGGTCGCTGGGGACCTCTTCCCGCAGAATACAGAGGAAGTCGCATGAGTCTGGAAAACCTTCTTGTCGCGAATAGAGGAGAGATCGCCATTCGTGTAATGCGTGCCGCCGCCGAGCTGGGCATACGGACGGTAGCCGTTTTCTCCGAGGACGACGCGAGCTCACTCCACACGCGCAAGGCTGATGAGGTCCACCCCTTGCGCGGCACCGGTGTAGCGGCCTACCTGGATGCTGAACAGATCGTTGCCCTTGCCAAGGAGGCCGGGTGCGACGCCATCCACCCGGGTTACGGCTTCCTAAGCGAGAATGCTGCGTTCGCTCGGCGCTGTGCCGACGAAGGTATCACGTTTGTTGGACCGCGAGCCGAAACACTCGACCTGTTTGGCGACAAGGGTCAGGCCAGGGCCTTGGCGCGGCGTTGCGGAGCACCGATTCTGCCCGGCACGTTAGGTCCAACGAGTCTGGATGAGGCCCGCGAGTTACTTGAGTCGTTAGGCGACGGCGGTTCGGTAATGCTCAAGGCGGTGATGGGCGGGGGCGGCCGCGGCATGTGTGCCGTGCGTCACCCAGACGAACTGGATGAGGCCTACGCGCGCTGCCAATCGGAAGCGCAGGCGGCCTTCGGTAACGGAGATGTGTATATCGAGCAGCTAATTCCACGAGCCCGCCACATCGAAGTGCAAGTTGTCGGTGACGGCACAGGCAGTGTCAGCCACCTCTGGGATCGCGAGTGCAGCATCCAGCGGCGGAATCAGAAGGTCATCGAGATCGCACCAAGCCCGGGACTGCCGGGAGGGCTGCGTGATCGGCTCACGGCGGCGGCGGTGCGTGTGGCCGAGGAGGTCTGTTACGAGAGTCTCGGCACATTCGAGTTCCTGGTCGATGCGTCAAGCATCGACGAGACGTCCGGGCGCGACAAGGTGGCGTTCGCGTTCAACGAGGTGAATCCCAGGTTGCAGGTGGAGCACACGGTAACCGAAGAGGTAACCGGCATTGACCTCGTCAAGGTCCAACTGCAGTTGGCGGGCGGCCGCTCGCTTGCGGAACTCGGCCTTGAGCAGGACGATGTGCCGGAGCCACGCGGGTTCGGGGTGCAGGTACGCATAAACATGGAGACAATGAGCCCAGACGGCATGACACGACCTTCAGGCGGCACATTTACTGCATTCGAGGTCCCCTCAGGTCCAGGTCTGAGGATCGACTCGTTCGGATACGTCGGCTATACGACGAACCCGCACTTCGATTCGCTCTTGGCCAAGCTCGTCGTGCACTCGCCGTCAGCGGACTTCGCCGACATAGTAACGCGGGCCTATCGGGCGCTCTGCGAGTTCAAGATCGAGGGTGTGCCCACGAACATCGCCTTCCTGCAAAACCTGCTCACGCACCCCGAAATTGTGGCGAATCGTTTCTACACCGGCTTTGTCGAGGACCACATTGCTGAGTTGGCGGCGCCAAAGGACACCCATGAGCGCCTACACTTTGAGCAGCCTCCCAAACCTGCCCTCGCAGGTGCGAAAGTCGACGCCGTCGACCCGCTGGCGGTGCTGGACTACGGGAAAACGGGTGCCGGCGCGCCAGCGGCCCCGGATGTGCCCGGGGCACAGCCGACTGTTACCGCCCACGACGCCTCGAGGGTGGAAGGACCAGCGGGCACCGTGGCCGTTCGAGCGCCGGTGCAAGGCACGATCGTGACCATCGATGTACGCCAAGGGGATCTCGTACACAAGGGACAGAAGCTTCTCGTAATGGAATCTATGAAGATGGAGATCGTCATCACGACCGCTGCGAGTGGGATCGTGCGCCAGATCGAAGTGGCGGTGGGCGATGCCGTTTTCGAGGGCCACCCTCTTGTATTTATCGAAGAAGAGGACGTCGAGGCGCTCGTCACCGAGGGGATGGAGCGGTTCGACCCGGACTACGTCCGGCCGGAGCTAGCGGAGGTTCGAGAGCGACACGCGATCGGGCTCGACGCCGCGCGGCCCGACGCGGTGGAAAAGCGCCGCAAAACCGGGCACCGAACCGCCCGCGAGAACATCGATGACCTGTGCGATCCCGGCACGTTCGTCGAATACGCTCCGTTGGTCATCGCTGCGCAACGACAGCGGCGCTTGGTGGAAGAGCTAATTGAGAAAACGCCTGCTGACGGATTGGTCGCCGGGATTGGCAGGGTCAACGGGCACCTGTTCGATGAGTCCAAAACACAATGCGTGGTCATGGCGTACGACTACACGGTGCTGGCAGGTACACAGGGGCTGCAGAATCATCGCAAGAAGGACCGGATGTTCGAACTCGCCAGAGAGTGGCGTCTCCCCGTCGTGTTTTTCACCGAGGGCGGGGGTGGACGACCGGGAGATACGGACGGAGTGGGTGTGGCCGGACTCGATGTCTTGGCGTTCAATTATTTCGCGCAGCTTAGCGGCCTGGTGCCACTGGTCGGGATCACCACAGGCAGGTGTTTTGCCGGCAACGCCGTATTGCTCGGCTGCTGCGATGTCATCATCGCCACCGAGGATTCCAACATCGGCATTGGCGGACCGGCAATGATTGAAGGCGGCGGCCTCGGCGTGTTCCGTCCGGAGGAAGTAGGACCGATGAACGTGCAGGTACCGAATGGTGTGGTCGACATCCTGGTGGCCGACGAGGCCGAAGGGGTGCAGGTGGCGAAGAAGTACCTCTCGTACTTTCAAGGGACTGTCAGAGAATGGGAGTGTGCCGACCAGCGCTTACTGCGCGGGATCGTTCCGGAGAATCGGCAGCGTGTTTATGACATCCGTAAAGTCATCGAGACAATGGCCGATACCGGTTCCGTACTGGAGATACGTCGCGATTTTGGCCATGCCATCATAACGGCGTTTATACGGATCGAGGGGCGGCCGATCGGTGTGGTGGCCAACAACCCGACGCATCTGGCCGGTGCAATCGACAGTCCGGGTGCTGACAAGGGTGCCCGGTTCATCCAACTGTGCGATGCGTTCGATATTCCGATCCTGTTCCTGTGCGACTGTCCCGGCATCATGGTCGGTCCCGAGAGCGAGAAGACCGCTCTCGTGCGTCACGCCTGCCGCATGTTCGTGGTTGGCGCTAACGTCACCGTGCCCTTCTTCACGATTGTGGTGCGCAAGTCTTACGGCCTGGGAGCCCAGGCGATGGCTGGCGGCAGTTTCAGAGCTCCGTTCTTCGTCGTCTCGTGGCCGACAGGCGAGTTCGGCGGCATGGGGCTCGAGGGGGCGGTGAAACTTGGCTGGCGCAAAGAGTTGGCCGCGATCGACGATCCGGAACAGCGCAAGCAGATGTACGAGATGATGGTGGACATGGCGTACGAGATGGGCAAGGCCGTGAACGCCGCGTCGCACTTCGAGTTCGACGACGTGATCGACCCGATGGAGTCGCGACACTGGATTACAAGCGCGCTGCGTTCAGTGCCCCCACAAGCGCCTTCCAAGGGCAAGAAACGCCCCTGTGTCGACACCTGGTAACCGGCCGACAGATTCCCTTGCCGCTGGCATGTACTCATCGGGATTCAAGCATTTAAGCCATTTGCTCGGAGCACTTCTGGCATTCCTCGAACGGTTTTCCAGTTGTCTCTGACTGTTCACCGTCGGCACATTTCGCACAGAAAGGCTCAATAGGTTCGGGCAGAGTTAGCCGCTCTCGAATAGTGGGCGGGACTAGAGAGCGGGTGCGGACAGACCCATTCTTGTTGCCCGGGAGCGCCTCTCGCCTGCAGGCCCCGACGTGGGGGTCACTTTCGAAGCTCAAGACCCAGCAACAAGTCCACACTTTGCCCGAGGATGGTGAACGGAGGACGTATCCGCAACGTTACGTCGTAGTAATCGGGCGTTTCACTGCTATCGGTTACCTCGACCTGAACGGCGTCGGCGTCGGCCCGCTTACCGCTTATCATCAACGCCATTCGGATACCTTCCTTGAATATTGCCTCGACCTCTTCCTTCGATCCTCCCGCACCCGCCTGCCTCTGTATCCTCTGGAGGTGGTGGGACATGCGGCTCGCAAAAAGCTGGTACGGCAGCGTGGCATGGAGCGCGCTTTCCTGGGTAACTGCCGGATCGTCGTACCTCTTGGGACGGTGGGCCGTTCGAACCGAAGTCACGCATGCCGTGTCGTCGTTCGGCCGGCACACAACAGGGATCAGTCCGGCGTCCGCCATTTCCGATCCCCTCTGGTCGGGTATCAGGATCTCGAGCGGGATATTGACCTTCTCTCCGCCGTGAACAGTGTACTGGCGGACCGGCAGATCGCTCATCGCACTGAACGATTTCGGGCCGCTGATGTTCAGACACCAGCCGGTTTCGGCAAAACTCCCCGTCAGCGCGCTGGCCAATATCCACACGCCGTCGCCCCATACGTAGTGTTTCTGCTTCCCCGACCCGTCCTCCTCGAAATGGAAGCTCTTCACCGGCACGCTTTCCGGACCGTACGGAAGCCGCGACAAGAACCTGTTTGTAGTGAGCGCCACCCAACGCGCCTGGTCGGTATCGCGGAACCCGTTCCACTTGGCGTATTCCGGCTGCTGGAATTTGTCGGCGAGCGATGGGAGGCCAGGAAGTGTCCCGAGAGACTTGAGCCCGAAAAAGCCGGGACCGACCGACCCGATGAACGGTACCTGGATGCTTTCGGCCATCTTGCTGATGTCTTGAAGCAGCTCGGTGTCGTGCGGTGACCGGTCGAAACCGTGTTCGGCCACTATAACCGACACTGGTTCGTCGGTTACACCCTCGTACTCCGGCCGGAACACGCGTTCGTATAGCACGTCGCGCAAGTCGTTCTTGGTCGCGTTCAGTATATCGATCCGGACATTCTCGCGAAAATCGGTGCGATCCACAAGGAACTTCAACCCGCGCCAGGTGGACTCCAGCCCCTGAAATCTGGCGTGGTGGATAATCTCATTCACCTGCGCGCTGAGTGTGCGGTCAAGGTCGGCGATGATGGCATCCACCATCTGTTTATCGATCGGCTCCTCCTCCGTTTTCGGTCGCACGATGGCGTCGATCAGGCCATCAAGTGCCGAGACCGGGGCTTGGGAGGCGGCTGGCTCGTCGCCGGACACCTCGACCATGTCAAACAGCGATCCAAGTCCCTCCTTGTCCGCGCTGGGTTTTGGCGGAGCGCCTCCTGGAGGCTGTGAGCTCGGTTTCGCCGCCGGTCGTGGAGCCGTCAACATCGCCTGCAACCTGGCGACCAGCTCGGAATCCGCAACCAGACTGCCGGTGCGCTCCTGGAACTCTTTCCGCGATATCTTCCGGTCCTTCAAGTCGGTGAGAAGCCCCCTGAGGACCATGAGCGCTTCCAGCTGGCCAACCTGCCCGACGATAGCCTCCGGCCGGAACGATTTGACGTCGTCAAACGCCAGGTCGACAGTGATCTCCTTGGGTGTCTTTCCAACGCGGTTCGGAACATCGAGGGACAGACTCGGACGAAGCTTTTTCATCGCGTCGTTGAAGTTGTTCTTGTCGATGCTGATCCGTTTCGGTTCTGCCTCGGTCTCGGGCAGGACGAAATCCGCCATCACAAGGACCGTCAACGGCATCTCCGCCCCACCGGAATGTCCCCTCTTCGCTCCTGCCCCCACTGTGATATGCCCTCTCTTTTCAGCATCATCTTTCATCGCAGTCCTCCAGGATATGCGTTTCCACCGGAAACCTCACTGTACCGAAGATTACAGGTCTACGTTGTGTGTCGAGTCAGGGAATCATCACGGTCACCTGCCCTGCAAAAGTAATAGAGATTACGCCCGCCCAATTGCACATGCACTTGGAGGTGTTGTTGAGCGCCGGCATGTTTCCGATCAATACCGTCGGCGAGCCCGGCGTCCATGGAGCCGCGATGACCGGCACGCACGGCATTGGGGTCAGTACACCCAGCGCCGCTGCCGTCGCCGAAGCCACGGTCGGGTTGGCGATGGAGCTACACACGCCAAAGGGAGGGATGTTAACGATCGGCTTGTTGTCCATGATATTGGCGGCAGGCACGCCGCCAGCCATCGTGCGGTTGGCGGGCAAAACGTTCAACGTACTGGGAGCGGCACCAAAGCTGCACATCATCATCGCGCCGCTAACTACCTGCTGTGGCAATGAAGACCCTCCCTTGCTGAGAAAACGGGGTCAAATCCCTCGCCTTCAACATCGCTTTCAGGACAAGCATCAACTCTGGCAAAGAGCCGACGTGGTCGCTCGTCTCACTCCGGTTCAAACCAGCCGTTACGCACTCTGAACCTTCCGCCACATGTCCGATCTGGACCTGCGTTATACCGCAGTGGCGATACAAAGCGTCCAGTGCCATTCCCCGCTCAATTCGTCTAACCGACACCCAAAGCACGGGCCGCCTGCCCTAGATATGTCTCTGTACCCATCTAGCCGCAGCCTTGCGCCGGAGGCTACGGGGCCCCAATGACGAGAACCTTTGAAACACCTTTACTTGATAGGCCCGACACGAATACCTTCTGCGCGATGCCCGAGGTTTTCACCAAGTCGAGCGCATTGAAACGAAACGACTGAGCAGCTACAGTATCGGGCAACTCATCGGCACGGATCGCCACCCATCCAAAGGTTCGATCCCGGTGACTCGCAGCCATTAGCCAGAGAACAACCTGGTTGGGATCCACGGCTTTCTCGGGCGTCCATGCACCATGTACGGATATGTCGTCGGGCTCACTGGACACGACCAGTGCGACCTCGCCGGACTTGGGCTTAGGAGCCGCAGGATCAGGGCCGAACTGCACGAGCTTTGATGGTTGTGATGCAACGGGCCGGCCTTTGCCTCGGGCTGGATTGGCGGGTACATTGACCGCTGCAACGGAACTTGTCAGATCGTCAAGCCACAAGAACACCCGGTAGCGGCCCGACTGCTCCGGTAGGCCAAGCAATGCGGCAAGATCAACATTGAAATGGGCCGACTCGTAGGACCAGCCTGGCATCGCCGATTCCGCATCTTGGTCCGAGACCTCCAGCACGATCGGGGGATGATCCGGACTGTTCATGTCGGCCTGATAGACACTGCCACTGCCTTCATCCACTGCAACAACCCAGATAGGACGCGGCAGTTGCCCACCATAATAATCGGTGAACGGACTGCCAAGACGATAGGCAGCCGCCAACGCCACGGTGGGCCCAGACTCCGACGTAGCCTGCACAGCCCGGAAAACGAATCCCGGTTGCTGGGGAATGTCCGGGGAGCGTGACGTCGCCTCATACCATACGGTTTCAGGAACCTTCAGCTGACTGTTGTTTTCCATAATATCCTCCCTGTTACCTGGTCCGGAAAGCGGCTTTCCGTTGGAGCACCCGTCCAAGAGAAGCAATACACAAAGGACACGAGCAAAGCCGCGAACTGAGCTGCCAAACAGAAACGAAGTCGCCGATCGAGAACGTTCGTGCATACTGTGTTTGGGGTGGTTCATCTCAATACCCAGTCTTGCCGCTCACCGCCGGACTCGACAGGTCGCGACCTCGAAGTGAAACAGAGCAGTTCTTACAGAAGCTCATCGTCATGCGAAACTCGTGGTACATAATACACTTAGGCGTCGCGGGCAGATCGGCCGACGTCGCCGGGTTCTTCTTATCGTAGCTGCAATGTGGTCCTTTTCCTACCCCCAAAGAACCCTCATCGTAGTAGTACGGGTTGGCGGACTGAGTTTTATCTGGAAGTTTCTTGGGCGCCACGCCAAGGTAATGGCCCGATTCATGAAGCATTGTGTGCAGCGTCGCGTCTCCCTCTTTTCCACTGTAGTTGCGTTCGCGCCAGCGCATGGCCACAATCGTAATCGGTCCCCATGAGAGACCAGATAGGGAGTCCCGTTTCTTCAGGGCGAGGACGACGTGAATGCGATTGAGCGGCAAGCCGCCGCTCACGACTCCAGACACATCAACCGTCAACTTGTAGTTGAGTCCGTCCAACGTCAACGTCACCTTGTTGTTCGGCAAAGCATGTAGAACCCTTGATGCCAGGGCTTGGTTCTTATCATAGTACTTGGCCGAAGTCAGCCATTTGTTCTGTGCAGAGAGATCAAAAGCATAGGAACCGCCGCTCAAAGTCCACCAAAACACATTACCCGGGGCGTCGGCGTCCAGGTTGAACGCAATCGGTGCGCCCTTTGCCAAAGTGTCGATCAGTGCAAAGTTCAGTGTGCGATCAGCTTTTGCAGGGAGCTCAGATGCGGCCCAGACGTTTGACTTATTCGTCTCGATCAGCAACTTGTGTGCCGGCTTAGACAATACACCGGTACGGGTCAGTTCGATAAACGACTTCTTGTACTCGCTCTTGAGCGTGGCTTCGGTGACGCGGTCAGAATAGTCCGAACCGCTTGGACGCTTCATGCAGGCCAACGTATATCGGATCTCCTTCCAGACCTGATAATCTCCGGTCTCCAGCTTCTTCCCCAGATTCCCCTTTCCGTCTTCGTCGGCCTGGGCGGCGATCTTGAACTTGTCGCCACCATACATGGACATGTAAAACCTGACCACCCCCGTCCAACCGTCCTTGTTTGTATACGTCTTGAGAGTAGCTGCGTTTTGATGTCCGAACCCCTCTTTTCCTCCTGCGTATAGTTCTGCGGGGCGGTCCGTCCCGTAACTCGGCGTGTAACTGAAGTGTACAGCTTTGCCTGCGAGCGACCCGCTTCCAGATCCCTTCGGTTTGACGCGTGCGCGCAGCTCGACGTAGCGGTCGTGGTGGGGCGCCCCTCCATGGCCAAAGCCCTTAGACTTTTTGGGTAGATTGATGTACTGGCGTTCGGGATTTGTCGGTCTCTTTAACCGGGCCAATTTGGAGTCCCACGGTACGGGAACTCCTCCATCCTTGGGCGCATCCGCCACGCCCGTTACCGGCACCTCGCCTTTGCCCTTGGTCACGACCTCGACCAGCTCAACAAGCTCGACCAGCGGACAATCTTCCTTCTTCTTCTTTACATTTGAATCGGGCTTTGCTGCCCCAGCGCTATTCGCTTCCTTCTTCTTTCTACATCCTCCCACGAGCAGTCCTTTCTACCTGCGTTCCGGTCTTATCGGGCCAGCCACTTCTCCAGAAACGCCATCGATTCTTTGTAGAGCCGATCAACCCTTGTAGCTTGGTCCTGTATGGATTCGTCGTTCAAAACCGTCGCTGCCCAGGGGAATTGCGGGTCACTATCAAGACCGCTTCCCAACATGAACGTGAGTCCCGTATATATTGCAGCGCCTCGGTCGCTCGTAACATTGTATTGCGCCATGGACTCGACGCCGTGTCCGATCAGTCGGCGAAGGATCACATCACCCAATCTCCCGCATTTTTGGGGCCAAATCCTCTGAAGGAGGGCGATTATCTCACGATCAACATTCCCTGTACTGGACTGCGAGAAATCCTCGATGGAAACTTCACGAATGTTCACAAGTGCTTTCGCTATGTGTTGATCGGCAACTCCTGCAATCTCGTCAAGATACTCCGCAGACGCACTGACCAGCTCGTCAATCCGTGCGTTAGGTTCCGTCGTTGACTCCTCTGCCAGAATTGACGCTGCCCAGGGAAGCTGCAGATCCTCGTCGAAGTTACTTCCCAGCAGAAACATCAGGTTGATGTACAAACACACGTTGCGCTCGGTGCTGAAGTTGTACGCCTCCGCACGGTCAACGCCGTACTGGACGACTTCTCGGATTGTGGGTTCGCCCATGACTTCATAATATCCCGGGAAGAACTCCTTGATGTGTTCGACCATGCTATCCTCGAACCTCTTGAGGGACACCTTGGCCAGTTCTTCCATCTGTTCCTCACGAATCGTCAGCATAGCACGCTATGTCCTCTGTTTATTCCGCCACCTTTCACGCCTGTAGAAGAGTCACCTTTTCCATTCGGAGTTTCTCACCATCGGGAGAAAGTTCCAGCAGCACAGTCGGATCCTCATCCTCGAGCATGTAAGAGTCTATAGGTCCGAAGACAATCTCCATCTCTTCAACATTGCACGTCGGCAGATAAACCCTCAGCACGCGCGGGTCGTAGTAGCGAAAGTATATAAGTTCCTGGTCAGGGTCATATACCATCAGAAACCTTCTAAAGTGCTGGCGCAGCGTTCTCAGATCAACTTCAGCCGGTGTTATGGCAAATATCCCCCAGTGGCTGCCCCACCCTTCGCTGAGAACCCACCAGGTAAACGGTGACTGGCGTTCGAGCTTGACAAGGTACGGGGCGGTTTCAGCCAAATCCGGTTCGAGCTCGCCCCGATACAGGCACACGTGCTCCGGTTCGTGCTCCCACAGCACCTGGGGCAGATCGGGTACCGAAGCACCGTCGAGAACTGTGTACACATTCGTCCCGGGCTGCGAGAACAGTTTTTCCTGAACCATTTCAGCCACAGCTTTTTGGCTCATCAAACCCTCCTCAACTCGCCGACGTATTAGGTCGCCTGTTTCTTCGCTTTTTCACACTGTTCACAGAACGGTGTGCCGTCCTTCGCAGCCTGTTGCAGCACTATCGCAGCGGGGCTGTATTCTTTTGGCTTGGGCGGCTTTGCCACTTTGCCCGGCTCGGCCGTGTCCGCTTCCTTGGGCGACTTAGGTGAATCGGGCGAACAGCCGGAGCCGGAACCTGCTGCGCCGCCGCTGTTGATATTCACCATCGGCCCGGAGATCGACACGCCTGAAGGGCCAATATCAACAAAGCTGGGTCCGGCCTTGAGAGAAACCTGTGTTCCCGCTTCGACGATCACCTTCATTCCGCCCTTGAGATGGATCTCCATACCGGCATCCAGGGCGTGGTTCATACCGACCTTTTGCTGCATGTCCATGCCAGCGTCGACGGATATGGTTCCGTCTACTTTTTCGTTCCGATCGCCCTTAACTGTGAGGTGCTTGTCGCCATCGACCTGCTCGAGCTGATCGCTCTTGGCAATCAGGTGTCGATCCTTGCCAATCCATTCCTTGGCATCGTTCTTGACCCGGATATCGAGGTCCTTTTCGCCATGTATGAATACCTGCTCTTTGCCCTTCTTGTCCTCAAACCTGATCTCGTTGAAGCCGCCGCCTCCAGTTGAAGAGTTGGACTTCGTAGTGCTCTTGGTCTTTTCGTCCGGCAGCTTGTACGGAGGCATGTTGTCGGCATTGTACACGCGCCCCGTTATGATGGGTCGGTCGGGATCACCTTCCAGGAAATCGACTATGACTTCCTGGCCGATGCGTGGGATAAACATGCTGCCCCATTTCCTTCCGGCCCACACCTGGGCGAAGCGAATCCAGCATGAGCTCTTGTCGTCGTACTGTCCCTCGCGGTCCCAGTGAAACTGGACCTTAACCCGGCCGTATTCGTCCGTGTAGATCTCCTCCCCTTTTGGTCCCACCACGATTGCGGTCTGTGACCCTTGAACTGTAGGCCGCGGCGTGGCGCGAGAAGGACGGAACGGCGTATCGAACAGGATGCATTCGAATTGGTTCTCATACTTTGCGCCGGCGCCCGGCTCGTCGCGAGCGAGGATAGCTCGTTGCTCGCCGCGATGGGTCACGGCCATGACAAGGTACACTTTATCGTTCAGATCATCACGGCAATTCAGCAAGGTGTTCGCTCGAGTATCGGCCCCGGCTTTCAGGCGGACCTTGTGGCCGGACGTAAAGGAGCAAAAATTGCTCCTGCCGGTGAGCACCCGACGCCGTGCGTCAAGTTCCTGGAGGCGTACCTTAGTCAGTTTTTCACCCGCGTCTCGAAACCCGTACTCGCCCGGATGATCGTACACCTCCAGCGCCCCGTCCCAGTCTCCCTTCGAGGACACCAGCAGAGGTGCGGTAGGGCTCGTGAAATTGAAGTCGTTCAGACTAACCTTACCCGAGCATACTCGCTGCTCATACCGGCTCTCGAAGACGTACTGCTCGCCTGCACTGAGCTCGCCTGCACGTTCGTGGCATAACGCTTCGTTGTCGGGAGCACAATCCGGATGGGCACCCGAGTGATCTGCCATCACGAGAAGCGTATCGTTCTCATCGTGCTGGAAAAAATAGAAAATGCCTTCTTCTTCAAGGAGACGCGCGATGAAGTTAAAATCACTCTCTCTGTACTGGACACAGTATTCCCGTTTGCTGTAGCTGTTTTTCAGATCGAACTTGAACTCCGTGCCGCTCTTGAAACCCGCATCTTCCAGAACCTTCTGCACGATCTCTTGCACGTCCTTCTGCTGAAATATCCTGCTCTGGAGGCGCAGCGTGAGAAGCCAGCATTTCGGTACTAGTTCCGCGTAGTATTCGACGTGGTGAGGGCTGGCGTCGCCCTGAGCAAAACGAGATATGATGCCGTGGAAATATCTCGTCTTATCCTCACCGCACTCCATGGTCAACGTTGCCCGCTTCTTCACAACATCGTCGAAGTTGATGTCCGCGTGTTCCGAGACCAGGTGAAGTTCAAACCGCGGGAGCTGAGAAATCCCTTCGGTCCCAGTGACGCTCAGGACATCCAGATCCGATAAGGATATCCCGAAAGGAAAGAGAATGCTGCTTGTGCTGCTCGCTGCCTTAGCCATAACTGTTCAGCCCTCTGCTAAGTCATGTTATCAGGAAAATTGATACGTAAAATCGCCCTCGTCGTTTATACCAAGACGCAGCGTGGACGGCATGACCTCGTCCTGCATGCGTGATAGGATCTCGACTGAGATCTGAGGCAATAGCGTCTTGCGCATGATGTGGTCGATATTGCGAGCGCCGGTTTCGACCTCAGTGCACCTTTCCGCTATCCGGTCCACGACCACCGGGTCATATTCCAGCGTCATCTGGTTGCCCTTCTCCAACCGCTCGCCCAGTTTTGCGAGCTTCAGTCTGGTGATAAGCGTCATGACGTCCGCTGAGATGGGGTAGAACGGCACAACCGTCATTCGCGCAAGCAAGGCGGCTCTGAACCTGTCGCGGAGCACCGGTCTGATGGCCTCGATGATTTCCTCGGGCTCCGGCAGGGTATCTCCGCTGCACATGTTCTCTATGATGTCGGAGCCGAGGTTGCTCGTCATGAGGATCACCGTGTTCTTGAAGTCTATAGCCCTTCCCTCGCCGTCCGCCAGCATGCCCTTGTCGAACACCTGGTAGAACAGATTCATGACGTCCGGGCTGGATTTCTCCACCTCGTCCATCAGCACCACGGAGTAAGGCCGCTGCCGTACCGCCTCTGTGAGGATGCCGCCTTCACCGAATCCCACGTAACCGGGCGGCGACCCGATCAAGCGCGATACGGTGTGCTTCTCCATGTATTCGGACATGTTGATCGTCACCACGAACCGTTCGCCGCCGAACAGAGCGTCGGCGATGCCCAGGCCTAACTCCGTCTTGCCGACACCGCTCGGTCCCACTAACAGGAAGATCCCGATCGGGGCCTCAGGGTTCTTCAGACGAGCCTTAGCCGCTCGAAGACCGCTCGCCACCGTGGCCACGGCATATTCCTGGCCCAAAATGCGTTCGCTCAGACGGTCTTCGAGCCCGATGACGTCTGCCGCCTCCTCCCTTATCATATTGCCCACGGGGATGCCGGTCCAGTCGGAAACGACCTTGGCTATCACTTCCGTGTCCACCGTCATCCGGATCATGGGGTCCTTGCCTTGAACCTCCTCCAACTCCTGCAGGGCCTTTTCAAGATCGGCACGCAAGGCGGCCAGAGCTGCTTCGCGATCCTCCTCGGAGACCTGTTTAGTCGCCTCCGCCTCTTCCGGAACAGCCTCGGGACCGTCCTCTCCAACAGCCTCTGCCGCAGCTCCTTCCTGAGCAATCTCCGATTCCTCTTCCGAGCTCTTAAGTGCCCAAAGCTCGCGCTGCAGCGCCTGGACACGTTCGACAGCAGCCCGTTCCCGTTCCCATTGGCGGGTCAGCGTCTCCAATCTCTGTCTCAACTCCGTCACCTCTGTTTCGAGCGACTCGAGCGTGTCATCCTTCGGCGTGATACCTTCCTCCGCATCCCGGCGCCGCGCGTTTATCTCTATCTCAACATTTTGGATTCGGCGTTCGACGTCCTCCACCGCCGACGGCTTCGAACTCAACGCGATTTTCACCCTTGCCGCCGCAGTGTCGATCAGGTCAACCGCCTTGTCCGGCAGGTATCGGCCGGATATGTATCTGCTGGAAAGTCGTGCCGCCGCGCTCACCGCCTCGTCCACAATGCGTACTCCGTGATACGACTCGTACTTCTCCTTCAGACCCCGGAGCATTACCGCGGCTCCTCTTTCCGAAGGCTCCTCCACTTTGACCATTTGAAACCGGCGCTCAAGCGCCGCATCTTTCTCGAAGTACTTTTTATACTCCGACCACGTTGTGGCGGCAACGGTTCTGAGTTCGCCGCGTGCCAGGGCCGGTTTCAGGAGGTTAGCCGCGTCGCTGCCGCCGGCACTGCCGCCCGCGCCAATAAGGGTGTGCGCTTCGTCAATGAACGTGATGATCTTTTTGGGGGAACTGGTCACTTCGGCAATGACGGACTTGAGCCGATTCTCGAACTCACCTTTCATGCCGGCGCCCGCCTGGAGCAGGCCGAGATCGAGCCCGCGGATGTCAACCTCCTTGAGTACGTCCGGCACATCGCCTGACACTACCCGAAGGGCCAGCCCTTCGACAATCGCTGTCTTGCCCGTGCCCGGTTCGCCAACCAGGATGGGATTGTTCTTTCTCCTTCGCGTCAGTATGTCAATGATCTGCCGAATCTCGTGATCCCGAGCGAAGACCGGATCAATCTCGCCGGCGCGGGCCTTGCCGGTGAAATCCACCGTGTAGAGGTCAAGTGCACTCTGACCTTCTGCGCCGGGCGTCATCGGCCGTGGCACGGCACCGGGCACGCCTGGGGAAACTGGGATGTGCCGCTCTTCGGACGAGTCGTCGACGATGGATGAGAAGTTCTTGCGAAGCTCCTCCAGGCTTATGGACGCCAGAATGTCCATGTACTCTTCCGGTGGAGCTATCTCACGCTTGGACAGCAGCGCCGTCAGCAAGATACCGGAGCGCACTTCGTTCAGACCGAAGTCCACCGAGGCAAGAACCCACGACCTTTCTATCAGCTCCAGCAGGATTGGCGAGAAGCGGGGTCTCCCCGCGTTGCCGGTAGGAAGGCGTTCCAGAGCGCCCACGAGGGCCTCCTGAAACCTTCCGCGGTCGACATTGAAATGCCGGAGAATGGAGGACAAGTCACCCGAGGTGTCTTCCAGCAGCTTCGCGAGCATATGCTCCAGCGCAACCTCGTAGTGGGTCCAGGAAATGCAAAACCCGGCTGCTGCCTCCATAGAACGAGCACAAAGAGGATTAAGTCTTCTCATCAACGACTTCACATCAGCTGTGATCATGATAATGCTCTCCCAAAGTTGTGAAAATCATGCTGCGTTCTCTTGCTGTTTCCCCTGCTGTGCGCCACGCTGGTCCCGCGATCGCCAGTGCGCTCCAGCATCGAAAATGACGGCCGCATCACCCCTCCGTTCTGACACCAGCCAGGTAGTGTACCCGAGCCGGGCAGTTCCGGGGGTATCAAGCCACAGGGGGGGTATTTCTCCTGCTTTGAGAACAAGCTTTATGTCGAACT
>Ga0180438_10003426_pt1 | contig 24053 bp, 48 predicted proteins | sample SS_ome_12_FD_132455 | JGI IMG/M metagenome (GOLD analysis project Ga0180438, IMG submission 132455) | Hypersaline lake sediment archaeal communities from the Salton Sea, California, USA - SS_3_D_2 metaG | ecosystem: Environmental > Aquatic > Non-marine Saline and Alkaline > Hypersaline >...
CTCACGGTGGGAAACTATGCGCTGGGCCCCCTCCGGGAAGGACCCATACAGCGTGGGCGTCAAGACAGTTAGGCGCGTTCCAGCGTCGGCGCGTATCCTGGACGCACTTGACACGTGACGTCGGTGCTTCCGCTGGATCCGCTCAGCGTCGCGCGGATCTGCACCGTATCATCGACTGCGCGATGAAAGTTCTTGCTGCCGTTGGCAGCGGCAAAGGCGAGATCAGAGCCGAACTCGTCGGTCAGCGCGATCCACGTCGTTCCTTCGTCTGGGCTCACGTAGATCGTTACTGTTCCACTGTCGAACGTTCCGTAACAATCGATCGTGCCCCACATATACCGCAGCGTTTGCGCGGCTCCGTTGCCGTTGGCCGCTGGTACTGCAAGAGTCAACATCTAAGGATCCTCCTTGATCCGTTGTGTTTTCCGTGCTTAGTCGCTGGTCTGTTTGTGGAGCGGTATCATGCACCGCTCGCTCCGATAACTGGATTGCTCCAGGCATCGATCAGCCGCGTCCGCTCGTCTGCCGTCAACAACACGGCGTGATCATCGGGAACAACAAATGCGACCGCTACGCCGCTGGCCGCTGGCCGAGCGCTAAACCAGTGTGTGGTCACATCGCCATCACATCGCCCGCAACCGTTCGCAAGAGCAATCTCCGCTGATCGCTTTAGCGCGGCTGCGCGATCCGTAAACGATAGATACTTAATGCTCACAGCCCAAAATACCTTTGCGTGTTTGCCAGTAACAGCTGCCTTTCGCTCGCACTCAGCGATCCGTTAAAAAGGACTTCCTCGGAGTGATCGCCGTCGAGCGGGCGTGTCCCGCCGTCGGGCTCGGCGCCCGTTGCGTAATTGTCGCCGTCCACTACACCGATAGGCGTGGCGCCCGCGCCTACTGCCGTTCCTACGCCTTGATCTACGCCGTCATGCCAGATCGTCCACGCGGTTGTACCGAGATCAACGGAGATGATCGCGTAGGCTGTGGGATGCGCGTGCGAGCCAGACGGCAAGATCGCGTTGTTCGACGTGTCCTCATACACCGACGATCCGGTGGCGTAGTAGCCTCCTGTTATTTCAAGAGCTAGCCCCGACAATGTACCGACCGCGCCCAGATTTCTGTTGCGCGCGAGTGTTTGCAACGTGCTGGCATTGATATCCAGAACCAAGTGTAAGTGATTCCCGTTGCCCGAACTTGTCATCGATGCGTGATCTGGACAATCGAGCCAATCGTCCGTCCCGTCAAAACGCAAAACCGGTCGGTTGTTCGCGCCGGCCGTGAGCAGGCTCCCGCTCGACACAATTTGCGGCTGCTCCACCACCGTGCTGTTAGTCTTATGATTCGTGTTGCCGCTTTGATCGTACCACGTTGTTACGAATCCATCGCCGCCGTTACAGTACGCCAACAGCGCAACCGTGTCTAAGTGCACCCCGTTGAATCCGAAATCGTTTTCCCCGTTGTCTGAGGAGCGGCGAACACGGATAGCGGAACCAGCGTAACCGGCCCGCAGTTTCCGCACGCTGTAGGCCGCTGCGGCAACAGTCGAGATCCAATCCAAAGGAAAGACGCCACCCCCCCCCGGAATCAGCAGTGTTTGCATCCTGCCCATTAGGATCCCCGTTGCTCCTAACCGGTGCGCATTTCACGCGCCATGGTCGCGAGCGGTCCGCCGATCGGCCCGCTCGTAAATCTCTTTGAGTAAGTCTCGCATCACTGCGGCGTGCGCCTCGCTCGATCCGACTTGGACGATCGCCGCGATCTCGTCCTCGTCACAATCGATAACAAACGTTTCGCACACCTTCCGAGCCTTCCCAGTCGCGGACATCATGACATCGCGAGCCTGGAAGGCCAGTTTCGCCGAATACGACACGTGTCCACCTTCTTTCCGGAAAACGGCCAAAGCGCGGCGCCTGGAGGTGTGCGCCGGATTTGTCCTCTATCCGCTCCAGGCGCCGCTCAATGGATCGGACGCGCTCGTCCACGCGAACCAGGACCTCGAGGCTTTGGCTCATCCGGTCCTGGACCTCAATCAGCTTTTGCACGGCCAGGGAATTCGCGTGGACCTGCCGGTCAAGCCGCCAGCCCCATCGGTACAGCGGAATCCCAAAAGCCAAGGCCGGCGTCATGGCTAGGGCGGCCAGGGCAATCCAGCTCCGTATTCCCAAGGTCACCTTTGTCGCGTCGTTCATCGCTGCAATCGGTCCCGTTGCCATTGTGCCGGTTCGTGGCCAATATCCCGCCGTTCGCGAACGGCTGGCGTCGGATTGAGCTTCGCCTCATGCGCCGCAAACCCCGGGCGGGCGTTTTCCAATGGGACTTTCTTCAGTGCCGCCTCAGTAGTCTTGCCGTCTGGAGCAAAGAGCCATTCGCACTTGACCTCTTTGGCCCATTTCCGCACGACGCGCAACGGGACCATCCAATGGAATGAATCCGCACCTCGCAGCCCAAGCGTAATCATGCCAATCCACTTACCGTCAGCCGTCGTGACCATGCCGCCGCTGCTTCCGGGCAGCCCAGGGCAACTCACTTGATCGAACGGTTCTCGGCTGAATTCCTCGATCCGGCAGCCGACCCGGGCAAGGTTGCCATGCAGCACGCTGGCGGCTCCAATCTCCTGCCCTCCTGGACTGCCGCAGTGAATCACCTGCATACCCGCACTGGGGATTCGATTCCCCTCGTGGAAAACGATCGAGACATCCTTCCAGTTTTTGGCCCGAACACGTAGCAGCGCTATATCTTTCGCGCAGTCCACGGATACGACGCGAGCGATCATGGTTGTTTGGCCGACCCGTTCGCCGGTCGATTCGTCGATTTTCTCTTGAAGTAGCTCGACGTCCCTATAAGTGACCTGCTCTTTCTTGTCGCCATCCGGTGTGACCACTGTCTTGACGACTCGCAGGTCTTCGACCACGTGATGGGCGGTGATGACGAAGTTTGCCTTTTCGCCCTCCACCAGTCGTGTGACGATCGTGCCGCTGCCCCGATCGCTGTAACCCTTTTTGATCGTGACAGAGCAATTCTGGAGATGATTCCCGACTTTCTCCGCTTCCGATTGTGCATAGATCACCGAACACGCAACAATCGCAATCAGCCAAACTACGGCCCTTATCCTATTCATGTTTCAAATTCCTTTATTTGTGATGTGCGAAACTGATCTATGAGAAACCGTCCCACGTGACCGGAGGTGTTCATCGGTGAGTTTTTCGCCATCGCGCTGCCCGTTGATCTCGTCGCCGCAGAAACGCCATCAGACGCTGGAGTCTGGCGACTTGCTGCTCATCGCCCAATCCGGCGTACTCCTGTTTCAGTTCCTCGAGGGTTGGCTGCTTGGCCGCATGTTCCTTTAGCTCAGCCGCGTACTCGCCGAGCGATCGCTGTTCATCGGTGGCGCCATGTATCATCTTTCTTGATCCGTGGCAGCGTCTGGCTGGCGGCCCCAAGGAGTGCTAACCCGGGCCGCCAGCGGACGCCGCTGAGGTGGATTGTGGCCGTTAGGCCGCCGGCCTGGTCGCTACGGCCGTTTCTCCGTCTGCAATGGCTCCGCTCCGCTCAGGGCCCTGCGGCTCCTCAGTCGGAAGCACGCCCTCCGTCACCCCTACCACGCGGGCATCGCCGCCGCACTCGTCGCACACCTGCCACATTTCCAGCAGGCCGGCGTAGAGCTGGGCGCCCTCCTCTGGCGTGATGCGATGCGTGGCCATTCGGGCGTCGAGTCGAGTCGCCGTCGTGATGTGCAGATCGAGGGCGGTTATCAACGTGAAGCCGTCCACGTTGCGGAGAGACATGGCGCTCAGGCTCGGCACATCCGAATCCGTCCCGTCGAGTCGCTCTCGCAATTCAAAGGCCCGGCCGCTCGGTCTGGCGATGCCATCACCCATCCCGGTCGTTTCGCTCGCGGTTGGCAACTCCAAACTCATCGCTTTGGCCAACTCTTCGAGATTCTCGATCTTCTGGTCCTGGTTCCCGCTTGAATGGACCATCTTTCGGCGCAGACGATCGAGGCGGACGAGCCACTGCCGAATCTTTCGGTCGGTGGCGGTCGTCCAGCCCTGCTGCAGCTGCATGTCTTGGAACTGCATCCATTGCTGTCGGGCCTTGATCGCGTGCCCGACGTAGGAATGGATACTGCGATTCGCAAAGAAGGTGATCGCGTCAACAAAAGTCTCGGTCCCCGTGTGGCCTGCCATGCTAGGCTCCCTGTATGGATACTGGCGTCGACCGCTCAGCGCCCTTGGTGAAAATGCGGTCTACGTTTGCTCGAACTCGATCCCGCAAACTGCGAACGAACTGGCGCAGCCCATCATCCTGGGCCTCTGCCGCAAGGTCGGCCGTCGCCTGATCAAACTCGCGCCCGAGGTGTTCGTCGTACAGTTGATCTCGCGCGCCGTTTGACCGATACAGCTGTGCCAGCTGCTCAGCGTAGTTTCGATAACGATCTGGGCCTGTGGTCGCCGGCTGCTGCTGAGAGCCGCCCGCCGCCCGTCGGCGGCGTAGTAGACGCAGCCCGGACATTCCCGCCCAGATCAGCCATGGGGCGGCTGAGACCCCTCCAGCAGCCGCAGCGAGCGGGAGAAGATGCTTACGAAGGACATCCTCGATCGACGGGATAGCGGCGGCCGGGCCTTCTGTGGTCGACGGCGGAGGGGACGCTTTCAACTGCTCGATTGATGCGGCAACATCGGCCAATCTGCGGGCGATCCCTTCCATTTGGAGAGTGGATGGCGCTCCCTCGGTGGGGGCCTGCTGCAATTTCTTGAGCTGACCGGTCAAGGCTTCCAGGCGCTTGGAAAGATCGGAATCGCGATAGGCGAGATTGTCCGGGACGGTGGCAATGGTCTGTAATTGGCCCGTCAGAGCTTCAAGTTGCTTTTCCAGACCGGCTACCCTATCTCCGAAGCCAGACGCGGCGCACGCCTCCGCGGCGCAACGTTCTTGATTGCGGATAGCCGCGATGTGTTCCGCGAGCGCATAGATCGCCTTGGTCTGATCTCCCACCTCTTCGGCCAATTCGCGCAGGCCGGCGAGCTCGCGATCCTTCCCATTCGCCTCGTTATCGCCAATTGTCTCTTGTTCTTGTCGAGGCGTAGGCACGGGGACGAGCTCGCCCGCCGGCTGCATCTTGGGGGGCGTAGTGGCGGGCTCCGTTGCTTGTCGTGGAAGCGGGGGCGGGGCGGCCGGATAAACCGCTTGGCCGCCTTGCGGGATCGTCTGAACTTGGGGCGACCGACTGGGCCTCATCGTCTTGTCGCCGCAGATAGCGCAAGGCGAAAACCGGTGATGCCAATGGCCTTGAATCTGCTGGCATACGCCGTTCAGGCAGCGGGTGTGGGGTGGCACCCATTGCCACTGCAGCCGCTCGAGGATCTGGCATCGCTGCGCCGTGTGAGGATCCTCGGACGCATGCACCGGTGCGCAAATCGCGAAAGTCAGGATGGCCAACAGAAGGCGTTTCATTGGTTTCGGTAGTTCCAAATCACAGCGTTCGCAAGGGTCAGCATCATCAGGACGGCGCCGGCGAGGATCAGGCCGTCGGTCATGCCGCCTCGGCCACCGCTGGCCGATAGCTCACGGCGCCGCGTTTCGTTTGGGTCGTGCGATGCCGCATCCTCTTAAGCATTCGCTCCACGGCCTTCAGGTCCGTTGGATCGACATCCGGCAGCTTGCCGGACTTCTCGAACTTCTCGGGCAGCGCATCGAGCATTTGGAGACGTTTCGCCTTTGGCAGCTGGTCGAGCAAATGGGCCACCAGGTGCGCCACGTTGGCCCCAGTTGAGCCGGCGACCTGTGTCTCGTGTCCTACGGTCAGGACCCCGGCAAGCTCTTCCTGAATGGCTGCTCCGCTGCAGCGGCTGGTGATCTCGATCTCGAGGTCATACGCCTGACCGTCCTCCAGCAAATCCCGGTCGGCTTCCTTCGCAGCGTGGGCCTTCAGCGCGTGATAGGTGGCGCTTCTGAGCTTAGCGCGGCTGATTCTGGGCATCCTTTCCCCCCCTACGGTTCAAGAGTGAACTCATACTGAAAGAAGAGTGAACGGGTCAGATCGTTCGGCGTAGTCAGGAAATCCGGCAGGTTTGGAACCGGATCAACGAAACCGCCGAGACGGCAAGCAAGCGCCACGGCGTGGCTGCAGAATGGCCGAACGTTGCGGCCGTTATTCACTATGTCGGAGGTTTCCAGGGCGTAGAAACGCCAGACCAGAGGGACTTTCCGCAGCCCTATCCGAAGCACCGAGCGATAGCCATAGTCGAGGCGCGTCAGCAGCTCCATATACTGGACGGCTCCCTTCGCGTCCCATCCCTCAAATGGCTCATCGAAGTTGGTAGTCCAGCGTCCGCCAGCGTTCGGCGAGAAGATATCGATCCGCCCTGGGTACTTGTCGACCTCAGCCCGGAGCGGCCGAACCCTGCCCCCGTGGAACTCGCGGAGCTCGAGGACGTCCACGCTTGCGAGCCCGCGCCGAAGAAGAGCGGAATGAGAGTGCGGGCCGCCGGTAGCATAGCAGATGATGTTGGACAGCCAGCCTTGACCGAGGCCCCGGTACTGGGCGAGCCACGCGTTGCCAATCCTGGGCGCCGCCCGATTGTAACAGAGGAGTTTCGGGTTGGCGGGGTCGAAGTGCGTCATGCGTCGGAGGACCAGGGGGGCGCGGCATCCCTGCCGCGTTATCGCAATCCCTTGCGTCCCCCCCGGTGCTATGCCAAGCACAACGGCCGACGGGTCCGCTCTGGGCCCGTTGGCTGATCTGCTTAGTCGCCGCGGACGGTCACATGGGCCGTACTCACAATGACGATTTTGGCCCGTAGTCCGCTGATCATCTCGAGGGTAATCCGGCCGGATTCCAGCTCGAGGACGCCCTCAAACACCAGCGTCTCGCGCCTTGTGATTTGCCCCTGCTCCGTCACGTCCAGCAAAACGGCATCCGGATGCACCGCTGCGACGCGCAGCAGAGCGGCATCGCCGATCAGGATCGCTTTCCCTGCCCTGATGTTGGCGACAAATGCCCCTCTAAGCTGCTCCGCTTCTGGGTTCATCCGTGCCCCGATACGAAAAAAGGCCGTCGGTCCCTCTCGGCAACAAGAGGGAGCGACGGCCTTCGCTCGCTTGCCAGCAATCTGCCAATCCGTTCTCCCAATATGGTACAGACGGAGGCCCAAAATCGCAAGCGATATACTGGCGCTGAGCTAGCAGCGCAGAGGTTTGTAAGCCTTTGCAGATCCTGCAATTACGCCGATTGCTGCGGCTGGTCCCAGAGCATCATGTATGGGGGTCGTGCCAACACTCCACCAGATGGTCTGGGCTGCCGGGCGGAAGATCCCGCCGCACAGCGTCCAACGTCGGCACGCGTTCACGGGCGCCCAGCAGCGTGCCTGCCTTCGCGACGGTGCGGACGAACTGCGCCGGCTGGCTATCCCCCGCCCACCACTCGCGGACCCAGTAAACGGGCTGGCTTCGTGCATGCGGCTCCAACGTGATCATCCAGAGGTACACGTTTTGGCTCCCTTACGCCACAGCTGGTGGCTTGATACGCCGTTGGCCGACCGATAGGTCGACAAGGGCGGCCGACTCATAGGCATTCTTCCGCGGCAGTTCCCTGCGACGGATCGGCACGCTGGCCGGTGCTAGGAAGCGCAGGCGAACCGTACTAGCCGAGCATTTATCGACTTCGACGATGATCTCCTTTCCGCACACCATGATGGCGACAGCCTCTTTGGCCTTCCGGCTCAACACGAGATTCCTCAGTCGTTCCTTCGTCATAACACACCCCTCCGTAAGTGCTGACAACACAGGGCGCCCACCATTTGGGCATCCGCAAAACGCTATCATTTGGCCAACTGTCCAGCCACTTCCTCCAGTTTTTCGAGCAATTCACCGCGCATCGACTCCGGTCGCCGTCGCCAACGCTCCCAGGCGAACTGATCTGATCCAAAGGCGGAGGCGGCGAGTTGCTCAAGTTCCTGCTGGCTCATCGCGTCCAGCATTGACCCATACGCCGATTCGAGCCGCTCAGCCCTCTGTCGCTCCTGGGCGAGCAAATCCTGTCTTGCAGCTCTCTCGGTCCGCTCTGATCGGAGCCGCTTTGCTCGCGCCGCCTTCCGCTTGCGAATGGCTCGCGGGTCGACCAGGTCTTCGGCCGGCCAGCGGCCGCTGCGAATCCGGAAACTGATCGCCCCAATTCCACGGAGCTTGTCAGGGTTGGCATCGAGGATCTCAAGGAAGTGCGCCACGTCCTCGAGCGTTAGGCCAGCGGCCAGAGCGTCCGCGATGATCTTCCGCGGCGCTCCGGCTCCGCGATCCTGCAAATCCCCCCCCACCCGCTCGAGTTGTTCGGCAGTGTCGCCGCCCGCGGCAGTGTCGCCGGTCGGTTTGGTCGAGGGTTGGCTAGGGTTATACAAGGATTCATTCCTATCTATAGGCGCGGCCAACTTGGCCGCGCCTGCGGCCAACTTGCCCTCCGGCGCGGCCAACTTGGCCGCGAGGGTCCGCCAAGAGATTACGGTTCTGGTCAGCACCAGATCCCGCTGCCGATCGTAGACCTGTTCGACCCGCAGCAGGCCCAGCCGCCGACCGTCGGCCACCGCTCGCCGCACACTCCGCGGGCTCCGCTGCAGCTTGCGGGCTATCGTCGCATGGCGGGCGTAGGTCACGACGCCAGCCATCGGCCCGCGTCCGCTGGTCTGCTTCCAGACAATCCTGATCAACTCACGGAGCCAGTGGGCTCGATTTGCGGTCAGCTGTGGGTATCGCTCGGGCCCCACTGAATCAAGAGCCGCAAACCGCTCGGCTTCGGACAGCTGCGCAAAGGCTTGTATTTCCGGTTCGGCAGTGTCGCCGTCGTGAAAGTCAAAGGTTTGCTGTCGCTTATCCATGGCCGTTCTAATGCAAATGGCGTCCGGGCGGATCCATCCGCCCGGCTGGCGGTCGCCCAGAGACCGCCAGCCGGGCCACACGCGTCCGTCCGACATTGGGGCGGCTGGCTAGGCCGCGGCTGATTCCGGCCCAGCTTGGGGCGGAGTGGTGGCCGGAGCGGATGGCGTCATGGGGACGGACGGCGACCCCTGCAATAGATCGATTTGGGCGTCCAACTGCGCCCGCAGGGTCTGCAGAGCGGCGATCGCCTCCACTGTTTGCTCTTCGATGGCTTCCGTTGCTTCCTTGACCCGATCTTCCTTCTGTTGGACAACGGCCTTGGCGTCGGCCAACTCCTGTTTAGCGGCCGTCTGCCCAGCGCCAGCCTCCGCTACGTCGGCGACCTCCTTCTCGGCGAGTCGGCTCGCTTCTCGAAACTTCTCCCAATCCATTACACACCTCCAGTGAACTGAGTATGAAAACCTGTCCCCAAACAAACCCAGGAGAGCGGAGGGGACTGCGCCGACATCGACTTGCACGCCCTCCAACGCTCCCGCTGGGAGCGGCTGCCGAGGGACCCGCCCCCCCGGGCTCAGCAAGCCGCAGCTCGCCGCGCCGACTGCTCACAGCCATTGCCAGGGCGGAGCACCAGCCGCCCTGGCTGGGAGCAGAAAACGAAGTTGCCTCGATCTGCACCTCCTTTCTCCACAGGTCCCGATGCTCGACAAAACGGGTATCGAATGCCGCACCGGTGCGCAGCGGTTTAGGCCTTCGGTCCACGCACCCCCCCCCACGGTGGGGATTTGCAAAATCCCGAAAATATACACGCGGACGTGTTGACAGGGTACACGCGAGTGTGTATATTACCGGTAGAGAATGAGATAAGGAGAACGACATGAACACCTATTACCGCTTCCAGCCGACTGGCAAAGATTTGCTGGCCTGGACCAGCCAGGGCAGCGAGGTTGAGAACGCGGCCGGTTGCGTGTTCGCGTACCGCTCTCCTGACGAAACAATCGCCGGCTTTCACGCCTGGGGCCTTCCAGATTTTCTGGCGGAAGTTATCGAGTTCACGGGCGACGAGGCCAGCCAATACGATCCCGGCGACTACGAGGGCGTGGCCATTCGCCCGATCGCCGAGATCCGCCGCCTCGAGCTTGGTGAATGGCTGGCGGAGCACGGTGCCGACGATCTGGCTGCGGCCTGGGACGCCAAGCAACTCTATTGCGAGTAGGAGCCCACCGTGACACTCGACGACGTTCTCAGGGCCGCCATTCGCAAGACGGGCAAAACGAGCTACCGGCTCGGCAAGGACACCGGTATCCCCCAGCAGACGATCGATCGGTTCCTTGACGGCGCCGACATGAAGCTCTCGACTGCCAGCCGCTTGTGTCACCATCTCAAACTCCGCCTTTCAAAGGCCCGCTAACGACCGGTTTAGGCCTCCGGTCCTCGCCCCTCGGCTGTCTTACATAGCACGTCCATGAACTCGCCAGCCGAACGTAGGGCAGCAATCGTCATCGAACCCGCACACGCGACCAAGTTGACAAACGTCTCGCTGGCGTCCGTTTTCTTCGCCAGGTCGGCCAATTCCGCGTACATTTCCGCCGTCCGCTTCAATCGCTCGGCGTGCTTGCGGATCTGTTTGCGTGATTCTCTGCGATTCGCCATGATTTTCGCCGCTACCGGATACGCCGTCCGGTCACTTCGGCTTAACGGCCGTTGCATACCAGGCCGCCAGCCATTCGACATCCGCCTCGCCGGAAATCACCCGTTCGATACCGGCCCGCAATTGATCGGTCACGCGGAGCATCGCCCGCAAAACGTCCGGCTCCATAATCACAGGGCAGCCGAGAGACTCGGGGAAGTCCTGACCGTCGCCTTGCCAGTACCACACCTCTCCCTTGGGAATACGGCTGAGCGTTCTGTTTTCCTCTTGAAGTCGCTGGATCATCGAGCGGTCCAAAAGACCTTGCTGTACGCGCGCCGCCCAGTCTTGGCGCAATAACTTGTCCTGCTCCCGTAGCTGGCGGATTGCCGTCTGCATTTCCGCCAATTGGACGGCCAATTCACTTGTCATGTCGTCCCCCACGTCGTAGGGCGGCTCTGGCGTCCGTCCGTCGTAGTCGCTTGCTTTGGCCATGTCGGCCCCCTTTCCCTACCGGAGACGTCATCCGATCACATAGGTTGTCGCCGGAACTTCAGCCCGATCTATAAACGGCGGCCCGCCAGTGTCCCCCACCTGGCTCCCCTCATCTCAGTCCATACGGACTCGTGAGTGCGTCGCCCCCGGCTCCATGCCGCGACCGCCGACATTCATCTTCCTTCAGCTCCGCTCTACTTCCTGTGCCGCTTCAGCACGCGATTTGTTTCCCAGGGTTTACGCATCGGGAACGTCAATTGCTCGCCTTTTTCTCGCAGTGTCGCAACACGAAATGATCCGCCCCGCACAGGTCAAAATACGCAGCCTCATCAAACCGCATGGCCGCACCATTCAGCCAGTCCAGCATCAATTGCATCCACTCGTAGGTGTTTTCGCGGCGACACGTAGCGGCGAATCCAACAAACTTTTCAAAGTGCTGCGCCAACTTCCTCAACTGCTCGTTCTCCTGCCGCAATTCCTCAATCCGATCGTGCTGCATCGTCAACCGTTTGGCCGCTTCACGTGCCAAGCGCTCGCCGGCCCGTCCTTGACGCGCCAGTTCTGCGGCGATCGGGATTGCCTCGCGTACTGGCTCTGGTTTTTGGTCGTAGCACATTGGATTCACCGGAGAGTCAACCCGGTCGGTTTGCTTCCCACTCGCGGCACGCTGGCCAGAAACCCTTGACGTCGCTTCCCGCTCCGTGAATCCACATGGCCGTTGCCAGGTCGCACTTCTTGTAACCCTTGTCATGGTGCATGTGTGTGATCCAATGGCAGCACGTCCGGCACGTCTGATCCGGCGGGCCGCTCCCAATCGGAGCGGGCGTTGCCGGTGTAGCCGGTAAACGGCTCACCCAATCTCGCCGCTCAATCTGGAATAGGTCTGGTTGCCGCATGACGGTCCTCGGAAACTTCAACCGCTCCTGTTTTCGACGAACAGTTCCCACGCCTTCATCGTCACCTTCCGCCGACACTCCAAGCAGTGATCGATCAGGGCGCCTTCTGCCTCGTCGTAATCGCAACGCGGGCAGCCGTCGAGCACGTCGCGCATGGCCTTTCGGAGTCGCTGAGTTTCGTTCTCGTACTTCATGCCTCGCACCGCAGAAAGCAACGCGTCTCGGTGTCGCTTCGAGCCCTCTAATTGAGGCCCATCTGGTCCAGGCTGAATCAGCATTTTCGCGAGATCGACGATCAGTTGGAGCCGCTTGTTGTCTGCAAGCAAATCTCGTATCGTTGCCGTATGGTCAATCATCATCGCGTCTGCTCCCTGTGTGGGATGATCACCGCTCAGCTTCCCCGCCCTCTGTTTCGCCGTCGATTGTCGCACTCTTCTCCGCCCATGCCTCTGCTGTTTTGAGCACCTCCCGCACGAATCTCACGCGAGACTCAGGATGATATTGCTCGGCCGCGGCGAGCAAATCATCCGCCGCCCTGTCAATGTCCGACGCCCAGAATGCTGCCGAACGCCACTGGCGGTTATTCATCGTTCAACTTCTCCGATCGCCGTCAGCACAACTGCTTTCGGTCTTTTCGTCAGCCCGGATGTGGTCGCGGACCCACTTGATCCAGGCGTCCCACTTCTGGAGGTTGGCCGTGTGCTTGGCCATTCGCCGCTGCTTCTCGTCTTCCAAGAGGTTCGGACTGCTCGCACACCGTTTCGTCCACGCTGACGTTCGAGCACGCTGGCTCTCCAGGTAGCGGGCCAACTGCTCCGGGTCTTCCAACTCAAACAGCTTTTCACCGCACCAGGGGCAATACGGCGTCTCCTGCACGTCACCGCAACACTTTTTGCGTTTCACACCGATCCCCCTCCACCCGGATCGTTCGCGCGGTCCGCTCCTGTTCGATGACACCACAGCGTCTCAATTACCGTGCCATCATGCAAAATGATGCTGCCCGGCGATTTCCCGTGTCCACAACAGCAAGCCGCCGTGTATTCACCAGCGGCGTTCAGAGCGTTCACCGTCCCAGCCAGGCATTTGTCAACTGGTTTTTGGTCCCATCGCGCCTTGCCCGTGTGCGATAATTCCGCCGGAATCTTCACCCAGCACAGCTCTGTCTCTCGACAGCCATGTACGGCGTTCGTGATTTCAGTCACAGTCATCGGTGTCCCGCTCCGCTCCGGTTTTCTGTCTGTCGATCGCCCGGTGATTCGTCCATGACGGGTGGGCCTCCACGGCCTCTTTGAATCCGTCTGGCGTGTCGCTCCAACCCACCAGCATCGGCTCGCCGTCCTCGTCGTCACACCAGATTTCGTAGCGTCGGCCTTTGTCGCCGATCTTTTCGGGTGGAAGTGTCATTGCTCACTCAATCCACATTGCGTGATCAGGTCGTCAGCTCGCTGCCTTGCCTCTCTTTGCATCTGACAAATAACACACCCAGCCCCACGTCGTTGTGTCGGGTCCCAGTGATTATGCCCACCCACACCATTGCGAAGCACGATCGTCGCATCGTGCAACAATCGCACGTTTTCCCGCAGCAGCTCGATCTCGTCGTGTTGCAGCTTGAGCCGGCGGGCAGCCTCATTTTCTAACACCCGCCCTCCTCGCACCAACTCCGCGGCAATCACAATCGCCTCTCGCGGCTGTTTCGGCTGTTCGTCGTAGCACATGGTTTGTTCCCCGGAGCAACACCCCGCTCCTCTATGGTTTTTCATCGGACACTGTCCGATCCATTCCGAATTTCCCAGCAGTGAGTTGGCCACCATGCCCCCGACGCTTTGGGTTCTACTTGATCAAGCAACCATGGGATCAGTTCGTTAGCCCACTCAGCGAAGGATATCCACCCACCAACAGAAAGGGCGTTCACATCAAACACCACGTCGTGACTTATTCCGTTGCCTCTCCGAAATCCGATCCAGTGCGTGTGCCTATATCTAGCCCGCATCGGCACTCCTGGCCGCGTCCAGGGACCGCCCCACTGAATCCTCGCGAGCCCCCAGACGGGCCAAACAACGCTGCCGAGGGCTGGCTGCCGCGCCGATTGAAACACTCGGCGGAAGGGAACGTGCAGATCCCGTAGGATGCCAGCCATGAGCGAGGGATTCGTGTATCCCTTCCGCTCAAACTCGCGCAGGTGCGGCCTGATCTCCGCCGGCGTCTTATCCAGTACGGCACAGAGCGACGCTGGGCCGCAGTTGAACCCCCACTTGGCGGCCTCATCAATCATGTCCCAATGCCAGCCAAGTCCTGGGATCGGGCCGCTCTCGATTTCAGTCATCACAGGATCCCCGGTGTACTACCCCGATCCCCTAAAACAGTCGCCCCGCTGAATCCGTGAAAGATTCCCCGCTCACCAGCAGGACCTCGCGGGCCTTTGCTTGGTTTGTGCCTCGACGTCCCTGATGCGCCAGGCTCTTGCTCACTTCGATGACAACCTTCGTCCAGCCTGGATATAGCTCGGCCAGTCGCGGATCATCGTAGTAAGACACAACCACACGACTTGTCCTGAACCGGCCCAACTGGTTTGCGAGCTTGCTGTGGGCCTCCCAAGCTTTCTCGGGATCACTCCGCCTCGCAGACGACAAGCCGAAGTCGTACACGTAGGTTGCGCCTTTGACGAGGTAGGGCGGGTCCACGTAGACCGCCGTACCCGGCTTGTCCTCGATCTTTGGAATCAACTCAAAAGCATCCCGCCGAAGCACCGTGACGTTGGCCAGGCGGCGGCGCCACGCCGGAATCGACTGGACTACACTCTGCCATCGTTTCGCCGCGTGGCCGCCATTGGCCGTATACCGAACGCAGAAATGGTGGTTGTAGTTGGACGTCCCCGCCACGCCGTTACGGCCCAACCAGGACGTCACGAAGTAGTGATAGGCCCGCTCGGGATCAAGGACGTCGCCCTCCCACTCCGCCCGAACCATCTCCGCCGACTCGCGGAAGAGGTCCTCAACCATCATGGTTCGCCGTAGCCGGCGGTAGAACCGAGGCCCCTCTACGGGATGCTGGATCACCCGCGCCAGGTTCGTTAGGTCCCCGTGTAGGTCGCTCACCGTCTCCATGACGCCTTTCGGCTTTGCCAGCAGGACCGCCATCGAACCGCAGAACGGCTCCCAGTAGACGCGGTGCTCGCCCAGCTCGGCGACAATGCGATCCGCAAGGTTCCGCTTCCCGCCGAACCATGGGGCGATTGCCTTGATTTTGGGTGCTGTACTATGCATAGTTGGTACTAACAGATCCTCTTAGTTTCCCTGATTTCGACTTTGCGGATATTGGCCCGGCCAGCAACCGCAGCGGCCACCTCTTCCGCCCTAGTCCGCTCGGTGAACTCACCAAACCGCAAAGCATCTGGGTCGTCGCCGTACCCCCTATCAACCATGTGGTCATACCAAGCGAGGACGGTAAATCGCGGGCGGTAAACCTCCACCACCTGCTCGGGCTCGAATGTGCGTTCACCGTTCGTTATCATGTTCACTCGGTCTCGCGACCGCTCCTGTAAAGCGCTGCCGGTCTCTCCCGACTGTCACACCACTTCTCTATCGGTTCGGCGGAGGTCATCCGCAGGTGTCGCGCCTTCCCCCTCTTGGTATCAGCCTCTATTCCCCGGACGGGCTCACCGGGGATCTTCTATCTTCATGATTTGCTTTCCGATCCATTCGGCAATGGCCGGTACAATAGCATTCCCAAGTCCGCGCAAGCGCTCCACCCGATTGGGAATCCCATCAGCCACTCGACCCACATCGGGTTCAACTTTCCAACCTCCGTAGCCGGCCGCCGCTCGGCTTTTGATTTCGTTGCCTGAATCCAGGTGCAATCCGGCTCCCCATTCGGATAGCGCTGGGCAGCCATCGATAATCCCCAATTCCCCCGCCCGCCAATCACACACGCGCTCCCCGTATCTGAAGCATTCGGGGTAGGCCACAATGAACACGCGATCGCGGAGGTGAACTGCACCAAAGGCCGCCGCCGGTAAGCATTCCCATTCCGCATCGTACCCGAGCGCGGCCAACTCCCCGAGAACTGCATCCATCCCCCGAACACGCAGCGCTGCGACATTTTCCACGAGCACGTATCGCGGTCGTAGTTCGCGAATGATTCGCGCGAATTCGAACCACAACCCGCTCCGTTCGCCGTGGATTCCAACCCCGCGACCAGCGGTGCTGATATCTTGGCATGGGAATCCCCCGCAGATGAGATCGCAGGACCAATCGCCATAGGGGGGGGGAAGGTGCACACATCATCCCACCTACGGATCTGCGGCCAATGCTTTGCGAGGATTGCCTGGGCATATCGATCATTCTCCACCTGCCAAACACACTCCATACCGGCTCGCTCAAGGCCCAAATCGAAGCCTCCGATGCCGGCGAAAAGGCTCCCGAACCTCATTTACCCCCCCCTGCGGTAGGGTTTCCGATTATTTTCCCAAATCCGAGCCTCCGCCCGGTTTTTGGGGTTGACACCGCCAGCCCAATACCGATAATTGGGGGTAGATGATACATGTAACCCCTTACACAGGAGTTTGGATTGATGGCCGAAACAACACTGGCTGCCGACATTCGCGAAGCTCACGAGCGCACCTACAACTCGGCCAAATGGAGCGACATCTACGATACGCTCCGTGATTTGGCCGATGAGCATGGCCCCTCTACAACTGGTCCCTGGCTGTTGGTTCGCACCGCATTTCACGGCGGTGGAATTGTGAGCCGCCACGGCAGGGCGATGCGAGCCGCTGAGGCAGCCCGCTCGCACGCCTCCGATTGTGCGTGCGGCTGTGTAGCAATCGTGCGAGAAGCTGATTACACAGAACTCCCGAGCCACACTGAGGCTCGTAGCCCCTATTCGCCGGCGCGATAATATGGGACTCCGCGAACTCAAACATGCGTACGGCATCAAAAACTCCAAGCAGGCCGTTGCCGCCGCCATCCGCAAGGAGATGGTCGGCGGCGACAACCTGCTGGACGCTCTGCCGTTGGTACACCGATTGGCCACCCGACTCAAAGAGCGGGGATTGGCCGGCTCAGACGAGGCGTACGAGGCCCTCGACGCCCTCGTGCGGCTGCGTGAGCTAATGGCGGACTTGGTGCTCCGCAGATATGAGTGAGGATCGCTCATGGGAGGTAAGCCCACTCGCGGCTGGCCCGCCGGCCGCCCCCGCAACACCGTGGATGAGGAGCGACTTGCAGCCGTGCTGGAATCGCTCGCGCAGGCCCTCGCACTCGCGGAGCAATGGCGATCAGTGTCCGTCCGGGGGCTGGCCGAGCATCTCGGCGTGAGCGATACATCGGTGCAGCGCTGGCTCAGCGGCCAAAACAGGCCCAACGCCAAGACACTGAGGCAAATTGAGCGTTGGCTGGCTCGCATGTCGCCAGGTTGATTACTCATCGCTCACCCTCTCGGGATCCCCGGATCCTAATATAGCTCGCGCTGCATCGGCATCTCTGGATCCCCGGTTACTCTCACCGGTCACGTTCCGTTTCGAACGTTCCCCCGCAGTGTCTGCATTGCACGTCCGGAGGCATCACCATAATGCAGCCCTCATCGCCTGGTTCGATACCCATTTCCTCGAGGATTTCCTGCGCATCCTCGTCGGACATTTCTGGCACAAGCCCCCGCTCAAAGTTCTCCCGGCCACAATCAGGACAGTCCCATTGGTAGGCCGGATGCATCTCAACTGTAGTCATCGCTGGATCCCCGGTCAGGTTCAGCGGTCCTTGTCGCTGGCTGCTAGTTCGAGTTCACTAATGCGTTCCATTGCCGACTCAAGCGTCCAATGTTTGGCCGCTTCTTCGCCTCGCATGAGGCCGCTCGCCAAAGCCGCGAAGGTGTTCGCCGCCTGTCGCCAATGATTCCGCTCTCGCTCCAGATGATCCATTTTAGACGCAGCTTCCTTCAGCCGGCGATCGAATGATTCAATCGTCCGTCGATTGGCAATGCAGCCCGAACAGAGCACCGGTGTCCCAGGTTTCTTCCGGCAGGTTTCGCACTCACAAAATGCGCTCATGATGCTCCCTTGCTCTGCACCTCATCTACAAAACTCTGCAACGCCTTAATCAATTGCTGGACCTGCGTCGCCGTCATGGCTGGCGCAGCCGTCGGGCGGCCGAACACGTCGACAAACAACCGCACGCGAGGCCCACAGTCGGGCTTGGGCATCGCCTCGCGAACCGCGAACGGTGATCGTGCCATCAGCACATCCGATGTGCCCATAAAACCCGACGCCTGATCCGCTCATTGTTCGCTCCACGGTTCACCAGATCGCGCAAGCTGCGACTACAGCGGCCAATAACCCCAAACAGGCCAGCAGAGCCACCCATGCCGCATGTGGGTCGGAATCCTGCTCTTGCTGATCTATCCAATCAAGGCGTTGCCGTTGCCGCCAGAGCGGCTCTCCGTTGCGCTCCATCGATCACCCCTCGCTTTCAGGTACTCGTGGGCCGTGTTGATCGAATCGAATCCAGCCAGCTTAGCGATGGCGGTCGCAAGCGTGCTCATTCGTGCCAATTCGTCCGCACAATCCTCCGCGACCCCCTGCAGGCGGTTCAGCTCGCTGGCAAGCTCTTCGTGTCCGCACGAATCGCAGTAGCCAGTGCCTACCTCGAGGGCATGTTGATCATCCACAGGGTGGAGGATCCCCTTGCATTTGTTCCACCGCTCAATCACCGGTCACCTCCGTATTCACTGGATCCCACCTCTCGCCGGCAAGCACCGCTTCCCACTTCCGGTGCTTGGTTTGCATGGTCAAGTTGTCGGAGTCGATGTAGTTCAGCTTCGTGCAAACTGTTCAGCGGCTTGTGTAGCCGCTCGGCTTGCCTGAGCTCTTCGAAGACGTCGGCCAGGAAATCGCCGTGCGTCTCGCGAAGCTCTAGGCCGGCCTGCGCTTCTAAGATGATTGGCTGCATCGGTTCCCCTTTCACTACAGACTCGCCGCCCAACGTAGGATGTCTTGCCGATCAGTCAGGCGGGCCAAAACGTCGGCGTAGGCCTTGGCAAAGGCGCGACTGCTCGAGCCGTCTGGCGGGAAGTGCGTCGGGCACACGTAATTCCGCCGGCCGTCGATCTCCAGCGCCCGCCAATCGGTGTTGGTCTCCAGCGAGCTCCGCTCTTGCTTGCCGCAGAGGGCGCACGTCATGAGCTCGCCGCGGAAGACCGTCGCGGCGCTCTGTCGGGCCTCGGCTTCCGAAACGCCCCAGCCGCAGGTCGAGACGACCGGGCCACGGCGTCGGTTGCTTCGTCTTCTGCGGATGTTGCTTCGTCGTCGAACCATCGTTTCCCCCTACCGGACGAGCGCTCCGGTCATTTCGCCGACGAAGCAAAGGCCAAGGCCAACGGAGGCCTCCAATCCCATAGCCCTTGCTTGCCGCTTATTTCGATTGGCGAGCCAAGCCGCCGCACGTCCTCGAGAATCCACAACCACGGACCCTCTGCGTGTACGTGATAGCGGATCCAGCCGTATCGGTCTTCATGGTCCGCCACCGCTAACCATCGCTCCACGGACGATATGTGCGTACAAGCGGCAAGCTGGGCGATCGCCACCACGGCGCCGAAGTCCATATCGGCGGGCAACGGGTCGTAGGTCTCGAGCCAGTCTTGCGACTTGCCCGCGTGAATCGCCAGCGGCCCCCTGTAGCTGGTCCCCCATCGGCGATTTTCGATGCGTTTTTCGCCGCAGGCGATCAGCTCCGCATAGGGTTGGCAGATCGTCAACGCCTTCATCGAATCCCCCTTACCGGTTTCCCCCTCCGGTCCATCTTCAGTAACACAACAAAGATCGCGGAAGTATGGATGACACACTAGGCCGAGCCCCCTCTGCCTTAACCGGGTTTGCAGAGTCGGTCATCGGGAACGGCGCACCTCGGGCCCACCTGGTAACGCCTTTTTCGGCTCCATCGAGTAAACTCGACCATACTCCCGCGATCCCATGCTTTCGCTTTCAGCCGGTTACGCCGCCGGCGTCAGCCAGCCCTTCTTGGTGTCCGCTCGCACAGTTGTTATGGAGCGGTCCGCCCTGTAAGCGTTCCACGCGTGAATGGCGGCTTGGTAGAACTCCCCGGGCTTAATTGGATCCCTCCTGCCATTCCTGCCGTCCTTCTCCCGTGCGCGGACGTACCATTGGGAAAGAACGGTTGTCGGATGTTGCTCTTCGAAGTCCTTGCCGCCTCGGGCCACTTGCTCCCAAAACCGCTTCGCTTCTGCTTCGTTGCTGATCCATGTCTGGTACATTCCAGACACGATCTGTTTTCGCCGCAATTCCGGCGTCTTGATCGAAAACACTTCCCCAATCCACTGCACAAACGTGTGCAGGCCAATTTCTCCAAAGAGCACGTATTGGTCGTCTCCAGTGGGGACCGGCACGCCTTCAACCTGGCGGCGCCACCAGGCAACGCCCTCAATTGCCAGCTTGGCCGAGGATCTTACGACGTCGCGGATCGGGTCATAGAGTCCTTGATAGGCCCCCGAAATGTCCGCCGGTCCTCTGCTGCTTTTGCGGTCGTCGAACTGCCGAAACAGCAACGCCAAACCGTCTGGGCCGTCGACGTGGTATTCGTCCAGGTGAACCTGCAAGCCATCCGGAAACTCGGGAAGCTCGCAAAGCATGTGCGAGGAATGTTGACCATTCATCCGGAGCCAATCCTTTTTGAGCTTCGCCTTGGACCAGTGAAATGTCACCAGCAAATTGGCTTCCGCCTTTTGCTCTAGGTGTCGAAGCCGCCTTGGGTCCAGTTCCCTTTCAGTTGGAGACGGCTTGAGGTCTCGAAACTCCGCAGCCGCTTCCCGCGTGAGCGGCATACAACGAGACGATGCGAGCGTGAAACTAGCCATTGTCCTTACTCCTTTTGCAAAGGACGTTCCTGAAAACGCGCCAACCACTGGCGCCAATCGACGGAATCACTTAGCCAACCGATCAAGGAGCTTCTTGAGCTGATGGACCAAGGTAAGAACAGTGGGCGGAGACATGGTCGCCATGTTCTTTTTGCCCTCAGCTTCGAGCGCCTTGAGGATGGGTTCTGCTTCCTTCCGCAATACCTCAACGATGACTTTCTTCTTGCCTCCTTTCACGATGCGAAATTGACGCCCCTTGCCAGCCTTGCGGCTTTCACAAAACACTCCGCCGCTTCCGTACTGCTGCATGTTCTTGAGTCGAACGCGCAGCTCGTGCGGATCGGCGTTGATTCCTTTGCTCATCGTCTCCACGGAATGCCACTTGCCGTCGGCGTATTTTTCGAGAAGACGTTTGGAGATTTCCAGATCCCAACGGCCGCCGGATACGACAAAATCCGATTCCATCGCGGACATGACAGAGGCAAACCGAATCTGCTCTTTGGCCTTCTTGTCGGTTTGCTCGAAGTAGCGGCGAAAACGTCCCTCGGTGAGGTTTTTCGGGGGTTTACGCCATTTGGCACAATCTGTGCCAAAGTGAAGAAACCGGCCAAAACACAGCCGGTACGCGACATAGCGTCGTGATTTGCCCTCTTTGGCCGCGAGCCGCTCTTGGGTCCAGCCGCTTTGATAGAACAGCTTGGCGAGCTCCTGGTCCAGATAGGCGTCGGCCCGTTCTCGCATCGCGTGGGCTTGCTCGCCGATGTGTTGCCGCTGGGCTTGGTATTGCTCGTCCGTCATCATTCGTTCGCCCCACGCCATGTCACGCAAACCTTTCCGCACATCTTGCAGCGTCGCTTGTCGCGCTGCTTCACCAGGCCGTCGCGTTTCAAGTCGGCCAGCCGCCGCTCGGAGCTGGCGGCCGATCCCAACTATCGGCCGCCGACCAAACCAGCTACGAACAACCGAGGCCGCTCGGCGACGCTCGGCAACATATCGCGGACCGAAGGCCGTTTGGTTTGTCGCGGATCGACGTATCTGCGCGTCACGGTCGCCGAGCTGTGCCCGCACTTCTCCTGCGCGACGACCAGACCATGACTCGACGCAACGCAAGTTGCAAATGTCTTCCGGATCTTGTGAAACAAGTCCTCTCGGCGATCGTAGGGCAAGCCTGCCGCTCTGAGGATCTTCCGATAGCGACGGCCGAGGGCCCTCCATGAATGGTCGCCTCGGTCGTATGGCCACTCCCCAAACAGAAGCCCGTCCGGATCTGGTTCGATCGCCGTTAAGGCCTCGACGGTCTCGTCCTGCAACTCGACCACGAGGTCGGCGCGGTCCTTCTGAACGTGGAAGTAAATGGAAACGTAGCCGCCCTCGAAATCGACCCACTCCGTTCGGATCGCCATAACCGCCGAAATGCGCGCCCCGGTGTTCCAGATCGTCAGCAGCAAAGCGGGCCACCACGCCGAAGCGAGAACCGAGCCGACCCAGCCATCCGTCCGCCTCGATGTCGCAACAATCAAACGGAACTCGTCGATTGACCAGGCCTCTGGAATCCGCTCCGGCTCGCGAAAGAACTCGGGCCGCGGCAAGGATTCGACGTAGCGCTTGCGGTGCGCATGCTTCCACTGGGCATAGAGCACGCGGCCTATCTTGTTGGCCGTCGCGGGCGTCACGCCGGCGGCGATCCGCTCGGCCATCGCGGCTTCGATGCGATCTTCCGACAAATCGGAGATCCGAGGTTCTCGCGGCGGCTGTCCGAGCCGCTCCAAATGAGCGCGGAACGATCTGCCAAAGTGTCGCAGTTGCACGCGGTAGTCGTCGTGCGTCGCGGGCGATCCGCCGACCATTGACGGCTTGTGCATGTAGACAGACTCGAAAAACTCCGAGAGCGTAGGGTCTGCGCAAGTAATCATGGCAAGCGCCCCTGCGGCGCAGACGTCCGCTCCGGGCCTCCGTTGCTGGTTTGCGCTGCGGGTTGCCGTCCATGTCGGCAAGGTCCGTCTTGCGAAGCACGTTTACGAACCACTCGCGCAACGCGCTCCCCGGCGTAGACCGGGGGCGCGGCTGCGCGAAACCGAGCAAACTAGCGGCCGGCTAAACGGCCCCAGGCGCAAAGCAAACTGCTTCGTGGAATCGGGGCTTACCGACCGGGCGGTGTATCAACCGCCCAGTCGCGGCCGCTTGGCTCAGAGGCGAGCTAAGAGGCGTGAGAGGTGCAGTTGATTCCTGCCTTCTTTCGTTTAGCGTCGCCCAATATGGGCTTGTTGGTTTTTCGTGTCAAGCGGATTCTCGTCGACTTCGTTGTCTGCTGCCCCGCTGACTCTTCGCATGTCAAGGATACGTCGCAAGCTGCGCGCGTTCAAAAAAAGTTTTCTTTGCGCGAAGAGCGCGCAGAAAAAGCCGGCGGGGCGCCGCTAAACGAAAGGGGCTGAATCAACCGCTTTAGATGTTGGGCCGCAAACCCAACTCGCCCGCGCCGGCTTGAAAGCTGGTAACAGATCCCCCAGATGGGTGGAATAGGAGGTGGATTGCAAATCCACTTCCCCACTTTTCGTCAAATCCACTTCGTCCATTCGCTAAGGGTGGGTGAGGGAATTCGAATCCCCGACCCCTGGATCCACAATCCACGGGCGCGGATGGGCGAATGCGGGCGCTTACCCCCCAGAATGGGGGAGAGTGTTACCAGACTATCACTCCGGTAACATGCGAAATCGTCTTTTCTCCGGGGTTTTCAGCCCCCCGCCCGCGACCAGACTCGGGCTCCGGTCTCGATTGGCGCAGCGGTCGATTCAAAAATCGGCTACACGTTCCGCCATGAAAGCCGTCTATCGAACGCGGAACGTGACGCTTTACCACGGCGACTGCCTCGACGTAGTGCCGAAGCTCCGCCGCGACGTCGACGCGGTTGTGACGTCGCCGCCATACAACACGTTGGGGCGCCGAGTTCCGCGAAACGGTACGGGCATCCTCAAATCGTCGGGCTGGCTCGCCAAACTCAACCGCATCGGCTACGACGACGACTTGCCCGAAAACACGTATCAGGCGTGGCTGAATTACGTTCTGGCGCTCTGTTTGGACCGTTGCCGCGGTTTGGTGTTGACCGTTCCGATCATCCCTGCCCGTTGCCTTTGGAGCTGGCCACGCGGCCAATACTGGCATCTTGTCCGCCCGGCGGCGTCGTGCTCGATCCGTTCGCCGGCTCGTGTACGGTCGGCGTGGCCGCCCTTTCGCACGGCCGCCGGTTTGTCGGAATCGAGAAAAACGCCGCCTACCTTGACGCCGCGGTCTCCCGTCTCAAAAGCTGGC
>Ga0180438_10003427_pt1 | contig 24042 bp, 22 predicted proteins | sample SS_ome_12_FD_132455 | JGI IMG/M metagenome (GOLD analysis project Ga0180438, IMG submission 132455) | Hypersaline lake sediment archaeal communities from the Salton Sea, California, USA - SS_3_D_2 metaG | ecosystem: Environmental > Aquatic > Non-marine Saline and Alkaline > Hypersaline >...
ACCAGTAGCACCTGTAGAACCTGTAGAACCTGTAGAACCTGTAGAACCTGTAGAACCTGTAGCACCTGTATGACCAGTGGAACCAGTATGTCCCGTTGCACCGGTAGAGCCAGTACTTCCTGTAGCACCAGTGTGTCCAGTTGTACCCGTGTGACCTGTTGCACCAATATGACCTGTAGATCCTATTGAACCAGTATAACCTGTTGCACCAGTATGACCTGTTGCACCAGTATGACCGGTAGTACCTGTAGTACCAGTGTAACCGGTAGATCCAGTGTGTCCAGTATGTCCTGTATGTCCTGTACTTCCAGTTGCACCGGTGTAACCAGTGTGCCCAGTTGATCCTGTACTTCCAGTTACACCGGTACTCCCAGTTGCACCGGTAGGTCCAGTACAACCGGTATTGACAGCAGTGCCAGGTGGACCAGTGTGACCGGTGTGTCCAGTTGCACCGGTAGGTCCAGTACAACCTGTTGCACCAGTACTTCCAGTGAATCCTGTCGCACCAGTTATACCAGTTGCACCGGTAGGTCCGGTACATCCGGTGTTAGTTGCAGTACCAGCTGGACCAGTATGACCAGTAGCACCAGTAGAACCAGTATGCCCAGTGGGTCCTATCTCACCACTTTGTGAAGCTCCTGTTGCACCTGTACCACTCTGTCCATCGTTCCAGAACCATATCTCATTGGTAGTGCTATCAATAATGATGTTCGGAATGTTAGGATTGTCCGGCACGAAGGTTGAGGGGGAGGTCGTTAAGAAAATGTTATTGGGTTCCATCCGAATGTTAACAGAACCAGGGGTTTCTTCAAGAATAAGACCTCCATCTGTAATGAAGCGCAACGTATCGTTATTGTTGATAGTAAGAATTGAACCGGTGGCTCCAGTGGCAGAAGATGTTACAGTTTGTACGTAAAATACAAATGAACCTGTACCACCACCCCCAGGTCCGGTCGGACCCATTGGACCTGTTGGACCGTGCCTTCCGCGTGGTGCCATGCAGACAATCGGCTTTTTACATGAACGCCCAAAAACCGGTGGACATCTAGGCATAATATACTATTATGATGATAATTTCTTATTTGTGTTTAATAAGAAATTCAATAGATATTAAAGCTTGTTGATGATCTGAATCCCTTCATGTGTTGTAATCGCAACCGTAAATAGATTCTCATCAAAGGTACAAGTGTATCCGGCAGTAGTAAGAGTGTTATGCCAAAGTACTAGTTGATCATTATCCATGTAACAACGGTTAACAACAAGTTCCTTGCGACGCGTAAGCTGATGGTCTACTACATCTGAGTTAATCCACGCTTCGATGCGCTTTTTGGCAAGGGTGGTATGTCGCTGCTTCTTATCAGCAAGACGTTGAGCTTCAGCTGCAGGAGAATCGTAGTAGATGATCGCATTCTCACATAGACTGAGACGGGCTACAGCACTGTATGTTACTGAAAGAGACTCGAGTGCCATTATATTAGTTGCTCAAGTTATTTTTGTAAATAACTTTAACCTAATTCTGTTTTTGGTAAAACTTTTATTAAGCGAAGGTTGATGTTAACGAAATGCTCATCAGCTCGTTATTATTCTGAAGAGTAACAAAATAACCAGAGGCTGTTAGGGTGTGTTGCCATGCAACAAGTTGTGATACGTCGATAAGTCCGCGATTAATTTTAATTGTTACCTGCCTAGCCACATTAGATTCGTTCTCGGGGTTGTTTATCCATCTCTCAATATCCTCTCTAGCACAAGCTGTTTGATATTGCTTCTCTTGTGCTTCGAATCCAGCCTGTTCAGCTGCGAAAGCTGCATCGGCTGTCATACATTCATCTACGCGAGGACCAATTGTCACACTAACTGTTAACGGTTCCATTATATCTTCTTATAAACATTTTATGCACCTTCAAGGGCCGCAACGCGTGCAAGTAGGTCGCTCACAGTTGCCTGAAGATCCGCAATCTCCTGAGCTTGTGTTGCATTTTCCGCTTGAAGTTCCTCAATTAATTCTCCGGCTCCTTTAACCGCTGCGAAAGAGATAGCTGCAAGATTTCTTGCCTTTAAACTTGTGTACATTGATTCATTATTCCCGTGCATTCCTGTGTAAAACTGATCATGTAAGTCTTGAGCCGTTGGACCAAAGAAATATGAACTATCTGTTGTTCTCTGTTTATAGAGAAATCGGAAAATAGGGATATATTTCGTTTTATTCAACACATCAATATTATCAAGTTCAATAAAATCATCTTTAATATTTCTATCTGAACTTGTTGTCCAATCAGAATCACTTGGAACAAGATACGGACCATTATCAAGATGACGTCTTCTTCTACCAGATTCTGAAGGGAGAGTAAAGAACTTAGAACCACCTGCACACCCTACAATGAATTGTCTGGATTGTACGGTTCCACCCCAGTCCGCCCCGTTCCAGTTATTCGTATTAATACCCACATCATCACAGATAACATTACTACCACTACCAATTCCTCCAGAATTAACAGTAATATTAGAACCGCAAATAAAACCTCTTCCAAGACCCGTTACATTATTATCTCTTCCAATTACAGAGAATGAGAGTCCACCAGTAATACTATTATTAGATCCCATAGCAATGTTGTCATTTCCACTAGAAGATATTCTACTTATGTATCCAAGTGCGAAGTTTTGACTACCTGTTCCTGTAACTCTTGTTAAATTTCCGATTGCGATATTATGGTTACCTGTGTTATTAATAAAAGCTCCGTCACCTAAAACCATGTGATTAGCACCTGAACTACTAACATACGAGTTGTCTCCGAAAACGATCGAGTTTCCGGCTCCTGTATTTGTTACACGACAGCTTCTTCCACCAACAATACAACCATTAGCTAAAATATCTCGATGAGGTCCTAGCCCAACACTGTTGTTACCAGTGATACTTGATCCTGTATTAAATATTACACCACCTATGGATGCTGACTGTTCTCCACTTACACTAAAATCGGTTGTGTTGCTGGACTTCTTAGCTATTGCTACTGAGTTCGTACCATTTACCTGCAAAGCACCTGAGCTAGCCCTTTCACATGCAATGATAACACAACGCGACCCTGCAACTCTAATTCTCTGTGAAGTGCCACTCCCATCGCACGCTATAATTGCACCACGTGTACTACTATCAGCCGTAGCATTGAAAGATGCAATGATCGCAGGCCTAAATGAACTACCTGTAATCGAAGCATTACCTGAAGAATATATTCCAGCACCGCTAGAGCTGCTGTTAATAGAAGAATCACTACTGCCTAGAATAACAGAATTTGCAGCTGAAAGCGTATTTCCTGAACCTGCCGCCATGGAGTTTGAACCTGTAACGATGTTGTTATTTCCACATGCGAATGAGTTATCACCTCTTGTGTCCCACTGTGTTCCATCTACTGTTCCGGCTCTGAGAGCACCATTGCTTACATCGTAAATCAACTTAGTACCCGCACCAGTCATATCCTCATTAGGTACAGCAAAGTCGTATGCTGCATAGGTTGCATCGTAACGAACGAGATTACTTGGACTTGTTACCGCCTCAAACGGACTACTCCCAGTACCTCCACCAGCAGGACCAGTTGGACCAACTGCTCCCGTATCTCCCTTAACGCCAGTGTGTCCGGTATGACCAGTAGAACCGGTAGCTCCAGTTGCACCAGTAGCACCAGTATCACCCGTATGACCTGTTGCACCAGTATGACCAGTATGACCAGTATGACCAGTATGACCAGTAGCTCCGGTAGCTCCAGTATGCCCAGTATGCCCAGTGTGACCAGTTGCCCCGGTAGCTCCGGTAGAGCCGGTATGACCTGTTGCACCAGTTGCACCAGTTGCACCGCTGTGTCCAGTGGCACCAGTATGACCAGTATGTCCAGTAGCACCGGTATGACCAGTCGCACCAGTGTGACCTATAGCTCCGGTGTGACCAGTAGCACCGGTGTGACCAGTGGCACCGGTATGTCCAGTTGCACCGGTATGACCAGTTGCACCAGTTGCACCAGTAGCACCGGTATGACCAGTAGAACCGGTATGACCAGTATGACCAGTATGACCAGTATGTCCAGTAGTACCGGTATAACCAGTCGCACCAGTGTGACCCGTGGCACCGGTATGACCAGTAGCACCAGTTGCACCGGTATGTCCAGTGGCACCAGTGGCACCAGTGGCACCAGTGGCACCAGTGGGACCGGTGGGACCAGCAATAGCTTGTTCAGTCATTGTTAGCGTCGTATCCCAATACCAAAACTCATTTGTTGTTGTATCGATAATAATATTAGGAATATTAGGGTTATCAGGTACAAAGGTTGCAGGGGATGTTGTTAAGAAAATGTTATTGGGTTCCATCCGAATGTTAACAGAACCGGGTGTCTCTTCAATTATAAGACCGCCATCGGTGATAAATCGCAAGGTATCGCCATCACTCATGTTTAAGATTGGACCGGTAGCACCGGTGTCAGAAGATGTTAAAGTCTGTACGAAGAAATTAAACATCTCTCCAGCTGCACCGGTAGGACCACGGGGCCCACGTGGACCTGCACAAATAATAGTTTGTGTATAGCAATCATCGTAGTCTTCATCACAGTCTCCCGAGAGAATAGGTACCACACGACGCGGCATTACTCTATATTAGAACTATCAAAAAATGATTTAGAATTGTGTTCGTATCACTGGTTATAGAAAGATCATGGAGAATGAAAAGCTCGATCAGCTTACTTTAACAGTGATGGAGATGAACCTAGAACTAAACGACCTCAAAGAACAGATAGCCCAGATTCTCGAGATCGTTACCCAACTACAGGCTGGCGGAGGTGTGGCTGACATCGGACCTGTAACATACAGGAAGATTTCCCTTAAAGCGGGGATCGAGGTTGATAAGAAGATTTTAGACAAGGCTTTAAACCACTTCAGTACTGCTCTGTTGGGTGATGTTTATCTCTTTAAACAGTTTTACCTAAGCCATGAGCGAGACCCTCCCATCAAAAAGATAAATACACGACGTATTGACTACTGGGATGGTAACGAATGGGTTCAGTCTGACAAGAAAAGCATTAAGATGATTGTGTGTAAGAATATCCAAACCGCCTACATGAAACATAATAGAATAGATAAGGTGGGACGGGATAAGTTCAAACATGGACAACAACGTATCTTAAAACTCATGGACCCAAAATTTCAAGAGGATGTTATAGGCCGGATTCTTGAAAATATTAAGTAAATTTATAAAGTTAAGCTTCATCATACAACAAAGCTTCGTGTGAAGTAGACTTCACTCGTACCAGTTGGCAGGGTTCTCGTTGACAAGGGCGGGGAATGCCGCCTCGTCGTACTCGAATCGAGATCGGGTACTGGTGGTTACTGCGCGGGGCTCATCCTGGTGGACAGGAGAGCTGCTGCGCACGTCGCCCATCTCCTCAAGGGCCTCGGTGACGTTGGCGAGGGGATCTGCCTCAACCCAACCACAGAAGCGGAGCTTGCGGTTGAATCGGAAGTTGATCTCCACAGCCACAACAAGACGCTCGGGCTTACCGTTCTTGGCACGCTGGTGCCACAGATAGGCGGGCAGGCACACTTCGTTCCCGTTGTGTTGGAATGTCACGTTGACGCGATAGCCACGCCCACGACCCGGCATGCAGGTGCGCACAGAGACAACCTTATTCAGATCACCCTGAATTTTGCGATGTGCATGGAATTCTTGCACGCACTCGTTAGCGACAATGCTGCTCTTAAACTTGCGGAAGGTCGGGCAGCCGGGGATGGCATTCCAAGGTGCGAAGATCATCGCCGCGAATCTTCCACCGTTCTGGTGGTTCAAGAAGTAGCCACCGTTCTCATCTGGCTTGTCCCGCTTCCCGTAGAGGTAGAGGAGAGTCGAGAAACAGCTGACAACGTCAGCAACGGTGGCGTACTCCTCCTCAATACCTCGCTGATCGATGGTCTTCCCAAGGGCATCGGCGTTAGCCTGGGCCACAAGTTGAGCCTCCTCAGCAGCCTTGGCGGCAGCGATCTTGGCGTTCTTCTTCTCAAGACGACGCGAAAGACGCGACACTTCTGAGGAGGAGCTGGCAGAATCAGACGCCGAGTCGGAATCAGAACCAGAGCCGGAGCTCGAGGCAAGAAGGGCAAAGGGGTTCGCAGAAGACATGATGTCGATTCAAACAGTGATGACTTATTTAGAACAATAAGACATAATGTCATCATTTTTTTTTATAACCGTTCGCCGAGTTCCTAAAATTTTATTATAAAGGAGAAGTATAGATGTTCTTCATTATAGAGAAAACTAGTGGAGATCTTAAGATTGCAGATGCCTTTAGCCTAAAGCAGTACGCTTATAACACCATGGTTGAAAACGCCTTTTCCTACATTCGATCGGAAGTTGGTGACCGTAAAGCTCAAAACGCTCAGGTCTCGGATATTAACGATATTGCCGAAGATGGATACTACCTAGTGGTCGCTGAGGGTAACTTGGAGGCCACAATCTACCACCGTGAAACCCAGGGTGGTTGGATTCAGAACGGCTACACTATTAAGCCTGTTCTTCAGTACTTCATCCGTGAATGCGTCGTTCGCCAGGAAAAACCTGTTGTAGTCAATCAACAGGAGATCGATGTGAGCCCCCAAAAGAAAGTTCCTACTACTGATAGCCGTCAGTACGTTCATCTCCTTGACGAACTCCGCGCAAAACTCGTCGAAATCCGCGAACAGGTCCGCCTCGATGTATCTTAAATACATTTTAGCTGCTTCTTGGTTTCACGCTCTTCGGTGTTGAAAATCTGATTGAGAATATCTTCGCGGTTCTCATGGTTTTCGAACAGCTTTTCGATACGCTCCTTAATAACGTCTTTAGTTACTCGCTTCTTGCAGTTGCTCTCCTTATACTTAATGTTGCCAAGACGGGTGTTAAGATTAAGTATATCATTCTTCTTCATAAACTGCATAATGTAGGGCTCAATCGCATCCATCTGCTTCTTTTGCTCCTCAACCTTCTCTTTCAACTTCTTACGCATCTCAACGCGCTCCTTGATAATCTCATCGATCTCAGCCTTGATCTCCTTGCTTTTTGTTTCGTACTGTTTAGCAGTGTTATTTAACGTAAGATAGCGCTTCACAATCTCCTTAAAGTTGTTAAACTCTATATTGTTGTCCATTGTTATATAGGTGGGTATAAAAATATAAGATCGATTTAGACGCTTGTCTGCAGTAAGATTAAACTTACTATGGACAAAAATCATTTGACACAGAAATGTATTGATGCCAGAACTTAACCGCTACCCACGTGGGTAAAGGATTTAACCGCTACCGATGCAGACGGGCTGCTGGGAACCGAAGAGAGGGCCAGGTGACTCACTCAGGTAGAAACCACCGGCGAAGTTACCGTGCTGACGGGTGGAACGGTTGCGACAGTTGTCACCACAACAGTCCTTACGGTATGTTGGCTTGCAGGACTTGGGGTTCTTGTTCCAACGAGAGTAGATGCAACGGGTGCGACCGGTGCAACGAAGGTTCCTGTGATCAAACTTACAGGCTTTAGAACAACGGTTAGACTTACAACAAGGCATATCTATATAATAGTTACTATATAAATTCTTTAGCGATTGCCAAGGTTGGCCATCTTGTAGTTACGTGTGGTGCAAGCGTAAGTGGGCTCACAGCTACTGGGGTTCTTGTTCCAGCGAGAGTAGACATAGTACTTTACGCGACGCTTGTCACAACGGTCGTTAAGACAAGCACAGGCACGACGCTTAGATTCGCAGCTAGAAGCCTTAGAACCACAGGAGGACTTGCGACAGCAGAAGTTGGGCTTGCCAGAGCAGAGAACAGTATCACAGGCGGGCATTTTATATATTTAACGCACAAAATAAGAAAACCTTTCGGTTCTTTCATTTCAAAAAGCACAACGAAGACACATACGCTCTCCGCAGGATCCCCCAGGGATCATAAGAAAAGTCTCTTACTCTTAATAGCAGCAACGACGGGGAGTCTGCTTCAGCTGAACGCGGCGGTCAAGACGGCAGACGAAGTTGCGGACGCTGTGCACCTGGGTAGGAGTGCACTTCTTACCGCTATGACGGGAGTAGATCTTGAAGCGAAGCTTCTTATCGCAGCAGGTCTTCTCAACCTTGCAGGAAGGACTGGTTCCACAGCAGGTAGACATTGTTGTATATATAACCTTAAGATAAAATGTCTAGATTCTATAATGAACCTTCCAAACGAGTTGCTATACGAAATACTGTTATACGTTGGAGACATGCATGTTTACAAAATATTAATGAAGAGCGATCAAACCCTTAACTACATGATTCGCGACCCAATAGCACCCTGGACGCAGTCACTCGATTTGAACGTTATGACACCGCTGCTATGGACACAAGAGACAAAACTTAGAGAAATCTACCCTCTTGACACCCTCGTTACTCTTAGATATCATCCACATCAACTAAATTGGGTCGATCTCTTTAGCTATCTAGCTGAAGAAATTGGTGGACCTCATGGTCTTAAATATGATCTGATGTACAGACTGATCGATACCGTTTATGAACCAGAAATCTATCTAAATAGATCTATTGGAGAATTAAAGGAATTATACACAGAATTTCGTTATAAAGAAGACTCACTCTTCCTTTGGGAAAGGGAAATGCGTCTTAGAGAGCAGCGGGAGCGCGCGGGTTGCATAGGGCCAGGTAATCGGCCTGCAGCTTGCTGTACTTCCTCTTCAGCTCCTCATAATGAGAAAGCTCAGTGAAAAGTTCAGACATACTCTGCTCGTACTCCGCAATCTGCTCCTCGTACTCGCGGATTAGCTCCTCTGTTTCAAGGTCGCGCGTAACAAGTCCGTGAATGTCAGTGGAAACACCAGCGTCAACGCCATTTGTTTCACGAAGGTATTCAGCGACATCATCATCACTGAGAACAAAGTCCTCGTCGTAGATGTCAAATTCACTGTCACTAGAAGTGTCCATCGCCTGGACTTGGAATCCGGCAATTTCAGCCTTAAGCTCACAGATTGTGCCCTCAAGAGTACGACACTTGGTAATACTCTCGCTCAGGCGTTCGCGAAGATCTTTGATGGCTTCCAGATCGCCCTTCTCGGCGTAGCTGAACTCCTCAATCAGATCCTTCATGCCCTGCTTCAGGCAAACGTTCTCATCACTAAGCTGCTCAAGCAACTCGTCAGACTCGTCAAGCTTCTCAACTAGGTCAACGTTCTCTTCAGCAATCTTAACGGTTTGCTCGTCAAGTTCGGCGAGACGCTTCATCAGCTTGTCAACCTCACCGCGCATAATAACGTTCTCGTGCTGCAGATCGGCAATGCGATCCTCAGCAGTTTCAAGCTCTTGCTGCTGCTGGTCGTAATCTGCGTTGGTGTCAATGACACTGCTGTGCAGTATCTCCAGCTGAGCGTTAAGCTCACGAAGTTGCATGCTCATGTCGTAGTTGGACTCTTTCAGGATAGCGTTGTCAGTCTTGACTGATACCATCTCATCTTCGAGTTGATAAACGTAGTTCTTGTGACGCTCCTGCTCGGCCTTAACCCAACTGCGCGGCACAGACTCGCTCATCTGAATAAGAGACAATTTCTTAAGGAGCACACGCTCGATGCGCAGCTCCCTAAGCTCAATCTCCATATCGTAGTTGTTCTGAGAAAGATGGTTGTTAAGTGCGATCTCCATCTCTAGAGAGTCGTTAAGTTGCTCGGCCTGCTTCTCAAGCATGTGATGAACGCCCTCGTTTGCCAACATCTCAGAATCGAGCTGCTGGCGTGCAACGGCGACTTCGTACTCGTAACGAGCAAGCTTTGCCTCAAGCTCTTCAATCTTGTTGTCGCGCTCGCGAACTTGATCATCGAAAGCATCAACCGCAAGCTCATACTGGCTGAGCTTCGTCTCCAGAGATTCCTGGTACGTGTTACTCGCTTCAAGTTGGGATTCCAGAAAACTGGCGTCCTCTGCATATTCAGCAAGATCCGAACGCACCTGTTCAATCTCATTCATACAATCTTCAAGATCAGCAGCACGCTCACATTCGAGCATGTGCAACATCTTCTCGTAGCAGACCATGGTGATTCGGAAATCACGTCGATCCTTGAAAAGAAGATTCTTGAAAGAACGGTTGACACTATCCTGGAACTCAATATTCTCTTCGAGCTCAGTGTAATCTTCCTGCTGCTGCTTTAGAATACCCTTCAACAAACTGTTGGAGATAGTAAGGTCACTCAGTGTTTTCACCAACTGCCTTTCTCGCTGACGGGCGACCTCGATACCTTTCTCCTGGTCGTAAAACTCTTTGAGAAAGTTAGACAAAGCATCCGTAGAATCGGTAGCGTACTCGCGTAGAAACTGCAGGATCTTAACGACCGTTGCATCCTCCACCTCGAAATCGTCACCGAGTTTGTCAACAAATTTTTCGAAAACTGATGGTCCTTTTCCGGACATAACTGACTATAGTGTCTATATGGAAAATAATGCTTAAAGTCGAATCACTTTTGCGGAATCATAAGAGAAGGTACTTGTAGTAATACCGTCTCAAAAAAGTGAATGGTTTAGGAGGATATTGTCTAAAATAGTCATTCTAGCAAAAAAGAAGACAATGGTTATGATTATTCTTGGAACCGGCGAGAGTATTGAGCTCAGTGATGAGGACTTTAACCTGCTCACCATGTTTTCAGTGACGCTCCGCAACATGGCTGAAGATGTTGGCCTGGAAGATATGGAGGCCATCCCCTTGACAAACATGACACCCGAGTGTTTCAATGTTATCATGGAGTGGTGTCACATGCACGCCAGCGACCTTCCTACAAACGAGGCTGGAGAGGTACAGCCGTGCCCTCTGTACACCGATGACGAGATCAAGAACATGCGCGTTGAGTTCAGTCGCAAGGCTGAGATCAAGGATGAGCGAGATCGTGACCTCATGGAGCGAGTCCGGGGTCCGTACGACGCAGCCAGGCTTGATTTCATGCAATCTCTTACGCTTGCTGTTAACTACCTGGATATTCAGCGTCTGATGCACCCTTTGTTCCAAACCTACGCAGGTTGTATCAAGCATGTCCTGAAGCCTTTCAAGAGTAGCGACCCCGAGGCCCCTAAGGCTATCAGGACATACTTCAACCTTCCCGACGACTGCACCGACGCCCAGCGCGCCGAGACACAAGAGGCCGCTCAAATCACTGCAACCAAAGAAGGTTAAGTAAATTTATAAAACTACTCTCCCTCTGTGTACAAGGTAAGTAGAAAGCGCCTCTTTTTGATGTGGACCGAAGCATAGACACACCTCTCTTGGAAGTGCTTCATCTGCTTCCTGATTTGGTTCTCAGCCTTCTCAAGGCCACCCTTTGAGGTTTTGATCTCAAGACAGAGAAGAGGAAGTTTGGTATTCCCCTCTGCCCATGTTATGTCGATCTCCCCGTCCATCGTCTCAACGTTCTGCTTCTGGACAAGCCCTAGTTCTTCCGCTAGGGCAGCGGTTCGTAGAGCAATCGAATCTTCCACGATGTGACCGATAGATTTGTTGGATCTACTCCAGTGCTCCTCAAGGTGGGGCAAAAGGTAGTCGGGGACCGGTTTGTTGTGGACCTCTTGAATCAGTTTTTCAACGATTGTCACCTTCATGGACACCGGTCTTTCGGGAACTGGGAAGACAATCTTCAGTAGATCAACGTTGATCCACTGGAAAGTTAACCCCTCTGACTTCGACAAAAACACAAAGATATCTCTGAAAGAGACGTTGATACTTCGTAGGTATCTGCACGTGTACAAAGCGGTACCACCGTTGATTTGGTAGGACTTTAGCTCATCGAAAATTGTGGCAGCCATGGACTGATGTTCTACCCCATTACCAATTTTAACCATTTTCCCGTCAAATTTATAAAGTTTAACCGTAGTAATCAATCATGACTTCGTCACTTTCCAGAGAGGGGAGTTCCGCAAAAGTGATTCTACTTAGGGTGATATTCCTGAAAAGGTACTAAGGAAAGATTATTATGACCGAGTTCTATTGCCAGCGTATTGCTAACCTTCTGGGTTTCAACAACAAGTCCAAGGTGACTCTTTTGACCAACGATGCAGCTATTGTGGGTAACGCCGCTATTGCTGCATACAACGGTTCGATCAAAACATCTGGACTCCAAGTGATTGAACTTTACGTCTTGAATTCCGACGAATTCGCCTTTGCACGGGTGTACAACATCCTTTGCGATGAGCATCCCAATGCTAAGCGTTGGGCACGATCTGGTGAAGTTATGTTTACCGGAATACCACACTACCGTACACTCAAGCTAATGATGGTCGAAGACAAGAGCATCCAGACTCTTCTGGAGAAGCTACCCTACGACTGTCAACGGATTGCTTTCTACAAGAAGTTTAAGCCTTACATGCAGGACGTGGCGCGCCGCGCAATCTTTGCACGTGAAGCTGGAAACTGCTTGAAACCTGTGAACTTTAGAGAGTTCGAAAGAGTCCGTGCACTCGGTCTACAGACTGAGCTGCCGAAACTTGATGATCTACGGTTCTACCGTGACCATTCATTTGGCCGGTTCTTGAACACTGATGGTTCTCGCAACACTCTTGTGCAGAACATTCAGGCTCTCAAGGACCTTCGAGGAATCGTTTGTGAAAGTCCTGGTCCTTTGATGGATCTGATGACACCAGAGCACGCAGGTAACCTGACAAAGTACGAGAAGGTCCTCTGTTGTAACGAAACAGTTCTTAACGATCTGATTACTGGAAGGCACCGCAACTGGGCTAGTACATGGGAGATCCTGGGATATACCCTGCTCAATGAGGGTGACCCCTTTGTTGAGGGATTCTTGGACAAATGTGCTAAGGTTCATTCAGGAGCAAACTCTGACATTGAGTTTATGTTCAATGCTGAAGAACCCACTGTGTTCAACACCACGTCAATGAGTCCACCACAGAAGCGCCCTTGCAAGAGGAAGCGCCCTAACGTGGAGATGACCGTGGAGCGCGACGGTCAGGTTTCTGATGATGACGACATTCCAGATCTGGAGTCTGTCACTGACAGCGACAATGATGAACCTGAGGTTAAGGCCAAGAACGTTTGGCTCGACACTGCTTACCCTGAAGTGGCAATTGCTAAGGCTTTTAGTGTTATGCACAAGACTGAGACTGAGACTGAGACTGAGACTGAGACTGAGACTGAGACTGAGACTGAGACTGAGACTGAGACTGAGACTGAGACCGAGGAGAAGAGTACGCTTGAGGAGAAGATCCTGTCTATGATTGAATCAGAGAAGGGCAATCCAATTTACAAGCTTCTGACTGATCCTCATATCTTCACTGGACCTGGTTCACAGGGCAAGAGTCTGCTAAACCAAGCGCTCGAAGATCCGGTTTTCCGCAAGCTCATGCCTCACTTTCTACCCGGAGGTAACGGTATGGCCATGTTCTCAAAGCTGATCAACGATCTTACGAGTGACTCAGAGGACAAGCCTGAGGATGCGCCTCTGCCTCCTCCTTTGCCACCAAAGCCGATTGTGAAGCGTAGCATGGCAAAGTTCAAGGCTTTGGCAACTACTACTGTTCAGGCCGGGCGCTACAACAAGTTCATCGGCATGTGCCATACCACCTACCCCAACTCACACAAGGGTAGGCGTATTGCCAGCGATGTCAACGACATTATCGACCGTGAGTACAAGTGGGCCATGAAAGAGGGGCTCTCTAAGACTATGCGCGATAACAACATCCGTCGTGCTCTGATCGACCTTCTTGAAGGTTTGAACTGAATATTCGAATAATTTATAAATCTTTTAGGAACCGTTTTGCTCGAAGCGCCAACGTAGGTTTACGTAGCGATCACATCTGCGACGGCGTTCCTTGCGAGGTTCAACGTCTTGTGTTTCCGTCATGTTGAATCCACGCTGAAGGTACTTCTCGAAACGGAGAGGGTGGACACTTGGACTCACACAGGCCACGTCGTGGAAGACCCAGAGCCAGAAGAGGTATGTGCCGTATACCGTCTCTCCATCCCAGTAAGCCTGGGTGAAAGCTGTATCGCAATTCTTCATCAGCTTGGTCGTCATGCTCTCATTCTGCTTTCTGATAGTCTGAATGTGAGGCTTGTGGTCATAAACCTCCTCACAGTGAATCTGACTACATAGCGTAGTTCTACACTTTCGACTCAGTTCTACGTCAGGTCGTGTTCTCCCCAGACAAGCTTTCGGAATATACTCACAAACCATATCGTTTCTGAGTACAAAGCCTGAGCACATCTCCGGACGTATGCCAAGAGAAGGGCGATAGTTAGAACTGTGGTAGATGTCAAAATCTGTACCGTGCCAGTCTGTCTCAACACCTTTTTCGTGAAGAAACGCTCGAGTGATCGTACTTCCCGACAGATAGAGATGTCTGGATCTAGAGAAAACATGCGACGCTCTCTTCTTAGAAACCTGAAGCCACCAGTTGGACAAAATAGTCTTGATCCGTTCGTTCAGCTTCTCGTCAAAATGAGTCAGAGGAAGCCATTCGTTTGCCGCTGTGTTCATCTGAATAGCTTTACCCACAAAGAACTGAGCGATGTTATCAGGAGTGATCTCAACCTTCTTCTCCTTAAGAGCTGCTCTCCACAAAGGGGGAGATCCTCCAAATTTGTGAAGGAGAAGTTGTACCTCGTCTTTCGGTACATCCCTCATAAAATCCCTATAGTTCCTTTCATAACTAGAGGCAGCTCGATAGCCCCGAGAATAACAAAAAACCTCTAAAGCTTTTTCGAACTCAGGAGTCCCAGTCATCTGTAGCTTGAACATCCCTCTAACCACTTGAAAAGTCTCACCTCTCTTCGTAGAATTACGATTCAGAAAAACTTTTCTTGTAGTCCAAAAGTAAGATGCAGACTCACGATCAGTGACGAGACCAACTCTTCTTGCCATAAACTTAACAACACTGATCCAGAGATCTCTATCTAGAAACGGAATCTCAAGATAAAGACGGCTCCCATGATGGTATTTAATCAGATCCGGGCTAATCGATGTCACCAGCTTGACAACTAGCTTCGTGAAGTGTTCATGTTCATGGTCTAGTGCACTGCTGACAAATGGAATACTGTTGCAGATGATCATCCCAATCTCTGGTTTCTCCAGAACGTGGGCAACCTCTTCGGGTATGCTCTTCTCTATTCGCGTCTTGATAAGATCCGCATAACGAAGCTGTCGACAGCTCTGAATCGCGTTCATGTAGTCGATACCATCAAGGTGTGACAGTACGATACAGATCAGCTCTGGGGGGATGTCCTCCATTGTTGGAGGGTTCTCCGGAATGTAGTCGATCTTCATCGGTGGAACATACGGCTCAGGCTCTGGCCCAAGCTCACGAGGCGTACCTTTCAGCAGTGCTCTCCTGTAATCCATCAAAATAGTTGTTGGATGGATTAGTCAAATTGTTCATTTTCCATTCACTTTTAATTTCAAGTAGTCACCTTCAGTTTGTCACTTCAAGTAGTCACCTTCAGTTTGTCACTTCAAGTAGTCACCTTCAGTTTGTCACTTCAAGTAGTCACCTTCAGTTTGTAATGGGTGGTGCGTAGCGATGAATCAGTTGGACCATCTCGTGGGAATTCCCGCTAAGATTTACCTTACGACATGTGGCTTTAGGAGCTTCCAGAAGATTGTTCTCAAGAATGAACTTAACCTCGTCATAGAGACCCCTTCTGACCAGGAACTTGAAGAAGTCGTCGAGCTGAAGGTTATAAGACTCTGCGTACTCTAGAACCTGGTCGATAATGTCGATATGCTTGTTTTCAACGATTCGTTTCCACATTCTCTGGTCGGAATAAGTGTGACGTCCATAGTACTTGAGACCGTAAAGATATGCTGATGCTAGATGATGATCCATCGGCTCCGACTGAGGTGTGCGGGTCAGCCACTTCTTCCATGGAGCACCCTTTATCTGGTTTAGGGTGTAGTCCAGGACATCAAGTCGACCAGATGCAAAAATATCACCAAGTCTGTCAGGATGATTTTTGATCATATGGATCACTTGTTCCTGGGTAAACCCAAGAATCTCTGAGAGGTCGTGCTCAGCGATAGTCGTATCTTGCTCCAGCTGCTCAAACTCTGCATCCGCGGCCTGAATATAGGCGAAATGCTGGGGCACCGGAATATTTCTCTGTAAGAAGATTCCAACAATCGCTCTCGCCCCTCTCATTCCCCTGGAATGTCCATTAACCCTGATATAATGTTTACAAGGGTAAGACTGAAAACAGAGGTCACCCACCTCGATGGTGTTATCACCCTGGCTGTGGGCTGTGTAGGTATTGTTCATTATAAGAAAGATAAGCTACTATTCTTCTAAGCCACATGAAGCTTACTTCTGGTTTAGAAAAAAGTTTCTACTCCTACAATATGGATAGCGAGTATAAGCGCTACCTGTTTGTACAAAAGGTACGCAATATTACCCCTAGCTATGAATACCGAAATATCATAGAAAGATGGGTGCTCTCGATGGCCAATTTAACGGTCAAAAAACGACCAGATCCAGTCTTCGTCAAAACAACCTTGGAAGAGCCGATTAACCAGAAGATGATGCAGGAACTAATCGAGAAGCGGATTATTCCCAACGAAGAAGACGCCCGTAGTTTTGTGGAGAAGCTCATCAAGATGACGGATCGATTCATTAAAAGCCCAGGTGCCGTCCTCAATGGTAAGAATAACGGTCCAGGAGTAGTTGAGCTTAACCGCGGAACCGTCAAGTATAAAACTTTCTCATTTTGTATTCCTGAGCCACGGATGCGATTGTTGTTAGAGATAGCTGAATATAACAGCGCACCCGATCCAGAAGAGGCGGTGGCACGAATGGTCATGCGATACGCAAGTCTTGGGTTAGGAAGCCAACAGTGGACAGTGCCTTTCAGAAACTATCAACATCTATATAAAAAGTATGGAGTTCGCGTTGAAGGATTCTCCAGTCCGATCAACTCACAACTTCTGGCAGTTAACTATCGTGACACCAAGATCTGTACACTGTTTCCGGACACCGACCACTGGTTCAACTCTATCGGACCGTTCTTTGAGGCTCCGATTGAAAACACTGGTCTAGTGGTGAATCCGCCGTTTATTGAAGACATATTGGCACGCGCAGCAGAACGTTGCGTTGAGCTTGGCAAGAAGAAAAGTGTGCTAAGTTTCTACATTATGCCAGCATGGAAAGACTCGGAAGCTTTTGATATAGTAGAGAAAGAAAGTGACTACTACGTTGATCTGAAGAAAAACACATATCAGTACAGCGATAGCGTCAGCAACAAGTATATCAAAGCAAAGTTTAAAAGCATCATGGCAGTTTTCGGTGGAAAGTCCAACGAAGACTACAGTAATATGACCGATGGATTTGTAATATCTTGATTGGTTCTTATGAGGGGTAGGATAGAATGCATCTATCCCGTGAGTGGCCACTCGAAAATCTTTTAAAAAGAATGTACCAGCTAGTGAGGTAACAGCGCGCTTCTTAATCGGCAAACCCCCTTAGAGGAGAAGGAAAGCCGGCGAAACTTGGAAAGGTCTTGCTTGCTCAAATGAACAATTGTTGTTACAGGTGTTGAAACCTAAGAACTGCAAGTTTATCTAACCGTGCCAGTGTCCGAAGACACTAAGAGAAAGCCCAGAATTCTCCAAGCAGACTCTCGATACCGTAGCATGTACGTTTTTAATGACTGATTTTGGAGATTTCGCTAAAATCAATTCAGTTTTTTTTATGAGGGATCCATTGATCCGATTGTGTTGGGTGGGCCCATAGGGACCGTTAGGTTGTGCCAATTATGATGGAGCAAGTCAGCTGTCCTACTCCATCATAACATACACGTATCATACATATATGACTGATTTTGGAGATTTCGCCAAAATCAATTCACTTTTTTACATAGCAGGATGTCTCTTACTTTTTGCGCTTGCCGCCTTTGTGTTTGCGCTTCATGGCGGTACCTGCGGCGATGAATACGACAAAGTTGTTGCCTAGTTCAGTAGTTTCAACCTCAATACCCACTACCTCGTCGGCGCCCATTTGTTGGGCCCTCTGGGTGAGGTCGGCGATGGCCTCAGCACGTACATCGAGATACTTTTGCTCGATCTCTAGCTGACGACCACCGAAAAGACCACTAACAGAGCCAAAGAGACCCCTAAAAAAAGAGATCGCATGGACAGAGATCCCGTGGACAACACCAATAGGTTCCAACTCTTGCATGTTGTAGTACCCAGTAGTCTGAAGACGCATCCTATATCCATTAGGAATATGTTTATTCATTAGGAAAGAAGTTAGTTATGAGGCGACCACCTCTTTACAGGTGATCTAGTGATTTTGAAGAGAAATGCTACAATTGGTCCGATAACACTACCTTTAAAGCGTATTTTTACGATAGTACAGGGGCTAAAGTCGGACCAAGCTCAATTCATGGGGGTTTTTCACTTGGAGGTTCTAGGAAGAGTCCACCTCGTACCTATAACGGCTTCCTTCCTCGCAGGTAGAGAGTCAGGAGCACGTAGAGACCAAAATAGGTCAATCCATATGCCAAAATGTTAGTCATGTTTTGGGGTGTGGGAAAAGGGGGAGATGTACTTTAACTCTTTTGCAGGTATATTCTGTCATCAATTTTTTATGAATAGTTGTCAATATCGTTTCCACATGGCTTCAGCAGTGTCGAGGAAGTCGATCTCATTACGAACCATCTTTTTAATCTTATTCTGACGAGAATCGTTCACCCAGATCCTAAAGATGGCCTTGCTGATCTTGGGACTAAAGGAGATACCGTTAATATATTCCATCTGCTTGGGGTCTAGGGTGAGCGTCTGCCCGACGGCCGCAGCGCTAATATCACCCCAGATCTTGGTACTTTTGCTCTTCGGAACCCTAAAACTCCAGAAGCCACCCTTCTTGTTAGCCGGATCCTCCCACATCGGCATAATACCCTCCTTCATTAGGAAGAACATACCAGCAGAAATATCGGTAACGGAGTTAACCATCTTGTAGTAGTCTTCTAGGGTCTCCAAGACCAAAAGCTTCTTATAACTGTCGATAGACCAGTCGTCCTCGTCCACCTTGTGGAACCATAGAACCCAACGGTGAGCTAAAGGATACTCTGTAGTACTTGTTGTTTCCGACATACTATATCCCTATCAAAATATCCTCCTAAACCGAGCGAAGTTCCTTTTTCAGAAGGGTGCTGAGACTCTCTTAAAAGTGATTTGAAAATGCCTAATATACTGACTAGAGTACAAACCGTAATGGCTTCATACGAAGAAGACGAAGATTTCCCACCGTTCTTTGAAGTGGTGAAGGATGTTGAAGGGGTAAACCGCCTCATCAACAAGATTGTTCATCACTTCTGGTGGACCATTATCATCGAACGGATGAAGTACATGAATACCTACGCAAGGCTCCTTGCTTACGAAAAAGAGCTAGAACGTTGGCAGTACCTAAGTGGAACCATCTTCGATGAACTAATGGAATCACCTCTCCTAGAAGATGACCCAAACAAGGAGTTTGATGTATTTAAGTTCTTCTTCATGAAGTTCATTCAGAACATCTCGAAAGCGATGGGAATGAGCGACGACAGATTCATTAACTTTTGTACAACTATTCTGGAACAGGTTGAAAGCGATACCATGATAGTCGATGGGCATCCCGTAAAGGGAGGTCTTAACGGTCTCCTGGTATGGGTTGCCAGTCATATCCAGAATCTCAAGAGCGACTATCTCCAAGGTCTTCATAGCGAAGAGTGCACTGTTGAACAGTTTGATGAATGGATGGAGAAGGAGGTTGAAAAACTTTGTCTCAAATCTATTGATGAAACACCTTTTCAAAAGGTTCACGCCAGACTTTTCATCGCTATCGCCGTCTATTTCTCCAACAAGGATAGACAAAGTCTAGTTGAAAGTCAGGTTTCCAAGGCTCTAAAAGTGAAAGCTTAGAGGCTTATTTGGTAAACTACTTATAAAATGTCTTTGATTGGGTATCACGGTAGTATCAAGAAGTCGTGCTACGGCGACTCCATTAAGTGGCACTGTGAAAACTCAGGCGTAAAATGCCTCCAAGTAGTCATGAAAAGTCTCTATAAGTGGGCATGCTCGAAGCTCAAAGACGCTGACTGTCAAGCATGTCGACAGTATGTCCTCGAGAATGATGTCTTCATTGTTTCTCACGGTTCTTACCTGATTAACATGGCAACCGCATGTGCCGCTGATAGCAAAGAGATGAAGAATGCCGTTGACGACCTCAGGGCCGTTGCTAGGATCGGTGGAATCGGTTCGGTTTTCCACGTCGGAAAGCATAAGAAGCGAGATATCGCTGAATGTCTAAACAATATGGAGGCCTTCATTCGAGAGGTGATTCGTCAAACCCCTGAGGTCGACACCCACTTCATTCTGGAGACCGCCGCTGGCCAGGGTAGTGAGCTCTGTGTCAAGATGGAAGACTTTGCAGCCTTCTATGATAGGTTCAGCGAAGACGACCGGAAAAGGGTACGACTATGTGTTGACACCTGCCATATCTTCGCCGCCGGTTACGACCTCACTAGCCCTGAAGCCGCAGTCGCTTTCATCCGGAAGTTCGAAGATCTGATCGGCTGGAAGTACGTCGATGTCGTTCATCTTAACGACAGTAAGCATCCGTGTGGGTCCAAGAAGGATCGACACGAAAATATCTGTCAGGGATATGTCACAGTACAGGGACAGAAGCCAGAAGGTCTTGCCAGGTTCGTCTACGAGATGACCGTCAGAGATATTCCGATGGTACTAGAAACTCCTAATGGTACTCTAGAAAAGCCAGGAGAGGTGTTGCTTGTAAAAAAGTTGGTTCAGCTTGGAGCCGAACTAGTAGCTTCTTAAGAAACCAAAAACATTTCTTTATAACTTTCCATCAGTTCGGGAGCCTTAGGGATATCGATCTTGATGTCGTCGATGTTCTCCAGGAATTCGTTAAACACTTCCTGAAGATCTAGCTGAAGCTCCTTCGTAAGTTCGCTAAGTTTTTGGGCATCGTTCGGCTGATCAAGTGCAGCGTTCAGAACGATCTCTCCAAGGTCAACAGCTTCAGCGTTACTCAGTTTAGAAACCGTTTCACTTAGGTCAACACCACGACGGTACTTGTTAACAAGAGTTTCGATCTGCTCATACTCAAGGGTGACCTTTGAGGCAACGTTGGCCCAGCTCTTGCCATTGTTCATCTGTCTTTCACCCTTCTTGCTGATAAGAAGATCCTCCATCATAAATCGAATACGGTTACACCAGTTGTAGCTGTTGAGGAGTCGCTCGAAATGATCCAGATACTGCTTGATGTAAGGTGCAGGGAACTTTCTCTTCTGCATTACCTTCCAACCGGTAACAAAGGTTTCGATGCAAACGTCGTTAGGCTGACTGGCTGGTGGAAGCGGTTCACCCTTACTGTCAAGGTCGCTAACTCCGAGAAGATCGAAGAAAACAATGTGAACGGCGGGTTGACTAATAAGACGATCAAGGTAGAGCTTAACGATGAACTCTACGATGGCTAGGATGTGTCGCTTAGCCTTAAAGCGATCACTCTCGTCCTCGGCAGTTTCCATCGCCTGAAGGTACTCGTCACGTTTGGAAAACTCCTTCTGTAAAAGGTTAAGAAGATTGCGGCGGAAGTTAACCTGCTTGCGACTGTCAGCGCGAAGGGCCTCCTCACTATGGAAGGGACCATGAAGGGTGGTATCATCCTTCTCAACGTTGTAGTTGTGCCCCCAGTAGAGCTCACCGTCGTTGTCTACAATGGTGACAAGCTGGTCGTGCCATTCCTGCATGGACCAGATCTGGGAACAGAGGAGGATGTAGATAGATTGGAACTGCCGGTCGAAGATGATCTTACGATGCACCTCGATGGCGAGAATGTCGAGCGTTTCAACACTGTTAAACTGGGAAATCTTAGACTGCAGCTCCGCAATAATCTTCTTTGCGTTGCTGTCGTTAATCTTGTTAAGAGTTCCCCGTACAGACTGCTGAATCCGCTCGATATCCGAGTTAGGAGTAAAGAGCTTAAAGTTCGATCCACCGCGCACAATTACGTGGTTTCCACGCTTCTTAAAGTGCTTCTTCGGGAAAGATTTGTACTTGGTTGTTCTACTGAAAACTGGTGTCTCGCTATCGATCTCAAGAATATGTTTATAATCTTCGATAAAGTCACCAATGTTCTCAATCTTCGCCTCAGAATACTGAGAAGCCAAACCACGGATAAATTCTATAGTGTAGATCATCGCACTTTACTCCTTAGGATATATATCTCTAAATCAAAAAAAGAAAGCCTCTTTGGCTGAAAAACTAGAATTCCAGCAGGAGAGAAGCTCCGCGTAGCGGGGCTGAGCGACATGAGGCGTAGCCGAATAAGAAGTCACAGTTTTGAAATAAGAAGTCACAGTTTTGAAATAAGAAGTCACAGTTTTGAAATAAGAAGTCACAGTTTTTGAAGAGTTGACCAGTTCAAGCCAAACTGTTTGATCATCTGGCGAACTGTTTGTTGGGGGTACATGCCTCCGTTTCTAAAAAGATGGGCGTAGTATTTGGCGGCGCTGTCGTTCTCGCCGTGAATGCTGTAAATGTACATCGGGATCTTAGTCTGGATTGAGAGCATGGCGTTCTTCAGTTGGAAGTTCCGGTAAGTGATAGTTCGTTTTAGCTTGCTACTAAGCCACTTATAAATGTAAGGAGGGTTCTTAAGACGAAGTTTATAACTGTTCTTCAGATGGGCGTGGTTAAATCCGTAGACATTAACCGGCACATTCTTAACATTAACATTCAGAGTCATCCCCAGAGCGATAAACGGCATCTTAAAAGGGTTCATCCCCCTCTTAGCCATCCAGATTAGGCCGGTCGGGAAGGTGATAAACTGTAAATAGTTTACCTTGTGTCCCTTCTGCTTATAATATTCCTGGATCAGCTTGGTAAAATCTGCATGCAGGGCGTCGTCGTCATCTAAGCGGGTGGTGATCATATGATTCACATTCGTGTCGATACCGGCGTCGGCTAGCCAGTCTATCCGACTGAGCTTGTAGGTTTCTGGTTTCCACTCTAAGATTCGGATGAAGTCGTGCTCCTTAGTTAGATCTTCGAGCTGCTCGCGATATTTGTCGTTCAGTTTCTGGTCGATCAGCAGGACCCAGTAAAACCGCTTAGAGGTCTGGTTAAGGATAGATGGGAGACAGATCGTCTTAAAAACCCTCATCCTCCGGTCTAAGCGCTTCGGGCTAAAGAGACATCCCTGCTGCTCTGTCAACATGTTAAACCTCACACTAAAACGGGTGATTATCACATGCCGGTAGCTCATCGCTCCTATAATTTAAAATTACGTTTTCTAAAGAAGGTTCTGACACGTCTAGGATCGGAAGCATTAAGACCGGGGTTAAGGAGATATCGTGTCAATGCTTTAATTTAAGGACTGACTGGTGTCGGGAATACACTTGGGGGTTTTGAGAAAGTTTTTTTTACTGGTGCTCTTTAACCGGAAAAGATAAAGTTTGTCTTGGACTCTTGGTCTCTGGTCACAACTTTCCCCCCTGAGATATATCTTCTGAGGTTGTTAATAGGATATTATTAATAATAATTATAAGTATATTGAATTATAATTAATATCCAATAGTATACACTATAATATTTTCTTTAACACACAAGATAGGGTCCACACTTTCTCATCCCACATAAGATAACTGTGTGGGCTTAGAGTTTTATTATTAGATAGATGTATAAAATGACATACGAATGTTTTAGATGTGGATATGAAACTAGTCGTAAAGATGCTTTTCGGAGACATTTAATTGGTACAGAAAAAAAACCAAGAATCAAACATTGTAAAATTAAATACTTAAATGTGGATCCACACGAGATACTCGAGAAGTATGACACTTTCCTTGATGAATATAAGGAGGCAAAGGAAGCTGGTCCATCTAATACAACTGAGGTATGGAAATGTGATAAATGCAATATGCAAACACCTTATAAGGGTAATTATCAACGACATATTAAAAATAAGGTTTGTTTATCAGAGTCACAACTTTTACTTGAGGAAATAAAAGAACTTAAAGAAAATC
>Ga0180438_10003428_pt1 | contig 24041 bp, 23 predicted proteins | sample SS_ome_12_FD_132455 | JGI IMG/M metagenome (GOLD analysis project Ga0180438, IMG submission 132455) | Hypersaline lake sediment archaeal communities from the Salton Sea, California, USA - SS_3_D_2 metaG | ecosystem: Environmental > Aquatic > Non-marine Saline and Alkaline > Hypersaline >...
CCGGGTCCGTGCCGACCCGCTCGTGAACCGTTATCCGATCGCCCTTGACACTGACCCGATAATTGCGCGCCCGGGGATGCCGCTCGACCTCCGCCTCGACCGCTGTCACCTCCTCGGGCAAAACCTTGATCGGGCGAATCTTTGCCAGCGAGACAATGCCGTTGACGCTTTCGCTGATCTCATACCCCTCGGGTATGAGATCCACGGGCTTGCCTTTGGGCTCTCGGGCGAAATAATAGCGCGGTTTGCCCGTCTTGGTGACGCCCTGACAGAGATAGTAGGTCCTCCCCTTACGATTGGTGTACGTAACTGGCATCATGCACCCTCCTCCGAAACGCATATCTCGTAGTTGATGGTACGCTGCGCTGCTGGTTGCCAACTCGTCGTTGGCACGTAAATTCGCAGACAGGCCTCCGGATGTCCATATAGTTCACGGCCAGCGACTCCTCTGCCCATTCGCCCAAGGTCATTCGCTCGTCCAAGCTTTAGGTTTCTGTTTCGGCGCCAGGCAACCATACTTGGCACGTACGCTCATCCAGCGACCAACCTGTGGGCGTCACCCGCCAGCCTGGCACGAGGTTATAGGGCAGCACGCGCTCGACCCAGGTGCGCTCGCTTTTTTCGTGGCCGAGCGCAAGGACGGCAAGGATACCGTGAGCCAGTCGACCGGCGGTCGTGCGGATCAACTGTCGTTCTTCCGAGGGCGTGATCCGGCGTTGTGTCAGTGGATACGTCGAGCTCTGCCCGGCGTGAATGTCCTCCACCGGCCCATTGCGCCAGCAGGCATTGATGACCACATTGGCCAGGATTCGCGTCGGGTGGGCCTTGGCATCGGCCCGTGCACGCTTGCCCCTTTCGTCTTGTGTCCGAGACAGCAACGTGGCTGCGACGTCTGGCCGGCTCAGTCCCAACAGGTCACTGGAACAACGATCCGTCCTGGCGTGCTGCAGCGTCATCGGCAAATGACGGGCGGCCCACACCATTGCAAGACACTGCTCCCAATCGTTGCGCATGATGTCAATCCACTGAGCCAGCGCTGCGGACGCCTCGATGTTGATCCGGGCCATCTCGCCATCCGCAATTCGGCTCAGACCCCCCTGCCGCGCTTGGGGCCACAGGGGCTTGTCGCGATCCACCAACACCGCCATGTACGAGCCCCACCTCAGACACACGGCAGTTGCAGCTACCGCCTCTCGACCCATGTTGAGACCTGAATAGTCTGGCTCCTGAGGCAGTGACATCAGGTAAGCCAGTACCTGCTCGAAAAGGGTCGTCTCGGGCGGGTGGACATATCGCCGCATCGTGCCGTCGGCAACCGGCATTTCCTCCCACCAACCGGCATTGAGTGTCAAGTCTCGGTTCACGCGCACTGTCAGCGTCTGCTTGCCAAAACTCATCGGACCCTCAAGTCACCATGCGTGGCCCAGCATACGGGAGGGCAACTGCCCGCCACTTCTTTGCGCAGGCAAACCACACAATTCTTCCCAGGCCTTCATCGCTGCCAGATAGTCTTCCATGCTCTCAAACACTACGTTTCCTGCGTACACCTTGGTCATCTTTTTGAACCCTCCACGGAAGCCGTTTCAGCGTGCAACGGGTGCGCACCTTCAGCGGTCATTTGGCGACCAATCCCAGCGTGCTGATCAGAATTCCCGTCTTCGGGTGCTGGTTCAGGTAGATCAGCGTTCCCTCCATGTGACCGACTGCGCTGCCTTGACTTTCTGCTTTTCTTTGTCATCGCCCTCCGTCCCTCCATCCCCATCACGGGTCACCCTATGCGATGGGCATCCGTTCGTGCACCGGTCGGTGAGTGATGATAGCCTCCTCCTGGTGTCACTGGTTCGGTGTCACGTGAACAGCCCCTCGACGCTCAAATAACGCTGACCGGTGTCGGCAAAGATGCACACCACCACCTTGCCAACATTCAGAGGCCGTTTGGCGATCTCGAGGGCGGCATGGGCCGCTGCCCCCGACGAAATCCCCACCAGCAGGCCCTCCCGGCGCGCAATCCGGCGACACATTTCGAAGGCCTGCGCCTCGCTGACCAGAAAAATCTCATCAATGACCTCGCGGTCCAGCGTGTCGGGCACAAAGCCCGGCGCGGTGCCCATCATGCGGTGTGGCCGAAAGACCCCCCGGGAGATGTATGGCGCTTCTTCCGGCTCGACGGCGACCAGTTGCACGCCCGGTTTCCGTTCCTTCAAATAGCGCCCCGCGCCACAGATCGTGCCGCCGGTCCCTAGCGCAGCCACCAGGACCCCCACCTGACCTGCCGTGTCGTCCCAGATCTCCGGGCCGGTGGTCCGATAGTGGGCCCTGGGATTGGATGGGTTGACGTGCTGGCCGACGTAGAAATAATCCGGGTGTTCGGCCAGGATTTCTTTGAGCCGCTTCCGCGCCCCTGCCGTACCCTGCGAGGCGGGCGTCAGAATCAACTCTGCGCCCAAGGCCCTCAACACCTGCCGGCGCTCCAGGCTCTGGATCTCTGACATGACGAGGATCGCCTGGTAGCCTTTGACCGCCGCGATAGCGGCGACCGCCATGCCGGTGTTGCCACTGGTGGCCTCGATCAGCGTGCTGCCGGGTCTGAGCCGCCCCTCGCGCTCGGCGTCCTCGATGATGTACAGCACTGGCCGGTCTTTTACGCTGAGGGGGTTCATGAACTCGCACTTGGCGTAGACCTGCTGCTCTTCCGCCAGCCGCTCCAGCCGCAGCAGAGGCGTGTGGCCGATCATCTCCGTGATATCCCGATAGAACTTCATGCGGTTACTCCCTTGTGACAGCCCTTCGGCAGTAGGGCTCGGTCAGGAGACCCTCGCCCACTCAAGCAGTAGAGGCCCGGTCAGGAGACCTTCGCCCAACTCAAGCCTGCTTGACCTCGATGCGGGCCTACTCGGCCAGCGCTCACTCCCTTGCGAACAGTCACCCTCACCGCGATTTCTTGGCGACCAGCGCTGCCCGCTCCTCCGCCGACAGAAAAGCAACGACCAGGGCGTTGCGCTGGGCCTGCCGTATCTGCCCGGCCGTCAGGCCCGCCGCCGGCGCAGCCACCTCGTATTCGTGGGACAGATCGATGCCACTGATGCCCGGATCGTCCGTGTTGATGGTGGCCAACAGACCCCGTTCGACAAAGCCCCGCAGCGGATGGCTGGCATAGTCCGGCACCGTGCTGGTCTGCACGTTGCTGGTCAGGCTCGATTCGATGCCGATCTGGTGCTCTGCCATATAATCCAGCACCGCCGGATCCTCAACCGCCCGAACGGCGTGGCCAATGCGCGTCGCTCCCAGGCGACGAACGGCCTGCCACACACTCTCTGGCCCTGCCGCTTCGCCCGCGTGGACCGTGATCTGCCAGCCGACATCTCTCGCCTGCCGAAAGTGCTCGTCAAACAGCTCTCCCGGCTGGTTGGCCTCATCGCCTGCCAGATCCAGGCCCACCAGCCGATCGCGATGCTGCAGCAAGGCGTTTAGCTCTTTCCAGGCAACGTCCGGCCCGTACGTACGGCTGAGAATGCCGATCAGCTTCGCTTCGACGCCGCAGTCACGCGCGCCCGCTGCCACCCCGTCGGCCACCGCTTCCACCACGCCCGCCGGATGCAGGCCGTGCGCTTCGGCCATGAACCACGGGCTGAAGCGCAGTTCGATGTAATCGATGCCCTCGCCGCGCGCATCGGCCACGTTTTCGTACGCCACGCGGCGGCAGGCATCGTGATCCACCAACACACCGGTCATCCACTTGAACTTGTCAATAAAGGCCATGATCCCGGGCTTTGCTTCCGTCACCTGGACGTGAGGTCGCAGCCCTTCGAGGTCCCAGGCAGGCAAGGGCAGGTTGTGCTGGCGTCCCAGATCGAGGATAGTCTCGAGGCGCACACTGCCGTCCAGGTGACGATGCAAGTCAATCAGGGGAAAGGTGTGATCGACGTTGGTCGTGTTGATGTCGCTCATCATCCCTACCTCTCTGATGGGGTCACGGCTGGCAATCCATGCCGACGCCACGATTCGAGGCCGGCCCGTATCAGCTCGATACCCGACGCGACGCTCACCTCGCTCCCCTCACCCTGGCCATAGACCGAAACGAGGGCAAAGGCGACGACCTTGCCGGTCGCCATCACCGTGTCAACCGCAGCCTGTACCTGCTCCATATCGGGCCCGTTCGGCTCCCGGGTGCCGTGGTTGGGGACAAAGGATTCGTCGAGGATGTCGGCGTCAATGTGCAGGTAGAGCATGTCGCAGCGGTTGGCCAGGCTGGCGACGCTCTGTGCCAGGTCTGCGCCAGGGAAGCCGGGAGCCGGGGCAGCGACGACGACGTCCGTGGCGCGAATGAGCTCCTCTTCTCGCGGATCGAGGTTCCGCACGTCTACCATCAGGATGCGGTCGCTTGGCAAAGGGGCAACGACGTGCGAGCGCTCGCGCCAGCGCGGATACGCCAGGCCGGCGCAGACGGCCACCGGCATGCCACCGAGCATGCCGGACAGGCTGGTTCTAGGGGTGTTGAAATCGCCATGGGCGTCAAACCAGACCAGACCAACCCGCGCAGCCGGGCCATGTGCGTCCTGCAACCCACCGAGGACGCCGGTGGTGTGAGAGCAATCGCCGCCGGTCATGAGGATCGCTTTCCCCTCACGCCGCGCCGAGGCAACCGCGTCGGCGATGGCGCCGCCGAGCAGGCCGAGGTTGTCGGTCTCTTCTTCCTCCCGCCGGTCCTCGGGGAAGGCCGGTTCGACGACGTCCACCGGCACCTGGGCCTGGCTGTAAACGCCTGAGGCGGCATAGGCATCCAGGGCGCGCTCATCGTCGTGGGCCAAGCGACTGCCTCTGTATCGAACGCCGATGACTTGTAGTGCCGGTAGCGGCTGTGGTGCCATCATCGTTGACCTCCTGTTTTTCAGTTCGTGGTGATCGGTAGTGGGCAATGAGTAACGAGTCATGCGTATCAGATAACGAGTTACGCTGGTTGCATCGCCCCCAGGTGAGCCAGTATCGCGGCGCCGGTCTTGATGCCCGTGATAAAGCGCTCGATCTCCAGGTTCTCGTTCGGAGCGTGGTTCGCCTCGTCGGCGTTGGCGTAGGGCACGCCAAACGCCGGGAGGCGCAGTATCTTGGTAAAGACATAGTCCGGCAGGCTGCCGCCCATGGCTGGCACGAACAACGGTGGCTCGCCCTGCGCGGCGATGATGCCCTGCCGTAGAGGCGCGGTAAAGGGCGAGTCGATCGGCGTTTTGGAAGGGTCCATGCCGCCCTGGCGGATAATCTCCACGTCGGGCGCGTGCCGCCGCACGTGGGCTTCTACCTTGCCAAAGATCTCCTCGACGGTCTGCGCCTCGACCAGGCGGATGTCGCACTTGGCAAACGCCTCGTGCGGCAGGACCGTCTTTGATCCCTGCCCGCCGTAGCCACCATGCAGCCCATTGATGGTCAACGTCGGCCAGGCCGACAGACGATCGTAGAAGGGGCGATCGCGTGGCTGATCGAGGTGCTCCAGACCCAGCTCTTGCGTGACTGCCGCCACGTCGACCGGCAAATCGGCCAGTGCCGCGCGCTCGAGTTCCGTCTGTGGCTCGACGTTGTCGTAAAAGCCGTCGATCGTGATCTCACCCCGGTCGTTCTTCATCGTGCCCAGCAGATGGACCAGCGACCAGAGGGGATTGGGCGCCACTCCTCCCCAGTTGCCGGAGTGCAGATCGCGGTTGGCACCGCGGGCCCGCAGCTCGAAGGAGACAACCCCACGCACGCCGAAACAGATGCACGAGCGGCCGCTCTCGTGTACCGGGCCGTCGGCGGTGATCACCAGGTCTGCGCCAAGTTGCGCCCGGTACGCACGCACAAAGGCCGGCATGTGAGGGCTGCCGAGTTCCTCCTCGCCCTCGAGCAACACGATGACGTTACAGGGCAGGCTGCCTCGGCAGGCCAGCAACGACTCGACGGCCAGGATCTGGGCCAGGTGCTGGCCCTTGTTGTCGCCGACGCCGCGGGCGTAGAGCCGGCCGTCGCGGATGGTCGGCTCAAAGGGAGGCGAGAGCCAGGCGTCAAGTGGGTCGGGCGGCTGAACGTCGTAATGGCCGTACAACAGCACGGTCGGTGCGCCCGGCGCATCGGCGCGCTGGCCCAGCACGACCGGCCAACCAGCGGTCGGCACGATCCGCGACTCCAGGCCCAGCCGGTTCATCACCCCGGCGATATACTCGGCGACCTCACCTATTCCGATGCCGTGGGCGCTGATGCTCGGGCGACGGACATAGTCGATCAAGCGGCCGATGAATTCCTGCCGACGAGCGTCGACATAGGCAAAGACATCGGTTAGATCAGGGCGTGTTTGAGACGATGGACGAGCCATATGGTTCATATCCTCCTCGAGAACAGCGCTTCTGCTACATGGATTTCAATATGACAGGCAAGTAGATTCGCGTCCCACCAACGAGCAGACGAACCGTGGCCCTCTGGGTCAGGCCGCCGCCGGTGGCCGTGATGGGCACGTGGTGCCACAAGCCAGGCAGGAGCGGCCCGGCTGGATGGGTGTCGTTCAAGGTGAGCAGGGCCGAGCCCGGTGGTGTGACGGTGGCAGGCGACAGGTCCACCATCAGGCTGGGCGACGGGCTGGCGGTCGCCAGAGTGACGGCGGCGCTAAAGCTGCCATTGACTGCCAGCGTGAGTGTGTAGGTGGCCACGCCACCAGGCTCAACCGCCTGTGTGGAGGGGGTCGCGCTGAGAGTAAAGCCCTGCACTTGCCCCGAGTCCCGGTCTACCATGAGCGATGATTCATCTACCGCTTGAAAAGCCGAGCCGTAGACCTGGTGCAGTTCGTGAAGCACGTCGTTGTCCCATCGTTCGTCGGGCACGCCAGAGAGGTACCACGCCGAGCCGTTGTCGGCCAGGATCATGCCATACTTTATGAGGGCGCGGAGGATGACCTGCGCTTCGGGCGAGAAGCCAGAGATATCATAGTTCGCCCGCAGACGAAAGCGCTGGCCCATTGGAGGGTACTGCAAACCGGTCAGTTTTGAGGCGTGGTGGCGGGCAGGCCAGATATAGTCCTGGCGCGTCTGCGGAGCCGTGAAACGCAGGGCATGGTTGATTTCGCCTGCTGCGACTTCGTCGTAACGCACCAGCCCGGGCAAGATGGGTAGGCCAGCGGCGTCGGCGGAGGTCCAGGTGTCCGGCCGGAGCGCGTTCGAATGCAGGTCAAAGAGGGCCCCCGATCCAGCGTGCCAGCTGCCATCGGGCTGCGGAAAAGCGTAGAACAGCTCGTACAGAATGCAGTTGTCGCGATCCAGCACCAAGACATGCCGGTCGCCGTCGCTCTGTGGACCACCTTCGATAGGCGCGCCGGCGGGAATCGGATAGGGACCGGGGTCACTTTCATCGTCGTAATCAAAAGTGACGTCCACTTTGGGTTGGGTGCCGGGCACATCGACATACGGGATGCCGATCGGTCCACCGTCCCACGTGCCGGAGCCAAAGTCAGCGTGGACGTACCGGTCCTCGCCTATGGTGCTCACGTAGGCGGCCGAGTTGGCGTCAAGTGGCAACGTGTCGACAGGAGCATTCCACACATTGTCGGCCGGAAAAACCGGGCACCCGGCCAGTGTTGGCGCTGCCCGGGGTGACGGTTGTTCAGCGTGGGTGACAAAGGCCTGGCAAGCGAGAATGGAGATGAAGACGATCAAGCACACGACAGAAACCAAAAGCACAAGGCGGTGAATTTTCATGGTCTGACACACTCGAAGCTGAGGATTGGAAACACCCTACCTGACACCAAGAAACGCCCTCAGAGGGTGTCTGATTATTCATCATTGCGATTCAGACCCTAAGGGTTTTCAGGAGAACCGGCCCCGAAAGGGTTCTCGAGAAGCCCAAAAACATGGTTTTCAAAGGTGTTTTCAGAAACCCTTAGGGTCTTTACGTAATTTTCATGAACGCCCTCAGGCGCTGAAACCAGCTTCTGAAGGGCTCTCACTCCCCGGCCAGGAAGCGGGCGGCGATCAGGGCGAACATCTTTGACACCCAAGGCAGCCAGTCCAGCGACACGTACTCGTTCTTCTGGTGAGCGCCACCCCGCTGGGGCCCCAGGTGAAGGCAGGGAATGCCTCCCTCACCGGCAAAGATGTTGGCGTCGGTGATGCCGTAGGCATATTCGTAACAGGGCTCCACACCCATCACCTGCCGGTATACCGCGTCGAAAACCTGGAGGATGGGACTGTCCTTACTCATCACGTAGGCCTCGTACCGGGGCGGCTTGGTTTTCACCTCAACCTCAGCGGCGAGGTTCAACGATCTGACGAGTCTCTCCATGTCCTCGATCGCCGTCTGCACCGTCTCGCCGGGGACCAGCAGCCTGTTCACCTCGAAGCGGCAGCGATCGGGTATGACCACCGAGTAGATCTCGTAACCGCCCTCGATCTTGAGGGTGCAATAGTTACCCGTCCCAAAGTCGGGGTGCTCCTTGAAATCGAGCTGATCCAGATGGGCCAGGATCCTGGCGGCTTCTTCGACGGCGTTGACCCCCATGTGCGGCCTGAACCCATGGGCGGCCTCCCCCTTGACGTGGATATCGTACAGGATCTTGCCGGTGATGCCAAGGGGAATGGGCTTGGTTTCGTCGCCGGGATAGGGCTCGGCCAGGACGACGGCGTCCACCGCCCCGTAGTCCGATGCCAGCATGGCCTTGGCCCCCTTCCCGTAAGCCTCCTCGTCAATGACCCCGGAGAAGGATAGCTCGCCCTTGAAGCTGTGGTCAGACCGCGCGAAGGCGCGGAGCACGTTCAGGATGCAGGCTATGCCGCCCTTCATGTCGCACGCGCCCAGGCCGTGGAGCCGACCGTCTTTCGTTACAGGGGCGAAAGGGTCGGTGTCCCAGCCGTCCACCACGGGCACGGTATCTGTGTGCCCGTTCAAGTTGAGCCTCTTGCCGGGGCCATCTCCCTTCAGCCTGGCGTAGACGTTGGGCCGGCCCGGCTCAACCTCGTGCATCTCGCACTTTAGGCCAAGGCTCTCCAGCTCGGCCCGCAGGTACCCGGCGAGTTCCGCCTCCTGCCCGACCACCGAGGGAATGCGGACCATCTCCTCGAGAACCCTGACCGTGTAAGCGTCATCCAAATTGGTTAGAATGTCGTCTTCCATTGGGCTTGTCCTCGCTTCCTCAGTGACTCATTCGCCCCCTTATTACTCCTCATCCTTCCGCCATCCGACAGGGAATCACAGAATCCAGTGTAAACGAAGCCAGTGTATCACAAAAGGCCCACGTGGGCAAACTCAAACGTTCGCCTTGCCTGCCCCTACTTGAACTGGCTCATGTACAGACCGTGATAGAACCCGCGCTGTTCCAACAACTCGTCGTGCGTGCCGCGCTCGATGATACGACCTTCATTCACCACGAGGACCTTGTCCGCGTCGCGGATGGTGCTCAACCGGTGGGCGATGACGAAACTGGTGCGCCCTTCCATCAAGCGCAGCAAGGCGTCCTGGATGTGAACCTCGGTGCGGGTATCCACACTGCTGGTGGCTTCATCCAGGATCAGGATTGCCGGGTCGGCCAGCACGGCGCGGGCGATGGCCAGCAACTGCCGCTGGCCCTGACTCAAGTTGCTGCCGCGCTCCGAGAGTGGGGTTGCGTACCCCTTGGGGAGGCGACGGATAAACCGGTCGGCATCCGCCAGTTTGGCGGCAGCGATGCACTCCTCGTCGGTGGCATCGAGCCGGCCGTAGCGGATGTTCTCCATCACCGACTCGGAGAAGAGGAACGTATCCTGCAGCACGATGCCCAGTCGGCGGCGCAGACTCGCCTTCTGTACATCACGGATGTCCCGCCCATCAATACGGATGGCGCCCCGATCCACCTCGTAGAAGCGTGTGAGCAGGTTGATGATCGTCGTCTTGCCCGCGCCCGTCGGCCCGACCAGGGCGATCGTCTGCCCAGGCTGCGCACGCAGGCTCATATCCTTGATGACGGGCACGCCGGGCACGTAGCCAAAGTCCACGTGGTCAAAAATGACCTCGCCCTTCACCTCGTCGAGCGCGACGGCATCCGGCGCATCGGTGAGTTCCGGCTGCTGATCGATCACCTCAAAGACCCGCTCGGCCCCGGCCAACGCAGCCTGGATCTGGTTGTAGAGATCCCCCAACTGGCGCAGTGGCGCAGCGAACTTGCGCGAGTAGCTGTAAAAGGCGGCAATGGTGCCCACCGTAGCCCAGCCCTGTAGCGTCATCCAGCCACCCAGTCCGGCAACGACGGCGATGTTGGCGTTACTCAAGATACCCATCAACGGCGGGACCAACATGGCGTACGTCTGCGCATGGATGCCGACCTGGCGCACCATCTCGTTCGCCGCGTCAAAATCTGCCAGCGTGGCCGTCTCCCGGCCAAAGGCCAGGATGACGCGCTGACCGCTGAACATCTCCTCCAACTGGGCGTTCAGCCGCCCGATCCGCATCTGGTACTCGCGGAAACCTCTACGAGTGCGCCTCCCGACAAAGCCGACCAGCCACATCATCAGCGGGAAGACGATCATGGAGCCCAGGGCCAGCCAAAAGTTGATGGCGAACATCATGACCAGGACGCCGACCAGCGTGAGCACGCTGGTGAACAGATCGGTCACGTTCTGAGCAAGCACGCGACTGACGGTGTCCATGTCGTTGGTCAGGCGGCTCATCAACTCGCCGTGCGGGTGCCGATCGAAGAAGCTGAGAGAGAGCATCTGCAAGTGCTCAAAGAGATCGCGGCGCAGGTTGCGCATCGCCTTTTGGGACACCCGGGCCATGATGGCGCTCTGGACGACCTTTGCCAACCACGCGCCCAGATACGCTCCCAATGTCAGCACGACGATGCGTCCTAGTCCTGCCAAATCGCCAGCAGCGATAAAATCGTCAATAGCGAGACCCATCAGAAAAGGTGTTAGCAGATCCAGACCGGTGCCCGCCACGGCCAGGACGAACACGCCAACCAAGACCCATCTGTAGGGTCGCAACGTGACGAGCAGTCGATGCAGAGCGCCCCTCACATCGCGGGCCTTCTCAATTCTCGCGCGTCCGCCTCTTCCGCCGGGGCCGGGCATACCGGTAGGGGGTCCGGCCGTTGATTGCTGGGACTGTGTGTCGGGTCTTTGATCAGCCATCGTACACCTCCCCATTGCCCAATTGAGAATCGTAGATTTCCCGGTAGATGGGACTGCAGGCCATCAGTTCGGCGTGCGTGCCTTCCGCGGCAATCTGTCCCCGATCCAGCACCACGATCTTGTCGGCGTCGAGTACGGTACTGATGCGCTGCGCAATGACAAACGTGGTGCGATCGGCCATCAAGCCTGCCAGGGCTGCCTGGAGTTTGGCCTCCGTCGCCACGTCCACGGCGCTGGTGCTGTCGTCGAGGATAAGAACTCGCGGTTGCACCAACAGCGCGCGGGCGATGGCAATCCGCTGCTTCTGCCCGCCGGAGAGGTTTACCCCCCGCTGCCCGATCAAGGTGTCATATCCATTGGGGAAAGCGACGATAAAATCGTGAGCCTGGGCAGCCTTGGCCGCAGCGACGACCTCTTCATCCCTCGCGTCAGGGCGACCGTAGCGGATGTTGTCGCGGACGGTGCCGCTGAACAGCACCGCCTCTTGCAGTGCCATGCCCACCTGGGCGCGCAGCGCGCTCAGCGGGAGGTGGCACACATCCACCCCATCCAAGGTCACCCGTCCCTCCGTCGTATCGTAGAAGCGAGGAATCAAGTGAACAAGGCTGGATTTGCCCGAGCCGGTCGCGCCCAGGATCGCGACCGTCTGGCCGGGTTCCGCTACCAGGTTGATGTCCCTGAGGACCAACTCCTGACAGTCGTGGTTGTAACTGAAGCAGACATTTTCAAACGCCAGGCGGCCTTTTACACCAGCCAGGGCCTGCACTTGCGGACGATTCTGCACCTCGGCGGTACTGTCCAGAACCTCCCAGATGCGCCCGGCGGAGGCGTCGGCGGCGGAGAGTGGCCCGATCATGCCACCAAGCATCAGCATGGGGAAGAGCGAGTAAGACATATAATTGATCGCGGCGACAACCTCGCCCACAGTAAAATCCCCACCGATGACCAGATTCCCGCCAAACCAGACGACCCCCACCACGCCCAGGTTGACGAGGAACAGCATCGTGGGGATCAGGGTGGCCAAGAGTTGCATGACCTTGATATTGTCGAACATCAAGTCGCTGTTGGCCCGGTCAAAGCGGGCATTTTCGTGTTCGACACGGACGAACGCCTTGACCACGCGCACGCCCGACAGATTCTCCTGCAAGACCTGGTTCAATCTATCCAGTTTTGTCTGCACTGCCAAAAAGAGTGGGCGCGCCTTGGCGCCAAAGAACCAGATCAGACTCCAGACCAGAGGGAGCAAGGCTAACATGAGCATCGCCAAGCGCGTGCTGGTCAGGATCAGCATGACCACACTGCCCATCATCCACAACGGGGCGCGGGTCAGCATGCGCAAGGACATCTGGACAATCATCTGCACCTGGTTGACGTCACTGGTCGTGCGCACCAGCAGTTGTCCCGTCTGGATGTGGTCCAGGTTGCCAAAGGAGAACGTCTGGACCTTGCGGACGAGTGCGCTGCGCAGATCCGCGCCCACGCCCTGGGCCACTCGCACCGAAAGCAGCGTGTTGCCGACGGCAAACAAGGCACTGAGAACGGCAGCGCCAAGCATCCACAGGGCGGTGTTCAGGATTATCCTCATGTCTTGCCTGGCTATGCCCTGATCGATGACCCGTTGGGTCAAGCGAGGGATCAACAAGTCTGCGATCACCACGCCCAACAACAGCAGCATAGACAAGATGCTGTTCCTGGCGTAGGGTCTGACAAAACGAACCATTCGTCGCAATGATTTCATTCTTGGTTTTCTCCTATGTTAGCTCGTCAATTCGAAGGTTCTGGGGAAAAACTATGCCTCTCGGTTCAGATTCTGATGAATCTGAAGGAGCAGACGGCGGAACAAAACGCGCTCCTCCAAAGTGAACCCGGCAAAAGTCTGTTCTTCAAGCCCGTGCCACACCCTTTCTACGGCACCTCTAACGTCTCGCCCGGCGTCCGTCAGGTAAACCCGTGAAACGCGCTGATCTTCCGCGTCTTGCCGGCGCTCTACAAACCCCGCCTTCTCCATGCGCTTCAGCATGTTCGTGACAGTCGCTGGCTGAACGTCCAAAGTCTCTGCCAATTCTGAATGGCTGATACCTTCTTTGTCCCACAGTACACTGAGAACAAAAGGCTGTCCCCTACCCAGCCTGAGCTCTTCCAACAGGGCATGTGCCCGGACGCGTTTGCGCTTGCAGACCTGGGCTAGCAAATAGCCCGTCGTGTCCTGTAAGGCTCTTGAGATCATAACGCTCACCTTCTAGTTAGCGGACTAATATTTAGCTAGCTAATTATAGTGCGAAATCTTGTACGTGTCAAGTTTGTCTCACGAGACTCACAACCCATACGCAACGAGGCTCGGATCGGTCACTGAGACTACACATACCTGCCCGGCCAGATTCTCCACGAGAGAGCGCGATCCCATGGCCATGCCGTCGAGGCTGGCCGCTGCCGCGCCACAAGCCACGCCCCAGCACAGAATCTCCGCTGACGAATGGCCGTGACTCAACCCCCACACCAGCCCGGCCACCAGCGCGTCCCCCGCGCCTATGGGGTTGTGTTCGTCAATCGCGGGCGGTTCGGCGTGCCAGACAGCCCCCCATCCGAGTAGAGCGCCCCAGCGTGACCAGTGAGATAACGATGTGTCGCACGCCGAGCGCGTGAATCCTGGCACTTGCCTCGTGCGCCTCAGTCAGCGAAGCAATACGAACCCCGGTTAGTCGACCAGCCTCAGCAGCATTCGGTTTGACCAGGAAGGACCCCGCCGCACAGCCAACGCGCAATGCGTGGCCGCTCACGTCGAGCACCGCGTGCGCGCCAGCAGCCTGAACCACCTGGATCACCTCAGCGTAGAACGTCGCCGGAACGCAAAGATCATGGTTCCCACAACGATTCGATCAGCGCGGCCTCGGCCTCGCGGGTCCACACATCGCCGGGCGCCAGACGCTCCGCCACGGCCGGGGCAACGGTCTTGAGGTCGGGCAGGCCGGTGAGCGGCAGGCCGCTGATCTGGGGAAAGATGACCACTTTGCCCGGATAGCGCCCCCCTATGATGGCCCGGATGCCATCCCATGCCGCTTCTATTCCTCCGACTGCCGCCACCGACGCATTGGGAGAGAGCTGACCAGCCAGGGCCCGGCGTATCACCGTCCTCTGATCGGCCAGGGTGGAGCCGGTGGTGCCAGTGAATTGCGCGTTATGGAGATACACCACGCTCAGATCGAGCGGAGCCGTCGTGCCGTTGGGGACGCCGGCAAAGAGCACCAGCATCCCGTTGGGAGACAGGGTCTGCGCAGATTCGACGATCACCTCGGCCGAGGGCACGCACACGACCACGTCATCGGCCCCACGCCCAGCGGTGTGGCGCATGACAAAGCCGCGCCAGGATCCAGTTGCGCCGGGCTGGCGACGTCCTGAATCCGTCGAAGGGTTGAATGTCACCAGGCGCTTGCCGTGCTGCCGCGCGAGCGGGCCAAAGCGAGCTGCCAGTGAGCCCAGCCGTGTGTCATTGATCTCTGTAGCGAGGATGAGCGCCGGGCCGGGGGACACTTTGATAGCACGCTGAACGTGCATCTGCCCCATCGGTCCGCCGGCGCCCACAAAGAGCGCAACGCCGCCAGGGCACAACTCGCAGCGGTTGCGCATCTCTCCGTATGCGGCGGCGATGTCCGGCCCGGAATGGCCAAGGTAGGCCGTATAGTCGTAGTGGATACGGCCGACGTCTATGAGTGGGTCGCCGTCGAGCGGGGTACGCCCAACAAGGTTAAAAGTCCCTCGACGGGCGATCAGCCTGGCGGCCTCACCCACCGCTTGCGCCGACCGCGGGTCGAGCAGGACGATGTCGTCAAAGCCAGCGCCAGCGGTCAGTTCGGATCGCAGCGCTGCATAGCCCACCGGCTGCAATCCATCTCGCGCAATCAGCGTCACCCCTCGAACGGTCACTGCTCGCTTGATCCGAGCGAGCAGCGTCGGGGGGACGTCGGTAGTCACGATCGTCGCCGGGGCCTCCAGACCGGCGGAGAATTGATAGTCGGTGGCATCGCCAGGCCGACCCAGGATCCACATCATCCCGCCGCGCTTGGGGGCGAGCCGCCGACGCTGGGTGTAGGCAGCCTCCACACAGGCCCACGGCTCCGTCAGCGCAATCTCGGCATAACCCAGATCGCCTGTCACGGGCAAGACGTAACCTCCGGTGTTGCCATGCAGGATCTCCGGGCCGACAAGGTGGAATTGGGTCAACCCACCAGGAACGGTGTAGCCGTAGGCGGCGCTCTTGCCCTGGCGATAGATGTCCGGCTGGAGCGCCAGGCGCTGGCCGGGGTAAAACTGGGCCCTCAGCGCCGTGCCCACCTTTAGCACGGTGAGCGCAACTTCGTGCCCCGGGCGGGTGGGCTGGACGGCCAGATCGCGATTGTACAGCCTGGGATGCCTGCCCCCCTGTTGAATCAATTTCACGTCGGAGAAACAGAGGCCCACTGCGTCCACGCGCACCAGCAACTGCCCGGCGGTCGGCTCCGGGACAGGGAAGCGTTCGGGTTTCCTGTCACGGCCGATGCCTTCGACACCCGCGCCGTACAGGTTCCACGCCCAGGTCTCCCAAGGGATGGGCGTTTCGGAAGAGCGATAGAGATCAAAACGAGATAGCATATCACGTCCCTGCCTGGCGCACACACCCTTTCTCGGCCAGAAGCTTTAGCCTGGCTACCAAGTCGTGTGCTGAATTGAAGCTTTGACATTCGCAGGTGCGCACGGCTCCCGCTGGCAGATAACGAGACACCATGTCCCAGTCCACCTGGCCCAACCCCAGAGCCAGGTGATCGCGCAAGCCGGCAATGTCGTGCACATGGACTTCGACCATCCGTCCGGCAAAGCGGCGCAACTATTCCTCGTGCGGGCAGAAGCCCAGATGCTCCAACTTTCGGGCATGGCCCACATCGTGGCAGTAGACGAGCACCTCATCATACCCTGAATCAAACAGATCGTCAAGCTCATCGGCCAGTGGAACCTCGTAATAGTGATCACAGTTTTCCAGTCCCAGCCGAATCCCCAGCCGGCCAGCGTACTCGGCCAACTCGACCAGGCTGCGGCGCACTGCCCTCAGATTCCTGCCTGCCTGGGCAGCCCGGGCCGCTACGAGTCGCTCTCTGGCTTCAACATATTCGGGGCTATCGGATCGTCCAGCCTCGTACAGGTTGCGCGCGGTCTGCTCCAACGCAAGGTCCATAGTCTTTACCTCCAGGGGTTACACTCTCACCGTGGACACAAAGCCGAGCCTCTCGTGGATATCGTCCAGCCTGTCCAGAGTCGCCAGAGAGGTCTCCTCAGCGGCCATCGCCACGGCAAGGATCTGGGCCTGAATGACGGCCATAGGCACGATCAGAGAGTGAAAAGCCATCATTGGGCCCCGACGGGCTTCCAGCAGTACATTTATCTTGTCTTTCAAGTGAGGCCCCAGGGCATCGGTGAGCAGGATCACCTGGCAGCCACAACGCTTGGCATACTCTATCGTGGACACCATCACGTCAGAGAGGTTGAAAAAGAGCATATCCTTCATTCCTTGCACGCGTCATATTGACAAAACGTGCCGTACATGGTACAATGCACACGTTTGCGAATATCGGAGGGAAACTCCCATTCATATCTAGTCCCTCTTTACAAAACGATGTTCCGATCACAGACATCGTCGAGGCGGCTGGCGTTCCTCATTCCACCATCTATCGTGTCCTGCCCCCCAGTCCCCTGTTTATCATCCCCATCAAGCAGGGCATGCAGCCCACTGCCCGTGAGACAGGGTGCACCGATAGCGCTATCGGACGCGGGCTGGTGACCAGACGCGCAGCCACCATCGATCCAGTCTTCACCACGATCCCCGATCCCTCCAATTGGCAACGTCGCGCAAGTTGGTGAGGAAAACGCTGCTAACAACGATCGTCACCGTATCACCTTCTGCGATTGCAGCGCCGAGCGAGTCAGCGCTGCCCTGCAGGTTGACAGGGCTTGAGAGAGCGTGACCTATGGGAGGCTTCAAAGGATGAGATACGGCGTCTGCAACTGGATCTTTGGCGACGAAGACCTGGCAGTCACGGCATCCTTCCTGGCCAAAGCGGGTTTCGACGGCGTCGAGTTGATGGGCGACCTCGAGTTATACCATCCCGCTGAGGTCAGCGCCCTGCTGGGCAACCACGGCCTGTTCGTGCTGTCGCTGACGCCGGAGGATGTCGACCTGGCACATCCGAACGCCGAGGTGCGAGCAGACGCGGTCGACTATTACCTGCGGCTGCTGGACTTTGCAGCGGCCGTGGGTGCACCGATCGTCAGTTGTCACGGCGCAGTGGGCCGTGTGCGTCCGTTGGCTGATTACGAAGGAGAATACGGGTATCTCCTCGCTGGCGTTCAGCGCATCGCGACACGGGCCGCCGAACTGAACCTGCGGCTGGCGATGGAGGTGCTCAACCGCTACGAATCCCACCTGCTGAACACGGCAGCCCAGGCGGTCAAGTTCGTGACACAGGTAGGAGCGCCCAACGTCGGCATATTGCTAGACGCTTATCACATGAACATCGAAGAGGCGGATCCCAACAGCGCCATTTTGGACGCGGGAGAGCGCCTCTTTTCGTTCCACGCCGCCGATTCTAACCGGCAGGCCGTGGGACGCGGCCACACCGACTTTCTGGCTCTGACACGGTCCCTGCGGCGGATAGGCTATGCTGGAGACGTGATCGTCGAATGCACGGCCGCTGGCCCGGATCCCTTCACGCCGCTGAAGGGCGGGGGCTGGCGTGACGAGGTGAGGCAATACACAGCGGAATCGCTGCGGTTACTGAAGGCATTTGCATCTGTGACCTGATAGGAGAGTGCTCATGCTGCTTGCCATCAACGGTGCCACGACCATGAAAGCGACGCTGCCGGAGGACGTCGCTGCTGCCAGCGCGGCCGGGTTCAGGGCGCTGGAAATCTGGGCGGCCAAGATGGACACATACCTGGAAGCCCACTCCGTCGAGGAGCTGAAGGCGCTGTTCGAGTCGGCTGCGCTGCAGCCAGCCAGCATCAACTCTATCGAGTTCATCACTTTTCGGCCGCCAGAAGAGTACGAGGAGATCAAGGCTCGCTGCCGGGAGTTGTGCGAGCTGGCCCGGGCACTCGGTTGTGACAAAATCGTCGTCGTGCCCAGCCCGACGCCTGAGGATGTGGGGCGGGATGAAATCAGGGATGAATCGGTGCGCGCGCTGCGCGAATTGTCGGACATAGCCTACCCCTACGGCGTGCAACTCGCCTTTGAATTTCTGGGCTTCCCCTGGTGCTCGGTGCGCACGCTGGCGCAATGTTGGGACATCGTCAAAGAGACCCAGCGGGGCAACGTGGGCCTGGTGATCGACACGTGTCACTTTTACGCCGGGGGTTCACAACTGAGCGCCATCGGACAGGTAGAGGCGAAAAAGATCTTGATTTTTCACATCAACGACGTCGAGGACCACCCACTGGCGACCGTCGAGGACGCCCACCGGTTATTGCCAGGAGAGGGCGTCATTCCGCTGGATGACATCCTCATCCGTTTAAAACACATCGGTTTCGACGGTCTGTGCTCCGTCGAGCTCTTCCGGCCTGAATACTGGGAGCGCGACCCGGCAGAACTGGCCGCAGCGGCACGGGCGGCGACACTGGAAAGTGTGAAAGACTATTTTACAGCGGAATAAGGAAATCCGGTCTAACGTTTGAGCTTGCGCGTCGGAGAGGGGAGGTGATACGCGAGGCGGAATTTTCGGTTAGGTCATGGAGATAACGATGGTTTCACACTCTACTCAGACAAAGGAGGGGAACAATGCGTAACAAGATGTTGACCGTAGTCGGTCTACTGGTCGCGCTGTCGTTGGCATTATCGGCCTGCGCCACGCCGACTCCTGAGGTGATCGAAAAGGTTATCACCAAAGAAGTGGAGAAAGTCGTCACACAGGTCGTGAAAGAGACGGTCAAAGAGACCGTCATCGTCGAGGGCACGCCCGAAGTGGTCGAGAAAGAAGTGACCAAGGTCGTGGAAAAGGTGATCACGGCCACCCCAGAACCGGTCGCCGAGCGGCCCACCGAGATCACCATCATAGACACCAACTCTGGTGCCAACTTTCAGTGGTACTGGCAGCAACAGGTCGTCCCATCCATCGAGGAGCAGTTGGGAGTTAAGGTCAACTATGTGGTGTCCAACGAAGCCGAAGTGCTCGAGCGCATGAAGGCCTGGGAGCCAGGCCAGGGTGACTCACACCTCCTGTTCGTCAAGCCGGGCACCATCCCCAAGGCGCTGGGCGAGAACCTCGAGTTGGAGACGCTCTACCCGGACAAGATGGACGTCATCCCCAACATAGACAAGTGCCCCAAGGCTTACCTGGAGACCGTGTTGGGCGACAACATCGACGGCAAAGGCGCGCTGTACTGGAGAAGCCAGTACGCCCTGATCTACAACTCGGAGTACATCAAGGATCCGCCCACCTCCTGGAAAGAGTTCTATGACAGGCGCGAGGAGTGGAAAGGCCACATCGGCATCGTCCGTCCGGATGCCAAGTCTGGCTCGTCGTATCGCATCCCCTACAGCTTCTTGAACGCCTACGTGGATATGGTCGACGAGGAGGGCAAGGCCATCCCGTTCGACGAACTCAAAGAGACCGCCGAGTGGCAAGACGCGTGGGCCAAGCTGCAGGATTTCTACACCTACGCCAAGCAGCCCCTGCCAGCCGAGCCACCCAACATGTTCGAGGACTTTAACGCGGGCGATACCTGGATCAGCTTCTACGCCATGGACTACGCACTCTGGTCCCGGCATCAGGGCACCATGCCACCGACCATCAAGTCCAGTTTCCTGTCGGAGGGCATGGCCGCCGGCTCGGACGGCTACCTGATCGTGCCGGCCGGCATCCCAGAGGAATACAAACCGGTGATCTATGACGTGATCAACTTCCTGCTGTCCGACGACCAGCAGATCCGGCTGATCACCACCATGTGGCAATACACCGGCACCGACATCTGGGACAAGGTCCCTGGTGTGGTGTGGGACACTATCCCGGCATGGGAGGACATGGAACCTGCCCGGCTGCGGATCGGCAACAGTGAGGTCAAAAGCTACATCCAAGAGTTCGGCGCCGAGGAACTTGTGCCTTAAGGCTGCTTTGACCGTTCCTGCAACTCAAGGGAGGTCCGCTGTGGGTTTATGTCCTGTAGTGGGCCTCCCTGCCCTGTGAAAAAGGAGCGTCTCATTATGCTGAAACGTGGCTCAAAGGCGCGCTCCACGCTGTTCACCCTGCTGATGCTACTGCCCGGCCTGGCCGGTTTCTTCGGTTTGTTCTTCTACCCGATGATGGTCACGGTCGTGCGCAGTTTCCGACCGGAAGGCGAGCTGGTGGGCTGGACGGGAGAGCACTATGTCAAATTTCTGAGCGAGCCGAGGGCGCGCGATGTCATCGTCTTGACTTTCGTGCTCTCTATTTCGGCCACCCTGTGCTCGATCCTGTTCAGCGTGGTCCTATGCCTGGTGCTGCGTCGAAAACCGCGCGGGCATCGCTTCTTCCGCCTGACGATGCTCATCCCCCGCGTGGTGCCCGGTCTAATTGGCGCGCTCGGCCTGTTGCTGCTGTTGGGCTCCCGAGGCTGGGTGAATCTCTTCCTCATCCAGTTCATCCCTCTTGTCGAGGAACCGATACGGTTCAACTATACGATTCCTGGTCTTATCCTGTTCTATACGTGGCTCTACTTTCCCTTCACCGCGGTGACAACCTTGTCCACCTTGGAGAGCCTCGACCCGGCCATCGAGGAAGCCGCCGACGTTGCGGGCGCGAATCGCTGGCAGGTGTTGCGCCACGTGGTCATTCCCTTGATCATGCCTGGCATCCTGGCCGGCTCCGTGCTGACCTTCATGGCTGCCTTCGGAGCCTTTAGCATCCCTCTGATCGCCGGGGGGAATTATCGCCCGCTGTCAGTGGAGATTTACAAGCAGATCAACTTTACGCCGGCACGCTGGTCGGCAGCCAGCGCGAGGGCGATGATCATGGCCGCGCTCCAGGTGGCCTTTCTCACCTTCTACATGCGCATTCTGAGGAGGCCATCCGCATGACGCTGCTTCGCCAGTACCTCAGGGCCATCTTGAGTGCCCGAAAGCTGCTTATCACCACCTTCTTGCTCTGTTTTGGCCTGATGATCTACCTGCCTTTCCTCATGATCGCATTCCGATCCGTCGGCAAAGGGTGGTTTGGCCGGCTGTGGCTGCCACCCGAACTCACGCTGGAATGGTACAGGTGGGCCATCGAGGTGACCAACATCGTTGACATCACCAAGAATACCCTGATCATCGCCGTACTGGCCGTGACCATGGCCACGCTGGTCGGCATCCCCAGCGGCTGGGCATTCGGCCGGCGCAAGATTCCCGGCAAAGAACTGCTGATGTCCATGATCCTCCTGCCACGCATGATCCCGCCCATTGCCTACGCCCTCGGCGTGGCCCAAGTTTTCTATCGTCTGCACCTCATCAACACCCACTTTGGCGTGGCCCTGGCGCACGTGGCCGTCTGTGCCCCCTACGCCATCCTGGTGCTGTCGGCGACCTTTGAGGGCCTGGACGAGCGCGTGCTGGAGGCGGCGTCCGTGTGCGGTGCCAACCCGGTACGCACTTTTTTCCACGTGATACTGCCCCTCATCCTGCCGGGCATTCTCTCTTCGATGATCTTTACTTTCACCACCTCGTATAACGAGTTCACGCTGACCCTCATGACGTACGGCAAGGACACCACCACCTTGCCCGTGCGGACCTATTTGGCTATCGGTGAGGGCTACTGGGAGGTGACCAGCGCCATGAGCATCATTCTGGTGATTCCCTCGATCATCGTGCTGTTCATGATCCAGCGCCAAGTTGCGCCAGAAAAGCTCGTGGGTGGATTCAAGGGGGTTTAGATGTCCGAACAGATGATTGAATTGCGCAATGTCACCAAACGGTACGGCGATCTGCTGGCCAATGACAACATCACGCTCAGGATTCGTCGTGGAGAGCTGATGACCCTGCTGGGGCCATCCGGCTGCGGCAAGACGACGGCGCTGCGCTGCATCACCGGCCACAACATCCCCGACGAAGGGGAGGTGTGGATTGACGGCCAAAATGTGACCGAGGTGCCGACCCACAGACGCGAACTGGGGATGGTCTTTCAGAACTTTGCGCTCTTTCCCCACATGACCGTGTTCGACAACGTGGGCTTTCCGCTGATGATCCGCCGCGAGGACAAGGCGAAGCGACAGGAGCGGGTGATGGAGGCGCTGCGGATGATCCGCATGGAAAAATACGCGAGCCATTACCCCCGCCAACTCTCGGGTGGACAGCAGCAGCGAGTGGGCCTGGCCCGCGCGCTCGTCTACCAGCCCAAGGTGCTGCTGCTCGACGAGCCGCTATCTAACCTGGACGCCAAGCTGCGCGAGGAGATGCGCTTCGAGATTCGAGATCTGATTGACCGGCTGGGCATCACGGCGGTGTACGTCACCCACGACCAGGCTGAGGCGCTGGCTCTATCCGATCGGGTGGCTGTGATGAATGCGGGACGCCTCGAACAACTGGGCACGCCCGACGAGATATATGACTATCCCCGGTCTCGCTTTGTGGCTGACTTTATCGGCCTGTCCGATTTCATCGTGGGCACGATAAGTGCCGTGCATGCCGAAAAAAAGACAGCCGTCATTACAGCGAATGGGTTAGACATCTCGGTGCCTGCCACGCCCGAGATGTCACCAGGGCGCGAGGCGCTGCTTTTTATCCGGCCCAACAACGTGGATCTGCTGCCAGCTTCTCACGCGGGCGGCACCAACGTCTTCCCTGGCGTGGTGGACAAGACGACCTACCTGGGCGACCGGAACGACTATCGCATTGCCGTAGGCAAAGACCTGGAACTCCGCGTTCAGACCGACGGCAAAGTGCGTTTCAAAGTGGGCGACAACGTTCAAGTGCACCTGCCGCTGCCGCTGTGCCGCGTGATCTTGGAGTGACGAAAAGGTGACTGCGACACAGGCTTACGACATCGCCTTCCTGGGCCACTATACCAAAGACACCATCGTCTCTGCCTCAGGCACACGAGTTGTTGACGGCGGTGCCTTTAACTATGGCGCTCATGTGGCCGTCAGAATGGGCCTCAAGGTAGCGGCCCTCACCCGGCTGGCCCAAGAGGATATTCACGTGGTGGAGGAGCTCAGGCGGCTGGGAGTCGATGCCTTTGCCCACGTTACGCGTGAGTCCACCTGTTTGCGCCTGGAATACCCGACGTCGAACGTAGACGAGCGCGTCATCTATGTCACCAGCACGGCCGGGGCTTTTACACCCACAGAAGTCCGAGATCTGCAGGCGCGAGCGTTTGTCGTCGGCGCCTCCATGCGCGGCGAAGTCGGCCTGCCCGTCATCGAGGAATTGGCCCACAAGGATGCGCTGCTCGCCGCCGACGTGCAGGGCTTTGTGCGGGTGGCCCGCGACGGCAAGCTGGTCTACGAAGCGTGGCCAGGCAAGCAGGCCGTGCTGGCGCACGTGGATGTGCTCAAGACCGACGCCGTGGAGGCCGAGATGCTCACCGGCCAGGCCGAGGTTCGAGTCGCCGCGCGGCGGCTGGCCGACCTGGGTCCGAGCGAGATCGTGCTCACCCATCGCGACGGCGTGCTGGTCTATGCCGATGGCGAGTTCCACGAAGCGCGCTTTTGTCCCCGCGAGCTGATAGGTCGCAGTGGCCGGGGGGATACCTGTGTCGCCGCGTACGTGGCTCGCCGATTGACCGCTTCACCCGCCGACGCCACGATCTGGGCGGCGGCCGTGGCCAGCCTCAAAATGGAAGCCGAAGGCCCATTCCGCCGGGAGATCCACGAGGTCGAGGCCCTCATTCGGACGAGATACAGCAGATAGGAGGTCAGTGCTGGCGACGTCCCACGCGGTTCATCTCGCCGTCATAGACA
>Ga0180438_10003430_pt1 | contig 24030 bp, 18 predicted proteins | sample SS_ome_12_FD_132455 | JGI IMG/M metagenome (GOLD analysis project Ga0180438, IMG submission 132455) | Hypersaline lake sediment archaeal communities from the Salton Sea, California, USA - SS_3_D_2 metaG | ecosystem: Environmental > Aquatic > Non-marine Saline and Alkaline > Hypersaline >...
GTCCTCGGCCAAACATGTTTTTCTTTCGATTCTAACATCCATGGATTCTCCTCCATATGCACCGGCCGCTACAGCCAGCAGAGCCGCGACCGCTAGCGTTCTGAGACAAACGAGATGATTCAGAGCACGCATATTAATCTTTTCCGCTAATTATAGAATCCTGGCAGGTAAAATTCAAAGCCCTTCTGTTTTTGTGGCACCTTCTTGATATCTTTTTGATAGTATAAGTATTTCCTTTTTGGACTGGCCCCCCATTCCTGACATTTTCCGTAATTTCCATCTTCTAATATCGGATAATAAAAATGATACGCCCAAAACGACAAAGCCTACGATTAGAATATTGACTCTGGCAATGAATTCCAAATAGTCCACCGGCCCCTTCTCTGAGTTGTCCTTGAACAATGAAAGCGAACCTTTATAAAAACACTTGACATACCTAAATATTCTAGGTATAATACATAGATGTTATAGGTATTGGAGCTAAAAATGGTATCGAAAAACTTGATGGCTGCTTCAACAAAACCCTTAATCTTAGCCATTCTTTCTAATGGAGAGATCTACGGGTATCAGATCATCCAGAGCGTCATAGAGATTTCCGGGGGCACTCTGGAATGGTCCGAGGGAATGCTCTACCCTGTCCTTCACCGGCTGGAAAAGGAAAACTTCATCCAATCCCAATGGAAGATGTCCGAAACTGGACGGCGACGAAAATATTACAGGCTGACTGAGTTAGGGAAAAAAGAGTTGGATAAAGAAAGAAAACAATGGTTGAGTGTCCACAAAGTGCTTTCCAGGGTATGGGATCCTCTCCCTGAATTCGATTGAAAGAAAAAGAAAAGAAAATAGGAGTGTCGAATGTTTGATCTTGAAAAAGCGATAAAAGACTGGCGGAACGCCTTGAATAAAAATGAAGCTCTGGAAGATGGTTACAAGGAAGAACTGGAGTGCCATCTCAGAGATAAGATCGATTATCTAATAGGCCTTGACTCCTCGGAAGAAAAGGCTTTTGAAGAAGCCGCAAAAAAAATCGGGGAAGCAGACTGCCTCGGCGCTGAATATTTCAAAACCGACACCCGTGGAGCAAGCGGGCACCCACCCTGGAAAAAGAGCCGCTGGCTACCCCCTCTTTTTTCGAATTACTTTAAAATCGGCCTCAGGAAAATCAAGCGACAGACTCTCTACTCCCTCATCAACATTGCAGGTCTAGCTGTCGGACTTGCCTGCTGCGCAGTGATCATCCTCTACGTGACCAACGAGCTCTCCTATGATGCTTTTCACAAAGACGCAGACAGGATTTACCGCGTGGCCGCCCACAGGATCAGTCAAGTCGGGGAATTCTATTTTGTGGCCACCCCAGCGCCATTGGGACCGGAGCTCGTAAGAAATTATCCGCAGGTGGAGCAAGCCGTAAGAGTGGTTCCTCCTTATGAGAATGCAAGCCATGTCCTTGTGGTCCGAGGCGAAAAGCGCTTTTTCGAAACCCGCATATGGTTTGCAGATGAAGACATTTGCCAGCTTTTCCATGTTCCATTTATTCAGGGAAATCCTCAGACAGCCCTTACAAATCCTTACACCGTGGTTATAACCGAAGGAATGGCAGCAAAGTATTTCGGAGAAGAAGCTCCATTAGGAAAAACACTTCAAATCGAGATCGACTATGATACCGGATCTGTAGAAATCCGCGATTTCGAGGTGACAGGCATCATAAAAAACGCACCAGCCAACACTCATCTCAAATACGATATGTTCCTGTCCATGGAGACCATGAGAAGCAACCTGTCTTCATTTGAGGAAGATTGGATCAATCCTAAACCCAAATACACCTATGTAAAACTGGCCCCCGATACAAATGTCGCGGATTTCGAAGAGCAGATCCAACAGGCCGCTAAAAAGTATGCCCAGATGTTTTCTGAACGAATTAACCGGAAAGTTGATCTCTACGAGCTCTTTCTCCAGCCAGTGACCAAAATCCATATGTATTCCCACCTTATGAGAGAAATCGAACCCTCCGGCAATTGGTACTACATCACTATTTATTCCATCATCGCTTTCCTAATCTTACTCATCGGTTGCTTGAATTATATCAACCTGTCCACGGCTCTCTCCACTACCCGGACTAAAGAGGTCGGCCTGCGCAAGGTCGTTGGAGCTCACCGCCGACAGCTTATCTGGCAATTCCTGGGAGAATCATTTCTGATTACGATAGTTGCTTTTATCGTTGCTCTTGGGCTGACCTCCCTGCTGCTTTTCCCATTCAACCAGATGGCAGGCACAGAATTATCTTTAACGGGCCTGACACAGCCCATCGTGCTTCTTTCTCTATTCGGATTGCTTATTCTTGTCAGCATCGGATCAGGAGTCTACCCCGCCTTGATCCTAACGGCCTTCAACCCTGTCTCTGTAATTCAGTGCAAACTAGCTCCCACTTCCCGCGGAGCCCTGGTGCAGAAGTTCCTTGTTGTGGGACAGTTTGCGGTTTCCATTTTTCTTGTCATCTGCACTCTGACTGTTTTTAAACAATTGAATTTCATGAAAGGACGGGCCTTGGGTTTTAATCTCGAGCAAAAGCTTATTCTCCGCGTCAAAAGCAATCTGAATCATTTAAGAAGAGATTACGAAGCTATTAAAAAAGACTTTCTTCAGAATCCTTCGATTACCGGAGCCACGGTGTCTTCCTCCGCTCCAGGAGACAGGACGAATTCCGGCTATTACATGACGCCAAGAATAGAGGATTTCAGGGGCGCCCCATTCATCAAGGTTATCACCATGGATTATGATTTTATTCCCGAATACGGGATCAAGATGGTCGGCGGAAGGTCTTTCCAACAGGGTGTGGGAAATGACGAAAACGAAGCATATGTAATCAACCTGGCCGCAGTCAAAGAACTGGGATTCTCCTCTCACGAGGAAGCTCTGGGGAAATATTTCATGGCCTCCTATCACAGAATAAACAAGAGGATAATCGGCGTCACTGATGATTTCCATTACCGAGGTATGCAGGAAATTGTCGAGCCTCTGGTTATGGATATCGAGAATTCTCTTTTCTCAACTATCACCCTTTCTCTTCGTGTGGAGAACATGAATGATCTCATGCGGTTCATCCGAACCACATGGGATGAACATTTTCCTGGTGTTCCGTTTGAATACTCCTTTCTGGATGAAAACTTTGACCGAGAATACCGGTATGAAGAGCAAATGGGCAGGATGCTGGGAATCATCACGACCCTGGGTTTCATAATTGCCTGTCTCGGCCTTTTTGGCCTGGCTGCCTTTGTCGCCCGAAACCGGACAAAAGAGATCGGAATCAGAAAGGTTCTTGGCGCTTCAACCGCGAATATTGTCGCTGCGTTGTCAAAAAAATTTATCCTGCTCGTTCTAATCTCAATTATCATTGCTTCCCCGCTTGCCTGGTATTCGATGAACACCTGGCTACAGGACTTTGCTTACCGGATCAACATGAGCCTGTTCGTGTTCTTTTTGGCTGCAGTTGGAGCACTGGCGATAGCCTTGGCGACAGTTTGTATTCAGGGAATCCGGGCGGCTATGGCCAATCCTGCAAATTCACTCCGTAACGAATAACAATTTACTCTCATTTTTTATCCGTAAAAGCCCGGAATTTCGATGACTTTATACTGTGGATAAAATCAACAATTTCTTTATCTCTGGTCCCCTACAGCACCAAAAAAGATAGATAGATAGATAAAACTTGGCGCAACCTGTAGTATTTTTCGCCGACTGCAGATTTGAATAACTTGAGATTTGAGTAACATATCAGTCAAACGGCATTCCCCACAATCCCATTAAATTGTATAATGGACAAAGCATCAAAGGAGGAGTGGAGTATGTCTAAACAAATAAGAATGGTTGATGTCAGCCTGGAGAATATCTATGAATCACCCTGTTGCGGAATCAAAAATATTGAGCATAAAGGATTTAAACGGAAGACGAACTGGCTGAAAACGTACTTCAAGAAAGGTTTCAGGGCGAAAGTGCTGTACACAGAGGACAACAGGCAGTTCGGTTACATCGAATACCTCCCGGGTCAATACGCATGGCGGGCAGTTGAGGCCGAAGGCTACCTGTTCATCCACTGCATCTGGACGTTCTACAAGAAATACAAGGGGAAAGGATATGGCAAGCTCTTGATCCAGTCCGCTGTAGACGATGCGAAAAAAGAAAAGATGAAGGGGGTGGCTGTCGTCGCCCGGAAACGCCCCTGGTTGGCGAATAGTGATATCTTCTTAAAAAATGGCTTCGAAGTCGTGGACACGGCTCCACCTGATTATGAGCTGCTGGTGAAAAAATTCAACACGTCTTTCCCCAATCCAAAATTTAAGGATAACTGGGAAGAGAAATTGAAAAAATACGGGCAGGATTTGACCATCATCCGCGCGGACCAATGCCCTCATTCTATCAAGTTTGCTGACGAAATTGCTGAAATGGCAATAAACACTTATAAACTGAAAACCAGTATAGTCGAACTCAAGACGCACAAGGATGCCCAGAACGCTCCCACTCCTTTCGCCGTGTTCGCCATCATATATAAAGGCCGGATACTGGCTGACCACCAGATCAGCCGGACGAGATTCAACAACATCATGGAGAAGGTTTTAAAATGAATAAAAAACTCATAAAAATTTGCAGGTTTTTCTTAGGCGGGAAAAGCATCATTCCTGTTGTTTTGCTTATCTTGCTCTGCGGTTCGATTCAACGACTTTGCCCGCAAAGCAGAGGTGATGACTACAGTGTTCCCGTGAAGCTCAATGACGGATGGGAGGTCGCATCCTTAAAAGAAGTTGGAATCGATCCGGGAAAAATCGAGCAGATCACCCGAGAAATCAGGAATGATGATAAGTTCGATGGCATCCACAGCATGTTGATCGTTAAAAACGGAAAGCTAGTTCATGAAGCTTATTTCTGGGGATATCAGCGCAACAGTTTAAATGTCATGGCCTCCATCACAAAGAGCGTCACCTCCACCCTTATCGGGATCGCCATCGACCAAGGATTTATTAAGTCTGTAGATGAGAGTATTGCGTCATTGCTCCCTGAGTACTCTGAACTCACGAAGGATGCCAAAAAAAAGGCCATCCAACTCAAGCACATACTCACGATGTCGAGCGGCCTGGATTGGCTGGAGCACGGGACCTCTTACAATGACCTGGAGAATTCTGAATACCAGATGGTCGACAGCGAGGATTGGATAGAGTATGTCCTGTCCAAACCGGTGAAAGAGACACCCGGGACTGTTTTTCTTTATAACACCGGCGGAATCCACCTCCTGAGCGCAGTTATCCAGAGCACAACCGGGATGAGAACGAATATTTTTGCCGAGAAATATCTGTTTGAGCCTCTGGGCATCTATGCCTACCAGTGGAACCGTGATTCCACAGGTCATCCCTGCACGGGCGGAACCGACGGAGGCGTGGGGTTAAGGACCAGGGATATCGCCAAATTCGGATGGCTGTTCCTGCATGATGGGAAGTGGAAGGGGAAGACGGTCGTCTCTGAAAAATGGGTAAAGCTGGCGACGCGGAGACATATTAAAAATCCTCGCGGAGGTCAATATTACGGATTCTGCTGGTTTCCGGGAACATTGAGACGGGGAGGAAAAGAAGTCGAGTATGTGGCCTCTTTCGGATACGGGGGACAAACTCTTTATTTGATACCGGAACTGGATCTCATCATCGTTTTCACCTGTGAATTGACCGATAGAAATACTTATGTTTTCATCCCGGTGAGGAAAACCTTTGACGCGATATTTCAAGATTAAAGCTCAATTGGATTATTACTGGCAACTTAATCTTATGGGCGGTACTCTCTTTTTTGTGGCAGAAAAGGCTGAAATTAATACAAATCGATAGCTCCTCCTGAGAAACTAACCATTAAGCAGGATTCACAATCACTCCCTTCTCTCGCCGGCTGAGATCGAATGCTGATATCTGTCGAACTTGAGAGTGAGGAAAAAGTCCCTTAGAGAATAAATGTTTGAAATCGAAAAACCAGGTTTAAACAGGGTACTGATCTTTCTATTTAGATTTTAAGCTCACGCTTGTCTTTGAACGTCCTCGTGATCTTGACGACAAGACCGGCTTCCGTGGGATCAGGACAGCGGATATATTCCGTGGTCACGCCCTCAAGGTCGATGACTTTTTCATAGGGAGTTCCTTTATAAAACCAGGGATAGATGGCTCCCCCTGCTAAAGAAGTCAAGACCGGGTCCAGTGCACTTCTCAGCCAATGACACAGATTGCCCATGTCCCGGGGCCAGGTAAATTTTTCACCCTTCTTGTGACACCGGGTCCGCGAACCAACCTCATAGACTTCGACTTCGATGTCAAACCTGCGGAGGACCAAAGGCTCCTTTTCACCCGTGGAGGCCTGCGCCATTGGAGATACAGCTAATCCAACTGCGCCGCAACCGGCTTTTCCCAGAAATTCTCTTCGTTTCATAATCCCTCCTGATGATTATTTAAATGATCAAAGCGCTGTAAAATATTTTCTATCTTCTATGATAAACCTACGTGTTCTGGATGTCCACAGAATGTCAAAAAAGTGTGTCGGGGATTATGCAGACAGCTTTTTGCTTATGATTTTATCCCATATGAATAAATCAAAAACTATTGCTGAACCCACCCCAATGAAATAGGCCACAAAATCGTAAGGATCAAATGTACTGCCGAATACTCCTACTCCCCGATACTGCAAATATTCAATAACGGCTCCAAAAACAAAAATGCCAGCACCAACCGCTATTTTCAGCGTTCTTTGATTGATATTCAGTGTAAATAAAAAATAGAGAAAAAATGGAAGAAGAATATCGATGATGTATCCAGTGAGAAAATTTTTGAAAGGCCCCTTGTAATTCGGTCCGATGACGAAATGCAAAATCGCGACTATAGCCGCCAGTATGATAACAAACGCTCTCTTATAATTTTTTGTTATTTTTGTATTCATGGAAATGACATGCCAAGTGAAAGCGTGATTTCCTCATAATTTTTACATTACTCATACCTGAGCGAATCGACGGGATCAGCTATGGCGGCTTTGATGGACTGGTAGCTGATAGACAGGGCCGCAATAACAAACGAAAGCACTCCGGCAAGTATGAACAGCCAAATACTTATTCCTGTTCGGTAAGCAAAATTTTCCAGCCATTTATGCATCGCATACCAACCGATAGGCCAGGCTATGATGTTGGCCAGCAGGATCCATCTGGAAAACTCTTTGGAAAGAAGGATAACGATACTGGGGACAGTGGCTCCAAGAACCTTACGAATACCGATCTCTTTCGTTTTCTTCTCAGCGGTAAAAGAAGCGAGGCCGAAAATTCCCAGACAAGAGACAAAAATAGCAACGAACGCAAAGTAGCCGAAAATTCTTCCTAATTTTTGTTCGGCCTGGTAGAGGTTGTTGACTCCTTGATCGAGGAAACTGTATTCATAAGGATAGTCAGGTGCATAGCTCTCTGACGTCTCTTTAATATATCTGAGAGTATCCGGAATATTGCCAGGCTTTATCTTGATAAATATATATTTCAGCCAGTTGTAGCTGCGCGGATTTATGGTGAACACATGCGGCATGATCTCCCTGTGCAGGGGAACATGATGGTAATTTTTAACGACGCCGATAATGGTCCCATCGTTTCCCCAGAACCTGAGTCTCTGTCCGACCGGGTCTTCCATCCCCATATATTTGGCAGCTTCTTCATTGATGACATAATTGTTTATGTCGGCCAAAGACTCCTTTCTAAAACTGCGGCCATCCACAATTTCCATCTCGAATGTCTCGATATAATCGAAATGCGAAATAGAGTATCTCACGTTGGGGGACAACTCTGGGTCTTTTCCCTCCCATTCCACTCCGCTGGTCTTATAATCTTCTTGGTAGGGAACCTCCTGTCCGGCCGTGACATTTAAAATGTTGGGATTTTGAAGCAGTCTGTTCTTATAGCTTCCAAACCTATTCAGAAGGGAGGGATTAATGCGCGCTTTGACCACAAGATCTGTCTTGATGCCCAGAGGTCTTTTCTGGATATAGCTCAATTGCTTAAAGACCACCGCCGTGCAGGCGATAAGCAAGACGGAAATGGCAAACTGACCAACAACTGACACCAGGCGAAACGATGAACGACTGGACTTCAAACCCAGAGAAGTCTTAAGAGTGTCTATTGGCTGGCTGGATGAGAGGAAGAAAGCCGGATAGACTCCTGATATCAATCCCACAGCAAAGATCAATGCGAACAGGAAAAAAAACATCGAATGACTGTGAAGAAGAGAAAACGTGAGCTGTTTGGAGGTGAGTTCGTTTATTAAAGGAAGGCCGATCTTGACCAGGATGAGCGAAAAAACAAGCCCCAAAGCAGACATGAAAATGGATTCTCCTAAGAATTGTTGGATGAGCTCAGCCCTTTTGGCTCCCATGACCTTCCTCAACCCGACTTCTCTGGCTCGATTGGATGAGCTTGCTGTTGCCAGATTCATGTAATTAACACAGGCGATAAGCAGGATAAAGACAGCGATCACGGAAAATATGTAGACATAAGTCTTGCGCCCAAAATTCAAGTGAACTTGAGTCAGCGGTAAAAGATCGGCCTTAAACCGTTCGGCCTGCTGATAAGGACTGTACTTTTTTAAAGCCCCAGCAATCTTCTCCTTGAGGTCAGATAAGGAAGCATTCCTGCCGAGAAGCACATAAGAGGGATCACTCCAGTTCCAGTTGTTTTCCAATCTGTTGGGCAAGAGCGTAATAAAATCCAACTGGATATGAGAGTTGGAAGGGATGTTTATAACACCCGAGACGACCAAGTCTGTCCTGTTGTTTAGGGTTAAGATCTTTCCCAGTGGATTGGTGTGACCGAAATACTTGTTGGCTATTTTATCGTTGATAACGATTGAATTGGGATTCTGCAAAGCTGTCTCTGGGCTGCCGTGAATAAAACGGAAAGAGAACATGGAAAAAAAGAAGGAGTCGACGAGATTCACATTATTCTCGTAAAACTTGATGGGCAGGCCTTCCTTCGGCTGATATTTGAACGAACACGTCCGCTGGTTACCGAGTTCATATATCCGTGTGTATTGGATGATCTCGGGAAATTCATCTGCCAGGCGAGGGGCCAACGCATAGGGGACATTAGGATCCCTTACATCGTCGGGATGTATGATGGTCAGCAGGTAGAGGTCATCCTTTTTCTCATGGAATTTGTCAAAACTCAGCTCATCCTGAATCCAAAGCGTGATCAATATGAAACAGGCCATCCCCACAGCTAATCCGAAGGTATTAATTGTGGCAAAAAGCTTGCTTCTCATTATGTTCCTAAAAGCGATTTTTAAGTAGTTTTTCAGCATACTCATCCTCTCTTTTTTAGATTAATTGCTCTAAATTGAACGAGGCAGAATTGTCGAGTGAGAATTGAATACATGAGCACCTTCATAAGATATATACTGGAATATTAAGAAAAAGTTTACTCTTCAACTAAAAATCAGGAATGCACCTGAATCGTCCAGATCAGTCGTGCGCTTACAAGAATATTGAGTGACATAATGCTGGATTAATTTATTCTGGTTTTATATTTCTTTACAGTTTTTAAGGCTTCTTGTTTCTCGATCCGCTTTAAAGCTTCTGCCGCCCACATCCGAACTTCTTCGTCGGTATCTTTCAATGCTACGATTAATGATTTTACAGATTTGTCTGAAGGTATTTTTTCCAGTGCCCAGGCAGCTGCCCGTCGTTTCTTTATATTTTTTTCCTTAAGCGCGCGAGTTAGCGGCTTGACTGCTTTTTCGGACTGAATCTTCCCCAGGGCCATGGCTGCCATCCAGCCACTATCCTTTTCCTTAAGTGCACGAATCAAGGGATCAACCGCAATTCCGGATTTCATCTCCCCTAGAACCCAAGCGGCCTCCTCCCGGACATAAGTTCTCTCATTTTCCAGCATCCCAACCAACGGCTCAATAACATTCCCGGAGTTGATCCTGACCAAGGCGAGAGCCGCCTCATTCCGCACCATCCAGTCGCTATCTTTTAAAGCCTCAATCAGCACTTCTACAGCCCTTTCAGGCTGAATCACACCCAAGATCCTGGCCGCCTCCCAGCGGACAACTTTGTCGTCATCCTTGAGAAGCGGAAGAAGATATTCGAACATGGATTCTCCGATTTCCACCAGCGCTTTAACAGAATCCTCTCGAGCTCCCCAGTCTTTCTCTCTCAAGGCCATGATTAAGAATTCAGTCTTTTTTTCCGGTCGTAATCTTATAAGATGGGGATATGTCAATCTCCTGACATAGCCATCCTTATCTTCCAAGGCTTTCATCAACCCTGCCACGGCTTCATCTGAACCGATATTCCCCAGACCAGAGACTGCTCCCCTGCGCATTTGAACATTTTCTTCATCTAAAACCTTAATCAGAGACGGGACCGCTTTTTCGGATTGAATAGCACCCAGAGCACACGCCGCCCCGAATCGAGGCGGAGGATTTGATTCTTTATCGTTCAGAACCTGAATCAGCGGCTCAACCGCTTTTTCGGGTTTAATCCTTCTCAAGGCCATCGCCGCCTCGTACCGCCCGTAATCATGCAGTTTTCTGTCCTGCACCATCTCAATCAAGCGCTCAATCGCTCTCTCTGTTCTCACCTGCCCCAGCGCCCAGGCAATCCTTCTCTGGTGCCATTCAATCCTGTAGGCGGACCATTCGCTCGTTTCTTTATCCCTCAGCATCTTCATAAGGGGTTCAATGACCGGATCCCCTATCTCTCTGAAAGCATCGCTCACACTTCCCCATTCCCCATAAGACAGACTCCAGAATTTTTTTATGAGCTGATCGATCTTTACCTTTTCATTCGATTGACTGTCCTCTGCGAATCCATTGAACAAAACGATCACGAACAGGACTATGCCTAAAATCGCTCTGATTCTATTCTTCATATCCGATCCTCTTTCGCAGAGATATCCTCTCTTGTGAAATCCTCTGTGAGCGTTTTATACAGGTTTCCTGCGAATGCTTTTTCGATTTCTTCTAAACTTCTCAGACCGAATATGAGGGAGATGGCTATGGGATCAGCCCGGTAACCTGTATGGCCCTCATAAAAACCATAGCGCATGATGTAAAATGGCACCATCTCCCCTGTATGAATATGGCTGAGCATTTTTTGAAAATCTGTCATCTGTTCGTTACTCAAACTTGAGTATCTTTCTCGTAAAAAAGCTTTTTCATCCTCGTTCAATTCTACAGAAAACTCGAGATGATACATCCCCTGGATTTCATCATTAAATATGGAATACTGCCATCCTCGTCCGCCAGCGTTTATAAGACGAATTTTTTTTCCGTTATACAGAAAATAATCGATGCTGCCTATAGACCGGCCGGCACGTCGACTTGTGTAGCCAACCCATCGGGCAATATTCCAGACATGAAACAGGGGTTTAGCCATTTGAGGATGAATCATCTCCAATTTCTTAACCAGACGATTATCTCCTTTCAGGACAGAAATGATATCTTCCTCTTGGCTTATAAAACCCTCACCGGAGGAACCTCCGGGCCGGCCGCTATCTGTAATTTCTGCGATGGAACGGTCTGTGATCCATCGTGTGTGATCCAGCTCGACCTCCGAATGCAATCCTGTCTTGGCTAATGTTGGAAAATCTTTGGAGTCGACTTCAAGGATGCGGATTTTGTCCCAATCGCTTTCCCTGTAACCGAGAGATTCACCTTTTTTAACTGTCACGGGTATGAGCGTGAATTTATTGTCTTTGGTGATTGCTATTACGATTTCTGTCCCGCCTTTCATCGTGTAGGGAGAAGGAAGTTCCGGGCATTGGTCATAGGTTTGAGGAAAAAACTTCAAATATTCCTTTTTTTGGGGATGTTGTTTGACCTGTGTCTCTTGCGATGCCATAAGAGCCACAGAGGAAATGGCTATAAGCAGAATTATCCGCAGCCACAAATCTTTAATCCAGCAGCCATTCATTTAAAATTCCTTTTCAATCCTTCACCCTCTATTAGGGATTTATCTCATGGAAAATGGAGAGTAATAGAAAATTTTGCGTCATTTTAAATGCACTCTCTCGAGTATTAATCAGGTTTATTTGTAATTTCCATGCTGCCAAGAATGTTCTTCATCATCTGCATCTGCTGTTCGTAATTTTCCTCCGGACACCAGATCTGAATAATATGGAGAGCGTTTTCCCGCGGATAGGTCTTTGATTTGCCATCCGGGATCACCGCCAGTAGCATTCGAATGGGTTTTTTATTGATGAAACCGGGAACATTATAAAACCAGGCATCACGACCCTTGATCTGTATTTTTACAGGCTTCCCCTCGAGAGCGAGCCCTTTCATGTCTGCCATTTTCTCGAGGTACCGGGGGCCATCCTGTTCGGTCGTTGTGTACCAGAGCATGACGTGCATGTCTGTCTCGGGATTAAATATTTCATATATCAATTTATCGCTGTGATAAGGGTTTTCTTTCCAATTCACCGGAGCCTCAAATTGAATATTCAGTCGCGGGTGTTTGTAAACCTCCAGCTCCTGGGAGATCGTCGGATTCATCATGAACAGGGAAGAGATAAGGCCCAATGAAAACAAACCTTTAATCATCCAGTTTTTCATCGTGTATCTCCATCTGAGTCCTTAACCATATTATTAGTATAACGCCCTGAAATACAACTTAAACAATTCTGAAAAAGTATTAAGGAAATCGAACCTGGACATTTTCCACAAGACAGAAGTCTCATTTCCTATAGAGAAAATTTATTTGAGTTAAGAAGAGATGAATAAATTATGACGTCTATCTATATATTTCGCTGCTTTCAATGCTTTCCCTCATAAAAAAATGAGAGTGGCACATAATGTAATCTTTAAAGACACTTTAGAAAATAAAAATGGAGCTTGAATTTCTCAGACTTTAAACCAATAATATCTGAAAACGTATCGAAAATTATGACATATAAAATGTAATTATCTTTCTCTTATATGAATTTCTTCACTAAAGCTCTCTTTTTCTTTTTTGAAGTATCCCTAATACTTACGTGACTTTTTAGAATCAACGAACCATTCAAGACAATCATTCATTTCTGAGATCTCGTCTCTAAGCCGGTATTGGGGAACCTGTATCAATTCACCAAGTGGGAGATATTCAATCGTTTTGATCTCTCCGGCTCGATTTTTAAACTTTAATTTAACCGGCATTTCGGTTCGATCCCAATAAATGCTTCGGCCAACAATTGTATCGTTCACCCTGAGGCCCGCCTTAAACGCAGGCCCTTTGGGATTGACTTCGGTCACATGCCAATCTCTGGTAGTTTCGGATTTTAGATATTCAAATCCGATATCAAACCTATGGAATTTTTCATTCGTCAATTCTAGGCAAGGGCCCAGATCATTCTTGCCGGGCACAATTATTTCACCCTTGTTCACAAACCTCTCTATATCCTCCGTAATTCCGGATTTCAGATATTTCCGAACATGCAAATCGACGTTCTCAGCCGAAACGAGCATGTTGGATTCCTGTGCTGAAGTTAATATATCAAACATGACGTTATCCAGAGAGTAACCTGACGATTTCTTGATTAAGGCATTCCACCTGGTTGCCAGCAGATCTCCTCTAAGATAGGGGATTCGTTCAACATGACGATCGGAGTGTGTCTTTTTTAAAATTTCTTCATTGGTTGAATGAATCGCCGGCGAGAAATAATATTCCTTAATAGCGCGGTTATAGTCAGAAATATACTCTTTTAAAGTAATTAACTTGCTGCGAAGAAGGATCAGGCGTGTATAATAATTTGTGAATCCCTCACTGAACCAATAGACGAGCTCCTCAGGTTCTTCCCGCTGAATTTTTCTCCCATTCCAGGTATGGAATAATTCATGAGCAAGAAGGAATTTGAGATCATCCGCAGATTCGTGATCAGTCGATACAAAAGTCTCAAAGGAATTTGTCAGACCCGTTCCACCCTTTGATTGTTCGTTATCAGTCGGAATCAACGTCACCAGGAAATACGGGAAATCATAGTCGTTCCAGAAACCTCGCACCGCTTTCACCACGGTTTCAACCATATTAGAGAATTCATTTGAAGTGAAATTCCATGTTCCTCGTTGAACGATATTTAAGGGATATCCTTTTACTCTACGTTCATCCAAAATAAAGTCTCCAGCCATGTAGGCGGCATGACAGAGTTCGGCAATGGATATCTCATGCAACTGGCTTTTATTCCGGATGCCAAATGAATTAGCCAATATCCAGTCGCCATCAAGTCCTTGCCATTCAACGGATATTTTTCTTTTCGCTTTTTCATCCCATTCCGGATAAACAAAAACACCATGCCCTATAAAATGAAAATAAGTCTCATTGATTATTGGCCGGTAATACACATCGCGGTCAATAGGCTGATCCCAGTATTGGCTGACTTCGTAACTGATCTCAATGACTTGAGACGGCTGGTGCTCTATCCGATATTCAGTATGGTCGTTGTTTGGGATGACACGAACTTCGGGATGAGCGGGTCTTAAATCTTTAATTCCTTTCTCCAGGTCATCTTGCCAGGCCCAAGAATGTGGCACTTTTAGCGAAGTCGAACCTGTTGAATTTCCCTCGAATATCAAGTTCACTCTAAGCTTTGTTTCCTGATTCGTGGAATCGTAAGATATGATATATTTTAATGGTTTGGGATTCTCATCATTCGACTCACTGGATATTTTTGTTTGTTCCTCAGAATAGGCATGAACTCGTTTCCCCTCAGACTTCTGAGCCAAGGTGCAGCTATGAGCCGCCAAATAAAATACAAGACAAATAAAGCCGAATAAAAATCTGATGCGATGATCCATAAAGGGAAGGAAATTCCTTTTCTGCTTGCCTGGCTGAGTGAGCATTTTATTCTCGATTTTCACCCCAATCATCGTAAGGAAATATAAGTCAAGGAAAAAAAGATTTCAAGGATGGCTCGAGAGAGAAGGCTGGAATATCTTCCTGATGCCGTTAGAGGCGATAAAAGCGTCTCGATTCACCCAGGCCTCACCTTGCTGGAACTCTTCACAACATTTGAGATAATTTTTTATTGGTATTTGATTTTTTTGAGAATTCGGTTTCAAGCGGAGAAGTTTTCGTGGTCTTCAGTTCAGTAACAACAGTTGCCTGAGGAAGCACCCCACAATTATTATCTCCAAACAAGTTAGGCACAATCCTATGGCGCTTAATAATTTTTATCTACAAAAGAGAAAAATAACTCCTGCCATATGAATGAAACATTAAGCAGTATAATTTTACCTAAAAAATAAAACAAAAAAGGCTTGACAAAGCGGATTATTTGTTTTATTTTTTAGGTAAAATACAAATGAGAGGTTCAAAATGAAACTTTTATCCAGGCCCGAGGAGCTGTTCCTGCTTTCCATCTGGAGGCTTCAGGACAACGCTTATGCTGTGACCATACGCGACCAGGTGAACAAAATCACAGGAAAAACCTGGTCCTTTGGCGCTACCTTTGTGACACTGGAACGTCTTGTCCAAAAACGATATCTGATCTCTCACCTATCAGAATCCACGCAAAAGAGAGGCGGCCGTAGCAAACGGATGTACAACCTCACTCGCGAAGGCATCAGAGCCCTGCTCGATATAAAAAAACTTCAAGAGAGTATGTGGGATGATATTCCCCGGCTCTCCCTATCCGCAGTAAAAAAATGAGACAAAAGCCCATGCTCGGACCACCACGTCTCACAGAGCGCCTTCTCAAACGTATTTTCCCTGACGATGGAATCTTTACCACTATCGGTGATTTGGAAGAAGTCTACCACAACATTGCTGAAGAAAAGGGCATTGACAGAGCCCGTCTTTGGTACAGGGTGCAAGCCTTCAAATCTGTCCTCTCCTACATCAAAAATCATTTTTTATGGAGTATCTTCATGTTTAAAAATTATCTGGTATTCACCACCCGTTTAATAAAAAGAGATAAGTTTCATTATTTTTTGAATTTTCTCGGGCTTTCCACTGGAATCGCCTGCAGCATCATCATCATGATGTTCCTGAGGAACGAACTGACCTATGACCAACACCATGAGAATGCCGAAAATATCTACCGAATCAGCTCAAACTATCTAACCTCTGGCAAGCCTCTGCTCTATGCGACTACCTCTCCTGCTCTCGGTCCGAGACTCAAGGAGGAATACCCGGAGATTAAAGACTTCGTGCGTGTTCTTCCGTTGCCGGAATTGTTGTTCAGACAGGGTGACAGACGGTTTTACCAGGAGAGGATTGTTTTTGCCGACTCGAGTATTCTCAAAGTATTCACCTATCCTCTCCTGCAGGGAGACATGGAAAGATGTCTCAAGGATCCTAACTCCATTGTGTTAACCCAATCTCTTGCCCGGAGATATTTCGGCGACGAAAATCCGCTGGGAAAGGTCATCCAGGTCGAAAACCAGGACGACCTTATAGTTACAGGTGTGATAAAAAACCCGCCTCGAAATTCTCACGTTCCCATAGAAGGAATCATCTCTTACTCGAGCTGGAGTATGGACGAGCTAGCCTTGGATGTATCGATGTATGAGCCTTCTGGCTATACTTATATTCTGCTTCCTGAAAAATATAACCTGGCCACCTTTTATGAAAAATTTCCTGCCTTTTATCAGAAATACTGTAAAGCAGACGAAGAATTATACGGACAGGTCTACAAACTCATATTCTTGAAACTGAAGGATATCCACTACAACACTGTCGGTTTCAGATTCGAAATGCCGTTGGGGAGCAGATCTTATCTGTACGCGTTTTTCTTCATAGGGATATTCATCCTCATACTGGCGAGCGTCAATTATGTGAACATGGCTACCGCCCGTTCTTCCACTCGAGTCCGGGAGATCGGGATGAAAAAAGTATTAGGATCGAGAAGAAAGGATCTGACTTTCCAACTTCTGGGTGAATCTCTACTGGTGTCTTTCGTTGCTATGATATTTGCCTATGGGGTGGTTCTGCTGTCCTTGACGCCGCTTAATCAGCGCCTGGATCTCAACCTGGAGACGGGAATGTTGCTCAATCTTGTCTTGATTGCTGCTGTTTTCGGACTTTTTATTCTCATCGGGATTTTATCCGGTATCTATCCCGCTTTTCATCTTTCTGCCATACGTCCGGTGACTGCCATATCGCGTGAATTCAGCTCCGGCAGGACAGGAGTGCGAATCCGACGAAGTCTGGTCGCATTTCAGTTCGTGATCTCCATAGGAGTTGTCATCATTACCCTGTTTATGAACCGCCAGATCGAATTCATGCGCAATCGGGATCTGGGTTTCAAGAAAGAGAATGTCGTGTCGATCAGGTTACGGGATAATGATGTCATCCAGAAAATATCGACATTCAAACAGGAACTTATCCGGCACCCGGATATCATCTCGGCTGCTACGGGAATCGGGCAGCCCGGAAATCCCACCACAGGTCTGTATAAGTTTGAAGGCAGGGATGGCATGGAGGACCACAATTTTTGGGTTCTCTGGGCCGGGTTCGACTTTATTCAGACACTTGGAGCTGAAATCGTGGAAGGACGCGACTTTAATCCCAGCTTTTCCACGGATCGGCAAAAAGGGATTATCGTCAACGAAACTCTTGTCCGGTTCATGGATTGGGATAATCCGATCGGAAAACGTGTCGCCCAGGGCACACACACGGACGGCCAGGTGATCGGTGTCGTGAAGGATTTTCATTTTGCATCGCTTCACAACAAGATCGAGCCCATGCTCTTCCGGATGATCACCAGGCCCGAAGACAATTTACCAGGCAGCGTGCCAAGCAAATTAATGGTCAGATTGAAAGGCCAGTCCTTGACCGAAACCATGGAATGGATGAAGGACAGATGGAACCAGTTTAATCCCAATCGGCCCTTTGTCTTTTCTTTTCTGGATGAGTCGTTTGACCGGTTGTATGATGCTGACCGCAGGCAGAACCGCTTGGTCAAAATCTTCTCCTACATCTGCATAATCATCTCCCTCCTAGGCCTTCTGGGGCTTTCTTCTTTCACCTCGCTCAGGAGGACCAAGGAAGTGGCATTACGTAAGGTTCTGGGTGCATCGGCCACCCAGATCGTTTTGATAATGTTCCGGGAAATTTTTTTTCTGATTGTCGTGGCGATTGTGGTCGCCATCCCTGTGTCATTGCTGTTTATCGACATGTGGTTGGGGAAATTTGCTTACAAAACGGGAATAAACCCTGTTCTGTTCGGGGCTGCGGCGATCGGTGCTCTCCTCGTTGCCTTTTTCACTGCTAGCTACCACAGCATCAAGGTGGCACAAACCAATCCCGCCAACAACCTCCGGCATGAATAGTTGAAGTCATAGAATAACTTCAAAGGTCAAAGAAGTCCAAAAGCTCTCCCATTCATGTCTTGGTTTCTTGACCCAATCCATATGAGTTAGCCCGATGACATATGGCCCAGCTTTTGTAAGCAGGATAGAGGCTTACCCTTATTCATCTGTCTTAATTTTTAGGCCTTATTACTAAATAACTATGGAAAAAAGGTATGCGAAAAGAGAGAAAAGATGGCTCAAAATGCAGTATAAAGCCGAACCTTCAGTTCATTTTTGGATAGATTAAAAAATTAATCGGTTCAGTAACAACAGTTGCCTGAGGAAGCACCCAGTAATTATTATTTCTAAACAAGTTAAGCACAAACGCAAGATTCTTTATAATTTTTATCCACAGCAGAGAGAGAGAGAGAAAAAAAAGAAACCTTTTCTCAAGTTCCTTCGTATAATATACTGTAAAGCAGTATAATGATTGGAGTGAACGATGAAAGACCTGACAAAAATCGAGGAGATCCTTCTCCTGTCCATCTGGGAGCTGAAGGATGAAGCCTATGGCTTCAAAATCCGCCATCACGTCTCGGACATTATCGGGAAGGATTTCACCTTCGGCAATTTGTACAGTGCCCTCGACCGGTTAACCCGGAAAAAATATGTCTCCAAACGTCCGGGAGAATCAACCCCTCAACGAAGAGGAAAAACCCGAATGTACTACACAATCTCTTCGGCCGGGATCGATGCCTTAAAAGCAGCTTGCGCCCTGAACCAAAAGCTCTGGGGCGCTCTCAAACCCTATTCTTTCGAAACAAAACACAAATGAAAAAGCATCAACCGAAACTTCCAAAATTCGGAGACTGGCTTCTCAAGCTTCTGGCCAGATACGATGTCAATCCTCATCTGCGTGGCGATTTTGACGAAGAATTCAGTCTGATTTATGAAACCAAAGGATTTGTTAAAGCCTGGCTCCGTTACTGGACGCATCTTCTCCGGTCGCTGCCTTTTTTTATAAAAGATATTCTCTACTGGAGGTTTGTTATGTTTATTAATTATTTGAAAACTGCGCTAAGAAATTTTTATAAGAATAGAAGTTATTCTGTGCTAAATATTCTGGGCCTCGCCATCGGAATGGCCTGCTGCTGCTTGTTCGCCTTATGGGTGTTTGATGAACTGCATTATGACCGATTTCATGAAAAATCAGAAAGGCTCTGCGGGGCTGTGTTTGATCTGTATGTTGAAGGTGGAAAATGGACCATCAATAATACTCCTGCATTGCTTGGTCCCGCACTTGAACAGGAATTCCCAGAAGTTGTTGCAACAACAAGATATCAATCGTATGGCCAGGTGCTTCTTACACATGGGGAAACATCATCTTTTGAAAGAGGAATTTATCTCGTCGATTCTTCATTTTTAAAAATGTTCAGTTTTCCACTCATTAGCGGAAATGAAAACACCGCCTTGAGTAATCCAAATTCCATTGTTATCTCAACAGATTTTGCGGCAAGATATTTTCCCGATGAAAATCCTTTAGGGAAAATTCTCACACTCAACAACAAACACGAATTAATGGTCACTGGGATTCTTAAAAATGCACCTCATAATTCCAGCTTGACGTTCAAGATGTTGATGCCGTTTAAGTTTTATGAAGGATTACGTAGACAACAGGGTGATCCTTTTGGATGGCGCGAAAACCGTCCGATGACGTTTATAGAGATTCAAGATCCCGGCATGGCAGAAGCGTTGAATCTTAAAATACGAAATTTTGTAAGAGAAAAAGCAAATGATGATACTGCTCATCAGTTTTCCACCGTCCCTCTTGAAGAATTCCGGTTTTCTCCCTATTATGGCGGTTCCGGGCGGGCGACTTACCTCTCCATTTTTTCTTTGATCGCACTTTTTATCCTGTTAATCGCATGTATTAATTTCATGAACCTGTCAACAGCCCGCTCAGCCAACCGGGCTAAGGAAATCGGCATGCGGAAAGTTGTCGGGGCAAATAGAATAAATATCATTCTCCAGTTTTTTGGTGAATCGCTCTTGTTGTCATTCACTGCCATGATTGCTGCCATTATCCTGGTTGTTATCTTCCTTCCGACCTTTAACCAGATTTTTGGCAAGGATCTCCCATTAAGCATCCTGGGAAGCGGTTTTGTTCCGCTGGTATTCATCGGTATTGCACTACTCGCAGGCTTGGGAGGCGGGAGTTACCCGGCACTGTACCTGTCCGCGTTTAAACCAGTGATGACACTCAAAGGGAATTTAAAATCGAGGGGGAAGCGCGGGATGATGAGAAAAGTTCTCGTCACCTTTCAATTTGTTCTATCCGTGTCTCTGATAATAAGCACAGTGGTTATATACAGGCAGCTCGATTATATCAAGGATTTCAATCTTGGATTTGATAAAGAACATGTCGTTTACATCCCTTTACGTGCCGGAAGCGGTGAATCATACAGCGTTTTAAAAAACAAGCTGCTGAATGATTCAAGAATATTGAGTGTTACAGGTGCGTCACACTTGCCTTCATATATAGGGACTAATGATCGTAGAGCTAAATGGGACGGGCAGGAAAAAGAAAATGAGACTTTGATCCATATAAGTTGGGTCGATTATGATTACATCAAAACCCTCAAAATTGAGCTACTGGAAGGCATTGATTTTTCCCGAGCAACTCCGTCTGCTCGAACAACTGGATTTCTCGTCAATGAGGAAATGATCAAACTTATGGGAAAAGACAAAGGTGTTGGAGACAGACTTGAAATTTCGCGTGTCAATGGGAAAATCTTAGGAGTGATGAAAAATTTTCATTTTCTCCCCCTCAATTATCAAATACCACCGCTGGTAGTAAAATTTAACGATCAAAGACCATCCTATCTTATCACGCGCATTTCTGCTCATAATATCTCTGCTTCTATTGAATTCTTAAAAGAAACATGGAAAACAACGGTTCCAGCCTACCCTTTTGAGTATCATTTCTTAGATTCGGACTTCGACCGCATGTACAGGGATGAAGAAAGAATCGGCAGCATATTGAAAAGTTTTGCCTTCCTTGCCATTTTTGTTGCTTCTCTTGGTCTCTTCGGCCTGGCTTCATTTTCAGCAGAACAGCGCACAAAGGATATTGGCATACGAAAAATTCTTGGTGCCTCGGTCCCGGAAATTGTCGCGCTTTTGTTAAATGAGTTCATGAAATGTATCCTGCTTGCCAATGTCATCGCCTTGCCCATTGCATATTTTATCATGGTCAAGTGGCTGCAAAACTTTGCCTATCGTGTGAACCTTGATCCAGGAATTTTTGTGTTTTCCTGTTTAGCTTCCCTTACAATAGCTATATTTTCTGTCAGCTATCAAACCATCAAAGCCGCCACCGCCAATCCGGTCGATTCGCTGAGGTATGAGTGAAAATTTAAAGGCAACAGACTTTTATACAAAAAAGGCAAGACTTTCCCTCTGAAATAAATACCAAGGGATATTGCTTTCATCGCGGCAAGATGGATTGTTGAAAAGACAGTAGTCCTCTTTCAATTTATTATATGGGTTTCAGTTCATATTATACTTTTTTTCCGTGCCTAAAGCTGCTTTATATGTTCATACTATTTTTGTTCTGTGATTTCTCTTCAAAAAAATGGCAGAAAGTAATATGTTATAAGTGAAGCAACCAATAAAAAGGAAGAAAATCATAAAAACAATGAAGCGAAAACGAGGCAGAGAGGATTCGACAGCGGTAAAGATTATAAAGGGCGTAACGACTATCCTCTTCATTCTGGCTTTGCTCTTCATCCCCGCCGGAACGCTCAACTGGCCTGAGGCCTGGCTCCTCCTTCTCCTCTATTTCGCTATGGTCTCAGGATTGCTGATCTGGATGAAGATAAAGGCTCCCGGCCTGCTCAAGGAACGGATGTCGAGGAATAAAGAGGTCAAGAGTTGGGATAAGATTATTATGGCTGCCTATTCTTTTCTTCTGATAATCCTCCTGGCTGTAGCGGGACTCGATGCGGTGCGCTTCGGCTGGTCAGAAGTCCCTCTTTTCGCTAAAGCCCTGGGATTTATCGGCTATATTCCGGCCCTGATTTTTGGATTCTTGGCAATAAGAGAAAACGCATACGCCTCGGATGTAGTCCGGATCCAGGAAGACCGCGGTCATACGGTGTGCACCACAGGGCCCTACAAGTTCGTCCGGCATCCAATGTACGTGGGAGTTATCATCTTTGTGCTCTGTTTTCCCCTCTCCCTCGGCTCACTCTACTCATTCATCCCCGCCTTTTTAATTGTGATCCTCTTCATCATCCGCACCTCGCTCGAAGATAAAACCCTGCAGGAAGACCTCCCCGGCTATAAAGAGTACGCTCAGAAGGTTCGCTATCGATTGTTCCCTGGAGTGTGGTAAACGGATTCAACCTTTCATGAAAAAAGCACCGGAACTTCGTGAATCAGAAGAAGAAAAAAACATATTCACTGAGGGAGTTGATTATTTCAAGACCGGCAAAATTTCTATCTGGGGACACGGTGATAAAGACACACTGGAACTTTTAAACAAGACAGAAATTCGTGGCAGATGGCTGAATCTTGCTGCTGGGCGCGGCAGATATAATCAGGAGCTGCTCGAAAAAGCAGGTTTTGTCGTCGCTTCTGATTTAGATGAAAGCGCCCTTCGTAAATTGTGGGACAACACTCCAGTCAAACTCAGGACAAAACTGGAGACGAAAGCTTTTGATATAACTCAAAGATTTCCCTTTGAAGACGAATCATTCGAAGGCGTATTCTGTGCAAGCATCCTTCACTATTTCTCTAAAGAAATATTGCAGAAGATAATTTCTGAAATCGATAGAATCATAAAATCTAATGGAAAAATTATAATTGAGTTTGCCACTGATATTAAACGAATTCTTCCGGATGGAAAGCTGTATATCAGAAAATCAGAATCCCAGTATACATTTGAAGAGGGAAAAGAAATTCTCAGCGAGTTATTGAATAACTACAGAGTTAAAATCATAAAATCAGAAGTTCCGCCGGAAGAAATAAAGACATACCGTTTTGTTTACACCCTGAGCTGCCAATTAGTTCTATTGCTTGCAGACAAAAAATAAAGAATAGCCGACTTCGAATATTTCATACGATATCCGATAGAACAGAGGCGAAGGTCTGCATCTCTTCCAACGTCCCAAGACTCACTCGAATCCAGTAATCACCGCTGAATTCAAAGGCACGTATCAGTACATTCCTGCTCTCAAACTTCTCGGACATTTCCCGGCTATCCTGGTTGACTTTGATCAAAACGAAATTCGTATGAGAGGGAACATAAAAAAGGCCCAGTCTTTCCAGTTCGTTGTACAGATACGACCTGGCTTCTTTGTTTTTTTGCTTGGCATAGTGCGTAAATTCCGCGTTCTTATAACTTTCCACAGCCGCTTTCAAGCTGAGCCAGGTTATCGGAGCGAAGTTTCTCTCTATCCGTTCCAGTTCTTCCACTATGTCAGGCCTGGCTATTCCGTATCCGACTCGAAGGCCTGCCATGCCAAAAATTTTTGAGAATGTCCGTGTGACGACGACATTTTTTCCTCTTTTGACCAAGTCGAGCATCGAGGCATAGGATCTATCTTCCACGTATTCATGATAAGCCTCATCCACGACGACTACAGCTTTCTGAGATGCCCGCTCGCAGAATGAACGTAGCTTATTCCCCGGGGTAATCGAGCCGGTCGGGTTGTTGGGATTGCAGATATAGATCAAACTTGTCTTCGGGCTGATCCGCTGCTCCATA
>Ga0180438_10003432_pt1 | contig 24022 bp, 14 predicted proteins | sample SS_ome_12_FD_132455 | JGI IMG/M metagenome (GOLD analysis project Ga0180438, IMG submission 132455) | Hypersaline lake sediment archaeal communities from the Salton Sea, California, USA - SS_3_D_2 metaG | ecosystem: Environmental > Aquatic > Non-marine Saline and Alkaline > Hypersaline >...
CCAGGTATGGCATACTGGCCGATAATGCAAGTCATAGCCGTTACAATGGGAAATCTTTCACTGTTCTGCAGGGAAGCCACATCACTGATCAGTAACATCCCTTTCTGAGCTAGACGGTCTACCCCGCCATGACCGATGTAGTTCACAATGAGTGCACCATCATTGAAACCGTTTAAAACCAGTTCACGTGCACTGCCGATAGCGTGTTGAGACAGGTAGACCTTGTCCACCGTGTATTCAGATGGCAAGAGGAACGCCACGTCATCGCTGTCTGTTGCGAAATCCGTTCCGTCATCAGGAGCGTCAGCCAACATCATGATCCGGTTTGTCCAGTCGCCGCTGCCGTTCTCATAGATCATGACCTTGTCGACGAGTGCCAGGAGCTCTTCAGAGTTGCCGGCCGGCAGTCTGCCAATGGCCATTTCAGGCACCCCATCATTGCCCACAATATCCACAAACCGGTTGTCTGAGGGAAAAAGCCCGTCCAGGGTAGCCACCATCAATGGCGGCACCAGATTGTCCCCACTGCCCTGGATGTCCTTATAATCGTACGAACCGTCTCCGGCCAAAACCACATACCTTGGAGCCTTCTGCCACTCATGAAAGGCGTAGGAGAGGAACTCCCTGATAGCCTTGGGGCTGGAAATGCCACCATTGAACTCATCATAGATATCCTCCAGGTCCACCACCATTGTCTCAAACTCATAACGGTAGTCGGCCAGGGACTGAGCTGCATCCTTTAGAACGAAAGGCGTGACGACCAGATAATCTGCAGAGTTCTTTCCTTGCCTTAGTTGCGACGGGACATCAGCGGTCATGGAAACGGGCGTACTTGACGCATCCAGTGTCAAGGCCAGATATCTGCCCTCAGGGGTGACTGGTTTGAAACTGACGCCATAAGCCCCATCGGTTTTTTTCACGGTCGTGGCCTCAATAAGTTTCGGTTTTCGAGGCTTGGTGACATCAAAGACGTAAATGTCAGAATCTGTAAAACCCCGGATGGTTAAGGTTTTCTTCCCATCCCCTGTGGCCAGAAGCTTGTTGTCCACTGCTCGATAGTAGCGCTGGTAAGTCAGATCAAAAGAGTCCACATAGAATATGCTGTATGGCACGCCAGCATCAAGCAGGCCTACTATCTCTATGATATTATCCCCGTTGTTCAGGTACTCTTGGCTGAATTCCATTCGTAAAGACAAAGCGCCTGTCCCTTCCCAGCGGCCCTCGCCTATCTCATATCCGTTCATACGCACCGTGACATGGTGATCTGGTTTTGCATCCGTGTCTGCTCCTCCCTTAAGACGAACGGTCAGTGCGGCCAGTTCTGATGTGGAAGCGGCTCCTTCTGCTTCCAACGCATAAGTCTTACTGCCCAGGCCGGGATAACCAGCAAAAACATAGTCCCACAGAAAGAAGTCAGATTCTGGATCATGAAAGAGGTTCGGAATGGCCCACAGATCCTGTTCCAGATGGATAGTCTCTGTAAAGATCCCGCCGTCATCGGCAGGCCCAGGCCCCTTTCCCCCCGTGGCTGCCATTTTCTTTCCTTTGGCAACCTCCAGCCAGTAGATGTTCTCATCCGTGTAGTTGCTCTCCATGCCTTCCCCAAAGAAGTAGATCCCTCTATTTCCATCGGCCTCGAGCCAGGCCACTTCCTTTCCCTGGTTGCGCAGGCTCAACTCGGTCTTGTCGATCCACAATTCGGCCGTCTTCATGGGGACATCCAGCACCCCGGCGATCTCAGCAGCGTCCAAATAGTAGAAACCTTGTTCTTTCACGGCCACCTTGGCCGCCTGCCCTTTTCGAGCCTTCTTAAGGGCCTTTGCTGCCTTCCGGGCACTTTTTCGGGCCTCATTCCGAGCCGTTTCAGCTGAAGATTTCTTGCGGGTCTGCCTCGTGTATGTTCCAGACACCGGTGTTGAGGAAAGCTCCGATCCTCCTTGTCCGACCGTCACCGTGAAGGGACCATGACGCAGCTTTTTGCCTGAAGCCTCTACCTCCACCAGCTCATACGTGTACGTTTCCCCAGGCTCCGCCTTGTCATCCACGTATCGGTAAATGCCGCCCCCAGGCGCGTTGAGCAAGCCCGGAAGGAGTTTCTTATTCACGTCCTTGAATTTGCCCGTCTCCTCATTCAGGCGCCTCAAATAAAAACCGACGGTGCCCACCTCAGAACTGGTCTCCCACTCAAGCACCACCTGGCCACTCTGTTCATAGGCTTCAAAGGACGAGATCACGGCTAGGGTGAGTAGGTGTTTAAACCCAAAGTCAGCATAATTGACATTCCCGCCGCTCACCGTGACGGGATAGGTCGTTACTTGGCTATAGTCGTCCGTATCGTCCACGCCGTCCGTCCATAAAAATCCTTCCAACACGTCGTTGTCGTCCGTGACAACGACTATGTAGCAGCCGTCAGTGGCCCCGTAAAATGTATATAGCCCGTCCATGTCTGTGGTCGTCGTACCCAAGAGGGGCTCGGTGGGGTCCAAGACCTGGTCAGAATCTCTGTCTTCGTAAAGCGCCAAGGTCACGTCGCCTATGACAGCCTCGGTGGCGTCTCTGTATCCATCTCCGTCATGGTCCAGCCAGACGACGTTGCCGATCGTGTAAGCGTCGCTTCGCCAAAGGCCAAAGTCGGCATCCAGATAACTTTGGTTCCCGGTAATGGAGATCGGCCCGTGGGGGTTGTTGGGCGTTCCCGCGGAAAGCGAGTAGCCAGCCGGGATGGTGAGCGTAACATTGTAAGTGCCGGAGTCTTGTTCCGTGAAAAGATAAGTGCCGTCCGGGTCACTATCGTGAAAGTCGGTAGCATCCCCGCTCAGGGAGAGTGTTGCACCACCCACGCCGATCTCGCCAGAGTCCTTTACGCCGTCCTGGTCCCAGTCAAACCACACAGTGTCACCGATGGACCCGGGCCTGTTGTAACCGAAGTCGACCCATGTCACATCGGGCTCGGCATCGGTGAGGTGGACGGGGCAGGGATCGTTGTAACGGTCCAGATCCAGGGGATCGCCAGGGTCATCTCCCCAGTAGGTGGTGATCGTATAGCCGTCGAGCACACCGTTGCCGTCGGAAACCGTCACCAGATAATACTCATCTAACTCCAGCCCGACAAAGGTATAGCTGCCGTCTGCGGCCGTAATTGTGTTGCCCATAGCCGGTTCACCAGGATCAAGGGCCCCGTCCTGGTTGGTGTCCAAATACAGGACCAGGGTTACGTCTGCGACGCCGTCTTCGCCGGCATCCTGATCCCCCTCGTTGTCGACATCAAACCAGACGTAGTCCCCGATACTTCCCAGACCGTCTTTGTAGTAGCCAAAATCAGCGTGAATGTATATCTCGTCTTCGGCCAAGACAATGTCTGCCGTGGGGCTGGGGCTGCTCTCAAAGCCGGGGCTGTGGGTGTATCCCTCCAGGGGGCCTCCTGGATCAAAGTTGCTGTCAGCCACCCGCACCCTGTAGGTGCCGGCATCAAGCCCGCCAAATACATACCAGCCCGCACCGCTTGTGGTCGTAGTGGTACCAAGGGGGTCGCCGTTTTCGTCAAGGAGTTCCAGGAGCACGCCGCTGATGCCCGGCTCGCCCAGGTCCTGCAGGCCGTCGTTATCTGCGTCCGCCCAGACGTAGTCGCCTATGGCAGCCCCGTCAGGACGGTAGCCAAAATCGGCCGTTCGGTAATGCTCGTCGTAGTCCAGATCGATGTAGTAGATGCGCGTGTAAGTATCCCCGTCGCGCTGGATGCAGTCTGAACCGCACACGTTGTTGACATAAGACTCACTAAAGTCAACAGGAGAGGCCAATCCCGTGGTACTGGCAAAGCCGGACGGGAGGGTGGTCTCGTCCACCTGGATGATGTAGTACATGTTGCTGAGCATCTCAAAGAGGTACTCGCCCTGTCCGCCCGTGAGTTGGCTTTCTATGATACCGCCGTCGCGCGGGTCAACCAGGTTCACTGTTACCCCCTGGAGACCCGGCTCGCCCGAGTCCTGTACACCATCACCATCCAGATCGTACCAAACGCGGTCGCCAATGGAGCCCTTTGCGAGGTAGAGATCGGGCGCGCAGTCGGTCTTCTTCTCGCATGTCTTGGTGGGTGAATTGTGGTGGTTGCCCAGGACCACGCCATATCCCAATGAGCCAAAGGCCTGCTTGTCCACCCGAATCTCCCAGCTGTTGTCCCACTGCCAGTCGTCACAGCCCGAATCCGTGGTCTCATAGCTGCCGGAGGCGTAGGGGGAGTCTGCAAGGAGATCAACTTGCGTGGCACCGGTGCCGCACCCACAGCTTCCGCCGCTGCAGTAGCCGGTTACGTTCAGGTTATAGTCCATGCCGCTGGTGATCTCAATATATGCCTGGTTGGCAACAGGGCCATCCAGCCACAGCCCGTCGCCGCCGGAAAACCCCAGGCAGTCGTAACCAGAAGGGGTACCGGCACTCGGCTCGATCTGATCCGTATAAAAGTGGGCGACCACATTCCCACCGGCATCCTTGAAGGCAAACTCGCCCATGTCACTTTCCCAGATGTCAAACAGGTTGCGTTTGCCATTCTTTCTGGACTCCCAGTGGATAGAGTTCTCACCGTAGGAGTTGTCGTTGGAGTAGTACTTGTCCTGGTGGTAAAAAACATAGATGTAGTTGGCGTCTTCCAGCACATAGAGGTAAGCCGCAGCATAGTCGTCCAACCCCGTTGGCGTGTGGGTGTTGGTGTCGCCATAGCGGGTCAGGGCCCCGTACTGGCGATAAACGTCGTCCAGCTTGCCATCGAGCGTCGGCGCAGTCCAGGCGTTTGACGATTTGACGTGGCCCGTCAGTGTGGCCAGCAAAGCCGTCAATATGGCCAGCACGAACACCATGGCCTTTGTCCCATCACACCATCTATTCATTTGCATCTCCTTTTTTCTGGGTGCCAACCCGGGTCTCTTTATTCTCTTGAAAACCGGGGGAACTGGGTCGTTGGAAGAATTCCTATACTTGAACACGTATCAGAATGGCTCCGTAGCCCTAGTAGGCACAGAAAATTTGCAAGTAGCGTGCCATGCGCCGGGTTTATGGGTGGTGAACTCCCTGCCATTTTCAGTGATCTTCCTTTCGAATTTTTGTCAAAAATTTCAATAAAATGTGTCCTTCACTTATCCTGGCTTTTTTTGTTACCGCCCGTGGCGTACTCAGATTCAAAACCGCGCTGAGATCTGGAGCACCACATTCGTCATCTGAACGGTATTTGACTAGTGAATTTCACGGCAGGGGCTTTTTGGTCAAGAAAGGGGACACACATGGGGAGCACCCTCTCTTGGTTTTCTGGGAAGCCCGAGGTCTCATGCTCTCAAATCGACAGATCCCGTGCTTAAACCCATCAAGCTGATAGGATTTCCTTGCCTAACATGTCCACATGATTCCAATATCCTTCCCAAATCCAACCAATTACATACAATTTGCATCCCTGGCATGCTTCTGGCTATAGAGCTAACCCTCAGTACAAAGAGACAGCCTTGCCTGCACCGCTCTCTAGGCGGCGTGCGCAGGCATGGACAAACGGCTCCGCTTTAAGGGGCTGTTGCCCAAACCAAAATCGGTTTGAGCGCTTATTGAAGCGTTTTTTGTCAACACATCTTGGCGAAGCGGAAGACCAGTGATGTCAACTGTTTGAACCCGAAGGGCGAGTATAGCGCAAAGCTTCACTACGTTCGACATTACCTGGAGTGAGCCCTGGATTTGTAAAAAAGCGCTTCAGAGCCAGCGAAAAGGGATTTGAGCAACAGCCCGTTAAGACAAGACAGGCTTTGTTGGAAACCTGTTCTCTGCAGGTTAAAACTTGAATCTTTCTCATTTAAAGTATAATATAATAAAGTATATTGAAGTATCGTACAGAGGTCGATCCGTTCAACTACACCAGGCTTGAACCGAATAAGCGAGCGCATTCCCCGCAGGTTCTGCCTGACGGCAGTGCTAGCGCAGCGCGGGCTGCGGGGTTAGCGAGCGTATAGTTAAAAAGACAACAACCTTGCGGTGCTGCGCAGCTCTCCCGTCAGGGAGAACATTCCCCGTGGGTTCTGCCTGAGGGCAGTGCTCCGCAGGCCACGGGGAGGGTTCAATTCATTTGAAGGAGGCTAGGCATGCTCAAGTTTAGGAATCTCAAAGGCCACAGGGACGATCAAGACCGCCGGAAAAAGGGCGGTCCTGGCGAAAGGGAAGAGATGGTAGACTTTGGAGAGTCAAGTCCTGAACTGGGGGCTGATGCCGCTGACAGTACAGAACTGGCCGAAAGGGCGGAACATCTGTATCAACAGGTTTGCGATTATTCGCGAGAGACATTTGGCCAGGTTAGGCGTAACATGTCCTTTTCCTTGGACGAAGGCTCTCGCGTTGTTAATGACATTGTGAATGCCTCCGTGGATGACGCACTCTTCAGCAAGGCCCTCCACGAAGAAAATGGATCAGATTTTCTTGTAACCCACGCTGCCAATGTTGCCATCTATTCTATTAAAATGGGGGCAAGTCTCGGTCTCAGCAAGGAAAAGCAGGTGGAATTGGGTATGGCAGGACTGCTTCACGACGTTGGCAAGTGCACGATTTCTGAAGAGGTTCTCTACAAACAAGACAGGCTGAACGATGAGGAATTGTCTATGGTTCGAGAGGCCTCGAATCACGGATACGACCTTTTGAGGTCTCTGGGAAAGGAGTACGCCTATTTAGCCGAATGCTGCCTTCATGTCTACGAGCGGACCGACGGATCTGGTTACCCAAAGGGGCTCAAAGGAGACGAGATTCACGAATATGCCCAGATCATTGGCTTGGTAGATTTTTACGAGGCCCTCACGCATTCACGGCCCCAACGGGAGAAATTTCTCCATTTTGCAGCCGTGAAGGAAATTATCAACTCCGGGAAAAGTGCCTTCCAAAGGCAGCACCTCAAGGCCCTTCTGAGGATCTTCTCTATCTTTCCATTGGACAGCTATGTAAAGCTGAATTCCAATGCTATCGGCAGGGTAACGGAGACCTATCTGGATCAACCCATGAGGCCCAGACTTCAGATTATAAGCGACTCTCAGGGCAGCCCAGTGTTGACGGAGCAAGTCGTTAACCTGCCTGAGCATCCCCTTCTATACATTGTCGATTCGGTGGCTGAGGCGACTTTGAGGGAAGTGGCATCCGCTTGAAGGTAACGGTCCCTCTTCGAATCGGCCCTATCCACAGAACCAAGTGAGAAGGGGTCGTACAAACGCCCCAGTCTCCGCATGGCGGAAGCGGCCTCAAGTTGACCCTGACACATGATGGCATATAACCTTGACATATGATGGCATATAAGATATATATAATTTAATAAAATTTAAGAGTTGGAATCACTTCGCGGAAAAGGATTCACGGTTTTGCAGATCTTGCACGGTGGTTGAAAAAGAAACCGGGTGCTGTTGTTTTGTCAATAACAGGATTCTTGTATTAGTTGCCACCTTGTTCTTCAGGATCTCTCGGTGCAGCCTGGGGCCATTTTGTGGAAGTCATTGCCCAACATGTTCGCCTTTTCGGTTGCACAGGAGAAGGACTCTGTTTTAGCATGATGATCATGGTGTGATCGGAATCGGGATTCGCCTATGTACCTCACCTACTGGGAGCTGAAAGAGTTTCCCTTTGAGAATGTTCCAAACCCGCGCTTGTTTTTTTATTCCGGTCAACATGAGGAAGCGCTGGCACGCCTTTTGTACGCCACTCAACACCAAAAGGGCGCTGCCCTGTTGACCGGTGAAGTGGGCTCTGGGAAGACAACAGTGGGCCGGGCATTTATGGATCAGTTACACGAATCAGAGTATCACGTGGTGTCCATCGTCAATCCCGCCTTGAATCCCACAGAGCTTATCGGTGCTATTCTCCTGGAAATGGGATCGGAGGTGGCGTCCGACTCCAGAGGGGTCCTTTTGAGAGAGCTCTATCAACGCCTCCTCCAGAATGCCGAACAAAGGCTTAAGACCGTCCTCCTGGTCGATGAGGCTCACGTGGTGGAGAGCAACGCCACCTTCGAGCAGTTGAGAATGCTTCTGAATATGCAAGCACGGAATCGGTTTCTGCTTACATTCATCCTTATGGGGCAACCCTTGCTCAGAAAAAAACTGGCCGCCGTCAGGCCGTTAGAGGAAAGGATCTCCATCAGGTACCATATGGACCCCTTTACCCTGCGAGATACGGTGCGATATATCTTGTTTCGCTTGAAAAAAGCAGGGGCTTCCCGCCCTTTATTCACGAAGCAATCGGTGGATCTGATTTATGACTACTCCCACGGCATCCCCCTGCGTATCAACAATATTTGTGATCGCAGTCTTTTGATAGGGTTCATGAAAAAGGCTAAGATCATAGACTCGAAGATCGCGTTGGATGCTATTGAGGAGTTTCAATAGAGGCGGGCTTAGCGCCATGACTACTCCACGGGGCATCAGCATTTTAGCGGGTTACCACCATGTTGACCTGAGGGGAACAATGAGTAAATTGAAAGTGATAAAACGCTTGTTGGTCTTGTCCGTCTTTCTGGGGGCCTTGTTGGCCACGGGATGCGCGGAGAAGAAGGGATACGTTCGGCCTCCTGCCTGGCCGAAAGGTACAGGTCCGGTTTCATCCGGCCAGTATCGTGGATTCGTCCTTGCAGACCTGGATAACGACGGCAACACGGATATAGTGGGCGCGTCTTCATTTCCGGGAAATATAACCCTATCTTACGGGGACGGAAAGGGAGGGTGGTCTGATCCTGTTTTTCTAGACTTGCGAGGGGAGGTTCACTCCGTTGCAACGGGAGATTTCAATGAAGACGGATTTCAGGATATCGTTTACTCCATCCAAGAGGGCTCGGCCGGCGTGCGGATTAAGCTGAATGAAGGCGGCCTGGCATGGTTGGATGGCATCCCCCCAATTGAGCAAGGGAAATATGAGCATGTAAGGACTGGGGAGGTAAATGGAGATGGCCACCTGGACATCATCGCGGCCAATGCAACCTCCTACGTGGACGGTGGCATTCAAGTCTGGCTGGGAGATGGAACAGGCAATTGGGTATTGGAATCCGGTCCAGCAAATACAAACGTGTACATGGACGTGGCATTGGCTGACTTTGATATGGACGGAAATGTCGATCTGGCCGGGGCCGGATGGGGCCCCTATGGCACATTGAGCGTCTGGCTGGGAGACGGCCATGGCGGATGGTCGCCCGTATTGCCTTTGCATCTTGGTAGCCATTATGGTCTGTCTACGGGAGACCTTGACGGCGATGGGAATCTGGACATCCTGGTTGGCTCGTACCAGAAGGGCATCCAGGTTTTTTTTGGAGACGGCACCGGAGATTTTGCAGAAGGCAAAAGCCCCGTAGAGGAAGGGAGCTTTTGGAGGGTGTTAGCTCAAGACCTGGACGGTGATGGCCAAATGGATCTCTTGGCAAGTTCCATGGAGTCCCAGGGGATACGGGCATGGAGTTCACGAGGTATGCTGGAATGGAGAAAACAGGACGAGAAGAAGGATAAAGAAAAGGAGTGGCCTGCCATAGAGGCTCGATTCCCGTCATTAGGAATCTATTACGAAATCGCCATGCCAGATCTGGATGGCGATGGTGTTCATGACCTATGTGCAGCCAGCTATGGTGCGGGGATAAAGGTATGGCTGGGAACGGGCGGCTTTCCCGCACAAAAGGCAGAGAAGCGAACCCTGCGCACAGAGCCACCTCTCACGGAGGTGGAAGAAAACAGCGCCTTCAAGGTCATCTCCGGTCTGCCGGAGTACAAGCTGGGTCCAGGCGATGTTCTTGAGATTACGGTCTGGAAAGGGATGGAACCGACAAAACAGGAAATTCTGCTGAAACCTGATGGGAAGATATCATTCGGCTTTGTGGACAAGCTTTACGTAAACGGGATGACTGCCAGTGAGTTGGAAAATCTCCTTGTCGAGGAGCTTAGACAATACATAAGGGACCCCCGGATTGAAGTTGCTGTTACACGCTTCAGAAGCAAATTCTTCAGTGTTTTGGGGGCCATTAACGCAGCCAGAGAGGACAAGGGCCCTGGTGACTATCGACTCATCGGCCGATCGACTGTGTTGGACGCCCTTGGAATAGCCGGTGGGCCCACAAAGGATGCCAACCTTCGAGAGGTGAGTCTCCGCAGGAAGGACGGCCAAACTGTCGTTCTGAACCTTTACAAGGCCATTGTGGAAGGTGACAAGAGTCAGAATCTTGTGATCGACGACCGGGACATTGTCTTCGTTCCCACCATGTTGAAACAGAAATCCCTTGTCTACGTTCTTGGAGAAGTCAATAGCCCGGGGGCCTATCCCTTTGAGAGAGAGATCACCCTCCTCGAGGCCGTGTCCAAGGCTGGGGGTACGACCATGTATGCGACCCTTGAGAGTACCAAGATCGTTCGGGGGGACCTATCCAGGCCTGAAATCCTTTCAAGCGATCTTGAAAGGCTCATCAAAAAGGGCGATCGCAGCCAGAACTTCGTCCTTGCCAACAGGGATGTGGTCTATGTGCCGAGGAGCTTCATTGGTGACGTTAATGAATTCATCGATAAAATTATGCCCTCTCTGCGTATGGTCCTTTGGCCTGGGACTTTCCGAGATGCCTATATGGATACGGATAGGCTTCGCATAACAAATGTTGAATAGCTCGCATTGGTCTGAAAAGGCCTCAAGGTAGGTAGGCTATGCACCATAAAAGAAACAAATCGGTTCGGATCATTGAGCAGACGACTCCTTCAAAGACAATCTCTCGTTACGAGGCAGTGTAGATGGCACAATACGACGTAGATCTTAGAGACTACTGGAGAATCCTGAAAAAGAGAAAGGCCATTTTTGTGCTTGCCGTCTTATCCATGGGGATCTTCAGCTACCTCTTTACAGCGGTCCGCAGGCCCCTCCCAGAATACCAGGCCACATCGTCCGTGAAGATAGAGAAGGTCAGCAACATGGCAAACCTTCTGACGGGCATGTTTACCTGGAGCACGGGAGACAATGTCACCACCCAGACACATATCATCACGAGCTTCCCTGTTCTTGTTCAGGGCGCCAAAGACCTGGGATGGCTTCCCAAGGATGTCTCTAGCGAGACCATTCGTACTTCAAAAAGGTACCTATCGGTTGTTGATCGCCTGAGGGCCATGATCCAAACCGAAGCAGAAAGTGGCACCAGTATCATCAATATCAGAGTCACCTCTAAAGACCCGGAAGAGGCCGCCGAGGTGGCCAACACCATTGCACAGTCTTATCGCAAGTTTAACATTCTCGAAAGAAACAGACAGACAATGGAGATGCGGGGCTTTATTGAGCAACAATTGCGCTCTACCTTGGCGCAACTCGAAAGGGCCGAGGAGGACCTCCGGGCCTTCAAGGAGCAGTACGAGGTCATATCTCTGGACGCCCGGGCTAGCCACATATTGAGTCGACTGGGTGCTGCTGAATCCGATTATGAGAAGGTATTAGCGGAGAGAGAAGAACTCTCCTTGCAGCTCAAGAGTGTGGAAGGAGAAAAAGTCACCCCAAGGAATTTGGCTCAGGCAGTTATGGTGGCAAGTCCCCATTCACCCCTTCGTCGCCTAAGCCCCGCCCTCAGCGATTTGACCCTGGAAAGAACGACCCTTCTCGTGGGTTTTACAGAAGACCACCCTCAGGTTAAAGAGATAGACAGCCAAATAGAAGGCTTGTTGAATGAATTAAGGACGCAACTGACCTCCTACCTTCGAGCCTTAAAACCACGTGAAGAGGAGCTCTTGGCAAGGATGGAGCGATTGCGAGAACAAAGCCGCGCCATTCCTGAAAACGCCTTGCGGCTGGCCAGGTTGGAGAGGGAGGTCGATCTTCACAAAACGCTCTATGCTGAACTGGAGAGAAAACATCAGGAAGTCCTGATTCAGGAAGCAGGAAGGATAGAAGAAGTAACGATCGTGAGGCCGGCCATGGTTCCCAGCAGGCGAATTAACGCTGCATCTAATATAATGACCATCGTCACGGGCATTATCATTGGAATCGTCTTGGGAATTGTTCTGGCCTTCGTCACTGAAACCCTGGATACCTCCATAGGCACCATTGAGGATGTTGAGAACCTCTTGAATATCCCCGTTCTCGGCCTGATCCCGTCCGCGGAAGTGGAGGGAAGAAGGAAAGGGGAACGCAATAAGGTACCTTCAAAAGAGAGGATGGGCCTTGTCACGCACCTGGAGCCTAAGTCCGTCGTGGCTGAATCATACCGATCCTTGCGTACGAACCTTCAGTTCATGGATGTGGAAAAGCAGGGAAAGACCTTTCTCATCACCAGCTCCTCCCTGCAAGAGGGAAAGACGTTTAACGTTGTGAATCTGGCACTCAGCATGGCTCAGGCCGGCGACAAGGTCCTTCTCGTCGAAGGGGACCTCAGAAGGCCAAGGATCGCCCACATGTTCGGCCTTGATAGCGTACCCGGCATCACCGATTATGTCCTCGGAAACTATCAATGGCGCGACATTGTCAATACGATTACCGACATCATGCTGGGCGACTTTGACATGGAGGATATATTGAGAACGCCAGGCCTGGACAACCTCAATATAATGACGGGAGGGATAAGGCCACCCAACCCTTCGGAAATCCTCAGCTCGTCACGATTCAACGAATTCCTGAAAGAAGCCAAGGCGCAATACGACGTGGTTCTTCTTGATTCACCGCCCGTCCTTCCAGTGGCCGACGCAACAGAGATTGCAAGAACAGCTGATGGGGTCATCCTGGTCTACGAGGTGGGGAAGATAGCCCGTGGAGTTCTCAAGCGCGCCAAGATGAATCTCGACAATGTCAGCGCTAATGTGCTTGGCATCATCCTGAGCAATGTGAAACCTGAGGTCTCACCAGACATCGCCAGCTACCATCACCGTTACTATTACGGGTACAGGGACAAGGAAGAGAGTCCTGAGAAAACTAAAGGGCCAAGATCAACCTTCTCTAGCCTAAAAAAGTCAATCTTTCGGAAGAAGGGTACATCATAGTTTTTTTCTCGCCCCGGTATGGTTGTGTTTTGCTTGGTTGAGGGGGGGCCCAGCTGGTTTTGGGAGTCCGCTCAAAGGGGACACATTGCCCCTAACCCTTCTAAAAAGAGTTATTTCTTACAGAAAGTAGTGAGAACCATCCTTGCGAATCTATTTTGGACAAACACACCGGGCAACGGTTCTTCTGGTCCTATCTATTCTTTGTACCACCCTCCTGTTTGGTTTTCTCACATCGCAATTTAAGCCATCCCTTCTGCTTCTGGCTGTAGCCGCCCTTGCCATCTTTACCATCGCTTTTTTGAGGTCGGAAATAGCCCTCTATATCCTCATCTTCTCCATGCTGCTCTCCCCTGAAATCATGGTTGGAGGAATGGAGGGTGGCACTGCGGCCAGCAGGGGGGTAACCCTTAGATTTGATGACTTCTTGCTGGCCATCATCGGCTTTGGCTGGTTTGCCAGGGCCGCCATTTATAAAGATCTTGGTCTCTTTCTTCGGACGCCATTGAACGGGCCTATCTTCTATTACCTTCTGGCCTGCGTGGTTGCCACTGGCCTTGGAATCATGGGGGAAAGAGTGAGTGCCAAAACAGGTTTTTTCTTTGTGCTCAAGTATTTCGAGTATTTCATCGTCTATTTCATGGTGCTTAATCACATAGAAAACAAAGAGCAGGTGAAAAGATACATGTTTTGCATTTTGGTTACCTGCTTTATTATATCACTTTACGGTATGCTCCAGATACCCGCCGGCGGTAGACTTACAGCGCCATTTGAGGGAACGAGGGGTGAACCCAACTCATTAGGAGGGTATCTTGTTTTTATCGGCGCTGTGGCAGCAGGGATGTTTTCAAGGGCAGAAACTCTCAGAGCCAAGGTTATTCTGGGAGCCTTGATTATGGCCATTCTCCTTCCCTATCTTTACACGGAATCCAGGTCATCCTATGCGGCCTTTGTGCCGACCTACATAGCGTTGGCCTTCATGTGCAAAAGAAGAGGATTAATGATCGGCCTCCTCGTAATTGGCTTGCTGTTGAGCCCCTTCTTACTACCATCAAATGTCATCGATAGAATCCTCTATACCTTTACCCAGCCGGAACAACGAGGCCAGATCGTCATTGGAGACACCCGGATAGACACTTCGGCCTCTGCCAGAATCAAGAGTTGGAAAGAAGGGTTGGAAGACGTGCCGAATCATCCCATTATTGGATACGGTGTGACCGGCTACGCCTTCATGGACGCCCAATTCCCCAGGGTACTTGTTGAGACAGGAATTCTGGGTTTCGTTGCATTTGTATACCTGCTATATTCCATTTTTAAATTGTCACTGCTTACGGTAAAAAGGACAGAGGATCCATATTTCAAGGGAATTGCAGTCGGTTTTCTGGCCGGTTATGTCGGCCTTGTTTTCCACGCCATTGGCGCCAACACATTCATCATTGTCCGTATCATGGAGCCCTTCTGGTTCGTCTTGGCCATCGTCGCTATGTCGCCCACTCTGGAACAGGCGAGCGAGGAGCGAGCCCAGAGGCAGGGGCTCCTGTGATCTTAGCCCTAGGCTCTCAGGTCAAAGCACCAAACCAACTGAACGACTAATATAACTCCAACCGGTGTTTTCCACATGCCCTATCAAACGGTGGCCACAAAAGTTATTGAACCCCAAAAAGGATGGGTTCCCGTTAACTTGAAGAAAATATGGAATTACCGTGAACTATTCTATTTTTTGACCAAGAGAGATATCAAGGTTCGATACAAGCAAACAGTCCTTGGTGGCCTCTGGGCCATCATTCAACCTGTCTTCACGATGATTGTGTTCACCATTTTCTTCGGGCGGCTGGCAAAAGTGCCTTCTGATGGTATCCCCTACCCTATCTTTGTTTATGCAGGCCTTTTGCCGTGGACCTATTTTGCCAATGCCCTATCGGCATCGGGCAACAGCCTGGTTGGAAGCGCCAATCTTATCACAAAGGTATATTTCCCGAGACTGATCGTCCCCGCTTCCGCGTCTCTGGCGGGCCTACTCGACCTTTTTGTCGCCATGCTGGTCCTTGGCGTGTTGATGGCATACTACCACTTCATTCCGAGTTTTGGTATTTTGCTTTTCCCTTTTCTCGTAGCTTTGACCTTCCTGTGTGCTGTTGGGGTTGGACTCTGGCTCTCTGCCCTCAACGTACAATATCGTGATATCCGGTACGTCATTCCCTTTCTTATTCAGCTATGGATGTTTGTGTCACCTGTCATCTATCCCGTCAGCATGATCAAGGAACAATACCAGTGGCTGCTGGCCCTCAATCCCATGGGTGGAGTGATAAAGGCTTATCGGGCTTGCTTGTTGGGACACATGCCTATTGACTGGTTCCTTCTGGGCATTTCAACGGCCATCATCCTTGCGTTGTTTGTCAGCGGTTTGTATTATTTTAGGAGGATGGAAAGAGTTTTTGCGGATATAGTGTGACGACGGCGGACGGCCGACAAACGACCGAAGTGTTGAAAGGCTGAAGTCTAACGTTCTTTTATGCGGTCGTCAGTCTTTGGTCACCCGTCATTCTGGAAAAAGTAAACATGTATAAGTTCGAGAAACTCGAGGTATGGCAATTGTCCTTGGACTACTGCGACATGATCTATAAGATTGTCCCAAAGTTGCCAAAGACTGAGGAGTTCAACTTGAAATCTCAGATAATTCGGGCAGCCACCTCAGTTTCTTTGAATATAGCTGAGGGATCCACTGGGCAGAGCGATGCAGAGCAAAACCGCTTTCTGGGAATGGCATTACGGTCTTTGATTGAAACCGCAGCTTGCATGAAGCTGATAGAGCGCCACAAATATATTGAAAAACAAGATATTGCAGCTCTATACGAGTTCAGCGAAAAGCTTTTTGCCAAGCTAACTGCCTTTAGGAAAGCAATTAAGAATGACGGCAGATAGAAGATAGTCGATAGTTCTATGCATCGAAAACGCTTTAATTGATTACCCCTGGGTTCCAAGATTCATTTTCATTGGTAGTCGATAATCGGCCGTCATCTGTCCGTGGTCATCGGTCGTATAAACCAACAACAATAACAGCGGTTATCGGTCCACCGTCATCGGTCATTACCATGAGTGAGACAGTCATAAAAGTCCAAAGCCTCTCCAAGCAATACCGCATCGGCACCCGAGAGGCTGGCTATCGCACTTTCCGAGAGACTCTGGCTGACGCTGCCAAAGCCCCCTTCCGACGCCTAAGCTCTTTGCTCTCGGCTCCGCGCTCGGTGCTGTCGCCTGCCGGCGACACCATCTGGGCCCTTAAAGACGTCTCCTTTGAAGTCAAGCAGGGAGAGGTTGTAGGAATCATTGGCCGAAATGGTGCCGGGAAGAGTACGCTGCTTAAGATACTCTCTGAAATAACCGAACCTACGGAAGGACGAGTCGAACTGAGAGGAAGGGTGGGATCATTGCTGGAAGTAGGCACAGGCTTTCACCCCGAACTCTCCGGGCACGAGAATGTTTACCTTTACGGTGCCATCCTGGGAATGGACCGATATGAGGTCACAAGAAAGTTTGATGAAATAGTTGCCTTTGCTGAGCTTGAGAAATTCATTGATACACCAGTCAAGAGGTATTCCAGCGGTATGTACATGCGCCTTGCCTTTGCCGTAGCTGCGCATCTTGAGCCCGAAATTCTCTTGGTTGACGAAGTGCTGGCGGTGGGAGACATAGGTTTTCAGAAGAAGTGCCTTGGAAAGATGGGAGATGTGGCTGGCGCCGGTCGTACAGTACTGTTTGTAAGTCACAATATGATTGCTGTTCGGAATCTCTGTGGTCGGGCGATTTGGCTCACTGACGGAAAGATCCGCCAATCGGGTCCGACGTCCAGAGTTACTGAGACTTATCTGAGAGAAAGCTTGCGAGCAGACTCATACGAGGACGTTCCAGCCCTTATCAATCGATTGCCGGAAGACCCGGCATTTTGTTTGAGGTCTGTGGAGGTGAGGCAGAGCGGAAAACCAGGCAATGTCGTGATTAACGATAAACCCATAGACCTTAATATAGAATATGCAGTTTTACAGCAGACCACAGGCTTGAGGGTATTCTTCGATCTCCTTGATGATGAAGATAATATACTCATACGAAGCTTCCATGATGAGGACGCTGAAGCCATTCCAACTATGGAACCAGGCCAATATATTTCCGGTGCTGCTATCCCTCCGAATCTACTCGCCCCAAAAAATTATGAAGTGCGCGTTCGTGCGGGCATCTTCAACGCCCGCTCCTGTGTAGGTGAAGGGGTTCGAATACCATTGAGAGTCCAGGCCGGCGGCAGAATCAATCGAGGTTATCCTGAAGACACCATAAGGTCCAAGTTCCAGTTGAGGATTCCATGGTCTACTTCAGTAGTGAGTCAAAAGAGTGTACCTGAAGATGGGCTACAGCCGCCGAGTTGAAACATAACCATATTGAAGGATTTCAGATGACTCGAATTGTGAAAAACGTGCTTGATTGTCTTCTTGAGCACGAATGGGTGTATCGTCTTCTAATAATGATACCTACTCTCCCTGATGACTCGTTTTGGTTTCGCGTAAGAGAGAGATGCCAGAAACTGCGCCTTAAGAGCAAGGGTTTCGGAGGCTATTTGCAGGATACACACATCCGGTATCCTCACAATGTGTCTATTGGAGACCGGGTTACTTTTGGAGGAAGGGTCCTCATAAATGGTTTGGGAGAAATCAGAATTGGAAGCGATTGCCTGATTGCCTATGGTGTGACTATTACTACTGCAACACACGATAGCTCGGCTAAAATCATGAACCGTTCCACCATTTCTGACCCAGTTAAGATTGGGAATAATGTCTGGCTTGGCGTTGGAGCCATCGTCCTGCCCGGTGTTTCTCTCGCCGATGGAACAATCGTTGGTGCTGGTGCTGTGGTCACAAAATCGTACTCACAACCTGACTTGATACTTCTGGGGGTGCCGGCAAAACCTTCAAAAACACGAACTGTTGTCAAACAAGAACAGAACGTAGATAGCTGATTTTGTGCAGACAGGAGGAATATAGCATTGGTCAAATCATACGTCGCAATGCTCAGGAACAGAATTAGGATGGCCCTTTGCCCTGACGAATTTGGGAACATCCACTCTCACCTATCTACCTTCAACACCGTTGCCGACTTTATGCGCTTCATGAAGTGGACAGAACAACCTATCATGCTTCAAGAACATATGGAGGAACGAGGCTTAATCACAGACATAAACGACCGGAGAAGAATCGACGCCGCGATTATCTCCATTGTCTCCAAAAACGCACATCCGACAAATTGTCTCGAGATAGGCACCAGTCTGGGGGTGAGTACTGCAAGGATGGCTGTAAATGCACCTCAAGCGACAATATTTACAGTGAACATACCTCCAGAAGAGTATGAAGACGGCGGGGTCTACAAAACCCACAGACTCGAACATAATGAAATCGGGAGTTTTTATCGACAGAAGAAACTGGACAACATTGAGCAGATCTTTGCCAACACGGCGACTTGGCAACCCGATCTTCCCCCTATCGACGTTGCTTTTGTCGACGGCTCACATGACACTGAATTCGTTTATTCCGACACACGGAAGGTTCTTGAAATAATGCAGAAAGGTGGTTTTCTCTTGTGGCATGATTTCAATCCTGAACTTCAAAAGCGCTTCGAATGGATACATTCAGTCATGATGGGCGTCGAGCTGTTGTATAGGGATGGCATTCTCAAGGGAGACATCTACCATATCCGTAATTCCTGGATTTGTATAAAACATATTCCTTAGTAGTGATTTCCAGCCCATTGTTGTTATCTTTATATCGCCGGAGACCTCAATGCAAACTCGCTACCTATTAGCATACCACGTTTATCTGCCGGACGTCGCCACCCGTTACAAGAGTTGGATGGCCAGAATCCGAAAGGCGGGCTACGATGTCGAAGGATTCTGCATAACCGTTGATCCTCCCAACAACAGGTGTGATTGGCCGGAGCTGGACAAGAAATGGCATCGCAGGGACCGCAAGCTCATGAGCCTTTATGAGGCACTTGCAGAGAAGGCCTCCAATTGCCATTGCATGATTAATCTACATGGAGCCAATCTCCATCCCGAATTTGTGTCGCAGCTACCGACGTTCAATGTCTTCATTTCCAACGATGACCCGGAGAGTTCCGATATTCTGAGCAAACCCTGCGCCCCGGCCTATGATTATTGCTTCACCGGGAATATCGCCTGTGTGCAGCTGTATCACTCCTGGGGCATCAAAGACGTAGATTTTCTGCCTTTGGGTTTCTTTGAGGAAGACCATGATCCCACTCTAACGGAGGAGGATATTTTGGGCGGAGACCGGCATACTGACATTGCCTTTGTGGGAGAGTGCTTCAGCTCCTGGCGCAGCAACCGCCTTGATCGAATAGCTTCTGCTTTTCCTAAAGGGCATTACTATGGCCGCGGCTGGCCAAATGGATATATCTCCATGAAGAGGCTGCTTAGTTTGTACAGAGACCTCAAGGTTGGTTTCAATATCCATAATTCGGTGGGCCCAGTTAACAGAAGAACATATGCACTGCCTGCCAATGGTGTGATGCAGATTTGTGACAATCGTTGTCGGCTGGGACATCTGTTTAAACTGTCAGAAGAAGTCATCGGCGTGGATTCAGTGGACGACATGGTCGAAGCCGCCAGATATTATCTTGCTCATGATGACGAGCGACGGAGGATTGCGGCTGCTGGGTGGAAGCGTGCAATTAATGATTATTCGGAATTGGCCGTCTGGAAAAACTTGTTGGGGACGATCCATGAACCAATGGCGGGCGATTCTGTATTGTCTGAAGGAAGACAGGCTTCTATTTGGCTCCGGCCTTCATTTGATGAAAGGTTGCGTTACGATCTTACTCGGTTAAAGGAACGTGGCAAGAAGTTAATGAAAAAGGGGCTATCAGCCATTGGTTACAGCATATGTGCCAAGGCGCCGGAAAGGGAGGAAAGCTTTCCCGTAGAACAGGCATATTTGGAAAATCCTGAAGAAGGACCAGTCAATATAGAGATTAAGGACGCACAGGTCGATGGAGGTGACTTCTTTGAGTGGCCTAACATAGTAGCCCTCAATTATGCGGTTGCTTCTCTTGTGGGGCCCAATGCAAAGAAAATCATTGAGATGGGAGGTGGGACTGGAGCATTCGCTTATGAAGCGTCTGTGGATCCTTCTCGCCACGTCTTTTCCTGTGAACTCAATGTGGGTGCCCATGAATGGGCGAAGAAGCATCGTTCTAGACCCAACATCGACTATTTGAACCGCTTTCCCGATGAAGATGCTGATCCCTATGATCTCGTAGTTTCTATCGAGGTCATAGAACATATAGGGGACTATTTTGGGTTCCTTGCTACGATCTCAAAGTTGGCGCCGCGAGCGCTACTGACAACACCAAACAGACATTCCAAGTACACAGAGAGTCCGTTGACAGGACCGCCCCGCTATGAATACCACGTGAGAGAGTGGACGGCAGGCGAGTTCTATTGGCTGTTGCGTGGGTTTTATCAAGAAGTAACGTTATATGCTATGCCGAATGTTTTTGTCCCCTGGTGTAAAAAAATCGACGTTGAATCCGACATGACCCCGCTTATTGCCGATTGCCGGAAACCTTATGGAAGATGAATGATCCTCTGGAATCGATAATACACAGACATGCGAATCGCATTCTTGACAACAGAATACATTACGGAATCTGACTTTGCAGGTGGCTTGGCAAACTATCTTCATCGTGTTGCCCGTTCAATGATGCAGAGGGGGCACAGCGTTGAGGTATTCACCCTATCGGAAAGTGACGGACAGATCTCCTATCACGGCCTTCCCGTCAACAGGATCCGGGAGAATGCATATCCTTTCACGTTTTTGGACCGCCTTGCCCGGTACCGATTCAAGCGAAGCCTCAGGTTTCTGGCCAGGTCCTATAATATTAGAAAACGCGTGCAGGAGAGGCAAACCTCTCGGCCCTTTGATATTATGCAAGCCACCAGCTGCTATGCATGCGGGCTTTTTTCCACATTCAGAAACAGAGCGCCCCTGGTAACGAGGGTTTCCAGCCTCGAATATATATGGGAAAGGATTTACAAAAGGCCCCTCAACCTGGACCAGAGGATTTGTGAATGGCTTGAATTGCTTGCCCTTCGTCGAAGCGACGCCGTATATGCACCGAGCCATTTGCTTTCCACCATATTGACAATTGAGAAAAACATCAAGGCGGATTGTCTTCGTCCGCCTTTTTCTGTTGAAACAACCACCTCCGATGAAACTGTTTTTAGACACTATCTCTCGGGGCATCAATACCTCCTTTTTTATGGGACCGTCGGGTTCCTAAAGGGCTGTGAAGTCCTTGCCCATAGTCTGCCACGCCTGTTGTCCAAATTCTCGGACTTGTACTTTGTTTTTGTTGGAAAAGTTCACCGCGGGCCCCGCGGGCTCACGATGATCGATTATGTGAGGCAACAGACCGGCGATTTCAAAGACAGGATTCTTCATCTTGACGTCTTACCCCATTCTCAACTCTACCGTGTCATAAAAGGGGCCAAGGCGGTTGTCCTTCCTTCTCTCATCGACAACTTTCCAAATACGATGCTTGAATCCATGGCACTGGGCAAAGTGGTCATAGGCACCAATGGAGCCAGCTTTGAAGAGCTTATCGATCATGGCGTTTCCGGTATTTTGGTTGAACCTCATAACGCCGAAGCCTTGTCAGAGGCCATGGAAACGGTTTGGGCCATGTCCGAAAAGGAAAGGACAAAAATTGGCCGTGCTGCTCAGGCAGCAGTGAAATCTCTGGCCCCTGAAAAGGCCTGCATGGAACTGGAACATTACTTCCACAGGGTACTCAAAGAGAGTTAAATGAGGCACGCCTTATTCAGATATGGTGGCTCTATTAAGGAACTCACATTATGTGCGGGATTGCCGGCTATTTCCTAAAAAACGGCGCCATCGAGTCATCTCGGGGTATTGACCTGTTGCTTGATCCCCTGCGGGTTAGGGGCCCTGACGATGAGGGCGTCTGTCTTGTATCGAGACGAGACAAATCCTTTGTCTCCTGTAAGACTGACTTCACCGTACCCTCATTGGCAGGACGACTGCCTCACTTCAAAGATGACCTATCTGTGAAGGCCCATGATTTTTCATTGCTTCATACCCGTTATGCCATCATTGACCTGTCAGAGGCAGGACACCAACCTTTTGTAAGTCATGATAGAAGCGTTGTTGGTGTCTTTAACGGCGAGATCTACAACTATGTGGAGCTACGGGATGAGTTGACCTCCCTTGGTGTGAAGTTCCGGACGTCGAGTGACACAGAGGTTCTCATAGAAGGGTATCGCTTCTGGGGAAAGGCCCTATGGCCAAAGATGAATGGCTTCTGGGCTGTGGCCATTTATGATTTGACAAATGATGCTATCGTCTTTTCCAGAGACAGAATAGGGGTGGCTCCGCTCTATTACCGTGAGATGCCAAACGGGTTCTATTTCTCCAGCTGTATTCAGGGCCTTATGGACCTCGATCCTCAAGGAATCGAGGTCGATGATGACGTGGTGTTGGGCTTTGCCCAAACGGGCATAAAGGATCACGATGATACCACGTTCTATAAACAGATAAGAAGCCTGCCAGCATCGACCACGGTGGTGTTTCCCGCACAACGTGTCCGCGTTTCTGAGGCCTCATGCAAAAGGTATTGGGATTTTCCCAAGAACAGACTGCATGTAAGCGATCTATCTCTTGATGAAGCGATGGTCAAATATCGGGAGACTTTTTTTACGGCTGTGGAGCTGCGCCTCCGTGCGGATGTTAAGGTTGCCTTTGAACTGAGCGGCGGGCTTGACAGCTCTTCCGTGGTGGCCGCTGCCGCCTTGCTTCGCAATAATGATGTCACTACGTACACCGCCAAGGTGAAGGATGCTGACGAAGAGCCTTATGCACGGTCTCTTCTGAAGTCCTATCCTATTGATTATCGCGTGTTGCAGAACCTTGAAGGCGGCTTTCGGGAAGATCATCAATCCTTTTCTAGAGTCATGGAAGAGCCCTACGACAACCCTAACGACTACACCCATTACAAAATGCTGATGCGTATGAAGGCCGAAGGCGTTTCTGTGGTCGTGACAGGAGCAGGCGGCGATGAGATCCTGGCAGGATATGAAGGCAGCTTTTGGCCAAAGGCCTATCCGGAGCTTAAGCGCACCGGCTTTTTCTGGGAGGCCGATTGGTATGAATTCTGCCGCAGGTTTAAGACCCTTCGGGAAGCCTACAAAACGTTGCGGCATTATTTGGTTGATTCGCTGAAATATTTTGGCAACAGCATTGAAAGCAAAAGCAAAATACCGCCGCAGATCACTGCGACTCGTGCCCTGGCCCACCAAAGGCAATACAGGCGATTATCATTTCACGGTCAAACCATCTACCACTTTAAAGTCGCCCTCGTTCCTTACTACATGCGAAGCAGCGATCATTTCACCATGTCCATACCGATTGAACATCGCTTTCCCCTTTTGGATTACAGAATGGTAGAGCTTTGCATGCAGATGCCCATTACCTATCTCTTCAAGGGGGGATGGACGAAGTATCTTTTACGGAAGGCAATGGAACCCTATCTACCGAGAAAAATAGTGTGGCGGAGAAAAAAGATGGGCTTTACATTTCCATACTATCGGTATTTCGCAGCAAACAGATCTACCTTTGAACCGTCGCTGGCAAATCTTAAGGCAATCAACTTCCCCACTGAGCAGTTCGGCACATATGACCAACTCTTGGAAAGAGACCCGGCATTGCTTTGGAGAGTGCTTTCCATCGCCATTTGGGTAAAGGATTGCCCACAGGTGCTTAACAGGACATGAGAATAGCATTTATTGTAGATATGTTTCCAAGCTTGGCCGAAACCTTTATCTTGAACCAGATAACAGGCCTTCTGGACTTGGGGCACGATGTGCGGATATTTGCTGGGGCCCGATCAACCGAAAGCAGCATACATAGCCAAATAGACGACTATGGCCTCGTGAAACGGACCCATTATCACAATGAAGTTCCCAAGAATAG
>Ga0180438_10003435_pt1 | contig 24011 bp, 20 predicted proteins | sample SS_ome_12_FD_132455 | JGI IMG/M metagenome (GOLD analysis project Ga0180438, IMG submission 132455) | Hypersaline lake sediment archaeal communities from the Salton Sea, California, USA - SS_3_D_2 metaG | ecosystem: Environmental > Aquatic > Non-marine Saline and Alkaline > Hypersaline >...
AAGCCTGTTCAATACTTAAATAATCAATAAAAACATAATGTTATAAGCATTGAAAATCAAAGTTAACCCAAATTTATTGCGTTTCCGAGGGATATATCCTCGAAAATCCAGTGTTTTAGAAAAAGTTAACCCCAAAAATGTACATTTCATGGGGTTAGTTAACCCAAAAAAATAACCTTTACTGCTCTTTGAAAATAGGTTTGATATAAGAATTTTCTTTATATCTTGAGGGGTTCATGCTCCTTTTCAATATTGAACACCAATATTGAACATAAGGAGCATGATCATGGTTCACTTTCAAATCCCCTTACCCGGACTGGCAAGGGATTTCAATACCCTCACAGAAGAGGAGAAAGAGTTCATCGCGTACTTCTCTGCTATAGATATGGACTGCATTTCTCCCGTGGTTGAATTCTATGCGGGTATAGGCCCTCAAGGATATGGCACCGATCTGATCTTAGCCCGCATCATTAAGATAAGAGAACGAATTCTCTCAGACCGACAGTTGGCCAAAGCGCTCAAGAAAAATGATCTGTATCGCTTTGTCACTCAGGACATTCAACCATCTCACAATACCTTTAATACGTTAAGGAGAAGGCTTGGGCCGCATGGTTTTATTGAAATCCACACACGCTTCGTCAGAAAGGCTCACAGTCTGGGATTACTTGATCCTGAAATCAAAGAGCTACCAAAGAACAGGAAGGAGGGAATTATTCTTGTTGCAGACTCAACATTTCTGATTACCTCTGGTTCTACAAGGGGACAGAAGGATGATGAGGGACAATGGCATTTTAATGATCCCAGCGTCGCTTTTTCAGGCAAAGGTCATCATAAACACAAATACCCAGTAGGTCATAAGGCTCACAGTTTGCGGACAGTGAGCGGGATACCGCTTGTCACCTTTCTGGCACCTGCGAATGAATCGGACCAGACCTTCATCTTTCCCCTTGTTGAGGAACTCATATCCCGTTACCCCTCCCTTACGTTTTCTTACCTGATCTTGGACAGGGGCTATGATACAGAGGAGACCCATCATGACATCTATGAGTTCTTTGAAATCATTCCTGTCATCATCAGGAAGAAGATGGTGTATCCAAAGGGATTTACAAAAGATGGCTACCCTTTATGTCCCTGGGGGGTTATAATGAAACCGAGGGGGATTGAATACAACCAGAGGAGAACGAAATATGCCTGCTTTAAGCTCTGCACAAAATCCGGCCAGCCGTTACTGTTCCAATGTGAGTATATCAAAGAGCAATACAAATTTGGCTATACGTGCCGCACTTACTTTGAGAATGGATACAGAAAATATGGGCCAGCAGTGCCTCACAGCTTGATCTACCAGAAGCTTAAACCGTTCAGAACCGGAATTGAGAGGACGTTTGGCCTCGTTAAAGAAAATAGATACCGTATGGAAAAAACCAACTTTTACAAGGGCATCGGCAATGTCACCATTCATGCAATTGAGCATGATATTGTCTTGACTCAAGACATTATCTTTGATTACATGAAATCAGGAAAAATTAGCCCTGTTCTAAACTTGAATTATTGAACAGGCTCTAATAGGAATGTATGTTCATTTTTTAACCACAATTCATTATATGATGATACAGCGTCTCTTTACATTGAACTATAAATACATACGAGATGAATAAAAACAAAAAATACATCATTGACAAGGAAGAAGACTCCAAGAAGGTGAAATTTGAGATCTTTGGTGAGGAAATGCTTGAGAAAGAGGTTAAACTCAGCGGTAATAGTGGCCGGGTATATCTTCCTCCTGATTGGGTCGGTAAGCATGTCAAGATAATCAGAACAGATTAGTTACTTAATTTTAACATAAGGAGTTTCCTGTATTGCAAAACCTTATAGTAAGAAACTTACAGATAGGTGATTCGGAAGATATTTCTCGAATTCAGGAATCAATCACAAAAGAACCGAGCACAATCGATTATCATAAGATTGTTCAAGAAGAGGTAAAGAAAGACAACAGCGTTAACGTTGTGGCAGAGCTTGATGGTAAGGTGGTAGGATTTATCATTACCTATTTACTCCATGGTGGGTTTGGTTTAGAAAAAAGCGCATGGATTGGGCTTTTTGGTGTTGAGCCGAAATATATGGGAAGTGGAATTGGAAAAAGGATGGCCAAGGAGGTGTTTGATGAACTGACGAAAATGAATATCAAAAATGTTTTTACATCGGTTAAATGGGACTCAGTTGACCTCTTGTCCTTTTTTAAGTCCCTCGGATTTGATAGATGTAACTTTATTAACTTACAGAAAGTCATCGATTAAGTAACTATATTAAAGGGAAAAAGAAGGCTATCATCAAACAAGATGAGGGTGATGTTCATAAATTTGCAGAAATTAATTTAGGTGTTTTATCCTTTTCGGCTTGCACCAGAGCGCTTGTATCGAGATAATAGGCGTTCACCCGAAACACATGGAAACCGAAATCAGCCAGTCCCTGATTATCCAGTTGGTCAAACAACTCAAAAAGAAAAAAATCAATGAAATCTATATGTCTGCCAGGTGGGACGCGGTGGGTATACGTTCCTTTTTTAAATCCATTGGGTTTGACCGGAGCAACCTTTTTAATTTGTGTAAAAAATTGGAACAGAAAGAGTAATTTTTTGATTCAGTATTAAAGGCTTACTAGCCCCTGAACTCATGGCATAGATTTTGATAGAAAATAACTTCAGCAATTTAAGCAATCTCATCCTTCACCCGATGGGTGGAGGCCGTTTTTAGTTAAGTGCCTGAAATCCGTAATTAATCAGAACGTATGCCACGGATTCAGGCAATAATTTAGAAGGAATAAAAAAATGAGGTATGCAGAGACAGGGTTTAATTTAGAAGTTGATCTATCCCGAGGAAACATTGAAAGGGTAGAAACTGACCCAAAAGAAACCGAACTTTATCTGGGGGGTCTGGGTACGAACGCCAAGATACTGTGGGATAGGGTTCCCCCTGAAGTTGAACCCTTTTCTCCGGATAATCTTTTAATATTTAGTGCCGGTCTTTTATGCGGCACGCCAGCTGTCGGTTGTAATCGTACCATTGTTTCTACCATTTCTCCTCAGACTTTGTTAATGGCATATTCAATGATGGGGGGATTTTGGGCACCGGAATTGAAGTATGCCGGTTATGACAAGGTGATCATTCGCGGCAAGTCCCCCAATCTGGTCTATTTGTGGATAAACAATGATAAAGTAGAAATACGTGATGCATCTCATTTGCAGGGTAAAGGCGCTATTGAAACTGCAGAACTCATTCTACAGGAGTTGAAGGAGCCGAAAGCACAGGTGTCTGCTATTGGCCTGGCCGGTGAAAATAGGGTTTATTTTGCTTCCGTCGAGCAGGGCAGGTCAAGTGCTAGCCGAGGTGGAATAGGGGCTGTTATGGGAGACAAAAGGTTAAAGGCGATAGCTGTTCGTGGAACAAAGGATGTAAACGTTGCCCGACCGGATGAACTCATGGAGCTTTGTAACGAAGTGCTGGAATATATAAAAGTCCGAGCAGAAAATCCAATTAAAGGAGTACCACCCATTTTAGCAGGGCTTGGCTCCCCGCAAGAGATGGCAGTCCATGATGAGGAGTGGCACACCACCAATTTCGCCTGGGGAAATGCCCGATATCGTAAAAAAGATTATTGGACCGAGGAAGTCGCAAAGAAATGGTCGGAGAGTCTTGAAAGCGTGCGGGAACGGTTTGTAAGTTGCTATAACTGTCCGATGAAATGTGGGGCAACAATTAACGTCCCAGGCATTTCAACATACATGATGAAATGCTACTCGAAACTCACGTATACAATGGCTTCCATGACAGACCTGGATTTTGGTTTTAAAATCGCTCAGCGTGCGACGGAGTATGGAGTGGATGCATTCTCAACACCGCAAGTTATGGCCTTCGCCCTTGAGCTTTATGAAGCCGGCATTCTGACTGACAAGGACATGCCAGGAATGCCGCCCGATATTGAGGGGAGATTTTACTGGTTACTTGACAGAATTGTTCAGCGGGAAGAGATAGGAGATGTTTTAGCCAATGGTACGTATTGGGCAGCCCAAAAGATTGGTAAGGGCGCAGAAGCATATGCTCATAATAACATTAAGAAACATGAGCAGTTGCCTCTTAAGCTAGGAATGCTTAATCCAATCTATTTCCTTATGTATTGTACCGGTGAGAAGATAAATATTACCCAAATTGAAGGGCAGTTCCCCCAGGCGCCTTTTCCTACCAGAGAGGAGAGAGAAGAGTTTGTAAAGGACTGGATCCAGGTTCCTGATAAAAAATTTAAGCAATGGTTTGTGGACTGGGAACTACGTGGAGAAAACTCAATCCCTTATTACCCAACTGTTGAAATGTCTTGCGACATTGTTGACTGGCAAGAGAAGATGCATTATATCGATGATGCCCTCGGGATGTGTGCCGGTTTATCATCATTTCCTCTGAAGCCTCCGTATCACATACACAATTACCCGAAATTTATCTCATCAGGTGCCGGAATCGATATGGATGAAGCCGGACTATCGCAAGCAGCAAAAAGGTACCGGACTTTAGTGAGAGCTGTTAATATAAGAAGAGGTATGAGGAGAAAAGATGAAAAGCCTCCAGAAGACCATTGGAAGAAAAGATTTCCCGAGCTTGAAGCTAAGCTCTTAGATGAGTATTACAAATTTAAGGGGTGGAATAAGCAGGGCATTCCTACGAAAGAGTCTTTACATGAATTGTCTTTGGATTACGTGAGCGAAGACTTTCTACAGAGGGGGATCTTGACAGATAATGAAGGTACTCCTTCTGAAGAAACTTTGGCGGAAGAAGAGAAGAAATAGAGTGGAGGGAGTGAACCGTGCAGGGTCAGAAAAAAAAGAAAATAGTTAAAACAATAAAAGTTGATGTTGATAAATGCAATGGTTGCCGGGCCTGTGAGTTAGTCTGCTCTGCCTTTCACGCTCAGCCAAAATACAGCAGCAATAATCCAGCGAGGTCCCGTATTCGGGTGATCCGTGATCCACTAAGAGACATATATATTCCTGTATACGCCGGTGACTATACTGCAGCCGAATGTGCGGGGAGAGACAAATATGTGATTGACGGAAAGGAATACGAAGAATGTGCCTTTTGTAGGGCTTCCTGCCCATCCAGGGACATTTTCAAAGAACCCGATTCCAGTCTCCCCCTAAAATGCGATATGTGTGAAGACGATCCGCCACAAAAAGAGCCATTGTGTGTTCAGTGGTGCTTAAATGATGCCCTGATTTATGAAGAAAGGGAAGAGGAAGTCGAAGAAGAAGAAGAGTTGGAAGAGTTGGAGATAGGATTGGAATCATTGGCAGACAAATATGGATTCGACAAGATAATAGATACCATTGCCCGAATGTCAATGTCAAAGAAGGGCTAAAACATTACGGCGAAAGAAGAGGCTTATAAGAGACAGTGGAGACTGTAGCCGATTACAAAGAGATCATTGATGCCATAAAATTGAACGGTGGAGACGCCTTTAAATTATGCTATCAATGCGGATTATGCGATGTTGTTTGTCCATGGAATAGGGTTAGGACCTTTAGTATGCGCAAGTTAGTCCGAGAGGCTACGTTTGGTTTGACTGATATTGAAAGTGAAGAGATGTGGCGTTGCACTACCTGCGGAAAATGCCCTCAGCAGTGCCCCAGGGACGTAAAGCAGATAGAATCCGGGGTCGCCTTACGCAGGATTGCCACGGAATATGGGGTCTTTCCTGCGGCTGTCAAGCCTATCCGTACCATAAGCGGAAGTCTCGTTGGCGAAGGTAATCCCTTGAATGAAGAGCGATTAAAGAGGGCGAATTGGGCAGAAGATCTTTCTGTAAAAACGTACACCGAAGGGATGGAAGTTTTATATTTTCCAGGCTGCTACCTCTGCTATGACCCACGATTAAAAAAGGTAGCGAGAGCCACAGCCGATATTCTCAGCCGGGCAGGAGTAGATTTCGGGATACTTGGCTCCAAGGAGAATTGTTGTGGAGAAAGCATCCGCAAGACGGGCGATGAGAACGTATTCAAACTTTTGGCTAAGGAAAATATCAAAACGTTTATCGATAATGGGGTAAAGAAAATCCTTGTTTCTTCCCCTCATTGCTACCATACCTTTAAAAACGAGTATCCTGAATTTATGGTGAACTTTGAGGTGGTTCATATCTCGCAATATGTATTGGAGCTTATTTATGAGGGAAGACTTGAGCTCACCAAGGAGTATGGAAAAAAAATTACATATCATGACCCATGTTATCTGGGTCGACATAATGGCATATATGATGAGCCCAGAGAAGCCTTAAAGAAGATACCTGGTTTAGAGTTGAGTGAAATGCCTGAGTCGCGTGAAGATAGCCTCTGTTGCGGAGGGGGAGGAGGCAGGATTTGGATGGAAACTCCAAAGGGTGAGAGATTCTCCGACCTCAGATTAGAACAAGCTATGAAGATTGGAGCTGAGGTGCTGGTGACTTCCTGTCCATATTGCATCGCTAATTTTGAGGATAGCAGGTTAACCATGGATGTCACCGAAAACATAGAGATTAAAGACATCACAGAGATTGTCTATGAAGTGATTCAGGAAACCGAAAAAACCTGATAAGCACATAGAGAAGCGGAAATAGAACGAGTGGAAAAAGAACAAATTGAACAGCTTTGTAAAAGTTTTACTGACAGCGATTTTGGAGATGTCATGGTTGTTGGTGGAGGGATCAGTGGTATTCAAGCCTCTCTTGATCTCGCCACTGCTGGTTTTAAAGTTTATTTGATCGAGAAATCACCTGCCATTGGTGGCCACATGGCCCAGCTTGACAAGACCTATCCCACCAATGACTGCTCCATGTGAATACTCGCACCCAAACTGGTCGAGGTCGGCCGGCATCCCAATATAGAGGTCCTAACCTATACTGAAGTTGACTGTGTAGAAGGGGAAGTAGGAGACTTTAAGGTAACCCTAATTAAGAAACCCAGATACATTATAGAGGACAAATGCACAGGTTGTACTACCTGTGTAGAATACTGCCCAGTCATGGTCCCTGATCCATATAATCAAGACTTATCGTCGAATAAAGCCGTCCATATTTACTTCTCGCAAGCAGTTCCCCTTATCACGTATATAGATGAAAACTGCCTTTACCTTAAAGAGAAGAAATGCCGCATTTGCAAAGGAGTTTGTGAGAATAACGCCATAGATTTCAATCAAACGACGGAGAAAGTAGAAGTAAATGTAGGGGCAATAGTGCTGTCTCCGGGCTATGAGGTATTTGATCCAAAGCTGAGAGGCGACTATGGTTACGGAAAGTATGAGAACGTAGTAACCAGCCTTGACTTTGAACGGCTGTTATGCGCCACCGGGCCATACGAAGGTGAGATACTTCGTGCTTCCGACAAGAAGCATCCCTATAAAATAGCCTGGATTCAATGTGTTGGTTCCAGGCGGGTTACTCCGGGCGATAACAGCTATTGTTCAGCCGTATGCTGCACCTACACGCAGAAACAGGTGATTTTGGCAAAAGACCATAACCCTGAGGCCGAGTGTACCATATTTCATAATGATATTCGTTCCTATGGCAAGGATTTTGAACGATTCTACCAAAGAGCAGAGGACCTTCCTGGAATTCGGTTTATAAGAAGTTACGTATCAATAGGAAAAGAGATCCCGGAAACCAAGAATGTAACGATACGATACTCCACTACCGAGGACGGAATAAGAGAGGAAGAATTCGATATGGTAGTATTATCCGTTGGATTGAATCCTCCTACTGATTATGAGGATCTGGCAGAGAGGTTCGGCATAGAACTCGATTCTCACGGATTCTGTAAAACAAATCCTGTTAATCCTATGGAGACCTCTCACCCGGGAATCTATGTAAGCGGAGCCTTTCAGGGTCCTATGGATATCCCTGAGTCGGTTTTCACCGCTAGCGGTACTGGCTCCCAATGTGGTGAACTCATCTCTTACCGGCGAGGAAAGCTGACAAAAGAAAGGGTATATCCGCCGGAAAAGGATGTCTCGGAAGAGGAGCCGAGGATAGGAGTCTTTGTGTGTCATTGTGGGGCTAATATCGGAAGAGTGGTAGATGTTCCTTCCGTAGTTGACTATTCCTTGACCTTACCAAATGTTGTCCACACTCAGGAACAACTCTTTTCATGTGCTACTAATTCTGCCCAGGAAATAACCGACATGATAAAGGAAAAAGGGCTCAATCGAGTGGTGGTTGCTGCCTGCAGCCCCTTAACCCTTGAACCGTTATTCCGAGACACCCTTAGGGAGGCGGGTATTAATCAATATTACTACGAAATGGCTAATATTAGGGAGCATAACTCCTGGGTCCACTCTAAAGAAAAGGAAGAAGCCACAAAGAAGGCAAAGGATATAACTCGTATGTCAGTAGCCCGAGCCTGCTATTTGGAGCCATTACAGGAAATTGATCTACCCGTCAATAAAACCGCGTTAGTGGTTGGTGGAGGTATCGCTGGTATGACTTGCGCTCTCTCCATAGCCAGCCAGGAACACGAGGTTTTCCTTGTAGAAAAGGATACAGACCTTGGAGGAACGGCACGAAGAATCCATTACACTCTGGAAGGGCTGGATGTTCAAGCATACTTGCGTGATCTTGTGCACAAGGTTTATCAGCACCCATTGATACATGTATATACTGATGCTATCATCACAGAGGCTACCGGTTATGTAGGGAATTTTGTAACCAAGGTGACCTCTGAAAGAGGAGCCACAGAAATAAAACATGGTGCAGCTGTCATCGCTATAGGTGCCGATGAATATAAACCCACCGAATACCTTTATGGAGAAGATGATAGGGTAATGACCAATCTGGAGTTGGAGGAACAGATCGCTAAAGGAGAGGAAAAGGTAATTAACGCAGAAAGTCTCGTGATGATCCAATGCATAGGCTGCAGAAATGAAGACAGAAACTACTGCGCCCGGATATGTTGTAGCCAGTCTATAAAGAACGCATTGAAACTGAAAGAGATAAATCCCAAGATGGATATCTACATCCTCTATCGAGATATGAGAACGTATGGGTTTAGCGAAGACTATTACCATGAAGCGTCAGAAAAGGATGTAAAGTTCATCCGCTATGAGCCAGATGATAAACCTCAGGTGGAAGTTGTTGAAGAGGAGGGTCGGCCTGCTTTAAGGATTACCGTGACCGATCCCATTTTAGGTCAGAAACTTGCTATAGATGCTGATTGCCTAGCTTTGGCTGCTGCAGCTATTCCCCCAGCAGGAAACAGGGAAATATCTCAATTATTCAAGGTCTCGTTGGGACCGGATGATTTTTTCAAAGAAGCCCATGTCAAATTAAAACCTGTCGAGTTTAGTGCAGACGGCGTTTATCTTTGTGGAATGGCTCACTATCCTAAACATATAACAGAAGCGATTAACCAGGCTTATGGAGCTGCAGGTCGGGCATTAACCCTTCTCTCACATGATATAGTCACAGTTTCAGGTTCTGTTTGCGAGGTGGATGAGAGGAAGTGTATTGGGTGTGGGGCATGTATATCAGCCTGCACGTACGGTGCCATAGAGTTTCGTGAAACACGACAGGGTAAGAAGGCTGTAGTTAATCCTGTTATCTGCAAAGGAGATGGTCTCTGTAATGCAAAGTGCCCAACAGCTGCTATACAACTAAAGCACTATAACGATGAAGAGCTCTTGAGCCAAATTGATGCAGCGGTTCCAGCGAAAGAGATCATACAACAAATAGATGCGGCGGTTGGAGCTGTGTAGGAGTATACAAATGAATAAAGCTGGGATTACTAACAAAAGAGGTGAGAACGAATGAGTGCAGGGCTTACATTTAAACCAAGAATATTAGGTTTTGTATGCCATTGGTGAGCATACGGCGCTGCTGACATGGCTGGAGTTTCCAGACTGCAATATACAACTGAAATCAGGCTTATTCGCGTCATGTGTTCTGGTAGAGTCGACCTGGAATTTGTACTCAGAGCCTTCTTAAATGGATCAGACGGGGTGTTTGTTGGTGGTTGCCGTCTTAATGAATGTAATTATATTACTCATGGAAATTATCATGCTCTCAATATGGTTCTTCTTTGTAGAAAAATAATGGAACACATAGGGCTGAACCCAGAGAGGTTACGGATCGAATTTATGTCCTCTGGTGAAGGGATCCTTTTTACAAGGGTTATGAATGATTTTGGCAAGAAGGTGAAGGAGTTAGGACCACTTGGCATAAGCGAAGAAATAGGCGAAGATGAATTAAAGTCCAAACTTGAGCAAGTTAGAAAGCTCGTCCCTTACATTAAAATAGTGAAAAGGGATAAGCTTGAGAAACGTCTCGAAAACGCAGAAGAATATAACGATTATTTCACAAGCGAGGAGATAGAAGAATTATTTAGTGAAGTAGACTCGTACTATATTGATCCGGATAAATGCCAGGCCTGTATGATTTGCCTGAGAAGATGCCCTGTAGAGGCGATTGTAGGCGGCAAAAACCAGATCCATGTGATTGACCAAGAGAAATGCATAAAATGCGGAACTTGCTTTGAAGCTTGCCCCTCTCGATTTGGTGCGGTGCAAAAGATTACAGGCGAGCCTGTTCCGCCTCCTATTCCTGAAGAAGAGAGAACTATAGTCAGAAAGAGTAAAGAAAAATAAGAGTCATCCCTTTACCGATTGACCTTTCGACGCCGCTCAAGCCTCACTCGGGAAAGCATGCTAAGAATAACAGCTCAGGGTCAACCCCAATTCTCCCGCATCTCTCAGATTTTGTGACCATTTCACCATTGACACACCAATTCGAATCCCGCATAGCCTGAACCCGAAAAAGGAAGTTCTCATCACCTCACCCTCTGCGGCCCCCTTGTTTTTATGATGATCATGGTTAAAATATAATATTTGAAACTAACAGAAATTAACATTGTACTTGCATAGGGTTATTGGATTTGAAAGGTCAAATAAGGTAGCATAAAAACCATTTGACTAATTGTGTTTCATAGGAGTTAGGCATGCGGTTTATCCGTATTAATATGAACAGCCAAGAGATCCACGTTGAGCCGGTACCTTCCCAATACCTTGGAGTGGGAGGACGTGGTTTAATTTCCCTCTATATTCACGACCATGTACCGCCCACTTGCGATCCCCTGGGATCTGACAATACCCTGCTTTTTGCTCCCGGCCTACTAGGGGGCACCCAGCTGGTTAATACCAGTCGAATTGCGGTGGGGGCCAAAAGCCCGCTGACCGGTACCATTAAAGAGAGTAATGCGGGTGGGACCTTCGGAGATGCGGCTGGCCGCCTGGGCATTACAGCCATCATCATAGAGGGTCGTGCACAACACAACCAATCCTGGTTGCTCAAGGTGGATGTGAACGGAGAGGCGCGATTGGTTCCGGCCAGCGAATATAAGGGCATGCGGACATACGCGTTGACCGAGGCCTTATTTAAATTGTACGGTTCCCACAATGCCATTATGTGTATCGGCCCGGTCGGGGAGCAGATGCTGCACGCGGCGTCCATCCAATCCACCGACACAAAAGGTCGTCCTTGCCGGGCTGCCGGACGCGGTGGGTTGGGTGCGGTCATGGGATCCAAGGGTCTAAAAGCCATTGTGCTGGATTCGAGAGGGCGAGCGACGGATGCAATTGCCGATCCCAAAACCTTTGAGAAAGCGGCCAAGGATTTTGCCCATGCCGTGCGCAACAATCCCTTCAGCGGCGACGTGATGCCCAAGTTCGGCACGGCTGGGCTGGTTGCGCCGGTCAATTCCATGGGGGGTTTTCCGTCTTACAACGCCACCAAAGGTGTTTTTGAAGGCTGGGAAAAGATAAGCGGCGAGCACATGGCCGAGTTGATGGCCAAGCGGGGTGGCAAGACTGGTCATCAGGGCTGCTCCAAATGTGTGATCCAGTGCTCCAATGAGTTTGTCGATGCGGGGGGCAAGTATGTCACCAGCTCCCTGGAGTACGAGACCATATGGTCAATGGGAGGAATGACCGGCATCGATGATTTGGATACCATCGCCCGGCTGGACTTTTTATGCGACGATCTGGGCATCGACACCATGAGCACTGGCGTGGGTGTGGCTGTGGCCATGGATGCCGGCTACAAATCATTCGGTGACGGTCAAGCCGCCATCGATATGGTAGAGGAGATTGCCAAGGGAACAGAACTGGGTCGTGTGCTGGGAAACGGACCCGAGGCCGTGGGTAAATACTTTAACCATTCCAGGGTTCCAGTTGTAAAAGGTCAGAGCATTTCCGGGTACGATCCACGGGCCATGCAGGGAAACGCAGTGACTTATGCCACCAGTCCCATGGGGGCCGATCATACGGCCGGCAATGTGGTGGCCGAGTATGTAACAGGCAAACTGGACCCTTTAAAAACAGAAGGGCAGGTGGCCGCTTCCCGTTATCACCAGATCATCATGGCTGTAGTGGATAGTATCGGCCTTTGCATATTGGCCAGCCATGTGCTCTTCACCCCAGAGGTTGGACAGGCCTTTATCAAAGCTATCAACGCCAAGCTTGGCACTACCTTGAAACTGGCATCATTGACCGAACTGGGAATACGGATTCTCAAAGCAGAGCGTGCCTTTAACCGCAAAGCCGGATTTACTAACAAGGATGACCGTCTGCCACGTTTTTTCTATGAAGAGCCATTGCCGCCGCACAACACGGTGGTTCAAATCAGCGATGAGGAGATGGATAAGACTTTCGAATTCTGATGATCGCCTCGGTCGATGCATGAAGCTTTAAAATGCTATTGAACCTTTTTCCGGTACACAACACGATCAAGGTCGGTGGGGAAGGAAAATTTGATGAGAGTCCAGATCAAGCTGTTCAGCGTATTGCGGGATTATGTATCAAACTACGATCCCGAAAAAGGTGTGACCGCCGACCTGCCCGCCGATGCCACCGTGTCTGACTTACTGAACCATCTGGGCATACCAATATCCAAAGCCCCTGTGGTTATCTGCAACGGTCGCATCCTTCAAGCTACCAGTACCATCCAACCAGATAGCACTCTGCATATAATTCAGCCGGTGGCAGGCGGATAGATTCTTGGGTGCATTGCCTTGGCCATGACCCCGGATGAGTTTTACTATGATCTTGCTCATCCTTTTGCAGAGGCTGTCTAATGCCTCAATTTCAATTCGCTGGTTCAAATGGGTAGTTGGAATATTTTTTCTGTAAAAATAGCGTCTCAAATAGATCTACAATATTCTCCACAATGTAGTATGCCTTCTTTTACGTCTATTTTTCATTATAACCCCTTAAAGATACGTTGATAGAACGATATTTTTTCGTTATGGTATATGTGAGAGGTTTTTAGTTATTCCTTTTACACGTTTCTTATTTGGTATACTGGAATATGCTTGAAGTAATTTTGATACTTGCGATACTTTTTTTTTCTGTCATGATTCATGAGTGTGCTCATGGTGTCGTTGCTTTGTGGTTTGGGGATGATACTGCACAAAGACAGGGGAGGTTGTCCCTTAATATAGTAAGGCACATAGATCTTGTAGGAACTATTATTTTACCAATGGTTTTACTTATCTTTTACCTGATGACAGGGTCCGGTATCATTTTTGGTTGGGCCAAACCCGTTCCTGTGAGTGTGGGCAACTTAAGGAATCCTCAGAGAGATTACACACTTGTTTCTCTGGCAGGTCCTCTGTTTAATATCCTTTTGGCCTTTGTTTTTGCACTTATATTGCCTTTTTCAATAATAGTCTTAAAGGGTTATAGCACCATTTTTACTATTGCAAGTGTACTGTGTCTTTTTGGGGTTAAGATAAATATTATTTTAGCCATGTTTAATCTTATTCCAATTCCCCCACTGGATGGTTCGCATGTGCTGGCCTATCTCCTTCCTTATCCACTTTCGGTCAAATATCAGCAGTTTGGACGATATGGTATTGTAATTATATTATTTCTCATCATCACCGATACCGTAAAATACCCTTTCTTGCTTGCTGATTATTTCTCGAGAATTTTACTTGGCTGGATGATTAGTATAGGGCGTTTTTTGGGGTAGGCTGTTAACACACACAGAAAATACTAATGTATTGGGGTGAGTGACGGGACTTGAACCCGCGACAACTGGGGCCACAACCCAGTGCTCTACCAACTGAGCTACACCCACCACATTAAAATAGTGTGTATCATATTATTTACTGGTTGGCAACTGGATATTATTGCGTATCTTAGCAGCATAATAAGGAGTTACAAGTGAAAAAAGATGATAAAAATGTGATTTTTAGGCAGATACCATCGGTAGATTATCTATTGGAGTCGTCTGTCGTTAAGGAATTTCTTTTGACTACTCCTCGGGGCCTGGTGTTAAGGGCTGTTCATTATGTGTTAGATGAACTGAGGGAAAGGATAGATAAGGCACAGACAGCCGATGAATTGCCAGACTTATCGTTACACGCTGTGATTGATCAGATACAAAAACGGATAATAATTCTATCTCAGCCGAGCCTACGACAGGTTATCAATGCCACTGGAGTCATTGTGCACACTAATTTAGGAAGATCGCTGCTGGCAAAAAGGGTTATTTCGACATTTAATGCCTTAGCAGGTTGTTATAGCAATTTAGAATATGATTTAAAGACTGGCAAAAGGGGTAGCAGGTATGTGCATGTGGAAGATATCCTTATGGAACTGACCGATGCAGAGGGTGCCATGGTTGTTAATAACAATGCTGCCGCAGTTCTCATTGCATTAGACACTGTTGCCAAAGGCAAGGAGGTTATAATCTCCAGAGGTCAATTAGTAGAGATTGGCGGCTCCTTTCGGATACCTGAGGTCATGAGAAAAAGTGGGGCAAGGATGTTTGAGGTGGGAACGACAAACAAAACAACTATTCGTGATTATGAGGCCGCTATTGTAGTGAATACTGCTCTTTTACTCAAGGTTCACACGAGTAATTTTCAGACAGTCGGATTTACAGAGGAAGTACCGTTAGATGCGCTTGTTGCTCTGGGAAAAAAATATAGCCTTCCGGTAATGGAGGATCTTGGCAGCGGTTGTTTTATTGATTTTTCTCGATATGGATTAACAAAAGAACCAACGGTTCAGGATTCTGTCGCAAAGGGGGCAGATATAATTACCTTTAGCGGTGATAAGATGCTGGGCGGACCACAATGCGGAATAATTCTTGGAAAGAAGGACATTATTTCCGCAATAAAGGCGAACCAGCTGGCGAGGGCTCTCAGAGTAGATAAATTAACCATTCTCGCGCTTCAGGAAACACTGAATCTTTACCGGAATGAGAAGAAAGCAATCCGCCAGATACCGACATTGAGAATGATATGTCAGCCATATCAGAGTGTGTGTCAAAAGGCGAAAAAGCTATTAGATATGATTGGAAGGGTAAGTAATAGCGCTTTTTCTATACGCCTATGTGATGGTTTTTCTCGGGTTGGTGGTGGCGCCATGCCTTTGGAGGAGATACGAAGTAGGCTTCTTTGCATATCTCCAGGGAAACTCTCAGCCGCGTATATAGCAAATGCATTGAGTTGTTATAATCCATCTATTATAGCAAGGGTTGAGAAAGATCAGGTTTTGCTGGATGCACGAACCATCCAGGAAAAAGAGATGAAAATTGTAGCCGAGGCTATAAAAACACTATCTGCAAAAAACACGATTACCTAAAAAAATTGGCGCCACCACCGTTTTTTAAATCCTATGAAGAATCTTACTCGTGGCTTTAAAGTACCCAGACTAATTAATTGCTTTAACCCTGGTCCGCTATATGGACTTAATACGATGATTCGAACTCTCAGTACCCCATAAACCTCGCAGGTTTATTCACACATGTAACACCAGGGAGAGCTGTTAAATGTGGATGTCATAACTTCGGACCTTAAAAAACTTGTTTAAAAGGGTAAAGACTGCCGAAAATGATAAAACGCTTCTTTGACACGCTACACACCTGGTTATGCACTACAGGCTTTCTTTTAATTCCTTACCAGGGCGAAATCTGACAACCTTACTCGCTTTAATTTGAATCGGTGCCCCAGTCTGTGGGTTTCTCCCGGTTCTTGCTTTTCTATTAACTACCACAAAGGTTCCAAAACCGGCTAAGGGAAGTTTACCCTCCTTTTTTATGGTGTTTTTTGCAGCAGTAAGAAATGAGTTCAAAGCTCTTTCTGAATCGGCCTTTGTTAAACCTGTGCTGTTAGCTATCGCTGATATTAATTCTGCTTTTGTCATGAGTTTTACCCTCCTATTTTATTTTTTATTAAATGACAAAGGTACTTCCCCCTCATTGCTATTACTTTTCCCCCCTTTCCTTATAAATTTTTGTAGATAATTTCTTTTAAAAGATAGATAAGTACATTGTTTAATAATTACGGATGTTACGTAGGAAAGATATGAATACATTCTTAAAATGGATATTAAAAAACCATGCGGAGTTCTTAGCATAGTGAAGTATCATTTTCAATAAAAAATTCTGTAATTTGAGAAAAATTTTTTTCTCACTTATATCATGGTATGAATTAAATATTTAAATACCAAATATTAACAAATAGATATTATAATTACTTAAATTAATTTATGAATAATTAATTTTTTCAATTTCAATTAGTGAGATAGAAGTAAATCCAGCATTGACAAATGTGTATTGAGATTATAGTTTTAAAATATTATGTACGATAGGAACTGTATAGCCACACAATAACGGGGCACAGGAATGGAAGAGATTATTAGAAGAGTAGTCAAAGAAGGCCAGAGAATTAAAGAGGATTTTGTTAGAAAAAATACATCCCCATTGATAGATTGCGCTGAACATATATCGAAAGCCTTTAAAAATAATAGAAAACTTATGCTGTGTGGTAATGGAGGAAGTGCAGCTGATGCACAGCATATTGCTGCAGAATTTGTTAACAGGTTTCAATTAGACCGCCACCCTTTACCAGCCATGGCACTCACCACTGATACCTCTATTATTACAAGCGTAGCCAATGATTACAGCTATGAAGAAATCTTCTCTAAGCAGATTCAGGCCCTAGGTGTTGAAGGAGACATATTGCTTGCTATTTCAACGAGTGGAAACTCGAAAAACATTCTTTCTGCCATAAGGACTGCTAAAGAGAAGGGTTTATATACCGTTGGCCTTATAGGAGGAGATGGCGGAAAAATGCTCACATTAGTAGATTTACCAATGGTGGTTGAGAGCAACCAGACCCCGCGAGTGCAGGAAATCCATATCTTGGCAGGGCACCTAATTTGTGAGCTAGTTGAGTATATCCTTTTTTAAGAAAATATCTTCATGATAACAAAATCACATAGGCGAAGGACGTACGAAGAGGAATAACACACGGATGAATCAACAATGAACCAATTTAAACCAATATCACTAAAAAATGTAAAAACGTATCCACTAAAAAAAAGGCAAAGCAAGGTTTCGGTCAGGGATTTCGGATCAAAATGGATAGCAGGAAACACAATGGGTCTTTGGCTTGAAAGTCTGCCAAATATTTTAGCAGGAAATGACCTTAGAAAATTGGTTACTAGGTTATCGATAGCAGTAAAAGGAAAAAAGACTATTATACTTGCGATGGGGGCTCATACCATTAAAGTTGGGTTAAGTCCGATAATTTTGGATTTGATGGAAAGAGGAATAATTACTGGCATTGCCATGAACGGTGCTGGCATTATACATGATTTGGAGGTGGCCATGATTGGTGCCACATCAGAAGATGTGGACAGTGAACTCTCCGATGGTAAATTTGGAATGGCTGAAGAGACAGGAGAGTTTCTTAACAGTGCAATAAGGGAAGGAGCCAGTAAAGGGAGTGGATTGGGATATTCAATTGGGAGCAGCATTCTTAAGGCATCGTTTCCCTACAGCAAGTCCAGTTTATTAGCTGGAGCTGCGCGAATGAATATTCCTCTTACAGTTCATGTGGCTATAGGCACCGATATTATACATTTCCATCCGGGTGTAGATGGATCTGCAATAGGAAAGACTTCACATCTTGACTTTCGAATTTTTGCCTCATTGGTCTCACATCTTGATGGTGGTGTATATATCAATCTTGGTTCTGCGGTTATCTTGCCCGAAGTATTTTTAAAGGCACTTACCCTTGCCAGAAATCTTGGTTTTAACGTTAGAAAATTCACAACAGTGGATATGGATTTTATACGGCATTATAGGCCTATGACGAATGTAGTAAAGAGACCAACACTGGAAGGTGGTGAGGGATTTTTCCTCACTGGGCACAATGAGATCATGTTTCCAATGCTTGCAGCAGCCTTGATTGAAAGTTTAGAGAATAAGAAATCCTTGTAATTAAAAAAGGTGGCACAAAGAGATGCTCAGGATAGGATTTGGATACGATGTTCATGAGCTGGCTGAAGGAAGACCTTTGATTTTAGGTGGTGTTACAATTCCATACATAAAAGGGCTACGAGGGTATTCTGATGCCGATGTTTTAACTCATGCGGTTATTGATTCCATCCTTGGAGCCCTTGGAAAAGGTGATATTGGTCAGCATTTTCCGGATTCTGATCCTGCTTACAAAGGAGTCGATAGCCTTTTTCTCTTAAAAGAGGTTGTAGCCCTTGCTCGGGATGAGAAGTTCATCGTAAACAACCTTGACACCACGATTGTTGCCCAAAAACCAAAGCTAACTCAATATCTTGATGATATGAAGGTGCGTTTATCAGGTATTTTGAATGTTGACCCTCAGGCGGTAAACGTAAAAGCTACTACTACCGAAGGTCTTGGTTTTTGCGGCAGAGAGGAAGGGTTAGCTGTCTATGCAGTCGTCACGCTAAAGCGCATATGATAAATATAGGAATAATACATGTCTTTTGCGTTATATAACTCAGCAAGCCGTAAAAAAGAGGTATTTAAACCAATAAAAAATGGTGAGATTAGTATCTATGTGTGTGGGGTTACTGCCTACGATTTATGCCATATAGGGCATGCTCGTTCAGCAATTGTATTTGATGTCTTGGTGAGATATCTGAGGGCTAGGGGATTCAAGGTTACCTATGTCAGAAATTTTACCGATGTTGATGATAAAATCATTGAGCGTGCAAAAAAGACTGGTGAGGATACAGCTACCCTTGCAAAACGGTATATAGACGCATTTTATGAGGATATGCTCTCTTTAGGGGTAATTGATGCAGATATAGAGCCTAAAGCCACAGAGCATATTGATGATATTATTGATATGGTGAGGAGTTTGATTGAAAAAGGGTTTGCTTACGTAGTGGATCGCACTGTCTACTTTTCCGTTGAAAAATTTGATAGTTATGGTCAGCTTTCAGGTCGACAATTAGAGGAGATGGTTGCTGGTGCTCGGATTGCTGTTGATGAGAAAAAAAAATATCCTATGGATTTCGTTCTGTGGAAAGGGGCAAAACCAGGAGAGCCCAAGTGGAAGAGTCCTTGGGGGGATGGAAGACCAGGGTGGCATATTGAGTGCTCTGCTATGAGCTGCAAATATTTAGGGGCCAATTTTGATATTCATGGTGGCGGAAGGGATCTTATATTCCCACACCATGAAAATGAGAGGGCTCAGTCAATGGCAGCTAATGGGGTTAATTTTGCAAATTACTGGGTACATAATGGTTTTTTGACGGTGGAAGCGGAAAAAATGTCTAAATCCCTGGGAAATTTTATTACAATACGAGATGCCCTTACTTTATATCATCCTCAAGAATTACGCCTCTTTTTGCTTTCAAAACATTACAGAAGTCCATTGGATTTTTCTCGTTCTGCCATGCTGGAAACCAGATCAGGGCTTGTTAGGATATATAGGACTCTTCAGAGATTAGAGGAGATAATTGGGCCGTATAAACATGATACAAACACTGCGTTTTTATCTAATGTCGGTAACAATGATTTTAAGAATCGCTTCATACATGTTATGGACGATGACCTTAATACTGCAGCGGGATTGGGATTACTTTTTGATAAAATAAGGGATATAAATAGGCTTATAGATTCACCGGCACAAAAAGTAAACATTACATCCCAATTAGGGAAAGAGAGGAAAGACCTTCTTGACTGCAGTAAGACATTAGGCCTGCTTGAAGAGGAACCATCTCACTTTTTTCAGAAGATACTAAAAGCTTCCCTTGAAGTTGCAACAGAAGATATTGAAAAAATGATTATTGAGAGACAAAAAGCTCGAGAGGCAAAAGATTGGGCCAGTGCTGATGCTATCAGGGCGAAGCTATCCAGAAAAGGGATTATCCTTGAAGATGGACCGAAAGGAACTAGCTGGCGATTGAGGATAGAGGAGTAGTGCAAAAATCTTCACCTTTTCAGCTCATCTCCCCATTCGAACCAAAAGGCGATCAACAGCATGCTATTGATGCCCTTTGTAAAGGCATACAAGAAGGCGACAGGCATCTCGTATTGCTTGGTGTGACTGGCTCCGGAAAGACATTTTCCATAGCCAATGTTGTGGCGAAAGTACAAAAACCCACCCTTGTTATTGCTCCCAACAAGACCTTAGCCGCACAGCTTTATGGGGAATTTAAAAATCTTTTTCCACATAATGCAATTGAATATTTTGTAAGTTATTATGATTATTATCAGCCTGAAGCGTATATTCCCCAAACCGATACCTATATCCAGAAAGATGCCTCCATCAATGAGCAGATCGATAAGATGAGACATTCGGCAACCAGGTCGCTTCTGGACAGGGATGATGTTCTCATTGTTGCGAGTGTATCCTGTATTTACGGGCTTGGTTCTCCTGAAGCCTATCATGGCATGCTTTTGTATGTAGAAAAAGGTGATTTGATAAAAAGAGAAGATGTCCTAAAAAAATTAGTGGAAATTCACTATGAAAGAAGTGATATCGATTTTCATCGCTCAACTTTTAGAGTCAGAGGTGATGTGGTTGATATCTATCCTGCATATGAGGATTATTCCTGCATCCGGCTGACATTTTTCGGGGACTATATTGAAACTATTCAGGAAATTGATCCTCTTACCGGTCATGTTTTGCAGGGATTGAGCCGCATAGCTATCTATCCCGCCAGTCATTACGTGACCACTTTACCGAAAAGGAAAGAGGCTATCCAGAATATCAAAGAAGAATTAGCCAAAAGGATTGAGTTTTTTAAGAAGGAAAAAAAATGGATAGAAGCCCAAAGAATCGAGGAAAGAACCCTCTATGATTTGGAAATGATGGAGGAGATGGGTTATTGTCATGGGATAGAGAATTATTCTAGGTATCTCAGCGGCAGGAAGCCTGGTGAGCCACCTCCAACATTGATTGACTATTTTCCGGATAATTCTCTTATTGTTTTAGATGAAAGCCACATTACCAATCCCCAACTCATTGGCATGTATAGAGGTGATAGATCAAGAAAAGAAACATTGGTTGAGTTTGGTTTTCGTCTCCCCTCTGCCCTTGATAACAGGCCCTTGAAGTTTGAGGAATTTGAGTCTCGCATTAACCAAATAATCTATGTTTCTGCCACGCCAGGACCCTATGAATTAGATCAGGTTTCCCATGTGGTTGAACAGATTATTAGACCTACTGGCCTTATAGACCCGAAAATTTTAGTCAGACCAGCACGCAGCCAGGTGGATGATCTTTTAGTTGCTATCAGGCAGGTTATACACAATGATCAGCGCGTTTTAGTTACCACTCTTACTAAACGCATGGCAGAGGATCTCACCGAACATTATACTGAGTTAGGTATCAAAGCCAGATACCTCCATTCTGATATAACCACTATTGAAAGGACAGAGATTATAAGGGATCTGCGGATTGGAACATTTGATGTGCTTATAGGGATTAATCTATTACGTGAAGGTTTAGATTTGCCGGAGGTGTCGCTTGTAGCAATTTTAGATGCAGATAAAGAGGGTTTTCTGCGATCTGAGAGGTCTCTTGTCCAGACATGTGGGAGAGCTGCCCGAAATGTGGATGGTACCGTTATCTTTTATGCTGACGAGATAACACCCTCCATGAAAGTGGCAATTGATGAGACAAACAGAAGGCGGCGATTGCAGGAGAGATACAATGAAGTCAACGGAATAACCCCAGAATCCATTAAGAAAAACATCTCTGATATTCTGGGCTCTGTGTATGAAGCAGATTATGTAAGCATTCCCAATGTTTCGGAACCAGAGGAAGAATATGTTTCTCTCGGTAATGTACCTAAGATGATTAAATCAATAAAGAAGGAAATGTTGAATGCAGCGAGAAGGTTAGATTTTGAGGAGGCGGCACGCTTGCGGGATCGATTATTTATGTTGGAAAAGAAAGAACTGAGCTATAAAAATTCAACTACTTTTTAACCCTACTATTTTTTCTAAGGTCCAGAGATCCTCATTGCGATTATATTTAATTAGATAAACCTTATTATCGTTTGCTAATACTTTGAAATAGTCGTCGTTTATTCCATACCATTGGTCAATAATTTCTTCTACCATTAATTTTCGGCCTCGAACTGTAAAATCAAGCGGTCTTTCATTTGTCTTATATCCTGAATAGCAACTAACATGGATTACCTTCAACCGTGAATCAATTTTCATATACAATCAAGATCAATACGTTTTAAGAGGTCAGTAATCAGCGGTCAACGAGATTAAAAAACCTGAATGCCACTTTGCCAAAGCATTATTTATCAACAAGGCTTTCAACCATGTTCAGCTTTTTGTGTATGTTGTCCTTTATCCAGTGGGAATCCCACCACTCTACTGGATTAACAGGTACACCATGAACCAAAAATCCAAAATGAAGATGATCGCCCATTGCAAGACCTGTTGTACCAGTAACGCCAATGATGTCTCCCTTGTTGATGACTTGATCAACAGCTACATCAACGCTGCTTAAATGACCATACATGGTAAAGAGACCCTGACCGTGATCAATAACTATTGTAAGGCCGTAGATTCCAAGATCTTGGGCAAAAATAACTCTGCCAGTATTGGCAGCCAGGACAGGAGATCTGGCAAATGATGCCAGATCAACACCCATATGTAGCTGCCTATCTATTACCTTATTTTTGTAATAGTAGGTTCTTTGATCACCAAATCCTGCCATTGTAGCGGCTTTTTTCATTCGCAGCCAGGGTCCGTCCCACAACTTTTCCTTAATTGGTGATTGACAAAGTTCTTTTAAAAAAATGGAGTTTTCTTTTCTCAATGTTCTGTTAATGAATAAATATTTCTCAATATTACTGTCACCTGGTTCAAATATGTCTGGGGAAAAAGAGATAATTATGGCATCCAATAGTCGGTCTGATACCCTTATCGTATCCTCACGAAAGCGTTTTTGCCTGATATGATAGCGAAAGGACTTTTTTATTTCATTATCAGCCCTATCCTTGGCCCAGAGATATAATGTGGTGTCTTTTTTTACATCACAGGGACACGCAAAATAACAGAGATATATTCCAGTTTGAGAATCGGTAGTAAATGGTACACCCTGGAAAAAGGTATCATTTATTAAAACACCACTCTCTTGTGTGTCATTTGAGACCCTATAACTGATGAGGCCAGAACCACCTCTATTAATGTTATGACTTCTACTGATAGCCGTCATTGATGGAGGGATTGTGTCCACTGTCATTTTGTGTTCCAGTATGGTGAGGTTTCCGTCGCCACCCCTCCTTTTAGAGAAATCGTGGATTTCGATGATAAGGTTTGCCTGTCCCTGCACCAGGTTTAATTGTTTTGGATTTAATGAAAATGCTTCATCAAATCTATGGATTCCCTTTTTGTTGAATAATCCTATATAGGGAAAATTCTTTTTAAGAAGAGGGATCGCGGGGCCATCCTGTTTTATGCTCACTTTTATGTTTCTTAGCCCCATCTTTAGGTCAGAAATCACTACATTGAAGTCAATACTTTTACTTATATACTCTGGTAAAGGAGTTAATTCAGCAAGCGGTTTTTCGCCTTCAAAGATAGTCATCAAGATCCAGATAAAAATGATAAAAATAATAGCAGTCGGTAACAGTGTGATGATCAACCGTGATTTTTTATTCCTTGACTTTTTCATTTCCTCTATTTAACCCTAGTTTATT
>Ga0180438_10003436_pt1 | contig 24010 bp, 20 predicted proteins | sample SS_ome_12_FD_132455 | JGI IMG/M metagenome (GOLD analysis project Ga0180438, IMG submission 132455) | Hypersaline lake sediment archaeal communities from the Salton Sea, California, USA - SS_3_D_2 metaG | ecosystem: Environmental > Aquatic > Non-marine Saline and Alkaline > Hypersaline >...
AACAGTATAAAATCACGTTTGGATCGATTATAGAGAAATTGTGCCTTAGACTATTGAAAACAATTATGTTATAAAGAAATAGAAATACCTTAATGGGACAGCACTGGGACTGTCCCCATTTTTTCATTTTTTCCTATTCTCAATTCTACTCGAGGACAAGGAGTTCGACGCGGCGGAATTCCAGCGGATGGCTTTCGGCCTGCAGGGAGATGGTTCCGCTGGTGAGCATCATCTCGGCGCCGGCCACAATCAGCCGTTCAGCATCGGCGTCTCCGCCGTCGAGCTGCGGTTTTTGGTATTCGAGGACCGGCTCACCGTTCACGAAATGCCGAATGACATCACCCCCCCGCACCTCGACTTCCACGACCACCCATTGGTCGCCATGAAAAGTGGCGGAACGGGAATTCGTGCAGTGGCGGGTCACGAGTTCCCCCTCCATTTCCACATGGGTTCCCGGTGTGCAAAGATTGGCGGTCGTCCGCTCCTCCTCGCCGTTGCCTCCCAGGAGTTGGACCTCGATGGACACCGGAAAATTCTGTTCCCTGGTCATGGACTCCGGCGTCTGCCCATGGATCATGATACCGCTGTTTCGGAATCCCCACGCCGGGCCGCCCGGAGTCTGCTCGCCCACGAATCGATACTCCACCCTTATCCGGTATTGCGAATAGCTGCCCTTATGGAACAGATGCCCGAACTCACCGCTGAACGTCTCATACTCGTCATAGCTGACTTTGAGAACGCCGTCCTCGACCCGAAAGGTGTTCTTATAGTTCACTCCCGGTTCAAAGCCGGCGAATTTGGGGGTCCAACCGGTCAGGTCCCGGCCGTTGAACAGGCTGATCCATGATTCTTTATCTTGGACCATTTCCGAATCTTTGCATGCCTCGCTCGAAAAAACAAAGCCTATGGTTAACGCGATGAGTATCCAGGACGTCATTTTCATGGGCTGTCTCCATTTGGCATTACGGCATGCTTTTCAGAGGCGGATCGGCGCCCCATTGCACCCAACAGATCCCGAAAGCGGCCTTCCTGCCGGAGGCGATCGAAAACCGGATCGGCAAGCAGCCACACCATCCAGAACGAACGCACATCCAGCCCTTTGTTCAGCCACTCATAGGCGCGCTCCACGTCCTCGCTTCCCAGATAAATCAGGGCGATAGAAACAGGGTCTAGGTATTTGGACTCGGCCACCTTTTCGAGCTCTTCGAGTACTTTGATCGCCTCTGTCTTTTTTGCTTGATCACCGGACATAAAGAGCGCGTATCCCAACCAAGACCGGATCCGTGAGTCGGATTCCGCCCCAGCCAAAGCACGGCGCAGATTTCGCTCGGCTGAAGCGGTATTCCCGGCCTGGAGATCCACCTGGGCGAGATAAAGATACCCCAATGGAAAATCAGGTGCCATTCTTACCAGATCCTCCAGTTCAGCCCGAGCGAGACCGAAATCGCGTGCCATATAAGCAATGACTCCCGATGCGGCGCGGGCCGGTCTGGACAAGGGGTCCAGACTCCGAGCTGTATCCACATTGTGTCGGGCTTCCTCGCTTCGGCCTTGCGCCGCCAGAAACAGGGCATAGGTTTGGTATCCGAAGGCGTAGCTGGGATTGACCTCGAGGGCCTTCTGAAACTTTCTCTCGGCTCCCTCCCAATCCCATTCATAAAAAAATTTGATGAGCGCGATCGAAGCATGGGCTTCGGCCAGCGAGTTGTCGATCTGGAGCGCCTTCCGGGCCCACTCGCGGGCGGTAGGATATCCTTCCTCGGGGGAAAGAACACTGAAATTGGCGAGTGCCACGAACGAGTCCGCAATTCCCGAATAAGCCGGGGCATAGTCCGGGTCCTGTTCGATGGCCCTTTTGAAATAATCGACGGCCCGTTCTAAGGCGGGTTCGGTACGATAATTCCACAGCGATCGCCCCTTCAAATATAGATCATAGGCCTCAAGGCTCTCGGTCTCGTGTCTATCGAGGGTCTCCGATTCGGTCCTTGCTATCGTGATCTTCAAGGAATCGATAACGGAGCGGGCGATCTCGTCTTGGATAACAAAAATGCTGTCCAGGGCTTTGTCATAGGTTTGCGACCACATCTGAAATCCATCTTCAGTACTGAAGAGGCGAACACTCACCCGCAGGGCTTCCCCCTCCCTCTGCACGCTTCCTTCCAGCACCGACGCCACATTGAGTTCCCTGCCTATGGTTTTGATATCGGTCTCCTCATCCCGGTAGCGCATGACCGATGTGCGGGACGTGACGCTCAGATCGTTCAGTTTTGAAAGCTTGGCGATCAGCGTGTCGGTCATGCCTTCATGAAGGAGGATTCCTCCCGAGTCCGGGCTTAAATTCCGAAATGGAAGGACGGCGATGGAGTTTTTTGGAATGTCAGATTCGGCCGACGGCATGTCATGTCCGGATTCATGATTGGTAAGGTTTTTCAGGACTTGGATGTCGAGGACCAGAGTGACCAAAGCAAAAACCGGAATCAGGATGTACTCGGGCTTGAATCGCCCTCGCTTCATCCCCGGAACGCGGAACCAGCGCCAGGTCAGGCTGCAGAGGAGGGCGCCGACCAGAGTGATGAACGTGAGGTCGATCAGGCGTTCGGGCCAGCGGTAATGATCGACCAGGATCCAGTGGACGAATTCCAGGATCAACCATCCGCCCCCGATAAACGCCGCTAAGGTTTCAATTATTTTTCTCTCTCGAAGCTTTCGTACGAATGGATTCTTCGGAGGTGCGGAAGATGACGCCGCTGATTTCTTTTTCTTTTGCATGAGGCACTAGATTCTTATATCAAACCATCTTATATCAAACTGGATGAGACCCTGCAACCGTTGAGAGGGAATCGCTGTCTTATCACTTGACATACCTAGAAACTCGAGGCATATTATGCCTAGACAATCTAGGTATAAGAGGTTGGCAATGGTATCTAAATCACTGGTCGCGGCGTCCACCAAACCCGCCATCCTATCTATCCTTTCCGGAGGGGAGATCTACGGTTATCAGATCATCCACAACATGATCGAAATCTCGGGCGGAACGCTGGAATGGTCGGAGGGTACCATTTACCCTGTCCTCCACCGCATGGAAAAAGAGAAACTCATCCAATCCCAATGGAAAATATCCTCCAACGGGCGGCGGCGAAAGTATTACCGCCTGACGGAATTGGGCAATAGAGAGCTGGAAAAAGAGAAAAAACAGTGGATGAGCGTGCACAAAGTGCTGTCCAAACTGTGGGAGCCCCTGTCCGCCTACGATTGAAAGCGAAAATCGAATAAGAACAAGAAAAAACATCAATGAAGGTGAGCGACATGTTCGACCTTGAAAAAGCCATAAGGCAGTGGCGTAAAGCCTTGAACCGGAACCAAGCCCTGGAAGACGGAGCCAAAGAGGAGCTGGAATGTCATCTACGGGATAAGATCGAGGTTCTGATCTCAAGCGGCCGATCGCCGCAAGGGGCCTTCGAAGAAGCGTCCGCCCGGATCGGCACGCCAGACACCATCGGCACCGAATATTATAAGGCCAGCACCCGCCATCGGAGCGGCCGTCCTCCTTGGAAACAGAGCCGCTGGATGCCACACCTCCTGTCCAACTACCTTAAAATCGGCCTCCGGAAAATCCGCCGCCAGAAAATCTACTCTTTTATCAACATCGCAGGACTGGCGGTCGGCCTGGCCTGCTGTGCCGTGATCATCCTCTACGTGGCCAACGAGCTGACCTACGACAATTATCATCCGGACGTGGACCGCATCTACCAGGTGGCCACCCATACCATCAATCAGGTCGGGGAAGGACGGGCAGCAGCCTCACCGGGGCCGTTGGGCCCGGAGCTTCTGGCTTCCTATCCACAGGTCGAACTGGCCGTTCGGGTCGTGCCGCCGTTTGAAAACGCCGACAACGTACTGGCCGTCCGCAAAGACCGCCGTTTTTTCGAAAACCGGGTCTATTTTGCGGACAACGACATCTTTCGGATGTTCAAGATTCCATTTACCCAGGGCAACCCCTCATCTGCCCTCTTAAAGCCCAACAGCCTGGTGATCACTCAGACCATGGCCGACAAGTATTTCCGTGAGGATCCCCCGCTGGGAGAAATCTTACAGATCGAGATAGATTATGATACCGGATCGACGGAACTACAGGACTACGAGGTTACAGGGATCATCAAAGATGCACCGGCCAATACCCATTTGAAATACGACATGCTCCTGTCCATGGCCACACTGGCCCGCAACCGCCCCTCCTTCGACACCGACTGGCTGGATTTTCACTTCAAGTACACCTATATCAAGCTGGTGCCGCAGGCCGATGCAGCGGATTTCGAAAGACAAATCCAGCGGGTGGCCGCGATCGCCGACCGGCATTATGTCGAGAGGTTCAACCGGGAGCGGGAGCTTTTCGAATTCTTCCTCCAGCCGGTATCCCGCATCCACATGTATTCCCGAACCGCTTTCGAAATCGAAACTCCCGGCAACTGGTATTATATCTATATCTATTCCATTGTCGCCTTCTTGATCCTGCTTATCGGGTGCATGAACTTCATCAATCTTTCCGCTGCGCTCTCAACCACCCGCATCCATGAAGTCGGCCTGCGCAGGGTGGTGGGGGCCAGCAGCCGCCAGCTCGTGCAGCAGTTCCTGGGGGAATCGTTCCTGATCACCCTGTTGGCCTTCGCTGCGGCGTTCGGATTGATATCTCTGCTGCTCATCCCCTTCAACCAGATGGCGGGCACGGAGCTCTCCCTTTCCGGTCTCGGGCAACCGGTAGTCTGGCTTTCCCTCCTGGGACTCCTGGTCTTCGTGGGCATCGGATCCGGGGGTTACCCGGCCTTCATCCTCACCGCCTTTCATCCGGCTGCCGTGCTGCAGGGAAAGGCATCCCCGAAATCACGGGGCACACTGCTGCAAAAGTTTCTGGTGGTGGGGCAGTTCACGATATCCATCTTTCTGGTGATCTGCACACTGACGGTATTCAAACAGTTGAACTACATGCGGGGCCGAGCCCTGGGATTCGATCTAAAGCAGAAGCTCGTGCTTCGTGTCAAAAGCAATCTCAATCACCTGCGACATGATTATGAGGACATAAAAAGAGACTTTCTCCAACATCCCTCGATCACCGGTGCTACCGTATCTTCTTCGGTCCCTGGAGACGACACGAGCGGCGGCTATTACATGACCACCCGAGCCGAGGACTTCCGCAACGCGCCGCGCCTTAAGGTCATCACCGTGGATTACGACTTTATCTCAGAATATGAGATCGAGATCCAAGCCGGCCGCGCCTTTGACCGCGGGCTGGGCAATGACGAGAAAGAATCCTACATCATCAATCTGGCAGGAGTCAAAGAACTCGGGTTTGCCAATCCCGAAGAAGCCCTGGGGAAGAGTTTTCAAGCCCATTATCACCGGGAGACCAAACGTATCGTAGGAATCACGGCCGATTTCCATTACCGGGGCATGCGGGAAGCCGTCGATCCGCTGATCCTGGATATCGAGAATTCATTGATGAACACCATAACCCTCTCCATTCGGGTTGAAAAAATGAAGGACCTCATGGGATTTATCGCCCGGAAATGGGAGGAGCATTTTCCCGGAGTTCCCTTCGAATACACATTCCTGGATGAAAATTTCGATCGGGTGTACCGCTACGAGAAGGAAATGGGGAGGCTGTTGGGCCTCATCACTTCATTGGGATTCGGCATTGCCTGTTTAGGGCTCTTCGGCCTGGCGGCCTTCGTTGTGCGTTACCGGACCAAGGAGATCGGGATCCGCAAGGTCCTGGGAGCCACGACGGGAGACATCGTCGGCATGCTGTCGAAGAAGTTCGTGGTGCTCATATCGGCGTCAATTTTGATCGCATCTCCCATGGCATTATATGCCATGACCGAATGGCTGCAGGACTTCGCCTACCGCATCAAGCTGACCGGAGTCGTGTTTGTGATAACCGCCATTGGGGCAATGGCCATCGCCCTGGCAACGGTGGCCTTTCAGGGAGTGCGAGCCGCATCCGCCAATCCGATCAATTCCCTGCGGGATGAATAGCGATTCGGGCCTTGAAATGGAGGCTCAAAGACTGATATTGCGGCTGAGACTCAAACTATATGTAATAAATTCATTTATTTACATCATTCGGAGCGCATACCTATCAGGCGGAGCTTACAAACTTCTTTAACTCCTCGGCCGCATCCGGATTCAGGTGCATGAACTCCAAGCCCACGGCATAGACGGCGTTCGATCCCTTGGGAAGCTCCCTTATCCAGACCACGCGGGCAATGGCCACGAGGACATATCCATTAGGCAGGAAGAATTCCAGCTCCAATTGCTGATTCTTCTTCAACTGCTCATCACAGTGTATGCGCACGCCTCCCAGGCTGATGTCGTAAATGGGCCGCTTGAGCGGAGCGACTCTCGGCTCGCGATAATATACCTCCGCCTTGACCCGGGGATAGCGCCGTCGCTCGACTTTGTTCATATCGGTTTCCGCCATAGATCTTCTCCCTGAACGGGCTTATGAATCAGGACTGTCAACACTCCTATGAGTCGCAGGATATCACAGGAAGTTGGAAACATGAAGGGTCTGGGTTGAATATCCGGCCCCATTATCGAGTATAATGAATGAAAGGATAACTCGATGCATAGAGACCGATAAATTGTTTCTGCATGAAGAGATCATGCTTCTGGCCCTCAAGGATGAGGAAGGCACCGTCGCTTCGGGCACCTACTATTCCCACGCGCTGGGGGGAGCGGTGCTGGCTGAGTTGCTGCTTCACCAGCGCATCACCGTCGAAGCGGACCGGAAGAAAAAATTCGCCCGGTTGATCGATCCCACCCCGCTGGGCGATCCAGTGATCGACGAAGGCCTGCAAAAGATCGTCCGAGCGAAAAAGCGACAGCAGCTGCAAACCTGGGTTTCACGTTTTTCCGGGATTAAGGATCTCAAGCACCGCACGGCCCGCCGGCTGGTTCAGCGAGGCATCCTGCGGGCCGACGAAGACAAGGTGCTGCTCCTCTTCGCCCGTAAAATCTATCCCGAGGTCAATCCTGAACCGGAAAGGAAATTGGTCGAGCGGCTGCGCGGGGCCATTTTTACGGATACCGAAGATGTGGACCCCCGCACCGTGGTTCTCCTATCCATTGCCCACAGTGCCCAACTCCTCAGGGTGGAGTTCGATAAAAAGCAGCTGAAAGCCCGTAAGAAACGGATCGAACGGATCATAAACGGGGAGATGAGCGGAAAAGCCACCAAAGAAGCCATCCAAGCCATGCATGCGGCCATCTCGGTGGCGGCCATCATGCCCGCCGTCATCGTCACCACAACTGCGGGGCATTAGGCGTCAAATGCGCTGACAGGAGCTATTTGAGGCGCACCTCGTCGATCTTAAGCGAAAAATCACCCGTTTCGGCTGAACTTCCGACAAAGATTCCCATGATGTCCTAGCCTCCGGGGTTGAATATCTCTCATTTCACAACCTCCCTTTTCCATGATATTTTATCATTATGAAATGCCCTTCGCACGGAAGAATTCTTCCCAGGCTCCTCTCATTCCGGCTTGAAATGGAGGACTTCTTCTAAGGTTTTCAGGTAATCGGAAAATGCTTTTTCTCCCTTCTTGGTAATGGAGCAGGATGTGTGAGGTTTCTTGCCGATGAAGGCCTTCTTGACTGAGATATATCCTATTTCTTCCAACTTGCTGATATTGGCACTCAAATTTCCGTCCGTGGTCCCGATGGTGTCCTTCAAATAGACGAAACCGGCCTCTTTGAGGGAAGCCAGAATGGAAAGAATGGCGAGTCTTATCCGGGAATGAATGACCGGATCCAATCGCGTAAAGGAATCAAGCGGCATTTTTTTCCCTTTGTTTGTGATACCTGGCGCGCAGGATCAACGCAGGCATGATGTATCCCATCAAGACAAGGGGTATGAAAAAAAGGGCTCGATAATTTTCATGAACAAAGACCATCCCTACGGCGCCGACCCACCAGATCAACGCACACCACTTGAGGAGATTCCACTCATAGATGCCGCTCAAGGAAAATGCATATACTCCTGCCAGCATCGATATGAGTATGGGTATCAAACCCCAGACATAGAGATCGAGGACCGGGAATACGAAGCCCACCAGCATGAAGGCGGTGCCGCATGCGATGCTGAGATGGGCGGTCGCAATCTGCGGATAGCTCTTTGCCCCGCTCCTCTTTTCGAATCTCTTCCCGTACACGATCGAAAATACGATTCCGATTCCCATGAAAAAGATCCAGTTCGGCCAGATCCAGGTGTATATCTCCTGCCAGACCAAGACATACATGCCCGCCACTCCCAGAATGGCGACCATTCCCCATATCAGGAAAAACATCCAGGAACCGGCCGCAATCTTCCTGGTCCTTTCAATCATGTCGCGGATAAACCGAATCTCATCTCTGGCACTTGTTTCGTTCATCGCCCTGTTTCTCCTTTTTTAATTACTTCATTTTTTAAAGTAATTTAATTCATTAATTCACTTTTGTCAAGTTTTTTCTTGATTTTCTTTCGGATCGAACCAAATTGAATTTGAGACTAGGACTGAGTATAGTCAGCGCAGATATCCGGATGGGAAATTCATCCTGTTTACGATCCGGAAGACCGAATAGAATCCCAGGCTTGCGTGTCTAACCGGTTATAAAGTATCCTGTATACCTGTACACGAGAGCTAGAAAGGAAAATCGAATATGATATCAAAACCGCGCATCAGCCTGGAGCGTATCATCCCTCTGATAACGATTCTGGGCCTGGTTCTAAGCTCTGTCAGCTGCGATTTCGGCGTGCCTGATTTCAAGTTGACGGTCTTCCTGGAAGAAGGCGTGACCGGAACTCCTGACACCGGCGAATATACCTATTCCGAACTGGAAGTGGTCAATTACAGTTACAGTCCCTTGAACTCTCTTCATACCGTCGAGGCCTTCCTTAATAATAACCGAATGAACAGCGTGGGCGTCATCACCATGTATAATAGTTTCACCCTGACGGCTCGTCTGGTCGACTTACGCGGATCATATAATGTGGAGATGCAGTGGGAAGGCTCCTCTGCGATCGACTTTTCCTTCTCAATCACGCTGTCCGGTTCGAACCTGATTTCAGGGACATTCACCGACAGCCGGGGCTTCAACGGCAACTGGACGGCGGAAAGCGGAGTCGTCACCATCACCTATGCCGATTGGAGTGATTTCGTGCTGAACGGGTCGGTTTTCGAGATGAAAGGCAGCTTTACGGGAGAGGGCGGCAGCGGCGTCTGGGCCTCCGAGAAGGTGCAGTAAGACCCGGTACAAAGATATCCCCAATTTAAAACTTTCTAATCCCCAGTAACGGAGAATTTCTTCCCGGCCTGCTTGCAAAGGATCTGGGTCACATTCCGTCCCGACAAAATGGCCGGCGGAAGACCTCCGCCCGGATTGACCCACTGGCTGATCATGTAAAAATCCTTCAATCCGGGCAGGGTCTTGTCGACCCGCATCATCATGGTTCCCGGGTCAGGCTGCCAGCCTTCGAAACTTCCTTTCCAGTTATTGGTATATCTGATGAGTGATGCGGGAGTGGATGCGTCCACCACCTCGACCTGAGATTCAAAACTCCCGAACCGATCCTCCAAGGCCCGTATGACTTCGAATGCGATCCGACTCTTTTCCTGCCGGTATTTTTCGCCGTCGTTCTTTCTGAGCTCGACCCAATACTCATGGTTGTAGGTGCCGAGGCCTACCGTGAGGGCGGTCTTGCCCTCCGGGGCCAGGGTGGGATCGAAGTTGAATATCCTCACCGTCAGCATGTCTTGGCTGGTGCTATCATCTATTACGAGGGGCTGCTTGAGCGGGAAAACCAGGGAGGGCGGCTGATCGTCGAACTTACGGTCCAAGCCGAGGGAAACGAAGACCAAGGAAGGAAACACCTTGAGTTTACGGGATCGGCCGCTGTAGAAATCACGGATCTTGTCATCGACATACTTTCCGTCCAACATCTGGAAAATGGTGCTGTAGCCGTCGGCAGCGGAGATGACGGTGTCCGCCCGATGGGTATCCCCGTTCGCGATTTCTATCCCTCGTGCGTGATCGTCTTCCACCAGGATGCGCACGACCTTGGAGTCGTAATGGATCTTCCCCCCCAAATCCAGGTATTTTCTCTCGATCGACCGGGCGAAATTCAGCGAACCGCCGATGGGGTACCCCGACGACCTCTTGTGCATGCCGGCCAGCGTCATGAGCAGAAAAAAGACGGAAGTGTCCGGGAGGAACATCTCCAGGATGGCCTGTTTCAATAAGGGATTCTGGAACCGACCGGCGAACATCCGGGCCGAGATCCGATCCCATTTTTTGAAAGCCCCGAAATAGGGGATCATCCTGGCCATCATTTTTAATCCGTCCAAAGGATTCATGAGTTCCGGTGCCTTATCCAGGGGAAATTCAAACTTCAGGAACTTCCGCACACCGCCGGTGAATTCCTCGATAAGGGCTGAATCTTCCTGCGCGACCTCCTTCATCTCTTGCTCCAGCCGATTGATATCCGTGAAGATGCGCAGGGCCCGGCCGTCACGGTCCTCGATCCGAAAAAAGATGTCGTGATATACGAACGACTGCTTTTCCATATCGATCAATTCATTCCACAGGGCGTAAAAAGCATCGGCCGGCGATGATCCCATGAGCCAGTGGATGCAGAAGTCGAACGTGTAGCCCTTCCTCTGCCAGGCCGTACACAGCCCGCCGGGGATGTTGTGCAGCTCGAAAATTTCGGTTTGAAAGCCGTTCATCTGCAGGTAACAGCCGGCACAAAGACCCGAGATCCCGGCTCCTATGATGATGACTTTTTTCTCATCCATAACAAGTCCCTCAAATCAGGTTTGCCATCCAAATCCGATGGCTTGATCCTTCTATCATATACCCGCATCCCGAATAGTCAAATTGAACCTCGTTCCGTGCTCCACTCCGGGCACATGGTCTTATACTCGCACCAGTCACAAAGGCGGGATACCCGGGCGGGAAACTCCTCGGCCGCCTCGATCGTTCTAATCTGATCCAGGATCTCCGACTTGAGCGCCGCGAGCTGTTCTCCCGTCCTCCGCGACTCCATCTCCCTGCCGTGGGCGGTGAAATGCCACACCAGACGGACGTCCTTACAGCTCGCGAACCGCTCCCTCACCCAAAGCGAGTACATGGCGAGCTGGCGGTCCTGATCGAGCTTTTCCTGTGTGTCCAGGCGGGCGCCACACTTATAGTCGTGCACCTCGAAGAGACCTCCCTCTCTTTCCATCAACCGGTCGATCCGGATGTGGAAGCTGTATTCTCCGTCGGCATCCAGGGCCAGCCGCTCCCAGGTCTCCAAACCACGGATGATTCCCTCATCAAAGGGATGATGCCGTGCATAATAGTCTTTGACCTGCTCCTCCCCTTTCCTGCGGTAGTCGTCCGCGGTGAGACCTGGCTTGACGATCAGAATTGAGTCTTCCCATTTTTTCTCCCAACTCGAATGGTAATAGCCCAGAAGCCTGTCCAGCGTCATGACCCGGCCGAGGTTCTTTTCACGGTAGAGCTTCTCCAGGGCATCATGCACCCGCGACCCCATGAAAGCCTCGACGGTGGTGGGGATCTCGGGCTTGATCTTGTCGATATAGCAGAATTTGTATTTCAGGGGGCACTTGTCAAAGGTCGCGATCCGAGAAATGCTGTAAACCGGCACTGTGAAATCCTGTCCGCTTCCATCCCGTTGCTTACTCAGCCGCCGGCTTGAGGTACTTGTCGAACCAAGCCAGCGACCGGACATAATAATCCAAAACGTGCTTGGGATAGCGGGAGATGCCGTGCCCCTCGTTGGGGTAGATCGCCAGCACGCTGTCCACCCCCAGCTTTTTGAGACAGGTGAACATGTTCTCGGCCTGGTTGAGGTTGGTGCAGAAATCCCACGCCCCATGTATGAACAGCGTGGGAGTGACGCAGTTTTTCACGAACTGGATGGGAGACATGCTCCAGGCCCGCTCGAAGTCGTCGATGGGCATGAATCCGCCGTCACTTTCGAACCACAGCGGATTGGAGTCGGTGCTCCAGTCGGTGAGGATATCGCTGATGCAGGCCACAGGGACGGCAGCCCTATAGCGGGTGGTGTGGGTGATGGTCCAGTTTGTCAGATAGCCGCCGTAGCTGCCTCCGGTAACGCCGAGTCTTTCGGAATCGAGGAAGGGATACTTTTCGAGCACGTAATCGATTCCGATCTCCAGGTCCTTGTACTCCCCCCCGCAGAGATCACCCACAATCAGGTCGGAAAACTCCTGTCCGCGGCCCGAGCTTCCCCTATAGTTCATGAACACCACCGCATAGCCGTTGGCAGCGTAGAACTGATAGAGGATCGTCCGGGATAGGCTGTAGCCGTACTGGCCGTGGGGACCGCCGTGTATGGCATGGATCAGGGGATACTTCTTTGCGGCATCGAAACCGGAGGGTCGCATGAGCCAGCCCTCGATGATAACGCCGTCGAAGCTGGGAAACGAGAAATATTCGCTCTCCACGATATCGACTTCATCGATCAGGTCTTGATGAAAAGTCGTCAGCGGAATCTTTGCATCCCCCTTAAGGCGATAGATTTCGGGAGGGTGGGTAAAGTCCATGTACACGAAAAAGATCTCGCCCGAGGGGGCCAGGCAGTAGTCCGAGACCTGCCCGTCCTGTTCGAATATTCGGTCCACCCGGCCGCCTTTCCTGTGAGCCTTGTAAAGGCCCACCCGGCCTGAATTCTGGGCCGTGAAATAGACCTCGCGGCTGTTGCCGGTCCAGGCCGGTGAGGAGCCCCAGCGGTCGAGGGGAGCGCTGAGATCGACGGCCGTCCCTCCGGCGGAGGGGATGACGGTGATCTTGTGCAGCTCGGCATCGCTCTCCTTGGAACGGCGGTCCCGCACGCGGCCCCGGTAGACGATCGCAGATCCGTCCGGCGACCACACCGGAGCATACTCAGGGCCTATGGTACGGGTCAGCTGGATCATGTCGCCGCCATGGGTTGGGAGCAGACAAATGTCATTATTGGCGTTATAGTCGTCCCGGCCGGTACGGTTGGACACGCAGGCGATCCATTTCCCGTCGGGGGAATAGGCGATGGAGTGGTAGTCGTAATCCCCGAAGGAGATCTGCCTGGGTTCGGGATTTTGTTCTTGGGTCGAGATCAAAAAGACGTAGGTCCTGCGCATATCCGAATAGTAATAAAAGGATTTGAACAGGATCCTCTCCACCACCATGACGTCATTGCCATTGGGGGGATCCTGCGGAGAAGGGATGTTGGTGTAGTGGCGTGGGCCGGCTGCATTGTAGGCCAGCGTCTTTCCGTCCGGTGACCAACAGAGCTCATTGCCGCGCATGCCCACATAGGCGTTCGATTTTTCCAAGTCCGTGAGTTTACGGAGTCCCGAGCCGTCGCTGTTCATGATCCACAGGCCCTGGCTGCCTTCCCGTCCGGAAAAAAATGCGATCCGTTTGCCGTCGGGGGAAAGACGCGGCTGCGATACGCCTCCGCGGATTTCGGTCAGGGGCCGGGCAGGCCCGCCGTCGACGGGCAGCGCCCAGAGGCGGGAATGGCTGCGATCCGCCTGCAGGTCCCGCTGCGAGATCACGAAATAGAGCGTCGCAGAGTCGGGCGATATCTGCAAATCCCGGATGGATTTCAAACGGAAGGTGTCTTCCACTTTCCAAGGCCTTTTAGGCGCCGGATGTACGGCGGAATAGAGAGCTACGGATACAATAATCAATAAAAGGAAAACCAGCCAAATTCTTTGAAGCCGCATTTGATTACCTCCCATGGCTATGCCGAATCCAACATAATCGCATTTTGACGGGAAGGCAAGTGAATTAATTATTATGATCCGACTTGTACATCTCACCGAATCGACTGGTCTTACTTGCTAATTACGCCCTGTATTTATCCTTAGAGCAGTATTCAGGGCCTTATTTCAGCCCACCTGATCTTTTATCTTCATTTCGCTCTTCAGGAGAAGCACCTACCGATTTAATATGAGCCAGCCTCTGTTTTGACTCAACAAAATCCCTATGGTAGATTGAGGTTTCTAGATGAGGAGGACGTCCGCCGTGTCGGATGAACAGTTGATTATTATCGGGGCCGGAGTCGCCGGCCTGGCTGCAGGTTGTTACGCATGCATGAATGGATACGACGTCCGGATCTTCGAGATGCACACCCTGCCCGGTGGGATGTGCACTTCCTGGAGGCGCAAGGATTATGTCTTCGATTACTGCATCCATAACCTGGCCGGAACGGCACCGGAAAGTGACGTGCGGCGGGTTTGGGACGAGCTCGGCGCCCTGGACGAGACCAGGATCATCAACCATGACAGTTTCGTACGGATCGAGGGGCCGGGAGGAGAGAGCCTGGAATGGTACACCAGGCTTGACCGGCTGGCACAGCATCTGAACGGAATCGCTGCGGAGGACAGCCGAACGATCGACGAGCTCATTCAATCGGCGCGTCGACTCGTGGGGGCCGATGTTTTTGCCCTGCAGCTCGGGGGCATGGCACGATCCCTCGGGATGCTCACGCGTATGCCCACGGTGAGGCGCTGGTCCCGGGTCAAGCTGGGCCAATTCGCCGAACGCTTCCGCAATCCGTTCCTGCGCCGGGCCCTTCCGCACATGCAGTACGACATCCCGGGAGCCGAGGTGCCCATGCTGGCACCGCTCATGTTCATGGCCGGATTCGAGTCGGGGGACCTGGGCTGGCCGGTGGGCGGATCCCTGGCCTTCAGCCGGCGGATCGAGAAACGGTACCTGGATTTGGGCGGCGTTCTCCACTACAAGGCGAAGGTGGAGAAGATCATGGTGGAGGATGACCGTGCCGTGGGAATTCGTTTGGCCGACGGCACCGAACACCGGGCCGACCGCATCATCTCGGCGGCCGACGGATACAGCACCATCTTTAAAATGCTGGATGGACGCTACCTCAACGAAACTATCCGGCAGTATTACAACGAGGTCGGTGATAGCAGCCCGTTCGGGTACATCATGTTTTTAGGACTTGAAGGGGAGCTGCCCCGGGAACCATTCGGAGAGGGGCACGCTTTGACCCTGATTTTCGACAAGCCTCTGGATTTGGGCGAGATCGAGCAGGATTCGATACATGTCGTGGGCTTCGGGCCCGAAACCGGGCTCACGCCTGAAGGAAGGTCCATTCTCAAGATCGAGGGGCAGGCACGCTACCCTTACTGGAAGTCTCTGCATGACACGGATCCTCAAGCCTATATCGCCGAGAAGGAGCGGGTGGCCGGGGTCATCATCCAACGAATCTCACCGTGGTTTCCGATGCTTGAGGACCGGGTCGAGGTGATGAATATCAGCACTCCCCCTACGGTAGAGCGTTTTACAGGTAACCGATACGGCTGGCAGGCCGGCCCGCCCAAAGAGAACGCGGCCGAGATCATGCGCAAAGGGCTATCCAGGACGCTTCCGGGCCTCGAACGCTTCCATATGGTCGGCCAGTGGGCCTCGGCGCAGTTGGGGATCAGCAGCGTCGCTATCCAGGCGCGCAGCTTCATCAAAGGCCTCTGCCGACAAGCCCGGAAGCGGTTCGTCGTCAATGGATGATTAATGCCCTCCTCATCATATTCCATGCCCTCGATTTGACAAAATCTATTATTTTAAATAAAAAATTAGGGATGACTTTTGCCTGCGATTATTGTGTAGGCACCCGTTATCGGCATTCAAAGACAGGTTAAGGAGGAAGAATGAAACGTCCGATCCTTTTATTAACGTCACTGGGAGTCATCTGTCTGCTGGTCCTGGTTTTTGGCTGGACGCCCGTCCCGGTGGCTCAGGATCCATTGGTACGCATGCCCGGGACGCAGCCCGGGCAGGTAGCTCTTGAAGCGCCCAACCGCTGCCTGAACTGTCATGCCGGCTATGACCCTGCGGTGGAGCCGGGCTTCAACTGGAAAGGCTCCATGATGGCCCAGTCGGCCCGGGACTTTATCTACTACGCCTGCCTGACCGTCGCCGGCCAGGACTCCATTTGGGCGGTGGGCACTCCCAATGCCGTCGACATTTGTGAGCGCTGCCATTTCCCAAAAGGCTGGCTGGAAGGGAGATCCGATCCCCCCAATGCCTCGGCCATGAGCGGGTCCGACTTCGACGGAGTTCAGTGTGACTTCTGCCACCGGATGTACGATCCGTTTTTCGAGACGACTTACAGTGGCGCGCGGGAAGGGAATGACTGGCTGAACTACTGGGACGAGACCAACGCCTCGGGCACGCCGTCCCAGCCTGCGGCCGATGCCACCTACGATGAAGACAGAACGCTGGCCGCCTCCATCCAGATGTTCAACGGAGCCAACTTTTTCATCAACAATTTACCTCCCCTGAACTACACAGAGAACGGCGCCGGACAGTACTTTATCAGCCCCAACGCCGACAAGCGGGCCTCATTCTCCGATGCAGACGCCCGCCACCGAATGTTCTACAGCCGCTATCACAAAAGCAAATATTTCTGCGCCACCTGCCACGATGTGTCCAATCCCGTGCTGGCGAATCTCGGAGCCGATCCGACCCAACCCCTGCCCACGGAGACGAATTCCGCTTTCTCCTATTTCCACGTCGAGCGGACCTTCTCCGAATTCATGCTTTCGGCCTACGCGCAGCCGGGCGGCGCCCCTACCAATCCGGAATTTCAGGCCCAAGGCGCGCCTGACATCACCCACGCCGCCATGTGTCAGGATTGTCATATGCGGGATGTGATCGGCCCGGGAGCCGATACGACAGGCACGGTTGTCAGATCCACGGAGAGCGTTGAACATCCGCAGAGTGGACAGCCGCTCCACGATCTGACCGGCGGCAACGCCTGGGTTTCCTGGGTTCTGGCCAGTGCCGTGCAGGGCTCGGCCAACTTCGATGCTTTCAACGCCCAGCAGTTCAACCAGGGACCGGCGGTCCTGACGCTGGACCTGAGCCAGGGACAGGGCATCGATCCGGCTGCCTTGTTAGCCGGTGTCGATCGGGCTAAACAGCAGCTGCTGCTGGCGGCGACCATCAAAAACATAAGCTATGATCCTGCCAGCGGATCTTTGTCCTTCCAGGTGCAAAACAACACCCCCCACAAGCTCATTTCAGGCTTTCCCGAAGGACGCAGGATGTTTGTCAATGTCAAGGCCTATTCGGGCGGAAGCCTCATCTACGAAGTCAATCCTTACGAAGGCGCGGCCGGCACACTGAAAGGCCTGACATATCCCTATCTCGGTTTAGGACTTCCCGATCCTGCGGCGCTCGGAGCTAACGAAGTCTACGTGGACGAGCTGGTTTATGAGATGAAGCCCAGCAGTCCAGACTTGACCGGCGAAAGCAAGACCTTTCATTTTGCCCTGGCGACCGGCCGCTACAAAGACAACCGCATCCCTCCCAAAGGATTCGACATCGCCCAAGCCGCCTCCCGCCTATCGGTCCCCGTCTGGGGGGGTGTGGAAGACCCGAACTATTTCACAGCATCTGAATACGCCGCCGGCTCGGATGACGTCTCCCTTACTATCTCCGCCGGGGCCGATTATGTCGAAGTCAGCCTTTACTACCAGACCACAAGTCGTGAGTACATCGAATTCCTGCGGGACGAGATCAACGGCACAGGTAATCTGACCCTGTCGAGCCCCACCCCTTCCGGAGAAACCGATGCCTACATCGTCCAGTCCGATCCCTTCTTCGGACAGCTCAAGGCCTGGGGGGATACCATATGGAACCTGTGGACGCACAACATGAACGTGGACGGAGCCGCCCCCTTCTTGATGGCTCAGGGATTCTTCGGAACGCCCGGCGGGTGTACGGCCCCGACCCCGAACCTGATCTCGGCTACTCCCGCCCACTCCGAAGTGACGCTGTCCTGGAGCGATGAATCAGCCGACACCAATGTGGCGGGATACAAGGTCTATTATGACCAGGCTGGAAAGGCACAGTTCGTGGCCGATATCGCCGACCCGGCCGTTACCACTTATACCGACACCGGCCTGACCAACGGACAGGAATATTTTTACAAGGTCACGGCCTATTACGACGCCGCCTGCGAATCCGGGTTCAGTAATATCCTGTCGGTCATTCCGACCAATCAGGGACAGGCGACCGTTCCGGCCAGCGCCTCTGCTATTGAAACGGGCATCTATACCGGGAAAGGAAACAATAAAACCTTTTCCCTGCAGACAACCTTTTCACCCGGAGACGAAGTGGTATTTTTGATCCTTGTGGTGGACAATGCCACCGGCCTGCCCCTGACCGACGCCACCGTCGATCTTCTGATCACGGGACCCGAGTCACTGGCACTGACCTCAGGGACCAGCGACGCCGCCGGCGTGGCGGAGGCCCTCTGGAAAACGAAATCCCCGGGGAAAAAGACTCCGGGCACAACACCCGGAACCTACACGATCCAGGTCAAGGCCGTTACGGCAAGCGGTTATCACTGGGACGGAGTATCCACGAGCCAGACCTTTATCATCCAGTGATAATTATCCGGAATGTAATCTTATAGCTGTAACGGATCGAAAAAACGGTCTGCTGCATTAGGGGCCTCTCTGCCGCCGGGAAGGGAGCCGTCTACATGCTTTCCGACCTGGACACACCCTCGAAATCGATTATGAGGGGAAATAGGTCAGGTATTTCGATCTCTCACTGAATGCCTAATCGTGCGGCTTCTTCAGGTTCCTGTTTCTTCAGCAGTTCAAAAGAAGCGTATTGGGTAATAATATTGAAACTCAGCACGACTTTGTGAAACTCCCGCTCGCTGAAGTAGTGCTGCTGAATCTCGTTGAAAGTCGAGTAGTCCGGAGTATTGTAGATGGAACTGGCCTTCATGCGAATCTGACTGTCGACTTTTGATCGATCGGCTGGTTCGAGTTTTTCCCTTAATTTGCCCAGCTCGACCAATTTATTGATATATTCTTCACGCATGGCCTCGATTTTATCCTGGACATCAGAAACCGCCGGCTTGACCTTAAGGGCGGCCGCAAGATCGGACATCGCCTGAACATAGAGCTCGCCGACTTTTTGACCAATTTCCTCCGGCGTCACTTCTGCCTTCTGTACAGCGGCGGGTTGAGTCGGTCTTTCGACTTTTTCTGAAGGAGAACTCTGCTCTCCTCCTCCACTGCAGGAAAAATTTGCGATCGCTAAGATCAGCATCAGTGATCCGAATTTCACGAGTTGGATTTTCATTCAGATACCTCCGAATTGAATAATTCCTATAAATTAAGTAGGATTAATAGTGAAAGAGTTTAAGAGATGATAGAGCGAATGTCAAGGGATTTTTAGCAGAAATTTCCTAACAGAAATTTTTGGCGGCAACTATTCATTAAAGTGCCTCAAAATATAGGCATCAGACCAAGGATACAATGCCATTGTCACTCGTCGTGCAGGACAACGGTCGGATTGCGGACGGCGGCTTTGAGAGCCTGGAAGCTGATGGTCAGCACGGTCAGATAAGCGAAATTCTCCATCCACACATTTCGTGAAAGGTGTCGTAGCTGTACTCCTGCTTGACATACAAAAAGATCAAAATACTGAACGCCATGGCCGTCGACAGGCTGATGATGTTGATCAGTGAGGTGCCTTTATGGCGGAGAATATTGCGCAGCGCTGTAATCCAATAATCTCTGATCATTTCTACCCTCCCGGTTTCTCTTCCCCAGCTCGCTCCTCTTCATCTTTAAAGCAAAAAGCATGCCAGGTTATTTCCGGAGAGGATTTCAGCCCATGAGGAAGCATAGGATGTTCGATGGTGCAACACTTCTGTCCAAAATAGAACATTGATGGGTTCTGATTTTGATTCCCTATCTTTTTTCCCTTTAATCCAATAATCTTGAATCCTGAACTGAACTATTAGTACGGAATTTCCGTATATACTTAAGGAGCAAGCAGGAGCATTCAATCCGATGAAAGAACTCACATTATACGAAACAATATTTCTCATGGTCATTTACCGCCTCGAAGACAACGCCTATGGGGTTAGAATCAGAGAAGAGGCGTCCAAAATCAAGCACCGCAGCCTCTCCTATGGGACGCTCTACAGCTACCTCGACCAATTGACCCGGAAGGGCTACGTTTCCAAACATGTCGGCAGCCCTACCGCCGAAAGAGGAGGAAGACGAAAAATATTCTATAGGCTGTCTCCCCGCGGCGTTCAAGCCCTGAAATCGGCTCACAAACTCCAGAATATGATATGGGATGACGCTCCGTCAGTGCTTAAAGAACCTTGAGCCCAAGAACAAAAACATGGCAAAAAAAAGAGAAAGACCTCCCCGGGCTGCAGAATGGATGCTCAGCCGGCTGAGGAATTCGGCGGAAGATTATTCCTTACTGGGGGATATGGAAGAGGAGTATGGGCGAATTCTGGCGAAAGCAAGCCGGAGCCACGCCGACTCCTGGTATTGGAAACAAATCGGAATCTCATTTGTTCCATTTTTGAGAAACTCAATTTGTTGGAATGTCGGCATGCTGAAAAACTACATAAAAATCGCTTTTAGAAACTTCAAACGGCAGAGCGGATACTCACTCATCACGCTCTCCGGGCTGGCTTTAGGCATTGCCTGCTGCCTTCTGATAGTCCTCTACATCCGCTATGAGTTGAGCTATGACCGTTTCCACACTGACGCCGACCGTCTTTACCGGATCGTGATGGATGCCACCATCGGACCGACGACGATAACGGTTCCCATCACCAACAATCCCCTGTCACCAACACTGGTCAGGGATTTCCCCGAGGTCATCGCATCGACCCGGATTCGCAAGATCTCCAAAGTGCTGGTCATGTATGGAGACAATCAATTCTACGAGTCCGGGGCTCTTTTCGCCGACGGCTCTATTTTCGATGTCCTCAGCTTTCCTTTCATCAAGGGCGAAGCCATACATGCCCTGGACCGCTCCTCAACCGTAGTTCTGACCGAATCCCTGGCCGCAAAATATTTCGGCGGGACCGATCCCATCGGCAAAGTCCTGCGGCTCGACAGCGCATCGGATTTCGAGGTGACCGGAGTGATCAAGGACGTTCCGCGGAATTCTCATATTGATTTCGATATGTTGGTTTCGTTCGAATCATTGTTGGCTGACCAGCCCTATGCGCGGGACGACTGGATCAGCGCCCATAATTTCACCTATCTTCGACTTCGCGATAACGCCGAACCCAGGGAACTTGAAGCCAAATTCCCGGCCATGATCGAAAAATATATGAGCCAAAGCCTGAAGGCATTGGGCGGCAGCGTCAGCTATTCCCTCCAACCTGTGACCGACATCCGCCTCCATTCCAAGCTCCAGTTCGAGTTCTCACCTAACGGCAATATCCATTACATCTATCTCTTCACCGCCATCGCACTTTTCATCCTGGGTATTGCTTGCATCAATTTCATGAACCTGGCCACGGCCCGCTCCACCAAACAGGCTCGGGAGGTGGGAATTAGAAAAGTCACCGGAGCCCTCAGGCGTGATCTTATCCGTCAGTTCCTGGGCGAATCAACCTTCTACAGCCTGCTGGCTCTAATTATCTCCCTCGCCCTGGTCCAAATGGCCTTGCCGGTGATCAGGTCCATGTCTGGTATCGACTTGCATATCGGAACCACTGAATTGGCCTGGCTCTTCCCGCTGCTAATCGGCCTGGTGCTGTTCACCGGCGTTGCAGCCGGAAGCTATCCCGCCTTCTTCCTCTCGGCTTACCAACCCTTCCAGGTGCTGCAGGGGAGCTGGAAAACAGGATATAAAAGCCCTCGTTTCCGGCACATACTGGTCGTCTTACAATTCGTCGTATCCATCGCCCTGATCATCGGCACCTGGGTCATCCGCAACCAGATTCAGTACATGAAGAGCGAAGATCTCGGATTTACCAAAGAACAGGTCCTGGTCTCCCAAGTCGACAATCTGAATGTTCTCCTGGACATCGAAACCCTCAAGGGCCGATTGAGGCAGGTCCCCGGCGTGATCGAAGTGGCGGGCGCCGATGCCGTGCCAGGACAAGGGCCCATGGCCACCACGGTGGGAGTGATCCCGGAAGGATTCACACAGGAACAGGGATTCCTCATGAAAGCCATCCGAGCGGATGAGGATTATATCGCAGCCCTGGGTATGGAGCTGGTGGCGGGCCGTAATTTCTCCGAAGAATTGACGACGGACAAGCAGGGAGTGTTCCTCCTGAACGAGGCGGCCGCGCAGCAATTCGGATGGGACGCGCCCGTAGGGCGGACGATCAAAATCCAAGGTCTCGGCCAGGGGGGGGGCCGCGGCAGCCGTGATCGGGATTGTCAAGAATTTTCATTACGCTTCTTTGAAGGAAGAAATCGAACCGATCTGTATCGGCGCCGGAATGGGAGGACTTGACAAGCTCGTCATCCGGGTTCGGGTCGAGAATATGACCGGATTGATTGCTCAACTGAAAGAAATGTGGAAGACTATTGACCCTGACCATCCCTTTGATTACTTTTTCCTGGATGACTTTTTCGATGCCCAGTACAGATCCGAGGAGCGACTCAGCGCCATCATGGCCTGGTTCGGCGGCCTGGCTGTCGCCATCGCGTGCCTGGGACTCCTCGGGCTGTCTTCGTTTATGGCGGAACAGCGCACAAAAGAGATCGGCATCCGGAAAGTCCTGGGCGCATCGATCGTCGATATGGTGGCCATGCTTTCCAATGAGCTACTCGCGCTGGTAGGAGCGGCCGTGCTGATCGCCTGGCCGATCGGCTATATCGCGATGAGGTTTTGGTTGCAGAATTTTGCATATCGGACGGGTTTCAGTCCCTGGATATTTCTCTGCTCAGGTATCGCAACAATGATCATCGCATTTCTGACCGTGAGTTTTCATGCGATAAAAGCCGCCTCCGCCGACCCCGTGGAAAGCCTGCGGTATGAATAAATTGTATTGCGCTCTGAATGATACAAATGATTGATAATAAATCCCTTATCATCCCTGCAGCCTCAATTTTACCTTTAGATTCAGCTTTTCGTGGTCATTGAGGATTCTAAAGAATCATAATTTCGGTCGACTCATTCTCTCTCTTGGAAGGACTTATTTTTCGTAAAACCCCGAATTAAAGACAAATGATGAGCGAAAAAGTTTCATCAAATTATTTGATTTCAAGCATTTGCATAATTCGGAACTAAATTGGGATTTGAGGGATCGGAGCGGAGAGGTGGAGGGGGAGATGGAATTGTACGCAGCCGGATATGCGATGTTCAAATATGAACAACGGGCTATTTAAACCAACTCAACCAAACCAACAGCGCCGATTGGCATACTTCTTGCTGTAACACCAGCCGGAGTACGAAAATGATCAGAAATTATCTGCATATCGCCCTCAGGACCCTAAAAAAACAAAAGGCCTACTCGGTTATCACCATCTCGGGCCTCACAATGGGCTTGGCTGTTTTTGTCCTGTTCGCGCTTCTCATCGAATTCATCCGCGGCTTCGATTCTTTTCATCAAAAAGGCGACAGAATATATGCCGTCGTGCAGGTTCTACCCGGCGGCGTCGAGGGAGAACAGCACTCGGCATTGACCCCTCCCCCGTTGATGCCGGTTCTCCTAAGTGAAATACCGGAGATCGAGGCCGGATCCAGGTATTTCCCGTCCGGCAGGATGATCGTTAGACATCAGGACCAAATCTTCTACGAGAACCGGGTGAAATTCGTCGATTCCGGCTTCCTGGACATTTACACCTTCAAAACGATCAGGGGTAACGCCGGAGAAGCCTTGACCAATCCCTCTTCGATAGTCCTCACCGAGGACGCCGCCCTCAAGTATTTCGGGGACGAGGATCCCCTTGGTCAAATCCTGACCCTGGACAACAAGGTCGACGCCCGCGTAACAGGTGTCATCGAAGATGTCCCGCGGAATTCGACGGTCTATTTCGATTTCCTGGTTTCCATGGATACGGCGGGAGCCCTGTATCCATGGATGGAGGATTGGAAAACATCCAATCAGGGGACCTTCCTCCTCCTCGCCGATGGATACGAATCCGCGCGGGTTGAAGCAAGATTAGCAAACTTGATCGATAAATATTTTCCCGATT
>Ga0180438_10003438_pt1 | contig 23994 bp, 37 predicted proteins | sample SS_ome_12_FD_132455 | JGI IMG/M metagenome (GOLD analysis project Ga0180438, IMG submission 132455) | Hypersaline lake sediment archaeal communities from the Salton Sea, California, USA - SS_3_D_2 metaG | ecosystem: Environmental > Aquatic > Non-marine Saline and Alkaline > Hypersaline >...
ATGCTTATATTTAGCATTGTACTCTCCCAAGTTTGAATATTATTTCTGTGTCAATTTGAGAGAGTACAAATTTTTTTGAGACTAGTCTAGATCAGATCTTTCAAGCTTTTGGCGAAGTCCTGTCTTATTCGCAGTGCACTTCAACCTAGTTTTTGGAATACTGCAAACCTGCTGGATTTTGTCAATAACAGATAAAAAAGCTCAACAATTAATTGAAGCTAAAAAAGAGAGCCGTTTACAACGGCTCTCTTTTTACTAAAACAGTATCTTTTTTACTTACACCCATTCAAGGCGTGCAATGTCTGCAGTATCACTCATTCTTCGGCCAAGAGGGACTATACGTGTATATCCACCTGGTCGATCTACATAACGGGGCGCAATCTCAGTGAACAGTTTGATAACTGCCTCTTCTTTATAAGGCAAAAGAGACTTAACTCGTCGACGTGCATTGAAGGTATTACCCCCACGTGCAATAGTCACGACCTTTTCTGCCAACTTCTTAACCTCTTTTATGGTTGCCTTCGTTGATTCAACGCGACCATAGGTAATAAAATGAATTACCTGGTTCCGTAGTAATGAACGTCTATGAGAAGGTTTAAGATTTAGTTTTTTTCGTGCTTTTTGGTGTCTCATAATAGTACCTTCTAACTGCCATGTTCCTGTTTGGATTTAAGGATTTTTTCAATATCCGCTTCTTTTAAATTCATGCCGAATGATAACCCAAAACCTTTCAAGTTATCTTTGACCTCATTCAATGACTTACGGCCAAAATTCTTAATTTTGAGGACATCATCCTCATTAATATTTACAAGATCAAGAATTCTTTTAATACCCGCATTAACGAGGCAATTGTGTGCACGAACTGATAGTTCAAGTTCATCTATCGGTTTGAGCAATAGTTCAACAGGAACTCCTTTCAGCCCAAGCTCTTCAAGATCCACTTCTTTTTCTTCATATTCAACTTGTGGTAATGCAGAAATTTCATTAAATGGAATCTCTGTCGTAGCTAAGAAATGCTCTAGCTGCGTACGCAAAACTGAAGTAGCATAATGAAGCATATCAAGTGGATTTTCGGATCCATCAGTATATATGCGGAGAGTCAATTTGTCATAATCAATTTCACCCCCCACACGTGTCTTTTCAACATCGTAGGCAACTTTTTCAACAGGAGAAAACATAGCGTCAATAAAAATTCGGCCATCCTCCTGGAGACCACCTTCAGCCGGCCATTGCGCTTCTCGATACCCACGTCCTGGCTCGACAAAAAATGTTATATCCAATTCGCCATCAGAAGCAACATGTGCCAGAACATGTTCAGTATTGATTAATTCTAAGTGCTCATCTGCTTTAATATCAGCCACGCGAGCAGTCGCCTCACCCTTTATATGCAAATGCATTTTTCCGGGTTTGCCTTCTTTATTACGTATAACAATACCCTTGATATTTAATATCAATTGCATCGTATCTTCTACCACACCAGGAATGGTAGAAAATTCATTATTTACACCTTTAATTATGACCGATGTTACGGCCGAGCCTTCAATCCCCCCTAGCAGGACACGCCGTAAAGCATTACCCAAGGTAACGCCAAATCCAGGCTCTAACGGCTGAGCTACAAGCTCCCCAAATGTATCATTTAATGTTTTCTTATTCCAACTCAACCGCGGAATAATCAATGGTTGATATTCCTTTGTAACCATGCAAACTCCCAAAAATAAATAACAGCCGCAAAGGCATATTATTTGGAATACAACTCAACAATCAAATGCTCTTCAATTGGCACTTGAATATCGGTTCGTACCGGATAGCGCAATACACGTCCCTTGCGCTCCTTCTTATCCAATTCTAACCATTCTGGTACTTTAATACCAATTTTAAGTCTTTTATCAATTACCTGCTCTAAGAATGCTTTTTTCTCAAGATCTTTGGGTATTAAGGAAATTTCATCAGTAATTGAAACAAGATATGAAGGAGAATATACTTTTTTCCCATTTACCAAAATATGACCATGAACAACAAGCTGACGTGCTTGTTCACGTGATGTAGCCATCTTAAGTCGATAAACAACGTTATCAAGACGTCGTTCAAGAAGGGCAAGAAGATTCTCACCAGGTGCACCCGTTACACTTTTAACAGCCATAGAAAAAAAACGTAAAAATTGGCGTTCACGCATACCATACATACGCTTGACACGCTGTTTTTCTTCAAGCTGTTTACCATATTCTGATAATTTTTTCGAAGGTCGCTTTGTTTGAGCTGAACTTTCAGTTGATCGCTTTTCCATATACTTGAATACCTATTTGACTACTTACTAAATATACCTTAAACCCTACGTTTTTTAGGGGCTCTACAACCATTATGAGGCAGTGGGGTCACGTCTCGTAACACAGTAATATTCAAGCCGGCAGACTGTAATGCTCGTACGACAGAATCACGTCCTGAACCTGGCCCCTGTAAATTAACCTCAACATTTTTAACGCCCATGCTATTCATCTCTTTGGCTAAATTAGCACCTATTTGAGAAGCAGCAAAAGGGGTACCTTTACGGGAGCCCTTAAAGCCTAGTTGACCAGCACTTCCTCGCAGCAAAACATCTCCTTCCATCGTTGCTATTGATACTAACGTATTATTAAACGTTGAGCGTACATTAGCAACAACTGAGTCAACATGACGTTTAGCTTTTTTTGATTTCTTTTTATATGCCATTCTCGTTTAACCACCTAACTAACAATTCGCACATACTTACTTCTTAGTAACCTTACGTTTTAATGCAATAGCACAACCTGCTCTGCGAGGGCCTTTTCGAGTACGAGCATTTGTTTTCGTACGCTGTCCACGCGCAGGCAAGCCTTTTTTGTGCCTTAATCCACGATAGCTTGCTATTTCCTGTAAGCGCTTTATGTTTAGTGTTATCTCTTTACGTAATTCACCTTCTGCACGATAATTGCTAGAGACTTCTTTTTGAATAGCAGCTACTTCTTCATCAGTTAAATCTTTAACACGCTTATCAATGTTAATTTTAAGCTTGTTTAAGATATCACGTGAAGATTTAAGCCCTATTCCAAACACATAGGTTAACCCAAACTCAATACGCTTATTATGCGGAAGCAAAATGCCTTCTATTCTTGCCATATTTATCCTTAACTCGACCCGTATTATCCTTGGCGCTGTTTATGACGTGCATTTCTTTTACAAATTACACGCACCACGCCTTCTCGTTTTATAATACGACAATAATTACACATTTTTTTCACTGATGTTCTAACTTTCATAATCAATCCCTAATAAACAATACATATTCCAAATTTAACTTTTATAACGCAAAACTATGCGTCCACGTGATAAATCATAAGGCGAAAGCTCAAGAGCAACACGATCACCGGGCAAAATCTTAATATAATGCATTCGCATTTTCCCGGAAACATGTCCTAAGACCTCGTGTCCACCTTCAATTTCAACTCTAAACATTGCATTAGGCAATGTTTCTTTAATAATTCCGTCTACGCGAATAACATCTTCTTTTTGTTTATGCTCTTTTTTCTTCATTAATTTTGAACACCTTCATTATAATTTTTTATTCGTGTCAAGACACAAGGCTCACCCTCGGTAATAGCAATAGTATCTTCCACATGTGCAGCCAAGCTTTTATCCCTGGTACGGACCGTCCAACCATCGTCGGCTACATATACATCATAATGCCCCATCGTAATCATCGGCTCCAGAGCAAATGTCATACCTGGTCGCAACAAGGGGCCTTTGCCTTTTTTTCCAAAATTAAGTATTTCGGGGTCTTCATGCATAGTACGCCCAATACCATGTCCCGCAAAATCACGTACAACACCATAGCCGTGCTTTTCAACTTCTTGTTGTATTGTAGCAGAAATATCAGATAAATAATTACCAGGTCGAGCCTGATTAATACCTTTATCCAATGCCATCCGAGCAACTTGCATAAACTTAGCCACTTCTGGTGAAGGTTGTCCTACAAAAAACATACGTGTCATATCTGCACAATAACCATCACGTTTAGCGCATATGTCAATTTTTACCAAATCCCCTTCTTTAAGAATTCGCTTCGTCGATGGTATCCCATGCACAACCTCATCATTGAGGGATATGCAACTCGCATGCTTATAACCCATATACCCCTTTGCTTGAGATACCAGGTTTCGTTTTTCAAGCTCTTGCTCAATCAACTGATCAAGCTCTAATGTACTTATTCCAGGCCGAATTTTTGGATCAATAGCGACAAACAAATCTGCTAACGCCTGTCCAGTACGGTTCATAATGTCAATTTCATCTTTATCTTTAATCACAATCATGATGCTGTATCACTACCTGCAATACGTTTAAAATCTTCAAAGGTCTCTGGTAAAGGTTGTTGTGCTTCAAGATCAACAATTCGGTATCCCTTATCACGATAATACTGTAATAAGCTATCCTCATGCTTGTGATAAATAGCCAGCCGCTCACGAATAGCTTCAGGCTTATCATCTTTTCTTCGGCAAAGCTTCTCTTGGCACACTTCACAAACAATGCCGTTGTCACCCAACAGTATGCAATCAGGATCTAAAGAATAGATCGCCTGGCATTCTTTATTTTTACAAATAAAACGATGAGACAAGCGCTTTACAACAGCTTCATCATCAATTACTAGATTAATGATCTTCAAATTCCATCGTTCTGATTTGCCAAGTTCCTTGTCTAAGGCCTCTGCTTGCACTCGTGTACGGGGAAAACCGTCCAGAATAATTGGCGTTGTATCGTTAGCCTCTTGGTCAAGCCATTCAACCACCATAGCCGTAACTAGCTCATCAGGTACTAGTTTACCAGATTTGATAAAAAAATCTATTTCTTTGCCTATTTTTGTGCCTTCACTGATATGTTTTCGGCAAAGATTTCCGGTGGAGAGCTGCTTCCAGCCAAGCTCTTGCACACAGAGCTGAGCCAAGGAGCCCTTACCAGAACCTGGAGCACCCATAAACAGATAAATATCCATGGTTGATTTCATCGCGCCGTCCTACCCCGCATTCGCCCTGAAGAAAGGAATCCTTCATAGCGATGCTCAATAAGATAAGATTCAATCTGTGAAGCAAGCTCAAGAGCTACACCAACCACAATCAATAAACCTGTTCCACTAAAAATACCAGGAGGCACATTTGTACCTAACACCATTTGTAGAATATTAGGCAAAATAGCCAAAATAGCCAAATAAACAGCGCCAACTAACCCTATTCGTGTTAGTATGAAGTTGAAAAACTCAGCTGTTTTTCTTCCTGGTCGGATACCTGGAATAAACCCGCCACTCTTTTTAATATTATCAGCCAATTCCTCAGGATTGAATACAAGGGCAGTGTAGAAAAAGGTGAAAAATATAATAAGTACAAACTCAATAATATTATAAACAAAACTTGTCGGTATAATAAACTGCGAAAGCCAGGTGAAGAATGCATATTTACCAGCAAAAGCTCCTACAAGAAAGCGTGGTATGTTTAAAACAGCCCCAGCAAAAATAACTGGCATAACACCAGCAGTATTTATTTTAAATGGTATATAGGTGCTTTGACCACCATAAACCCTTTGACCTACAATGCGCCGGGCATACTGTACAGGAATTTTCCGCTCGCCCTTCTCAAGAAATACAATACAACCGATAATCAGAATAAAGGCAGCAAGTAATACCAAGGCGATAAGTGGGTCCATAAGGTGTTGACGCACCTGCTCAACGATCCATACTATATCAAAAGGGAAACGAGCTACAATACCAGCAAATATCAACATTGAGCTTCCATTGCCCAGGCCAAACAGGGATATTTGTTCACCAAGCCACATGACAAACATTGACCCAACTGTAAGCGACAATACAAACATAAAACGGAACGCCCAACCTGGTGAAATAACTAATCCACTTCGTTCAAAGTAAAAAGCTAACGTTATACCTTGGAAAATTGCAACACCAAGCGCAAGATATCGTGTATACTGGTTTATGATCTTTCGACCATATTCACCTTCTTTAGAAAGCTGTTCTAAGGTCGGAATTGTCATACTCAACATCTGCATCATAATCGATGCTGTAATATACGGCATAATACCAAGCGCAAAAATGGTACACTCTTTCAAGCTACCACCTGAAAAAAGATCGAGATAACTGAATAACCCGCCCATACCGGTAGCCTGTTCCATCCATTGACGAAGAGCATCAACATTAATTCCGACTACAGGTATATGTCGCCCGAGTCGGAAAATAATGAGTATCCCAAAAGTGAATAATAATTTTTTTCGTAAATCTTGAATAAAAAATATATTTTTTAAATTTTTAAACAGTACCACGGCTTCAAATCTCCTTTGTCACTTTTGCTTCTCCGCCACTATTTTTTATCGCATCCAAAGCAGACTGACTAAATGCATCAGCATATATAATCAATTTTTTAACCGGCTTATCATCACTTAACACTTTAATTGCAGGCAGCTTCTTAGCCTTTAAACTTTTTTGACGCTTAATAACTCCTTTTTCGATAAGAAGTTCTGCTGTTACCTTATCACCTTCATTAAAAATTTCACAAAGCCGACCAAGGTGAACAACTACATACTCTTTCTTAAAAGGGACATTAGTAAAGCCACGTTTTGGCAAACGTCGAAACAACGGCATTTGGCCGCCTTCAAACCCGACACGAATTTTATGGCCTGTTCGAGCCTTTTGTCCTTTATGACCTTTTCCAGAGGTTCCACCTCTTTCACCACCTCGACCGATTCTTTTTCTTTTTTTCAATAAAGGCGTTAATTTATCAAGCTGTAACATTATTGCCCCTTAATCATCTCTTTTACTGTTTGATTTCGTAACTTAGCCAAATGGGCTGCTGAACGCAGCTGTGCAAGTGCATTTAATGTAGCCTTAACAACGTTTTGACGATTTGGTGATCCAACCGATTTTGCAAGTACATCTTCAATACCCAATGCCTCCATTACGGCACGTACTGCACCACCAGCAATCACACCAGTTCCCTTATATGCTGATCGAATAACAACCTTGCTTGAACCATGACGTCCAGTAACATCATAAGGAATCGTAGTATCACGCAATGGAACACGAAACATGCTCTTACGCGCTTTCGTAGTGGCCTTAGCAATCGCTTGTGCAACCTCTCTGCTTTTACCGAGGGCTATACCAACATGTCCTTGTTTATCCCCAGACACAACCAAAGCTGAAAAGGAAAAACGCTTTCCGCCTTTAGTTACCTTGGTGATTCGATTAACATCTACAACCACATCTACAAATTCAGTTGTCTTTTCAGTTTTTGTCGCCATTTTTCTACATTAAACCTTACGTAATAATTCCTTAATATTAACTAAATTTTCAGACTACCTTCACGTAATCCTTCTGCGAGCGCTTTTATTCTTCCATGATAGAGGTTGGGCCCCCTATCAAACACAACTTGCTTTATATCAAGCGCTTTAGCTTTTTCGGCAAGCTTAAGCCCAATCGCATGAGCCTTAGCCTTTTTATCGCCTTTCAAATCTTTAAATTCAAGCGTGGAACTGCTAGCCAACGTTTTTTGACTTTTATCATCTATTAATTGCGCATAAATATGATTTAAACTACGAAACACGGTTACACGAGGCAGCTCATTTCGGCCTAATCGTTTACGAGACCTAAACGTTCGTCGTTGTTTGCGTTGAATAATTTTTCGTTCAATACTCACGTCTTATCCTATTCGTTATGTAGTCTTCGTTTTTCCAGCCTTACGAGCTACTTCCTCGTTAGCATAACGAATCCCAGTTCCCTTATATGGTTCAGGAGATCTTAATGAGCGAATTTTATCACAATATTCACCCAAAAGCTCCTTATTATGTGATTTTAGCGTTAACAGCTGACCTGTCTTGTCAACCTCTAACGTAACCTCTTTAGGCAATGGCAGATCTATTTTGTGACTATATCCTAATGTTAATACAACTTTATTGCCTGATACCACTGCCTTATAACCTAAGCCTATAATCTTTAGCTGCTTTTCAAATCCTTCTCCTACCCCTTTTAATGCATTGGCAAGTAAAGCCCTATGCATTCCCCAAGCTTCATTTGTATTGCGATTTAGTTTATTTTCAGGCACCGTCAATTTGAGTTTTGAACCATCTAACTCAATATTGAAAAAAACCGGTAATTCATAAATACCAGAACCTTTGCTGCCTTTATAATGCACAGTTTGTCCCTTAATCTCCACGTTCACATTGCTAACATCTATCGGTTTTCTACCTATCTTTGACATCCTGTTATCCTCTTTCTACCAAACTGTACACACCAATTCGCCGCCTACACCCAGCTCTTTTGCTTTTTTATGGGATAATAAACCACGGCTTGTTGTTAAAATCGAAAGCCCTAAACCACCTATCACCGGCTTTAATCTATGAAAACCATGCGCCTTGGTAATTTTAACATATCGACGACGACCTGGCGTACTAACACGCTGAATATCATGAATTACTGATTCCCCGTCAACATATTTCAATAAGAGCTTAATTGATTTTTTTGAAGGACTATCATCGAGAATAACGTAATCACTAATGAAGCCTTCATCTTTTAGTATTCGTGCTATCGCCTCACGCATACGAGAATATGGTGCAATTACGGAACGTTTAGACCTCATAAGTCCATTACGAATGATTGTTAAAAAATCTCCAATAGCATCTAATGACATTGTTATCCTTCTAAAATATTATCCCCAACTAGTTTTCTTTACACCGGGAAGTACACCCTGTAACGCCAATTTTCTAAAACAGATACGACATGTCATAAACATACGCATATAACCTCGTGGGCGACCGCATATTTTACAGCGATTATGTACACGCACTTTGAATTTTGGCTCTCTCAGTGATTTTTCTTCTAATGCTTTTCGTGTCATCCGAGTCCTCTGTTTCTTATGCCTTTTTAAATGGCATTCCTAATTTTCTCAAAAGAAGTATAGCTTGCTCATTATCTTTTGCCGTGGTGTCTATACTTATATTCATGCCATAAATTTTATCACCGACATCATATTCTATTTCAGGGAAAATAATCCATTCCTTAATGCCAAGATTATAATTACCCCGACCATCGGTCTTAGCTGATACTCCTTGAAAATCACGAACTTTTGGTAAAGCTAAATTAATAAGCTTATCCAAAAATTCCCACATTCTTGTACGCCTTAACGTCACTTTAACGCCAATCGGCATACCTTCACGCAATTTAAATCCAGCTATAGACTTTTTAGCAGATGTTTTGACCGGCAATTGACCTGCTATTTTTGCTATACCATCCATTACCGCTTTGATAGCCTTGCTATCACCAACAGCATCTTTTACTCCTACATTAAGTACAACCTTTGAAATCGTAGGAATAGCCATTTCATTGGCTATATTAAGTTCACTCTTGAGCTGTGGTCTAACGGTTGTGTTATATATCTCTTCTAATCGTGATTTATTCATTGCTTTACCAAACTATCAAAAAACTTCTTTGCATCGATTACACACACGCGCATGTCGGCCTTCACTCAGCTGCTTTGTATTTATACGACATGGCTTTCCACAAGCACTACAAACTGGCATCAAACTTGAAAGTTTTATAGCGCTTTCATGTTTCTTAATGCCTCCTGTCTCCCCCTGTCTCCGAGGCTTTGCATGTTTTGTAACCATGGCCATACCTTTGACAAAAGCTTTCTTTGCCTTCGGCAAAACCTCAATCACTTTTCCAGTTTTACCTTTGTCTCGTCCAGAAGTAACCATTACTGTATCATCTCGTTTAATTCGTGCTACCATAGTAATTATCCTCGCTAAAGCACCTCAGGAGCTAATGATGCAATTTTTGTATAGCCCCGTGCACGCACTTCACGCGCTACGGGACCAAAAATACGTGTACCAATCGGCTCGCCATCTTTTATAATGACAGCAGCATTGTCCCCAAAGCGAATATAGCTTCCATCTTCTCGGCGTGATTCTTTTTTTGTACGAACTATAATCGCAGTAACTTTTTCACCTTTTTTTACCATTCCTCCAGGAATAGCCTTTTTTACGGAACATTTTACAAGGTCACCAACATAAGCATATCGTTTTCCCGTGCTTCCAACAACGTGGAACACTTGCAACTCACGCGCACCTGAATTATCTGCAACCTCTAAATATGTCTGCTTTTGAACCATTGTTGTTTACCTCATTCGACAACTGTACCGACAGCGTCTGATTTAATAACCTTTTCAAGGTACATATATTTCGTTTTTGAATATGGCCGCCCTTCATAAAACGAAACAACATCCCCAATCTTAGCCTGCTGATCCTCATCATGGACCTTATATTTTTTGGCCTTTTTGATGATTTTATGGAATTTAGGGTCTCGGTATGTTCTTTCAGTTTTAACAACTATGGTTTTATCCATCTTATCTGAGACAACCGTTCCTACCAATAATTTCTTTTGATCTTTTGCCATTTCCATCATTTCCACTATTTCTATTTAGTTTCACTTATTTGCTTTTGCCGCAAATAGGTCAATGCTTGAGCAATATTTTTACGCAATTTTTTAAACTGCGAATAATCTTTAACATGAGCTGTAGTGGCATTTATAACCAAATTTAATCGCTCGCGCCTTAATTCTTCTAGCTTACTTTTAAGCTCTTTTCCGCTCATTGACCTTAATTCTTCACGTATCTTTGTTTCTTTCATCACAAAACCATAGTTAAATAGTTAATTCATGCCCTTTTTTGACGAATCTCGTCTTCATGGGCAATTTATAGGCCGCCAATTTCAAAATCGAACGTGCTTCTGTTTCATCAATTCCAATAATTTCACAAACTACGCGACCTCTTTTAACAACAGCAACCCACTTATCAACTCCGCCCTTACCTTTACCCATGCGAGTTTCAGCAGGTTTTTTTGTAACGGGCTTATCAGGAAACATTCGCAAATAAAACTTGCCAATCTTTCTCAATTTTCGAGACATCGTAACACGTACGGCCTCGATCTGTTGAGCAGTAACACGAGAAGGCTCTACAGCCTGTAGCCCATATTCACCGAAAGCAATGGTACGGGCACCCTTTGAACGCCCTTTTAATGTACCCTTTTGCACCTTTCGATATTTTGTTTTTTTCGGCATTAACATATGTTTTCTCTCTTTATGATGTTAATTGTCATGTTGTTCTTTGGAATTCACCCTTGCAAATCCATACTTTGACACCTATTACACCGTATGTGGTATACGCTTGCGCAAATCCATAATCAATGTCTGAACGCAACGTATGCAAAGGCAAAGCCCCGATACGTATTGCTTCTTTACGCGCAATTTCAGCACCCTGCAAACGACCGGCACATCGAATTTTTATTCCTTTTGCACCCATTCTCATCGCAGAAGCAGCTGCTCGTTTCATTGCTTTTTTGTAGCTCACACGCTTTTCAAGCTGCAATGCTATATTTTTAGCTACAATTTGAGCATCAAGCTCTGGTCTCTTTACCTCTTGTACTGAGATTTCCACATTTTGCTTATTGAGACTCTTTGCCAATTTTTTCTTTATTGCCTCTATCTCTTGACCTTTTTTGCCGATAACAACTCCAGGTCTTGCGGTAAAAACAATAATACGAACACTATCTCCAGCTTTTTCAATCTCAATCTTGGCCAACTCAGCATTTTCAAGGCAAGATTCTAAATACTTACGAATTTCCAAATCTTCCATAAGTTGTTGACCATAAGAATCTCGTGCAAACCATCGAGAGTCCCAATTTCTATAAACGCCAACACGAAATCCTATAGGATTAACCTTCTGTCCCACACTAGTCCTCTTTACCTTCGATAGATTCCAAAACAACACTAATATGACTGAACCGCCTACGTTGCACTTCGGCTCGCCCCATGGCTCCAGGCTTAAAATAACGGAACATCGGGCCCTCATCAACCCGTATATCTCTTATAACAAGCTCCTGAGCCTCAATATTTTTCAAATTCTTAGCATTCGCGGCAGCTGACTGTATCAACTTCCTAACGGGAACAGCCTTCTTAAGTGGGGTGGTTACGAGAACATTCAATGCATAACCAACATTCTTGCCTCGAATGGCATCGATAAGTGGTCGCAACTTATATGGTGAATAATGAATATTTCTCGCCTTGGCGCTAAATTGCATATTTAAAAACCTCGATTATTCTCATAAATACGTCTTAATCTTACTAATAGTTTATCAAAATACTGGTTCTTATCAACTTTTACTTCGCAGCAACACCAGCTTTTCGTTGTCCACTGTGTAACCTAAAGGTACGCGTTGGTGCAAATTCACCAAGATAATGGCCTACCATGTTCTCAGTAATAAATACCGAAATGAACTTTTTGCCATTATGTACCGCTATGGTAAGCCCAACAAATTCAGGTGTAACCATACTTCGTCGGGACCATGTCTTAACAACTTCTTTTTTGCCACTTTCTTTAAGCCTTTGAATCTTTTCTAACAGTGAAGGCTGTACATAAGGGCCTTTTTTTGCTGATCTCGCCATTTTGCCTACCTTATTTTTTCCTACGTCTCTTTAAAATTAATGGATTCTTCCTCGTTCTTGTTTTCGTTCCTTTACACCCTTTGCCCCAAGGGGTTCTAGGATGAGATCCTGACTTAGAACGACCTTCACCACCGCCGTGCGGATGATCGACAGGGTTCATAGCCATACCACGGACAGTTGGACGAATACCACGATGCCTCATACGCCCAGCTTTACCCCACGAAATATTTTTATAATCTGGATTTCCCAAAACTCCAACAGTAGCCCAACAAGCTACAGGAACCATGCGCATTTCACCAGATGGCAATCTTAATGTTGCATATTTTTCATCCTTTGACAGCAACTGCGCTGAAGAACCTGCACTACGAGCAAAAGTACCACCTTTGCCAGGATTTAATTCAATATTATGAACAACAAAACCAACCGGAATTTTTTCCAATGGCAGAGCATTCCCAGTTTTTGCCTCAGCATCTTCACTTGCAATAACAGGACTACCTACCCCTAGCCCTTCCGGAAGCAGAATATAACCTTTGGCCCCATCTTTATATACCACAAGGCCAATACGCACATTTCGATTAGGATCATATTCCACAGCAATAATTTTGCCAGGCACATCCCTCTTGCTACGCTTAAAATCAATTATTCGATATTTTCGTAAAGCGCCACCACCATGATGTCGGACCGTTATACGTCCGTATGCATTTCGTCCACCACGTTTTTTGACAAGTCCTTTGACAAGACTCTTTTCAGGCTTTTTTTTCGTAATATCGCCTGAATTTACGTATGTTTGAAATCGCAATGAAGCACTTCGGGGCTTTCTCGTCACTATTGCCATTATTTATCCCACACTTTCTGCTGTTCCTTTATTCTGTTCAGCTTTAACAACTGTCTTTTCTGCTTGATCAAATAGATCGAGTGAATATCCTTCAGCCAACGTAATAATAGCTCTTTTTGTTGCAGGCCCTATTACGGTGCGCCTGTTAACTATTCGAGCCTTTCCTGGACGACGAATAATACATACCTTATCTACTTTAACATTAAAAAGTTTCTCAAGAGCCTCTTTGACCATCGGTTTGTTGGCCTGAGGATGAACTTTTAATACCAACTTTTTTAAGTCTCTATTCAAGCGAAATGCTTTATCAGTAACAACAGGGCCTTGAATAACATCATAAATCGTTAAGTCCATCGCGATACCATCTCTTTAAATTGATCAAGATCTTTTTTCAAAAATAACCAATAATCATTTTTTGCCAAATTATATGCATCAGCTTGATCAAAAAACATCAGCTGTACACGCGGAAGATTACGAAATGAAGCATACGTAATAATATCTTCCATTGGCACAAACATCACCACTTTTTTTTCTGCAAACCCAGCACGTTTTAATAATGAGTACGCTGAAGATGTGTCAGGCTTTTCCTCATTAGCCTTCCAGTCAAGCATAATTATTTTACCACGAGTAAGATAATCATGCAAAAGCGCATTCAAAGCTGTCTTTTTGATGCCCTTAGAAATCTTCAATGTTCTTGAGCGTTTCTGAGGCCCAAAAATGACACCGCCGCCTCTCCATAATGGTGATTTTGCATCACCAGCGCGTGCTCTACCGGTTCCCTTTTGCTTGAACGGTTTTTTGCCACTACGCGTAACATCTGAACGTCCTTTAGCAGCAACAGTTCCCTGTCTCCAATTTTGCATTAAAGACCGTATCCATTGAGAAAAAGCAACTGCTGAGCCCTTCTTTGGCTCTTCGATTCGTACGCCCAAATCATTAGACGAAACGGTCATTATTTCTTTTTGCTTAGTTTCTGCCTTAGCCATTGTCCTGTTTCACCTTAATTATGCTTTTCGCACAAAAAGCAATGATCCTGCTTTACCCGGCACCGAACCTTTGATTAACATTATCTTCTTGTCAGGTTCAATGCGCACTACTTCAAGTCCTCGAACGACACGCTGTTGGACTCCCATATGTCCGGGCAAACGTTTTCCCTTAATAACTTTACCTTGAGAGCGCATATGACTTATTGAGCCTGGCCGTTTTCCCATTTTGGAACCATGACTTCCCGGAGGACCACTAAACCCATGCCGCTTTACAACACCTGCAAACCCGCGACCCGTAGTAATGCCAGTAACATCAACACTATCACCGGGTTGCATATTCAAATAAAACTCTACCGGTTTGCCAACTTTAAAATTAGTTACATCCTCTACCTTAATTTCACGAATATGGGAAAAATACTTTTTAAGTTCTTTTAACCATAACGGTGAAAAAGGCTGTGATGTATATCTATTTCTCAACCGACCAACTTGCACGGCATTATAACCATCCCGATCTTTTTCCCTGATATTTGTTACAATCCAATGATCAACATCAAGTACCGTAACCGGGACCACCTTGTTTTCATCAAATACCTGGGTCATTCCTATCTTTTTGCCCCAAAGTCCTGAAACCATCGAATGACCTTTCCTACTTTATCTCAACATCAACACCAGACGAAATATTCAACTTCATTAATGCATCCATCGTCTGATCAGATGGCGAAATAATATCTAAAATACGCCTATGCGTGGTTAATTCAAACTGTTCGCGCGACTTTTTGTCAACATGCGGCGAACGTAAAACAGTAAAACAACGACGTTTATTTGGTAAAGGTACAGGCCCCATCAAATGGGAGCCCGTCCTTCGAACAGCTGAAACAATTTGTTTTACTGCCTTGTCTAATAGTTGATGATCATAGGATCTGAGAGTAAGACGAATTCGCTGTTTAGCCATCGATCATCACCTTTATTCAATAATATCTGTAACAACACCAGATCCAACAGTCCTGCCGCCTTCACGAATTGCAAAACGAAGCTCTTTGTCCATTGCAATAGGAGCGATCAAATCAACCGTCAAATCAACGTTGTCGCCAGGCATAACCATCTCTCGACCTTCTGGCAATGTTACAACCCCAGTAACGTCAGTTGTTCTGAAATAGAACTGAGGCCTATAACCATTGAAGAATGGGCTGTGACGTCCACCTTCATCCTTGGTCAAGATATAGGCTTTTGCTTTAAATTTCTTATGAGGAGTAATTGAGCCTGGTTTTGCAACAACCATACCACGCTCAATATCTTCCTTCTTAATACCACGTAAAAGCAAGCCAACGTTATCACCAGCCATACCTTCATTCAAGGTCTTTTGAAACATTTCAACGCCGGTAACAACAGTTTTTATATTTTTGCCGAAACCAATTACTTCAACTTCGTCACCAACAACAACCTTGCCTCGTTCGATTCTACCGGTAGCTACAGTTCCACGACCTGAAATTGAAAATACGCTTTCAATCGGCATGATGAACGGCTTGTCAACTTCACGAGCAGGTTCAGGAATATATGAATCAAGGGCATCAAGAAGTTTTTGAATTGACTCAAAGCCTAACTCGCCAGCATCTCCTTCTAATGCCTTAAGTGCAGATCCACGAATAATAGGAATATCATCCCCTGGGAAATCATACTTCTTGAGCAAATCTCTGAGTTCCTCCTCAACCATATCGATCATTTCAGGATCATCAACCATATCTGCTTTGTTGAGATAAACAACAAGCGCCGGTACATTTACGTTTTTGGCCAAAACAATATGTTCACGCGTCTGTGGCATGGCACCATCTGCTGCAGAAACAACCAATATAGCACCATCCATCTGAGCCGCACCGGTAATCATGTTTTTAACATAATCAGCGTGACCTGGACAGTCAACGTGTGCATAGTGACGCTTTGGTGTCTCATACTCAACATGAGCAGTTGCGATCGTAATACCACGCGCCTTTTCTTCGGGTGCAGCATCAATCTCATCAAATGCTTTAAAATTAGCCATACCCTTATCTGCCAAGTACTTCGTCATAGCAGCGGTTAATGTTGTTTTACCGTGGTCAACGTGGCCAATGGTTCCTACGTTAACGTGAGGCTTTTTTCTCTCAAATACTTCTCTTGCCATTGTATATATCTCCCAATACTTTAACTATCGTTACGAATTAACCCTATTTCTTTTCAACTATCGACTCTTGAACGTTCTTTGGAACCTCACGATAACATTCGAATTCCATCGAGTATCCAGCTCGCCCCTTGGTCATTGACCGAAGATCAGTAGCATATCCAAACATTTCACCAAGAGGAACTTCTGCTCGAATAATTTGCTTTCCTGTTTTAGCATCCATGCCAAGAATTCTTCCTCGTCGAGCATTCAAGTCGCCCATCACATCACCCATATATTCTTCAGGCGTTTCAACCTCAACCTTCATAATCGGCTCAAGTAATACCGGGCCTGCTTGCGCCATACCAGATCTAAATGCCATCGAAGAAGCTATTTTAAAAGCAAGTTCGGATGAATCAACATCATGATAAGAACCATCTACCAAAGTTGCCTTGAAGTCCACAACTGGATACCCGCCAAGGACACCTGTATTCAATGACTCTTCAATACCTTTTTGGGCTCCTGGAATAAATTCACGAGGAATAGACCCTCCAACAATCTTATTGACAAATTCAAAGCCTTTTCCTCGCTCAAGCGGCTCAAATTCAAACCAAACATGACCATATTGACCATGTCCACCAGACTGCTTAATAAATTTTCCTTCAACCTTTGTAGGTTTTGTAATTGTTTCTTTATAAGCAACCTGCAACCTTCCCTGCTTAACAGCAACTTTATGTTCTCGGCGAAGGCGATCAACAATAATATCCAAATGCAATTCGCCCATACCTGAAATTTCTGTTTGGCCAGTCTCTTCGTTATAACTAAACCTAAAAGATGGATCCTCTTGCATCATTTTACGCAACGCCAAGCCCATCTTTTCATAATCAGTTTTATTCTCTGGCTCAACAGAAGTCGTAATAACCGGTGCAGGCACATCAATCGATTCCAGGCTGATTAAATCACCACCTTCGCAGAGCGTATCCCCAGTATTGGAATCTTTGACGCCCACAATAGCTGCAATATCACCTGCATGAACCTCTTGAATTTCTTCACGTTTATTGGCATGCAATTTAATGAGGCGACTGATGCGTTCTTTTTTTTGCGTTCGCGAATTAAACACATAAGACCCAGACTTCAATGTTCCGGAATACACACGCATAAAATTAAGCACGCCTACAAATGGATCAGTCATAATTTTAAAAATTAATGCACAAAAAGGGCCTTTAACATCTGCTTTACGCTCAACCTCTTCACCTGTTTTAATATCGGTTCCATAAACTGGCGGCACATCTAGAGGAGAAGGTAGATAGTCAATAACCGCATCAAGCACAGGCTGCACGCCCTTGTTTTTAAATGCGGTTCCGCCAAATACAAGCGTAATTTTTCGTTCTAGAACACCTTTTCGCAGAGCCTCTTTAATTTTTTCAACAGAGCACTCTTTGCCATTAAGGTAATCTTCAGCCAATTCGTCATCAAAGTCACACGCAGCCTCCACAACCTTCACACGAATTTCTTCAACCTTATCAACATATTCGGCTGGAACCTCAGATTCTTTAACTACTGAACCTGCATCACCTTCAAAGGTGAGCATTTTCCGAGTTATAACATCAATAACACCATTGAAATCTTCTGCCGCACCAACAGGGACTTGCATAGCAAATGCATTACCACTGAGCTTATCGTTGATGTCGTCAACACACATAAAAAAGTCTGCCCCAACACGATCCATTTTATTAATGAATACAATGCGGGGAACCTTATAACGATTAGCTTGCCTCCAAACCGTCTCAGATTGAGGCTGCACACCATCAACAGCACTAAAAACCGCAATCATTCCATCCAAAACACGTAAAGATCGACCAACCTCAATAGTAAAGTCAACGTGACCGGGAGTATCGATTATATTTATTTGGCAACCGCCCCAAAAACAAGTCGTAGCAGCGGAGGTAATTGTAATACCACGCTCTCGTTCTTGCTCCATCCAATCCATGACGGCTTCACCCTCATGAACTTCACCTATCTTGTGAGAAATACCGGTATAAAAGAGCATACGCTCAGTTACTGTTGTTTTTCCCGCGTCGATGTGGGCGGCAATTCCAATATTTCTGTATTTATCTAATGTGTATTTCATCGCTCACCGTTACCATGCATAATGCGAAAAGGCCCTGTTAGCCTCCGCCATTCTATGAACATCTAATTTTTTCTTAATCGCATTACCACGCCCCTCGTGAGCATCTACAAGCTCCTTAGCCAAACGCTCTCCCATCGTTTTGTCGGAACGTGAAGCAGCAGCATTAATCAACCAACGCATGGCCAAAGAACGGGCACGTCGCGGAGCTACTTCTCGCGGAATTTGATAAACACTTCCACCAACCCTGCGAGAACGAACCTCAACGCTTGGCAATACCTGCCTAAAAGCTTCCTTAAAGTAAGCAAGCGCCTTGTCCTTATCTCCATTAACCTTTTTGCCCAAAACATCAAGGGCATCATATACTATTTTGCATGCAGCATTTTTTTTGCCACGCCACATTACAACGTTTATAAATTTTTGAACAAGATCTGATCCATAAATCGGATCCGGACCTATTTCTCTGGAAAATTCAGATTTCTTTCGCCTTGGCATACGTTATTTCCTTGTCTTCATTATTAAATATTAAGCTTTAGGACGCTTAGCACCATAAAGTGATCGTGATTGCTTCCTGTTATCAACACCGGCACAATCAAGAGCACCACGAACAATGTGATATTTTACACCTGGCAAATCAGGAACCCTACCACCACGGACAAGAACAACAGAGTGCTCCTGGAGGTTATGCCCCTCTCCAGGTATATAAGCGGTAACCTCTATCCCAGTAGAAAGCTTAACACGAGCAACCTTACGCAATGCCGAATTAGGCTTTTTTGGCGTAGTTGTAAATACTCGCGTACAAACTCCACGGGCTTGTGGGCTTTTTTTAAGAGCAGGGCTTTTAGATTTTTCTTTAACCGGCTTTCTTCCGCGCCGACAAAGTTGATTAATCGTAGGCATATGAAACGTCCTAATTAATATAAAGATTCCATTTACATCTAAAATTTGTAATAATACAACTATATATAAATTGCTGAACTTAGAGCCAAGATATAGCTAAAAGCCAAAAACTTAGCGTAGAAGTTATTTATATTTTACCCTTTTTGTGAATTTTTTCAAGAAAAATATTGATGACAAAAACAAAAAAAATTACGTACAGTTTTCATGGCCTCAATGGATCGACAATAGACGAATAAACTAAAATTTTGTTATACTCTGAAGCTGAAATTTTACAAATCATACCAAAACTAGGAGTTTTCCCTGATGGATATCTTGAGTTATATTACACTTTCATCCCATAAATTGCTTATAGCCTTCATCGGCATCTTAGGCCTGGGCTTGCTAATAGGGATTCATGAACTGGGCCATTTTTTATTTTGCAAACTCTTTAAGGTCAGCACACCAACCTTTTCGATAGGCTTTGGGCCTCGGCTTTTCAGCCGGCAAATCGGAGCTACTAAATTTTCTATCTCAGCCATCCCTATCGGGGGGTATGTTGAGATTGCAGGCATGGCTGAAGTTGCTCAAGGCGAGCAAAAAGAGGCTCAACGCACCGATCAATATTCATTTGCTACTAAGCCATATTATCAAAAAGTGCTTATCATGAGCGGCGGAATCCTTTTCAACGTACTCTTTACCTATATAGTCTTTTGCCTTCTTTTTGCCCTAGGGCTTCCCAAAACAAAACTTCTCTACCCCTTAAATGCGACACCTGTTATTGAATCAGTTGCTGAAGGTTCTGCTGCCGAGAGTGCTGGGATTCGAAAAGGTGATCGCCTCATCAGATTTGACAAAACCGATATTAACAACAACATTGAGAGCCTTATTCATGCCATTCAGGACAAACCTGAACAAGAGGTTGATGTTCTTATTCTGCGAGATGGCAAAGAAGAAATAACCCCTGTTACCCTAGGAAAAAGAGAATTCGGAGGAAAAGAGGTGGGAACACTCGGAGTATCCTTTGAAATGACCGAACAGCATGGCTTCCCATTATGGACTTCAATCAAAAATGGTATAAACCTGACAAATCGATTCATATATGGCACATTTCAGGCCTTTAAGCATCTTTTTGTTCAACGAGACGTTTCGAACGTTTCAGGACCGTTGAGCATCATACAAGCAACCGCGCAAGGGGCTTCACAAGGATTTAAGATTTTCTTGATACTACTGGCAATTATAAGCATAAATCTGGCAATTTTGAACCTGCTTCCGATACCTATTTTCGACGGGGGGCAAATTCTATTCTATACGATAGAGGCCATATTAGGCCGTTCATTACCGATAAAAATACGAGAAGGAATCCATATCGTCAGCTGGCTCCTTATCTTAGCCCTAATTCTGTATTTGACCGGAAAAGATATAATTGCCATGCTTCCTTGGTTTAAAAAGTAAAAGAGATATATTAAAAAGGCATAGAACCGTTCAAAGCTCTATGCCTTTTTTTTGATAATGAAATCTATTTACACTAAATTCTTGTTCTGCAGATAAAGTTCAAGTTGCCTGATCACATCAGGCATATTTTTTCTGCCAAACCCAAATCTCACATGGTTGTCATGATAATCATAGACAGTTGATGGCAACAGCATGACACCCTGCTTATCAACGAGGTCAGAACAAAAGGCATCACTGCCTTCTTCTAGCATAAGTTTCGGAAAAGCTATAGAACCTGCTTGCGGCTTAATCCATTCAAATACATGAGAGAAACGCTTAAAGAAATCATCCAGAATACCCAAATTCCTACTAATTATTTCCATATTCTTTGCAACTATCTTATCTTTTGCACGTAGAGCAACCAACGCTAATATCTCACTAGGCGCACTATTGCAGATAGTTGTATAATCTTTAAATGAAGCTAACTGATTAAAAATTTCCCGATTTTTAGTGGTTAACCAGCCGATACGCAAACCTGGAAGTCCAAACGTCTTGGACATGCCAAAAAGCGAAATAGCATTTTCATACAGATCCGATGCTGAATCAAGCCCATCTTTTTCATTGAACTCAAGAAACCTGTACATCTCATCGGAAAAAAGAACAATATCCCGCTCTCTCGCAATATTTATAGTAGCCTCATAGTCCGACCTGTTCAACAAAGCTCCCGTTGGATTATGCGGAAAATTAATAACAATAAGCTTGGTATTTTCCTTGATGGCAGCTTCTAAATCTTTTGGATCAAATTTCCAACTATTATCACGTATTTTCGGCCCCCACCGAGAAACATCGCACCCAATGGCTCTGGCCACATCATAAAGCGATTGATATCCAGGAAAAGTAGAAACTACATGATCCCCAGGTTCAAGTAAAACGTTCATAGCAATGAATATGCCTTCTTGAGGTGTAAGAACTAATACCTCATTAGCTTTTATTGAAGCGTAAAACTTAGATATCTCTTCTCGAAGTAAAGGATGCCCTTGAGCTTCAGTATACCCGAGGGATAATTGCTTCCACAACGTACTCGTTTCCTGATCACTCAAAGAAAGCAATTCTTCCATGGTAAGAGGCTCGCAGTCAGAACAACTCAAGAGATAAGGAGCAGAAAATTCATAGCGAGCAAAATATCGCTCAAGTTTAAAAGGAGTAATTTTCACGCTATAAACCTTTGATTATGCTGAACGAACAATCTGAGCTGCATGAGGGTGCTCAGGGCCAGCATAGACTTTAAGTTTTTTAATGATTTCGCGATTAAGTTTATTTTTAGGCAACATACCTTTGACAGCATGTTCTACAAGGTGCGTAGGATGCTTTTCGAGCATCTCTTTTGCTGTTCTAACTTTGTAGCCGCCCATCCAACCCGTATACCTGTCATACTCTTTTTGCTCAAGCTTATCGCCAGTCAGTTTCACCTTTTCAGCATTTATTACGACAACATAATCTCCAGCATCAGCATGCGGAGTATAATAAGGCTTATCTTTGCCCCGAAGAATATCAGCGATCTCAGTCGCCAAGCGACCGAGGACCTTCCCCTTAGCATCAATAAGTTTCCAGGTAGGTTTTCTGTCTTCTTTTCTCAAGAAAAATGTTCTATTCATATCCATGTAGGTCAACCTTACAAAATTAAAGCTATAATTGAAGTTTGTATTGTGAAAAGCCTCTACAATACTATCAAAAGTTTCTGATCATTAAGATAATACAAAATGAAAGACTCGTCAAGAATTGTTACACCCTTCCTGGGAAGAAAACCGACTTCGCAGACCCTTTTGACATCATATCTCAAAGCCCGTATAATGGGTTTTTCACATCACATAAAGCACTAAACACGCTTTAGCCACAAATAGGAGGTTTATAAAAATGTTCAATCAAACAAAAAAAGCACCACTTTATGTCGGTGCATTATTGATATCTCTTTTTGCACATACAGCTGGTGCCTACGAAGTTACCCTAAAAGGAGGCTCTGAAATTAAAGAAGGCGCTGAAATTTTAAAACAGGCTACCGAGATAGTTTCCATGCTCATTTCGATAGATTCTATTAAACTATTGATGCTTATCTTGCTCGGTTTTGCCATTGCGCTGCAAGGCATCTGGATGCTTGCAAAAGGGCTTTCACAGTTTATTACCGAACAAAACGCCGCAAAGAAAGGTGTTTTGCTCAGCATCTTGGGAATCATGTTTTTAGGGAGCGGCATTGCAGTAATATTCAAAGACGAGTTACTCGGCAGCCCCCAGAAACAAACCAACTGTACTATTAGTAAGCGTCGTGTATTTGTTAATGGGGAGGCAATCCTACCACCCCATGTTGACCAATCATAAATTTTCTGATAGGATTAAATAGCATTGCATGCTCGTATAAATTCTTAAGTATTTGAGTTTCTGACAGGAGATTTTATCATGAAACAGTTACAAAAATTAATAGCCATACTATTCATTGGCATAAGTTCTCTGATTCATTTTCCAGCTCATACTATGAGCATTGACACTGAGAAATTAGTCAAAGATGCTGAAGGCCCTCTGAAGGAATTAGTACGCAAGATTAGAGAGGAAAACTTAGCCGAAGCATTAAAAGAAACTCAACAAGCTGCAGCTTGGTTGTTAGCACATGCAAAAAATCAAATACAGCAAGCTTTTGATGGCGCACAACGCAATCTTGAGGTTGTAACAAAATCAGCTTGTCGCAACTTGCTTTATTTGGGGTGCGGAGTAGCAGGATTATCTATTTTGACTACAACGGTACTTCTGCCAATAATTTCTCAATATCGATCATCCTCGCAGCCTGATGAACAACAGTCAAATTTAACTCGTAGATATTTGCCGTACGCAATGGGAATCACGTCAGGCATTGGGTTGCTGGTAGGAAGTTATTTAGGCTTAAAGTAAAGACACCGGCCTAAAGGCCGGTGCTTAACATATAGGAATTACTGATTTTTAATATATTTTTTGATCATAAAAATATCCATCACCCCAAAAACTATCTCCCCACAAATATTCTTCTAATTCGGGAAATTCTTCGCGTATAACCTTACTACTCCCGCCTTTAAAATACTGTAC
>Ga0180438_10003439_pt1 | contig 23992 bp, 28 predicted proteins | sample SS_ome_12_FD_132455 | JGI IMG/M metagenome (GOLD analysis project Ga0180438, IMG submission 132455) | Hypersaline lake sediment archaeal communities from the Salton Sea, California, USA - SS_3_D_2 metaG | ecosystem: Environmental > Aquatic > Non-marine Saline and Alkaline > Hypersaline >...
ACAACAACAGCAGCGACCCCCAGATGGAAGAGGTCGTGCTATCCATTCGCGGATTCGACCGAGTGCAGAACAACGCCTAGAGCGTTGACACAAAGAGTTAGCGCGCCCGCAACGAACCGCGGGCCAAGACGTTAGAGAGCAACACAGGAGAGTTAGATGTTCATCGAATGCCCCAGTGGTCTGTCAGGCGAAATCCGCCGTTTCAAGGTTTCCGATTACGATCTATTCGGAGACAAATCCCTCGCGCGCAAGAAGGGCCCGCAGGTCTCCGCTACCATCTGCAAGCGACTCTGGGAGAACACCGTCTCCCCTGGTCCGTATGAGATGGACGACGACGGCAACCCGCAGTGGTTCAAGGACGTGATGGAGCACGACCGTTTCTTCATCCTGATGCAGGCCAGGATCATGGCACGTGGCCCGAAGTACACGCAGCGGTTCAAGTGCGAGTTCGACTCCTGTGGTAGGTTCACGATGTGGGAGATCGACCTAAACGAGCTGGAGATCAAGAAGGCCGCGGATGACGTCATTGACGCCTTCCAGTCCGGGAACCAGTTCGAGGTGATTCTCCCGCGTTGCCAGGAAACGGTGGTATTCGAGCTTCCCACGTTCGAGGTACAGAAGCGTGTCGACGCCGAGGTCCAGAAGAACGGGAAGAGGCTCTCGTCGGTCTACGCTGGACGCATCAAGCGTATCGGTGAACAGACCATCCGCTCGCAAATCTGGAGATTCGTCCGCGACCTGGACGCCGAGGACTGGGAAGCTCTGGACGAAGCCTTCGACGATGTGGATTTTGGCGTGAACACAGCGATCGAGTACGTGTGCGGTGATGACGACTGCGCACTGGAGCAAACGCAAGAGCTGATCCTTGGTCGTGATTTTTTCATCGGGGGGCGGTAGCCGGCATTGACCCGGCCTTCTACGGCTTCCCATCTCCGAAGGTGATGAGAGACAACATCCGTTTCCTCATCACCGCGGCACCGCGCGGACAGTACGGGTCTTGGCTTCAGCTGTCGCTGACAGAGGTCATGGACATGGACCTGGAAATGTTCCAAGAGTGCCTAGAACACCAGCAGGAATGCAACGACGCCGTTGATGCGTGGGCGTCATCGAGAGGCAGGGGGTAGCCATGGCGTTCTCTGCGCTCGGCATGGGCTTTTTATTCACGGCGAAGGACCTTGCAACGGCAAAGATTCGCCACCTGCAAACCAACGTCGGGAAGCTGGCGAAGGAGTCAGAAGCAGCTTCGATCAAGTATGAACGGAGCATGAAGCGCATCAAGTCCGGCGCGATGATGGTGGGCGGTGGTGTGGTTGGGCTGTTGGCCATAAACAAGGCATCCAAAGCGTTCGAGACATTCGAGAAGAACCTGGTCTCCGCAGGCTCCATCATGGGCGCCACAGCGGAGGAGATGAAGGCTCTAAAGGAAGCCGGAATCCAGGCGGGCATCGCGACGCAGTTTTCCCCGGCTGAAGCTGTCCAGGGACTTGAGAACCTCGGCGCCGCCGGCATGAACGCGCAGCAGTCGATCTCCACCCTGAACTCAGTTCTTGGTCTCGCGTCCGCGTCGCTGGGACAGCTTGGCGTGGCCGACTCCGCCTCGGTCGTAGTTGGTGTCTTGAACGCCTTCGGTGAAACCACGGACATGGCAGCCAAGCGCGTTGACCAGCTGGTCCAAGTGACGAAGAAATCCAACTTCCAGGCGCGAGACTTCTCTATCGCTCTGTCGCAAGCGAGCGCGCAAGCCAAGGCGGCTGACCAGAGCTTTGAGTCCATGCTGGCCACCCTCGGACTTCTGCGAAACACGAACCTTGACGCCTCGTCTTCGGCTACCGCGTACCGTGAAGCCGTGCGCCGTCTGTCCGGCGACAAGCTCGCACAGAAGAAACTGTCCGAGCTGAACGTGGACACCCTCGACAAGGAGACCGGCAAGATCAAGGACCTTGCAAAGATCGTCCTTGAACTCCAACCCAAGATCGCGAAGCTCAACGCGAAGGAGCGCAACCTCGCACTGACGAAGATGTTCGGCGTTCGCGGAATGAAGACCTACAACGCGATCATGGCCGGCTATCACAAGCTGGTGAAGGAGGGGAAGGTCCAGGTTGGGGACTACGCTGGAGCGCACACGCTTCTGATGAAGTCGCTAGAGGACAGCGAGGGAGCCATGGCGAAATCGCGCGACGCCTACCTGCAAACAGCAGCAGGGCAGCGCGTGCTTCTGAAGGGCTCATGGGAGACATTCCAAGTGATCGCCGGCGAGACCTTCACACCGGTTCTTCTCCCTGCATTGCAGGGAACGATCTCCATGCTCAACAAACTGATAGCCATCGTCAAAGACATACCCGCGCCGATCAAGACGATGGTGGCGCAGTTCGCCGGATTCTCATCCGTCGCACTTCTCGCCGTCGGTTCGATGCGTCTCCTGTCCGGAGCTATGGGTCTTTTCTCTATGTCTGGCGCGGCTGGTCGGTGGCTTGAAACACAGTCGAAGCTAGGCGAAGGGATGGACGCAGCTGGCAAGAAGTCGAAGAAGCTGGCCGGCTCCACTGGTCGACTCGCGAAGGTGAACGCCACACTTTCGCGCGGACTCTCCGGACTCGGCCGCGCGCTCCCGTTTATCGGAATCGCAGCCGCCGGCATTGCGTCCATCTACAACATGATCAAAGCCGACGAAAAGGCCGTCGAAGAGTACCGGCAGAAGCGCGCCGAATTCGAGAAGAAGCTGGCCATGCAAACCGCATCCGACTACGGGAGGATTGAAGCAGCAGCACAGCGCACGAAAGCCGCGGCGCTAGAAGCATCCGAGGCCCTTGTACGCAAGACGCAGGCACACAAGGGCCTGGCAAGGGTCAACCTCGTGAAGCTAGAAAAAGAGGTTCTCAAAGCCGTCATGAAGCGCAAAAGTCTCATGAACGAACTGGCCAGCGTCGAGACGCAACTGGAGAACCGCAAGCTCACCATGGCCAAGCGAGCAGAGAGAACCAAGGAAGCGATGCGAATCCGTGGAGAGCTACGCAAAGCAGAGGTGACAATCCAGGCGAACAAGTGGGCGGCTGCGCGAGTTCGTGGTCTGGACTCCGAGAACCAGCTTCGATACACGAAGGATGCAGAGAAGCGAAGGCAGCTGACCGGAAGGGCTGTCGCTGGCCGCGTAGCCCAAGAGCGCTACCTGTCGCGGCTGATCTTGATGGAGGAAAAGAAGAAGGAGACAGCCGAGAAGGCTGGTTTGTCGCGCGCCGCACAGGCGCACGGAGCCAATATCAAGAAGCTGCGAAAACAACGCGAGACAGAGAGGCTAGCGGCGGCTCGGCTCGCAGGGGCCGGTGGTGTTCGAGACCCGAGGGCGCGGCGCAGGATGGTGATGCGCGCAGCGAAGACAGACCTGGAAAGTGTGTCTCGATTCGGAACAGAGGCACAGCGCAGCCGCATCATGCAAGCCGTCACCACGGGCAACATTCCGGAAGGGATGAGCCAATCTGAGTTGGAGCGTGTGCGCGAGATGACATCCGGCCGCGCGGGGCAAGATGTATTCATGGAGCGCGGTGGGCTACCAAGCCAGCGGGCATTCTTGGAAAGACTTGCGAACATCATGGAAACAAGACAGCGGGACCCTGGAGCAATCGGGGCAGGGAACGAGATAGCCCGCTCGATCACTGTCCAGCTAAACATGGACGGAGAGAAGATCGCCAAGAAGGTCGTTCTCTACGGAAGGGACACCAGCAATGACACTGGCACCGTCGCCGGAGCGGGGGAATTCTACGCGGAGGGGGTTGGCTAATGTACTGGCACACCGAACCCGAGCATGGCGGGCTGGCGACCCTAGACCCGCTTGAAATGAAGATGTTCCAGTTCAACCCGGAACAGGTTCAAGCGTCAATCAGTGTGAGCTACGCGAAGCGCGCAGCGATCGGCGCAACCTACCAGAGGCTTCACTACCAGAACACGCAGAACACTGTCATCAACCTGAACCTGCGGTCGGACACACGGTTCCTTGCGGCTCGACGCATTAACCCGGCAAAATTCAATCAAGGGAGCCAGCTGACAGGATCGCAGCAAAAAGAGATCAAGGACGAATTCAAGGACTATCAGCGGTTTTTGTACGCACTAGCCTACCCACGCGGAGCACAAAACGATGTGCTCCGCCGGTCTCCTCCGGTGGCGCTTCTCGTGTGGCCGCAGTTGTTCGCCATCAAGGTTCGGTTGATGAGCATTCGGTTTAACTGGACGCGGTTCGCAATCGACGGGCGACCGGTTGCAATGGAAGCCGCTTGCACATTCGAGACGGTTCAGAACTACCGACTGACGCACGACCTAGCGCGCCGCAAGATGCTGGAGCGTCCAGAGCCGGCGGACAAGGTCAGGGACAAGTAGATGGCCTACCAGAGCACAGAGAGCCGAAACAAGCTCGTTCCGTCCTACACCGACCCGGTGTCCACGCGGCTAGTCCTTCGCGATAGAACGCCGTTCACTTTCCGCGACGACGAGCGCAACATCAACCACACCGCCTTGGACGATGACACATGGTGGTCACTCGCAGCGCGGTATTACCTGCAAATCAGCGACCGCCCGTCCGGACTGTGGTGGGTGATCAAGGACTACCAGCCGACGCCCGTGGTAGACCCTACGCTGACCATCCGACAGGACACGCTTGTGATCGTCCCGCACCCGGTGATGGTCATCACAGAGATTCTCGGAACAGAGCGCGAGGTCTTCCAGTAGATGCATCAGATCGACACAAGCGCACCGCATGTCTTCGCTACTGTCCGGGCCAGGAAGAACTCGGCGCATAGGGATATCACCGACCTAGTCACGGCCCTGAAGTTCACCGATTCAGGGACCCGTCGCACGAACAAGATCGAGCTGACGCTGGACGGCGAAGACGGCACGCTTTGGGGCGACGACGACCTCATGCGCAAGGGCGGTCTGATCCACGTAGAGTTCGGCTACCCGGGGGCGATGCGGGACATCGGAGACTTCTCTATAAAGAAGGTTAAGGGCGGACGGCAAACCTTCACCCTGGAGTGCTACCAAGCGAAGCGCAACAAGATGGTCCGGACAAAGAAGACTCGGGTGTTTACTGGCATGAAGCACTCGGATGTGGTCCGGATTCTATTCCGCGAGAATGGGTTCTCTCGGTTCTACGTGGACAACACGGATATCACCTACGACACCATCACACAGTCGGAGCAATCTGACTGGGAGTTCCTGCAAGAGCTTGCAGACCTCGACCACTATGAACTCTTCGTTGACGGAGGCGGAGCGCACTACGAAAAGCCGAAGTACGGAGCGAAACCAAAGAAGCGGCTCCGGTACATCAAGGGCGTGGTAGGCGTAGGCATGATCGAAGACTGGGATGTTGATGACATCGGATCAAAGGTGCCAGGCCGCATTGTCCTTAAAGGATGGGACTCGGTGAACGGCCAACCCATCAACGTGGTAGCAGACGGGAGCCTGACGAAGTACGAAGCGCTAAACGAGACCGATGACGTCGCATCGCCAGCCGAGGGCGACGCAACCGCAGAGGGAGAGCACGGGCAGGACCTGGTTCTCCCAACTGGAGCGCGCAACTACCAGGAAGCGAAGAAGCTGGCTGACTCGCTGTACAAGACGTACAGACACGGCGCGGTCAAGGTCACGCTGAAGACGGTCGGCGACCCGTGGATTTTCAGCCGGACGATCATCCTAGTGGAGGGCATCGGCCCGTACCTAGACGGGCGGTTCTACACGAAGGAGGTGGTCCACAGCATCGGCGGTGGGTACGGCTGCGAGATCAAAGCGAACAAGGACGGATTGAACCGCAAGGGCAAGGCGAAGACGAAGACAGGCGGAGAGATTCCGGAGGACTTAATCAAGGGCGACGAGGACGAAATCCTAGGGCGCGGGCACATCCGCCACAACATCGAGAACATCTGACCATGGAAGAAGCAAAGCGCCTAATGTCCAGCGTCACCGGCCCGAAGACAATCCCGGGGCCATACCCACATTGGGGTCGAGTGATCAACCGCAATGACCCCGACGGACTTGGGCGCGTGAAGCTGGAGGTCTACGGTGTCACTCAGGAGAGCCACTGGGCCCCTGTAGCCGCGCAACCGTTCGCCGGGGCCCCTGACAAGGGTGGACCCCTTGTCCCCCCGCAGAACGCCGTTGGGCTCGTTCTGTTCATTGCCGGAGAGAAGGAACACCCTGTCTTCTTTCCGACTGGATGGCCGCGCGGCGGGGTGCCCGATGGGCACGTCATCACATCGGACGGAGACAAGACGGTCTGGCAAACCGAACGAGTCGCCGTGGAGATCGATAGCAGGCTAGCTACATCAGAGGTCACCATCCGCGACAAGAACGGAGAGTCTCTCGTTTCGCTGACGTTGGACATCGGAACGAAACAGGCGCGCATTAAGGCCGCAACTTCGGTTAAGATCGAATCCGTCGGCGCAGTTGAAATCAATGCAGCCGGAGTAACCATCAATGGGCGCCCCGTGGCGCCAGGGACGAAGCCGATTTGAGCCAGCTATCAGCCCCAACATGCGTATCCATCCCTGACCCGCCGGCTCGCCTTGAGCTGTCGCTCCCGGGTGGAATGATCATCAAGGGCATTCCGTCCATCGAGGGCGGGGTGACTACCGAGATCGGCGCAGTCCAGAGCCTGCTCGCTCAAGCGGGGCCGGCGCTCGCGGCGCTGCAGCCTCCATTACTCACCATCGACGCCGTGGTGGCCTTGTTCAATCTGTTCGGGGCGATCCCCGACCTTATCGCCGGCGACGTCGAGGGATACCTTCAGGCGGTGGAAGAAGCGTTCGAGAAGGTGTCAAAGCTCACCGGCTTGGTTCCGCAAGTGGCGGTCCCTCGAATGGTGGCCGACACGATCGCCATGCTATCGGCCGCTCTCGATGCGATGGACACACTCGTCGGCGATGTGGTCGACATGAAAGCCGAGGCTGAAGCAGCAGTGGTGCAAGGGCAAGCAACGAGCAACGCCTACCTAGAAGCACACGGAGAGTGCATCAAGGTGCAAGCTGACCAGATGGCGAAGCACATCGGGGCGAGCATGGGTCCGATCAATGACATCATGGGCATCGCGTCGAAGCTGATTCAGATGGTTCCTGGCGGTAGTGAACTTCCGTCCATCGCTGATGCATCGTCTGTTCCGCTAGAGAGTCTTAGCGCCACCATACAGGCGACGAAAACGGTTCTCGATCAACTGCAGATTCCGGGGGTGCCATAATGGCTGACAGTGGGAGCAGAATCGGCCGGGGTGTGTCGGCTCCGCTGCGCCGCGAGGGCGTCGATTACGCCATGGTCGAAGAGTATGCAATGGTTCTTGAGCACTGCGAGCAGATCCTAGGCGTTCGCGGACTGCGCGACGAGGGGCGGAGCGGCGGGGAGTACCCGTGGCGGAAGCGGTTCGGCGGAGCAGCGGACACGCTTCGACATCTAAACATCAGGACGCGCTCCATCGAGGGCGACATTGCAAAGGTTCTGGTAGCGGACGCAATCCAGGAATGGGAGCCGCGCGCCGATGTGGAGCTTCCAAACGTGGAATTCAGCATGGACCGCAGGACAGGCAACATCCGAGACATCAAGGTCCGGATTCGCCCCGATGGTGAGGGCAACTCGCCCGTGCAAGACGTGTCGCGGGTGATCACCAGCGAGGTTAGCAGATGACCAGACTCGTTATCCCTAGCGAGGTGGATCAGACCACCTTCGATTTCGACGCATTCCTGGATAGGATTGACAGGTCGATCCCTACTGTATTCCCCGAATGGACGGATCGATCTTCAGCTGATATTGGGCGCATTTTCATCGAGGGCTTGTGTTTCGTGGGCGACGTTGTCGCGGACTTCTCGAACGCGCAAAGCCGCGAGGCTCATCTATCGGTATGCACGCAGCTTGTAAACGCGATGCGGCACGCCCGCAAGCTGGCCTACACGCCGGCGGGCCGGTCCGCTGCGACTGTCACCATGAAGCTGACCCTTGACGCCGTTGCGGCTGCAGATGTCACCGCTACAGCCGGGAGCATCATCCGCGCGAAGTCATCCACTGCTGACGTCACCAGGGTACAGCTCACCTCCGACCTATTGGTCACCGCCGGGAACCTGTCGAATACTGGTTCGGCCGAACACTCTGAGAGCTTCACGCATTCATTTGTGTCCGACGGAAAGGCAGACCAGGAAGCCGAGCTATCCAACATCCCATTCCTGTCAGTGGTGTCCGTAACGGACACAATCGGCGCATGGTCTGAGGTGGAGAACTTCCTGGACTCCACTGCTACCGATCGGCACTATAGACTGCTCAGGACAGAGGACGACAAGGCTTTACTGAAGTTCCCGGATGGAACAAACGGCGCTGTACCTGTAGGTCAGGTTGACACGGTCTACAAGACCGGCGGCGGCGAGATCACCATCGACGCTGGCGCCCTGGAGATTCCAGAGTTCAGTCTGACAGACGCGCTAGGGAACGCGGTGAGCTTCACTATCACGAACCCGGCCGCTTCTGTTGGTGGGTTGGACCGCGAGACAGTGGACGAGATTCGTGTGAACGCTCCGGCTTCCCTGTCCGCCACAACGCGATCAATCACGAAGGAAGACTTCGAAACCAACGCCAAGCGAGTGAGCGGGATTGCTCGCGCGTTGATGCTGTCAGCCGACCAAGATTCAGGCATCGCAGAGAACACGGGTCAGCTATACATCGTGGCGAAGGGCGCGGCGCTGTCTTCTGGTCGGTACGCTTCTGCAACGCCTACCGCATCGCAAAAGGCTGAGGTCGAAGCACTGATCACCAACACCTATCCACCGACCATCACGTTCACGTTCGATGTCTACGATCCAGTGTTCAACACAGTGAACATCGTGGCCCGTGTCGCACTGTCGCAAGGGGCGAACGCAGCGACAGCGGATACTACAATCAGGGCAGCAGTAGCCGACCTTTTCGCCGCACTAAATTCCGACCTGACAGAGAACACGGAGATTGACTTCGGATACAACTACAAGGACGCAGACGGGGCCCCGGCAAGCGCAATACCATGGTCCGATCTGTTCAACGCGGTTCGAGATGCGACGGGTGTTAGGGCTGTGGACAAGGCGACGTTTCAGCCATACACCGACGTTGCTTTGAACTATAATCAGTTTCCGGCGCTCGGTACTGTGACGCTCATCAACGACGATACCGGGCTGGCTTTGGTGTAGCATGGTTGCCAACGCTTCATTCGAGACGACCGACTCCAGCAGCTACGCACTGGCGAACAGCTGGACGCTTTCCGGCACCGCGCAGACTGATTCCTTCGCATTGGCGGAGTTCACATCCGACGCATACACCGCCGAGGATTTCGAGCGCGGTTGGTCGTCCAATGAAGACAGGATCGCCGCGTTCGTCGGAATCGGCACTGACCTCACAGCCGGCTCGTTCGACTCGACTACACCAGAGGCATTCGAGGACTTCGAGGAAGAGTGGAGCAGCAACGAGAACCGGTTGGTTGAGTTCGGCTCAACCGTGGCTGGAGTGTTCGACGCAGCGTTGGATGCATTCGAGGATTTCGAGGAAGAGTGGAGCAGCAACGAGAACCGCAAGACCGCGTTCACCGGCATCGGCGTGGACCTCACCGCTGGGCTGTATTGGAACACGTCCGCGTCTGCGTCTCTCGCCTACGAAGACTTTGGTGTGCTGGTGATACTCCCGGTCATTGCAGGGGCGGGGGCTTCTGGCGTTTCGCGCACCATCGATCGCACTGGGATGATCGAGGTCAGGATATCAGGAACATGGTCGGCAACGCTTGAGATTCAAGTGCAGCGCGATGGGTTCTCTTCATGGGTTGCAGTTGATGACAACATCACATCGAATGGAACAACGGAGCTAGAAGCTGGCATCACAGCGGTTCGAATGCACACAAGCGCGTACAGCTCCGGAACACCCGGCGCGCACATAATCTTCCGTGACATAGACACGGTATAGACAGGAGACGGCAGAGTCATGGCTTCAACCAACTGGACCGCATTGACTGGAGCGCTAGGAAGCGGCGACGCGGCGATCGGAGTGACGGAAGGTGCGACACCGCCGAACGGTGGCGGAACGTTCGTGTATGGCGCGAGATCGAAGACCGCAACGGAAGGCGTGATCGGCTTCTATCACAACGGGGCGAACTTCACGCCGCAGACATCCGGCGGTCATGTCTACGGGGCGATCACACGCAACGCCGGCGACAACGGAAACAGCCCAGTGCTCTTTCAGTCGCTTCAGTCAACGCTTGTGAGCAGCTCGGGTTACCTACTTGGTCTCACCGACGACACAGAGCCCGCGAACATCATCCTGAAGAAGGGCGCCATGTCAGACGGCATGGCATCCAACGACTCTGGCATCCTCCGCACTTCAACCGCATCGTTTGCCAAGGGGTCTTGGCTACACCTTCGCCTGGACGTCATTGAACAACCAAGCGGCGACGTTCGCCTCCGCGTGTTCGCGAACGACCTGTCATCCAACGCCGTGACCTCCCCTTCATGGGCAGCCATCACAGGGATGGCCGACTTCATCGACGACGCGCTAGGAGTCAACTCCGGCTCGGTTCCATATATCGGCGGCTACGCCGGCTTCGGTGGCTACTTCAACGGCATCAACCGCGTGCTGTACTTCGATCACATGGAGATCGCGCGCCAGGTGTAGACCATGGCAGTCCCCCCACTAATGCACGCTATGGGCACCCATAGCGGACGAATCGACCCGGTGAACTACGACCCGCCAGGAGGGACCTACGCATGGGTCTTCGGGTCCGACATCGAAGACGTTCTGGTGGACTTGTCGGTGGGCGACTTCGTCACACTGACGCAGTCCATTGACGTCACCGCCGTTACCGTTCTCTCGTTCGCGTGCAAGTTCAGGCAAAGCCCTAGCACCACGGCGCAGTTCAAGCTGGAGGTGTACGCAGGCACAGCATTGAAGTACACACTACAGCCATCGAGCGGAATCGCGCGGGACTACTCAGCGAGAACCATCAACGTCAGCACACTGACAGGCTCGCAAAACATCATCTTCAGGTTTGAGGCGGTGAGCCCGTGAGCACTGTTGTAGTAGAACTCCCTGGAGTGTACCTGGACACGGTTGCGTCGGCTGCTACGTCTGGAGTAATCCTTGCGAACACGGCCCCGGAGGCCAGCTCAATAGAAGCAGCAAAAGAGAAGGCGCTTGCATTTGACTTGCTGTGTACAAACGGCAACGCCGTAGACAAGACCAACACCGATGTTTGGGTGGACGGCGTTCAGGCTGTGTCGTCTGGCGTTGGCGCAAACGGATGGTCGGCCGTCTTCACCATCCTTGGTATCGCAACGGACTTGATCCCAGACTCTGACATGGAGCTTGCAGGGGTTGCAAGCTGGTCTTACTACACACAAACAAAACTGACAAAAGAGCCAGGCTCACCCGGCGGCTCCGGAACACAGGTGTTGAGGTTGCGTCGACTGCTGGGAACGAACTATGTTCGAACAAGCCCAGCGTCGTCGCCAAATCTTCCAGGCAACACCACGGTTCGGATCAGGGGGTGGGCTCGCTCGGATGGAACAATAACGACCCCGCGCATCCGAGTGTGGGCTTCCCCTTCTTACACGCTGGTGTGGAGCGGAACATCATCCACCACATGGCAGCCATTTGACTTCACCTATACCAACTCGTCGCCAGGGGCGAAGTCCCTTGTTCTTGAGGGCGACGCCTTTGGTGTGTCTGGTTTTTGTTGGGCAGAGTTCGATGACATCATAGTCGACGAGACAGCGGGAAGTGACTACAACGTAGCCCTCTCAAAAGCGGGTGAAGAGTGGGACTCTGAAGAGGTTGTGCCTGTCCGCGTTGTATCGCAGGACGATGGGGGGCCGGTCGATACACTGGATGAGACCTATTCGTTCACGGTGGAGGACTACGTCTTGCTCACCGTGGTGTCCGCATCCGCAGAGGGACCGGAGACTGTCAGAGTGACGTTCTCTGAGGGCATGCTAGCAAGCGCGGCAAGCGGTGCAACGGACGCCCTAAACCCGTCTCTATACACGCTGGCCTACTCACAGAGCGACGCGAATATCGCCGCTGTGTCTGCGTCCGTCACTGCTGTCTCGCAGGTCTCTGCCACTGTCTACGAACTCACGACTGATATTCCGCTGACGTTCTGGAAGACGTACACCGTAACCGCCGAGGGCGTGGCGGATGATTCCGCAGCCGGGAACGTCACCGCATCGCCGAACGCTTCCGCATCGTTCACCGCGTGGGCTCCGCCGGACTGGCCGGACCGGAGGTCATTCGACTTTTACGAAATGTTCTCCGACCACGACCACACGCAAGACGTGTCCGGAGACCTGGAGAAGACGTGCTCCATCATGCAAGACGTCATTGACGTCATGCTTTGGAAGGTGTCCGCCTTCTCGGATATATGGGATGTGGATGACGCTCCGATCGAGCACGTCCGTGCGATGCTCGCAGACCTGGGGAACCCGTTCGATATCGACTTCACGGAAGCGCAGGAACGCAAGCTGCTGGAGCTTCTCGTTCCCATCTACAAACAGAAGGGAACAGAGGCCGGCATCATCAACCTGGCGCGCTTCTTTGCCGGGCTGGAGATCACCGACATCGTGCCAGGGCTAGAAGACACTTGGATTCTTGGCGACGAAGACATGGGGCTCCTTGGGGTCACCACGGTGCTGGCACCAAGTTCAAGCGCATCCAGGTTCTCGTTCAATGTGATCGTTGACCGCGCGCTGACTTCGAGCGAGACTTCGATACTGGAAGAGATCATCCGCAAGATGAAGTGCGTTCACGAGCATGCGTACATCGTTGAGCCAGCAGACCCTGACCACGTTGATCACTGGGAGCTTGGCCTCTCTGAGATCGGATTCAACACCTACCTCCACACGTAGGAGAGCAGAATGGACCGCAACGACTTTTTCTATCGTCAGAGAGTCACCGAGGCAGAGTTGGATGGAGCCTTCGATGATGCCGAGCAGGCACTGTGGGACCTCGCCACAGACACATCGCTATTCGGCGTGCTCACTGGTGGGGTAGCATCCGAGCACGCTCCGCAAAACATGACCATCGACCTGACAGGGCCGTGCGTCGGCTACGACCAGAACGGCAAGCGTTGTTATTTTGGTCCGGTGCAGAATATCGACTGCTCGCAGGACAAAAACGGCGCGGCGACTGCGGTGGTCACTCCGGGCAATCACAAGTACCTGTCAGTGATCCTCCGGTTCGCGCGCAATAACACAGACGCGCGCACGGACGGGAACGGCGCGACGGTTTACTTCAATTCCGACGAGAGCTTCGTCATTGAGGTAGAGCAATTCTCCGAGGGGGCTGCGCCGGCCCTTCCGACTCCGCCATCCGATGGCATCCTCCTGTGTAACGTCCAGTTGCATCAGGGCGACACCACAATCGCGAACGCGGACATCGACACCACCAACCGGCACACCTACGAAGGTCCACCCGTAGTGTCTTCTGGTTGGTCCGAGCTTGCGCCGACAAACGACACGATGCAATCGACGTTTGACGCTATCGACGCCAAGCTGATTTCGCGCGATGGCTCTGGAGACATCGACCAGACATTGCTTCCAGACGGGACAACGCGCGATCTCGGGAGCGCAGCCAAAAAGTGGGGCAGCCTCCACACGGAAGACGTCACTCTGTACAACGCGACCGTGGCAGGCGCCGTACAGATGAGCGCAGCAAAGCAGGTGACTCGCTACGAAAGCCTGGAGACGGTGTGGCCATACGAAGACGGGTCAGCGTCAACCGTCAACGACCAACCCGACTGGATTGTGATATTCGCCAACCCGTACACCCACGCAGCCCGCAACGTGTATGGCATCACAACCAACCAATACAACGGAGAGGAGTGTGTCCTTCCGTTGCGCGAGTTGATCCACGGTGCGACACTGCAATCCGTCCGAGCAACTTGGTATCAGAAGATCACCGCTACAACATCAGAGGCGTCAATCGGCATGTTCAAGGTAGCGAACACAGGAGTTCGAACGCAGGTGTTTGCGCCGGTTGATATCGCCGGGTTTGGCGCGTGGCAGGACGATCAGGTTTTGGCGTCCAGTATGGGAGAGGTTATTGACAAGTCGTCTTACCGCTATTTCCTGCGCATCATCAACGGAACACACGGCTCGTCCGCTATCGATCCGTTTATTGCCGCCATCTCCCACATTCAAGACGTGACCGACCTCGGGAAGGCAGTGGCTGGCTAGTCGCTTTCGCTTCACGAGCGCCACGTGTTACGCTGTGGCAGGATTCCGACAACCCACAACGCAGGAGTTAGAGATGAAGAACATTCGCCCCCTTTTGGCCGTCGCGCTTGCGGTCTCGCTTGCAGGCTGTTCAGGCTGTAGTGACACGCCATACAAGCGCATCGCTACCGCCTACCACACCCTTGACCTGTTCAAGGCGCTGGTCGAGGATTTCGACGGAGCGGTGACGAAATACGCAGCCGCGAAGCAGACCGAATGCCTGAAGACACACAGGCCGAAGACGAAGGAGTTCGACGCATGCGTGATGCCTGCTGTCAGGCTGCTTCGGGCATGGACCGGGAAGAAGAATGGGAAGCCTACCGGGAAGGGTGTGCTCCCGGCTATCCAGTCCACGCAGCGAGCCGCCGCGATCGAACTGAAGGCCGTGCTCGCCTACATCAAGAGCCACGAGGCGGAGTGCGGCAAGAAGGACGCCCCGAAGAACTGCACCGGCGACTGGCAGGGACTACTGAAGCCATCGGTGTGTGCTCTCATGGAGATCATCGACCGGGCTGTGAAGCTCGGCGCCTACGACGTCACCACAAACCGAACTTACCTCATGGTGAAAGCAGCGATTGCGGGATTCACCTGCAACCGATGAAGGGAGAGAGAACCATGGCAGCAGTAAACATTGGTCTCCTGGTTTTCGAGACGCTGGCGAAGCTGGCGCCGAAGCTATACGACTACGTGAAAAGTCTGATCGACGGCGGAGCTGACGCGGCCGAACTCGCGGCGAAGCCGGTGGAGGTCTTCGTCTCGTTCGGCGGTGGAGACGGGAAGGCGATCACGATCCAGCAGGACATCGAGTCAAACATGCTCGACCCTGACGCAGAGTAGCGCCCCTCTTCTTCGTTCTATCTTCAGGTGAAAATCAGGACAGGGTGTTAGCGGGTCGCGCGATGGCGGCTAGCTCTCCGTTCAGGTGAGCCAGCGCGGTTCCGTCTCGCTGCATCATGGCGATGGCGTTTTTCAATCCACCCGCGGACACAACATCAAGAGGGTTGAAGAGGAAGCAGGACCCGTTCGCGTTGCGGGTGACAGTCCAATCCCCTAGCTCGTCTAGTGCGACTCCGGCGTTCTCCCAGTGTCCGAGCACGGGGGTGCAAGCGTCGCCCTCCGGTGTGTAGAACGTGACCTCGATCAGCATGGTGTCCTCCTTTTTTGCCGCGGTTGGGTGCGACTGTTCCGACGGTAACACCTGCGCCAAACGCCGTCAATCTTCATCGTGAGCTGTTTTCGCCCCCCTGCTATTCAACGCTCACAACCTCGCACTTCAGAGCGAATTGAAAAAAACTCAGAAAAGGGTTGCGCTCACCGGGTTGGTTTGTTACAACTGAATCAGATGACGCACACGGCACACAACACCGACACGGAGAACACGATGAACAGCTTCACCACCATGACCCTCTCGAACGGCGACACCCAGCGCGTGGACTTCGGCTTCCGCAACGACGACAACACCCAGGACATCGGGCGTTACCGCAACCTTCTCCTTGACTGCGGTGTGAACGGCAACGTCTTGGTGACCTACGCCGTCTCCTTCGAGCTTCTCGGGGATGACACCTACGTGTGCTCCTTCCGTCGTGAGTCCGGCAACGCTCCGGCTGCCATCGCCAAGGCGATGCGCGGGATGGCCGACGGCCACGCTAGCTACCTCGCGGAGCAGAAGCGCCGCGAGGCCATGGGCTGGCAGTCCTAGCCCACACCGAGCCGCCGCGCTCGGCAAGGGTCCAACGGGCCCTTGCCCAACGCGACGACAACGACCGAACGAGAGGAGAGAGACCATGACCTTCGCCGAGAAAATCGCAGCCGCGCAGGAAGCCGCAGCGAACGCCCCGAAGCAACCGAACCGACGCGGTGGGCCGACCATCCGCGACCACGTCAGCGATGCACTGGACAATGGCGCGACCGAGTCGGCCGCAGTCCTTCGGCACGTGCTCAACAAGCAAGGGTTCCGGTCCGCTGCGCTGGACGCGATGAGCGACGCGGACTTGATGAAAGTGTGCGCCACGAGCCGCACCGTTGACATGACTCTGCGGCGCGAGCGACGCCGGCGCGGACAGTAGGCAACCAACCCAACCAACGACTACACGAGAGGAGAGAGACCATGACCACCACGACGACGAAAAAGACGGTGAAGGAAGTTCGCAACGACCTGGAAAGCGCGATGCAGGAAGGGGGGCACCTCGGCGACCTGGTGAACTGGAGCATCCGCGTCGGGGCTGGTGTGCTACCGGAAGAGGTCGAGAAGGCGCTGACCGACAACGAGCTGGACACCAGCTACATGCCCAACCACCCGAGCGACCTGTCAGCTGTCCAGCGGGTGATGCGCGAGTTCAAGCGTCAGGGGTTCGTCTTCCGCAAGCTGGCGAACGACGACGGGCACACCCTGTGGGCGGTGGCTTCCACTGAGGTGGACGCGGACGCCAAGGTCGGGGACCGAGCTGGCGAGGTGGTCAACCAGATGGCCTTCCTGAAGCCGACCGGCGAGATGGTCTTCGACCGCGAGGATGAGCCCACCGCGCAAGCTATGGCCGGAGCGTTCTCCCGGTACAAGGGGCGCTACGATCGGGACATGCTCCGCGGGATGGTCAAGAACTTCCTGCTCGGCAAGTTCAACGGCGTGAAGATGTCCTCCGGCATGGGTCTCTGCTTCGTGCCTACCGACGCGGTGGACGAGGTCCGGCGACTGGAGCAAGCCGTCGCGATGCTCGGCGAGTCCGAGTTGGGTGTGCTCCCGGTGCCCGGCACCCCCGGGGCGAAGCGCACGGTCGGGAACAGCATCCGCGAAGCGGTGGAGAGCAAGGTGGAGAAGTTCCGCGCCGAGATGGACGCCTGGAGCGAGGACACCCGCCCGAGCACGATCGAGCGTCGCATGTCCGCCTACGCCGACCTCCGGCGCCAGGCGAACGACCTGCGGACCTTCCTGGACCAGACCAACGCGGACCTCCTGGAAGACATCGACGGGCTGGCCAAGAACGCGAAGGCCATGCTGGAGAGCGCGGTGGACCCCGACGCAGAGAGCCGGAAACCGAAGACGGTCCGCAAGGCGAAGCCAGCAGCGAAGAAGGCCATCCCCGCGGAGCACGCCACCGACCGACCAGACCGGTTGCTCAAGGCGGACCTGAAGCGTACCTGCAAGGAGGCCGGCATCGACACCCGCGGGATGAAGGTCAAGGACATGCGGGAAGCCCTCGCGGCTCTCTAGCGGCGAACCAGGGCGCCCTGGAGCAATCCGGGGCGCCACAGCCAACCCGCCCGACCTCGCTCCGAGAACGAATCCGAAAAAAGTTTTCCGAAAGTGTTGACACCCCGGCTCACTGTGATACAACAGAAACAGATGACGCACCGAAACACACACACCGAGGAGAGCACAATGAACACCGACACCAACAACACCCCTGTCATCAACCTCGACCCCGCCGAGCACAAGGACTGTGTATGCTGCGACGGCCACCCGGACGACGACGGCTTCTTCATCAACGAGGTTGGCGACTGGGAGCCGTGCGCCATCTGCGGCGGATGGGGATGGCGCGACTAGCCCACCCCGAGCCGCCGCGCTCGGCGAGGGTCTCACGGGGCCCTCGCCCAACGCGACGACCCAACCAAAGGAGAGACCGATGACCACCACGAAGACCCCAGCCGAGAAGCTGTCCACGATGCGGAGCCAGCTCCGCGGTAAGTTCCTGGAGCGCACCGCCGAGATCGACGGGCTGCTTTGCGCGATGCTAGCGCGACACCACGTGCTTCTGCTGGGCCCTCCCGGCGAAGCGAAGTCCGCCCTGGCCTCTGTGGTCACCGACGCGATCACCGGCGCCGACCTGTTTCAGGTCCTGCTCACGAAGACCACCACGCCGGAGGAAATCTGCGGGCCCCTGGACCTCCCCGCGCTGGAGCAAGGGCACTACCGGCGGAAGGTGGACGGCTACCTCCCGACCGCTCACATCGCCTACATCGACGAGACGTTCAAGGGTAGCTCCGCCATCCTGAACACGATGCTCACCGCCCTGAATGAGCGTTCCTTTGACAACGACGGCGGACGCCACGACATCCCCTTGATGACCGCGGTGGGTGCGAGCAACGAACTCCCCGACGATCGCGACCTCGGCGCCCTGTATGACCGCTTCCTGCTGCGTTACTGGGTGGAGCCTGTCAAGACCCGCTCCGCCCGTCGGACGCTTCTACAGCGCAACGGGGCGAGCCTGAACATCACGGAGACGATGACCCTGGCCGAGCTGGAGACGGCGATCGAAGACGTCGAGAAGGTCACCCTGGAAGACACCATCGTCGACCGGCTGCTGGACATCCGCGAAGCCCTGGAGGACATGAGCATCGTCGCCAGCGACCGCCGATGGATCCAGATCATCCGGCTCCTGAAAGCCCGCGCCTACCTCGACGGCTGCGACTCGGTGGAGACCAGACACCTATCCATCTTGTGCGACTGCCTGTGGAAGGAGCCCAAGGAGCGGAGCGAGGTGGTGAAGGTTGTGAACAAGCTGGCGCACCCCGTCACCGCGGAAGCCCTCGAAGCCCTCGACGCGGCCGAGTCCGAGGTGGAGAAGGTGCCCGGGTTCACCGGCTCGAATCACGCGGACGTCATCAACGGCGTTCGGGCTGTGGTCCGCAAGCTGACCGCGGTGGTCAACGACCTCGACGGACTGCCCAGCAAGGCCCCCGAGTCCGAGTCCGCCGAGATTGACCAGGCCATGGCGAAGGTCGACGCAATGATCTCCGCCGCGAAGGCGAAGGCCGAGAAGCTGGTCGAACTGTAGGCTCTCCTGGACCGGCCCGGGGTGGCTCCCGGGTCGGTCGTTTCTTCTGAAACAAAGTGCTTGACGCGGGGCCGATTCGGCGCTACAACTGTAACCAGATGACGCACGCAACCAACACACGGAGCAACAACATGAACGCCATCGACAACGCCGTCCGCATCGCCCGCAACGCCTACAACAACGCCATGAAGGAAGACTCCGTATTCCTCAACCTCCACGTTGTCGACGGCTGGTCCTGGTCTTCCCTGGTTACTGTGTCCGGCAAGTCATACGCATGCACCGCCGTCACCCGCCGCGACTTGAACGGTGGCGAACAGCGGATGATCGAGGTCATGCCATGCGGTCCTAGCGTCAAGAAGAACTGGATCATGCTGGTCTCCCTGGAGGACCACGAGGAAGCGGAGCACGTGAAGGGCGCAGAGTTCCACTAGCCACCACCGGGCGTCGTGCCCGGCGAAGCTCCACAGGGGCTTCACCCGACGCGACGGACGACCAAAGGAGAGCACGATGATCAGACTGGAGAACACCCGCGGAGGCTCGAACAAGTTCTACGAAATCTGGACAGCCGACACATCCGGCCAGCACGTGGTCATGGCTCGGTACGGTGCCATCGGCACCCCAGGGACGACCATCACGAAAGACGCCTTCGACATGCCACGCAACGCGGAGCGATACATCGGCGCAGTGGTCAAATCGAAGCTCCGCCGAGGTTACGTTCAGGTGGCCGACCTCTCCAGCGTGCTCGGCACCCCCGAGAAACCCGAGGTGGTGGACGGCGTCCCCAAGGACGTGGTCAACCCGGACGGCGATCTCGCCTTCGAGACCGACGCCGGAGTCCGGTACGCTTGGCGAAAATTCGTTGGCGCGGCCGACTGTCGCGACGCGGTGGAGACGATGGAGGCGGAGCACGAGGGGGGCGCCGAGTTCGTCCGCGAGGTGTTCGGCCGGCTCCACGACGGCGACCTCATCGAGAAGGCCGAGCCCGATCAGTGGGCGCAGTGGGCGCACGACCGAGCTTCCGAGGTCCCCGAGTTCGCCGCCATGGCCGACGAGGTCCGCGGAGATCGGTGGGAGTCTGGATGCGTCGCAGTCGCCGTCTCCCGCGCGGTGATGGCACAGATGGACCAGGACGCCCAGGACCAGGAGAACGGCCAGCAGAACGCGAACCAGGGCGCAGGAGAGGGAAGCCAGTGCGACCAGGACGGGGACCAGGACGGAGACGGCGAAGGACAGGGCAACGGGCCCGCTCTCCCAGAGTCCGGGGCGGGCACCCGCCAGGCCATCCGCCAGGCACTGCGCCAAGCTCAAGAGCAGATCGAAAACGAGCGCGAAGCCGCGGAAGCAATGGCCAGCGGATGGGGGACCGGCGGAGGCTCGGACGTCTTCCCGGGAGACGGGCTCGCGCAGAAGGCAGCCCTGGCTGACCTGGTCAAGGCCATCCCAGACTTTCGCCGCATCATGGAGATCGCTGGACGGATGCGCGGGGTAGCCGAGGCCAAGCGCAAGGAGCGGACCCGCGAGGTCCCCGAAGAGGTCGCGGACGTGGACCAGGGAGCCGACTTCGCGCGAACCCTCCCGGTTGAACTGGCGAAGCTCCGCGGAGCCCCCGGGCTGCGTCTCGACTTCTTCCGGCGCTACGTCGAGAAGTCCACCCTGGTCTACAGTCTCCAGGGCAACGAAGCGAAAAAGCGCGGACCGATCGTCGTCCTGCTGGATTGCTCCGGCTCGATGGAGGGACAGCGCGACATCTGGAGCAAGGCCCTCGCTATCGCGATGCTGAACGTGGCTACCACCGAGCGCCGCCCCTTCGCAGCGATCACCTATGACGGCGACTGGCGCAACGTCTACGCCGTTGATCGCTCGTCAGCGAACTCGGCGGAGCGCGTTCGGAACACTGCCGAGCTACTCAACGAGCGCGCCGACGGACACTCCACCGACTGGGAGCGCCCCCTTCGGAAAGCGTGGGACGTGATGGAGGATGAGGACTTCGCAAAGGCCGATGTAGTGATGCTCACCGACGGATCGTGCCGAGTCTCCGACGAGTTCAAGCGAGAGTGGTCGGAGTGGCGAGAGGCGCGCGGGGTCACCGCGTTCGGGTTCTGCATCGACGGCCGGGTGGACAACCTCGACGCCATCATGGACGAGGTCCACACCATCGACTCCCGCGCAGCCGAGGACAACGACGGATTCACCGCCATGGTCAACGAGGTGGTTGGCGACACCATCAACTAATCAACTAGAGGAGAGCAGCATGGAAGCGAGCTTCTACATCAACCACGCCGCGAGCCAGATGAAGGCGCGCGGCGACAACACCCCGACCCCAGGGTGGTGCGCGAATGTCACCGCCCTGGTCAACGAACTCGGGGACCGGTTCGGCGGTCCAGATGTCCTGGCGCACTGGATCATGGAGCGAGCGCGCTCAAACTACCAAGGCATCACCAAGGCACAGCGCCACCGCATCGCACGCGCGAGCGGTGGCGACCAGGCAACCTTTCATAGGCTCATCGCGTTCGAGTGCGGAGACCTGCGCACGAAGCGCTGGAGACACAACTGGACCGCAATGGACATCACCACCTATCTCGAAACCCTACGACAGGAGCGAAGACATGAGCAGCCGGTATAGCAACGACAGCGACAAGGGGATCACCATCCACAGAGCGGTGGACATCATGCTCGTCCGCAAGGGATGGAGCCCGGTCGACCTCATCCGCAGGATGGGGATTGAACACCGCCCGACCTTCTACCGCATGTTCCACCGAGCCGACGGGCCAACCGACATGGAGATGGACTCTCTCGCCGCAGGTCTCGGAGTCTCCACGCGCAAGCTCAAGACAGCCGCAAAAAAGGAAACCATCAAGGACCGGTAGGACAGAAAGCGACGCACCACCCGGGCACACTAGCGAGCCCACCGAAAGGAGAAGACAGTGAAGATTGAACGCAACACCCCGAAGCCCGGGGTCTACTTTGACGTGCCATTTGAGGAGTACCTGACTTGGGATGCGCTCTCTCGGTCCGAGGGGGTAACCTTCGAGACCACCACGCCGGCGCAATACCGCTACCACCTTGACCACCCAAAGAAGGTTGGCGACGCGGCTGACCTCGGCTCCGCCGTGGACACCTACGTCTTCGAGGGGGCAGAAGCGTTCGGCGAGAAGTTCCACCGCATCCCGCAAGGCATGCGACGCGACAAGCGCACGAAGGCATACAAGGAGCAACTGGCAGAAGCAGACGGCCGCCGCATGTTGCGAGCCGAGGACTACGACGAGGTCGAAGCACTGGGCAAGGCCGCCGTGAATCACGACGAGGTCAAGGCGTTCCTGGCCGAGGGCTCCGCACAAATGACCATCGTCTGGGAAGACAGGAGGACGGGCATCCTTTGCAAGGCGCGCCCCGACTTCTACTCCACAGCGAAGGGCGCCCCGGTCATCCTTGACATGAAGGTCACCCGCAAGTGGGAGCCTGAAGCATTCGCGCGAGACCTGCCGACGTCGATGCTCCATTGGCAAGCCGCGTGGTACCTGCGAGGCGCATCCGAGGCTTTTCAGTTCGAGCACGACAGCTTCATGTTCTTCCTGGTGAAGCCCACCCCCGTCCACACGGTGAGCGTCGCGGACACGTCGCTCGGAACCATCGACCTGGCGAACGCGCAGATCGATCGCATGCTCGCGCGGTTCAAGCTATGCGCCGAGCGCAACGAATGGGAGAAGGACATCCCCGGCATCGTGCCGATCGACCTCCCGAGCTGGTACTACCGATCCTTCGACGAAGCTCAGTAAAAGGAGAGACCCATGACGAACAAGAAGACCCCCGCGCCCGCGACGCCGGCTCACCCCGAGGTCATCGACCAGAGCGGACTTGCGGTGAACTCGCACAAAGAGCTTTCGCCCGAGCGACTCCGCGCCCGCATCAACAAGATTCAGGAGCTGATCGCGGATGTCCTCGTCGAGGATGTCCATTATGGCATCATCCCCGGCACACGGAAGCGCACTCTCTACAAAGCCGGAGCTGAATACTTGATGCTTCTGTTCGGGCTCCATCTCACCGACGTGGAGGCCGAAGACATTTCCGGCAAGGACGAGGTCCGCTATCGCGTGACCACCCGTCTCCGCGATGCTCGCGGGTTCATCATCGCCACCGGCGTGGGTGAGTGTTCCAGCTCCGAGGAGAAATACGCCTGGCGCGCAGCGGTGTGTGATGAGGAATGGGAGGACTACCCCGAACACCGGCGCCGGAAGAAGTGGAAGCAGTCCGGCGACTGCATCAAGCAAGTCTCCACCACGCCCGCCGATCAAGCGAACACGGTCCTGAAGATGGCCAAGAAACGCAGCATGATTGACGTGGTCCTGACGGGGACCGCAGCGTCGGATTGTTTCGAGCAGGACATGGAGGAAGGCAGCCCGGCCAGCGAGCACAACAAAGCGAACAAGAGGCGCGGAAGCAACCGCCGCAAGAAGGCCGGCGGTAAGGCGCAACACATCGCTGCGATCCAGTCGGTGAAGGTCAAGAAGACCGGCGGAGACGGCGACAAGGCGTGGACAATCTGGACCGTCACCGCCGAAGACGGGAAGGCGTTCGATCTCGCCTTTGACAAGAAGCTCCACGCGGTGGCCGACGAGCTGGCCGGAACCGGCGTGGTGGTTTCCATCGAGTGGGAGTCCACCCAATACGGCCCCAAGCTGCTGGGCATCACCGACCACACCCCGCAGACACCAGCCGACGAGCCACCACCGCCCGATGACGGCGATGCACTGCCACCCGGGGACCAGGACACCCCCGAGGGGGAGAACGCCCAGGAGAACGCGAACCAGGGCGCCACAGGCGGAGCCACCCTTGCAGACCTGAAGGCGGAGAAGGAGCGCACCGGGCTGACCTGGGACGACATCCGCAGCATCGCCAAGAAGGCCGGAGTCAAGGGAGCGTCGTCGAAGTCCTGGAAGCCGGACGAGATCGCACGCATCATCGCGGAGCTTCCTTGACGCA